>Ga0256832_1000127_pt1 | contig 45598 bp, 35 predicted proteins | sample 134614metaG_FD_190534 | JGI IMG/M metagenome (GOLD analysis project Ga0256832, IMG submission 190534) | Hydrothermal vent microbial communities from Lau Basin, Pacific Ocean - 134-614 | ecosystem: Environmental > Aquatic > Marine > Hydrothermal vents | place: Pacific Ocean: Lau Basin | collected...
GCCCGCCTGGAACTCGCCGCCGCCATCGATCCGGACCCTGCGCTCCGCCAGGCCGCCGACAGGGCACGTTGGGCGCAACCGGTCGACCCCAGGCACGCCCGCGCTCACGCGCGCGCCCTCGCCCGCGAGCCCGACCGCAAGGACGAGGCGATCGCCCGGGCCCGCGCGGCGCTCGCGGCGGATCCAAGAGCGGCGGACGCCCTCGCAGCGTTCGTCGAAGCGGCGCCGGCCCCCAGCCCCGAGACCCTCGAGCTCCTACGTCATGCCCGGGACGTATGCGGGGACGAGCCCCCGCTGCTCGCCCGAGGCTTCGCCGTGGCCCGCTCCGTTGATCGCGGCGAAGCCCTTCGGTGGATCACGAGCTGGACGCGGGTGCTCCCCCTCTCGCTCGACCGCGCCCTCGACCGGCTCCACCTCGCGACGGAGCTCGGCGACGTCTCGGCCATCGCCGGGGCCGCCGAGCAGGCCATCGCAGCGCTCGGTCGCACCGCGCGCTCCTCCGAGGCGCTCTTGGCGGCGCTCGAACAGGCCGGGCGACGGCTCGGCGACCTCGAGGAGCCGGACCGGGGCGCGAGGCTCTTGCTGCACGCAGTCGACCGGATCGGATCAGCCGAACGACTCCTGCCGGTGGCCGAGGCCCTCGCCGAAGATCTCGACACACAGATCGCCGTCGCCGAACGGCGAGTGGCCTGGGCTCGGGCGCGACCGACCCCGCTCCGCCGCCTTGCCGCACTCCACCGGCAGGGCGGCCGCCGCGCGGCCGAGGCCCGCGCCCTCCTGCGGCTGCTCGCTGAGGATCCCCAGGACGAAGAGGCTCTCCTTCGGCTCGCCACCCTCTACGCCGAGACGGGCGAGCACGAACGCCTCATGGCCGCCCTGGCGCTTCGGCTGGAGTGCGCCGACGACGCCGACACCCGCCTCGCCGCTCTATGCGACCTTGCGGGCGCCGCAGCGAGCCTCGACGACGACGAACAGGCCGAGGGCTTCCTCGCCCAGCTCGAGCGCGAGTACGGCGAGCCGGTCGGCGGCGCCCTCCTCGCCGCCGGGGTCCTGGTCTCGGCGGGGCGCCCCGAACGCGCCATCGCCCGACTGCAAGAGCGCGCCTTCGCCCCGAAGACGCCCAGCCCAGCGCGTTTGCTCGAGCGGGCCGTCTGCATCGCCGAACGCGTCCTGGGCGACGAAGCGACAGCCCTCGAGATCGCCGCGGATGCCCTGGAACGGGGCGTCCGCTCGCCGGGCCTGATGCTCGCGTTCGAACGCTTGGCGCTCGGCCTCGAGGCAGTCGAGCGGGCGCGCAAGACCTACCGGACCTTGGCCGAGCGCGCCGCCGGCCGTCACGGGCGCCGCGGCACACGCTACCGCGAGGCGCGCTGGCTGGAGCGCGCGGGGCTCGAAGAAGAAGCTCTCGAAACCTACCGCCGGGCCTTCGCCGAGCTCCCCTCCGAGGGCGTGGTGCTCTCGTCCATCGAGCGCCTCGCCCGGTCCCTGGGACGCTGGGAGACCCTCGCACGAACCTACGAGTCCCTCGCCGAGTCGATCCGCGACGTCGAGCGGCGCGTGGCCTTGGTGTCGGAAGCCGCTCGCCTGCGCGAGAGCGAGCTCGGCGACACCGCCGGCGCCTTCGCAAACCTCTACGAGCTCTGGCGCACGACGCAGCGAAGCGCGCTGGTGCACGACCTGCGCCGCCTCGCGCGGCGACTGCACGCACAAGACGAGGCCGCAGGAGCCGCGGCGACCACACGCATCCTCGAAGGTCTACGTGAGCGCGTCGAGACGACGTGGAACAGCCAGGACCAGGTCGAGACCCTCGCCCGCATCGCCCGCATCGAGGCCGAAGATCGCAACGACCTCGACCAGGCGCTCCGGATTGTCGACGAGGAGCTGCTCCCGAAGGCCGAGGCCGAACCCATGGAGGTTCCACGGCGACTTGGCGCTCTTGCCTTGGGCTGGGCGGCTGGCCGACTTCTCGACGCGGGCGCCGAGGACGAGGCGCGACGCCGGCTGGCGGAGGCCGAGCGCTGGTCCCCCGACGAACCGGAGATCCGGGCCCTCCGCGAACGCCTCGGCGGTACCGCGCCGCCGCAGACGCGCGCGGAGGACGGGGCGGAGCGGAACCGAGCCTCCGCCGAGCACGGAAGCGAGTCAGACGAAGTCGCGCCGGAAGCGGCGCACGAACGCGAGGGCGACGCAAGCGCACGTCCAGACGAGCGCGTCGCGGCCGACGAACGCGACGCGAGCGACCAGGTCGGCGCGGCCGACGAACGCCACCCGAGCGACCAGGTCGGCGCGGTCGACGAACGCGACGCGAGCGACCAGGTCGGCGCGGCCGACGAACGCCACCCGAGCGACCAGGTCGGCGCGGTCGACGAACGCCACCCGAGCGACCAGGACGGCGCGGTCGACGAACGCGACGCGAGCGACCAGGACGGCGCGGCCGACGAACGCGACGCGAGCGACCAGGACGGCGCGGCCGACGAACGCGACGCGAGCGACCAGGTCGAGGGGCGAAGCTACGCCCGCCCCAAGGGCGCCGCCACCGTCGAAGCCGATGCCGCCGCCATCGAGGCCGACGCAGCCACGCAACCCCGGCGCCGACCCGACACCGACCCGCTCGAACGGTGGCGCTCCGCACCGGCGCCCGTCGTCGACGCGAAGGAGCGCGCGCTCAGGGAAGCGCTGGCCTGCGGCGATCTCGACGCCGGAGAGACCCTCGGGCAGGCGCTGCTGCAGCAGCCAGGCCGGGTGCGTGAGGGGATCCGTCTCCTCCTCCGCGTCTTGCGCGCGGACCCCGCGCGCGTCGACACCCTGCGCGCCTTGCACCGAGGCGCCGAGGCGGCGAGCGCCACCACCCTCGCTGAGGTCTGCGCAGATCTTCGGAGTCTCTTCGATGGAGGTCCCGTGGACAGCCCCCCGGCCGTCGACTCGGATCCCCCACGAGCGGCCTCCCTGCGCCTGCCGCCACCGCCCCTGCTGCAGGCCCTGGCGATCGCCTGGACTGGCGCGACGCCTCTGTTCCGGCGAAGTCTACGCGAGCGCAACGTGCTGGGGACCCAACGCATCACCCCCGTGTCCAACCGTCCTCTCGGTCGCGCTTTCGCCCACTGTCGCGCCGCCCTCGACTCCGCGACCTGCCTCTACGTCGTCGCCGACGAGACCTTCGGATGGGTCGCCACCAGCCCTGTCTCGGTCCTCGCCCCCGAGCATTCCGAAGACGATACGTCGACCCTCCCGGCGCGCCTCGGTCGCGCCCTCGAGCTCGCCCGCCCCGAGCATGCGCTGCTCTTCGCGCTCCCGCCGGCGGAAGCACGGGTCGTGACCGATGCCCTTTGGGCAGCGTTCGGCCCCGCGCACGCCGTCCGAGAAGTGGACCGAGAGGCCGCTCGCCTGGCCGGCGACTTGTGGCGCATCTTGCCCTCTCGGGAACAAGCGCGGGTCCGCCGGCTCTTCGAAGCGCTCCAAGCCCGACCGTCCTTTGACGAAGCCTTCGACGAGGCCAGGGACCGTGGCGCCGAGGCCTGCCTCTTCGTAGAAGGACGGGTGAGCACCGCCGCCCGTGCCCTCCTGGCCGACGAGCCCAGCCTGCGCGCCCACTCCCTCGACACCCCCCTACGCTTTGCCGAAGCCTGCCGCGCCTCGGCACCTCTCCGTCGCCTCCTTCGCCTGGCCTGGAGCGACCGCTACCTTGCGGCCCGCCAACCTCGAACGACCGCCGCGGCCCATGGGCGTCCGCCCCAGGACCCACCGTGATGGATCGCAGTCGCGAGACTGCCCGTGGGAGATGCGCCGAACGACTGCTGCGGGCTGGTAGGAAGCGCGCGCCTCGGCGCCACCTCGCGCGCAGATGGAAGAGGCCCGCCGAAGCAGGCCTCAAAAAGCGTCGCGTTCGAAAGCGCGGCTACAGGCAGGCCAGGTGGGTCGACGGCAAAATCGTCACCGTGTCCTGCCCCGGGTCGCAGGCGAACGCGGGCGTGTCGCCGTCCAGCGCACAGCGGAACAGGCACTGGCCACAGATCGTGGTGGGCCACTGCCACTCGGCCATCTCGATGTCGATGTCGCCAAGGGTGCTCCCCAAGAGCTTGACGCCGATCAATACCTGCGTCGCGACGAGGTTGCCGTCGGCGTCGCGGGGAAAGCCGTTGGCCATCGCCGTCGCGTAGGCCGCCGGGACCGCCGTCACCGCCACCGCCGCGAGCCCCGGCGTCGTCGGGTCGGCCGACGGCGGAATGTACGCCGAGACGGGTACGCTGAAGGGATTGGGCAACCCGCCGAGGTTGAGCGCGGCGCCGTCGAGGCCGCGGAGGGTGACTTCAGCTCGCGTGATCTGGACGCCGTTGGTCTCGGCGCGACCGGAACCACCCCGGCGCTGGAGCTGGTTGGCGGCCGAGAGCACGAGCCGGTAGTCGACGTTCGCGCCGAGCACGAGATCCGTCTCGACATCGAGCACGCCCGGGGCCGGCAAGAACACGTCCGACGACGGATCCCATGTACAGCTGTCCTCGTTGATCTCGGGCGGAATCACGCCCCTCACGTAGACCGACACACCATCGTCCACGCAGGCGGAAGCGATGAGACACAGGAACGTGGCGCTGAGCCGAAGTCGCATGAGAGCTCCTTTACTCGCGATGCGAGTCAGCCCGGATCGTACCGGGCCCAGTGCTCGGCATCCAAATTTCGTCAGCTTTCGAGACCTCGCCGGAGCTCTTCGAGGGAGAGGGGCACCACTGTAGTCTCGCCCGGCCGACCGGGGACTACGAAGTTCACTCGATCGCCTTCGCGCTTCTTGTCCTGCAAGACGTACCCGAAGACCTCGTCGCTCAGGGCAGCGTCCAGGTCGACGGGGAGACCGAGCCGGGCGATCAGCCGCAGGAGCCGCTCCTGCTCCGTCGAGCGCATCCGCCCGAGGGCCACTCCAAGCCGGGCCGCCGCCACGAGCCCGAGCGCCACCGCCTCCCCATGAACCCAGCGCCGGTAGGCCCCCGCCGCCTCCAGGGCGTGGCCCAAGGTGTGGCCGAGATTGAGCAGCCTGCGCAGGTCCGCCTCGCGCTCATCGTCCTCGACGATGCGTGCCTTGAGCGCCACGCTCCTCATCACCGCCGACACATGGGCATCGAGGTCGCCCGCGCGGAGGGCCTCGGCCTCGGCCTCGAGGGCGCCGACGGCCTCCTCTCCTTGAAGCCACGCCGCCTTCACGATCTCGGCGCGCCCGGCGACGGCCTCGCGCGCCGGTAGCGTGCGGAGCGTCTCGACGTCGCAGAGCACGAACTGGGGCTGATGAAAGGCGCCGACCAGGTTCTTGCCCGCAGGCCTGTTGACGCCGGTCTTGCCGCCCACGGAGCTGTCGACCATCGCCAGGAGCGAGGTCGGCACCTGCCCAAAGCCCACACCGCGGAGCAGCGTCGCCGCCGCAAAGCCGGTGAGGTCGCCGACCACGCCCCCGCCCACCGCCACCAGGAGCCCGCGGCGGTCGATGCCCGCATCGAGGGCCTCATCCCAGATGCGCGCCACCGTCTCCAGGCTCTTGTGCTCCTCGCCCGCGGGCAGGTCGAGCGAGCGAGCCTCGGGGGCGATCGCGTCGCGCCACCGGCGGGTGTTCTCGTCGGCCACGGCCAGCGTGCTCCGCCCCTCGATCCGGGCCGGCAGCCGCGAGCGCACCCCGCGCCCAATCTCGACCACGTAGCTTCGCTCGCCGAGGGCGACCAGGACTCGCCGATCCCGCGCCAGACGCACAATGGCATCCACGGCGCCCGGCTTGGACGTGTCGACCCGACCGTGGCACTCCGCATACGCCGCGGCGCGTTCGCGCACGAGCTTCGTCAGCGCTTCGAGCGGGTCGGCGCCCAGGAGAGGACGATTCGCACCGGCGCCGACCCGGCGAGCGAGCACCCGGGGCGGTGCCGTCAGAGTGAGGAGCGTCCCGGTACGGCGTAGGAGACGGCGCACCTCCGGGTCCACCACCGTGCCGCCGCCCAGGGCGACGACCACGTCGTCTTCGGCGGCCACCGCCAACGCCACGGAGCGCTCGAGGACCCGAAACGCCTGCGCCCCTTCGTCCCGGAAGATCTCTGCGATGCTCTTGCCCGCGGCCGCCTCGATCCGCGCGTCCAGGTCCACGGGCGTCAGACCGAGGGCCGCCGCAGCCTCCCTCGCGAGGGTGGACTTCCCGGCCCCCATGGGCCCCGACAGATAGACGCGCATGGGCTCTACATACGAAAAGCGCGCGCCCCGAGCCAGGACGCGCGCTCCTCCCATGGGCGTGCCGAACGGCCTCAGCCTTCCGGCAGCGCCTCGGCGCGGTTGACGATGCGAGGCGTCAGGAAGATGAGCAGCTCGTTGCGCTCGTCACGGACGCGGCGCCGCTGGAAGAGCGCGCCGAGCACTGGGATGTCCCCGAAGAACGGGACCGAGTCCACGTTGCGGCCCGTGTTTCGCGTGTAGATGCCCCCGATGACGGCCGTGTTCCCGTCCGGAATGAGCAGGTCCGTCTCGGCCTCGCGCTTGAGGATCGTGGGGTCGCCTCGGGTCGAGGTCCGCGTGAAGTCGGGTTCGTCGCGCGTGATCTGCACGTGCATGGAGACGGCGCCGTCGGCGGTCACATGCGGTCGCACCCGGAGCTCCAGCTTGGCCTCCTGGAATGCCGTGTTCACGCCCTGCGCGCTAACCTGCGAGAAGGGAATCAACGTGCCCTGGGCGATGTGCGCCTCGTGGTTGTCGAGGGTGAGGATCCGCGGCGAGCTGATGATGCGCACGACGCCGTTGGCCTCGGCGGCACTCAGGCGAACTGCGAGGTTCACGTTCCCGCCAACGCTCCCGAGGGTCAGGCCGATGGCGCCACCCTGCCCGGTACCGGTGATGGCCGGTAGGTTGACCGCGAAGTTCGACGGATTGACCCGCTGGGTGAAGGGCGAGAGGCCCGCCGTCGGCGTGTTGTTGTCGTAGTTGCCGCCGGCCAAGCCGATGTTGCTCGGGAAGACGAGTCCCGTCGGATTGCCGTTGGCGCTGCTCATGAGCACATCTCCGCCCCACTGGATGCCGACGTCGCGGGTGTACTGGCTCGTCGCCTCGACGATGCGCGCCTCGATGAGCACCTGAGGCGTCTGGGTGTCGAGGGTACGGACCAGCTCTTCGACGTCGTCGAGCTGGTCGATGATGTCGCGCACGATGAGCACGTTCGTCCGCTCGTCCACGGACACGCTGCCGCGCTCCGTCAGCAGCTCGGAAACGCGAGCTGCGAGGTCCTCCGCGGTCGCGTAGCTGACCGGGACAATCCGCGTCTCGAGCGGCGCCAGCTGCTCCTGCTGCTTACGGCGAGCGATGGCCGCCTCGCGCTCCTTCTCCAGCGTCTCGAGGGGCGCGACGCGGATCAAGTTGCCGCGCCGCTCCATGCCGAGGCCCTTCGCCTGGAGGATCACGTCGAGAGCCTGGTCCCAGGGCACGTTCCGCATTCGGATCGTCACAGTGCCGCTCACGTCGTCGGCGGTCACGACGTTCACGCCGCCAACCTCCGCCAGGAGCCGGAGGATGTTGTGAATGTCGGCGTCCTTGAAATCGAGATCGATGCGCCGCCCGGAGTAACGGCGCCGCCCACGGGAACCGCGCACCTGCAGCGGCACGTCGCTGAGGAAGGCCGCGACCTCCGCGGTCTCGGCATCCGCGGCGTAGTCGCGCTCCCGGGCGATGGTCCGCGAGCGAGGCCGCGTCGTCGCCGTGGTCTCGTGCGGCTCGAACATCCACACGATGCGGTTGCCGGCTCGAACCGCCGTGCCGATGGCCCCGGCTTCGCGCTCCACCTCGACGGTCGCCCGCCCGTCGGCGTAGCGAACCCGGACACGCCGCACGAGGGAGTCCGGGAGACCCCGCAGGTTACGCCGCAGCCTCGGCGACACGCGCGCTCCTCGGATCTCCAGCCGGGCCGGCCCACCGCCGCGCAGCACTCGGAAGCGCGCCGGCCTGTCGAGCTCGATGATCACCCGCTCCCGGCCATCCCTCCGTTCGAGGGTCACGTCCCTCAGCGTCGGGGCGGCCCCCGCAGCGCGAGCGGACGGCGCGCTCTCGTCCTCTGGCGCGGCCTGCTCCGAACCTTCCTCGATGGCGTCGAGGCGCACGAAGATGCGGCCCCGGCCGGAGCGGGCGCGGTAGGTCGCAGGACGGGCCAGATGCAGCTCCAGGCGCGCACCCCGGGCCGTGCTGCTGCCGATCGTGGAGCGGATGAGCGCGGAGTCCCCAACGGTCTGGAGCCCCCCTTCCGGCAGGCTGGCGCCCGCGACGTCCACGACGATGACCCTGCCTTGCTGCCGCGATCGGATCGCGTAGGTGGGCACGTCGAAAGCGCCGCGGATCGCGATCTCGGCACGAGCGCCGCGTCCACGGACCTCGACGTTCTCGATGGTGGGCGGATCGGCGAAAGCCGATCCAGACATGGTGAGCATGCCGACGAAGGCGGCGACGACCCAATGGGGACGCATTCGTTTCTCCTCGAGTTGCTGCAGAACGCTGCAAAGCGATTGTCAAACGCCCGCGTGTTGGGAATCAAAAAAACTGCAGCCCATGGGGCGCGCGAAAACTATCGGACGCCTCTGAGCACAAAGGACGAAGGCCTCGCTCCATCTCGCCTCTGAACCCGCAACCTATAAAGCAACGCCCCCACCGGTCTGTGTCGGTGAGGGCTCGGAACGGCTCGCCTCAGGGCCTCAGAGGGTGACGCGGTCACCTCGTTCGGCGCGCTCCCGCTCCTCCCGCTGGCGCTCGAGGGCGCGCCGCCGTAGTTCGAGCGGGTCCTCGCCCTCTTCGTACAAGGGGAGAACACGCGTGAGCGGCGGCCGGTCGGGCCCCGTGGGGTCCTCGCGGGTGAGCACAACCTCCCCGGAGCGGATGCGCGCGACGCGCCAGTTCAGGGTCACAGGCATGCTGTCGGCGCCGCCGGTCTGAATGATCTCGGCACGGCCGATGTACTGCCCGACCTTCACGACGTGCCCGACCGAGGCCGGGTCCTGAAGCATTGCGCGGGGCTGCGCGACACCGCTGATGATCGCGATGAGGCGCATCTCGTCAATGGACACGCCCGGCATCACGACGTCGCGCTGCACGGCGTTGGTCGCGCGCTGACGGAAGATGGTGGCGAAGCCGCGAAAGGGATCGCGGTTGGCCACGTCCACCTCCACGAAGTCGTCGTCTTGATAGGTCAGCTGCGCCGCCTCGGCGCCGGCGTCGGGCTCTTCGCCCGTCTCCATCGGCACCGGCGCGGGGGCGGGCGCGCCCGGCAGCGGCGCCGCACCTGCGCCCGGCGCCCCACCCGCCGGAGGTCCCCCGACGACCACGGGGTCCTCACAGCCGAACCCCGCGAGCGCCACGATCGCAGCGATGAGAGTGACTCGTCTCATTGGACCGCTCCTTGCGCCGGTGCCGCGGTCGCGTCCGGCTCCGCTGGTCGCCGGAAAGTCGTCGCCAGCGCCGTCACCGTGAGGATGTACTCGTCGGCGTCGTTCAGCGTCGGCTCGGCGAGCATGATGTTCTCCATGCCGATGGCGCGTTCGAGGCGGCTGACGTTGTAGAAGAACTTCGCGATCTGGTGGAACTTGCCCGAGATGGCCACGGCCACCGGGATCCGAACGTAGAGCTCTTCCGGTTCCTCGGGCCGCGGTTCGACGCGCCGCATCTCGAGCCCGCTGAGCTCCGCCACCCGGTTGAGGTCCTGAAGGAACGCCGGGATCTCGGCGTCGGCCGGAAGGATGCGCTTGTTCCGCCGATCGATGGCCTCGCGAGCCGCGAGCTCCTGAGTCAGGCGCAGGTACTCCTGCTGCCGCTGCTCGGCCTCGACGAGCTGCCCCTGGAGCTCCTGATGCTCGCGCTGGGCGCGCTCGATGTTCTCCGTCAGCTCCATGTGCCAGATGAAGTAATAGAGAGCCCCAACGAGCCCCAGGAGGAAGACCAGGATGAAGATCTTCCCGGCCAACGGGAGAGCTTCGAAGGAGCCCGTGCCACCTTTGGAAGCCATCAGTACATCACCTGGCAAGTGAGCTCGAAGTTGATGAGCTCGAGTCCGCTGTCAGAGTCTCGACTGGCCTCGGTGCGTTGCAACGTGACCTGGTCGAAGAGTTCGGAGAGGGCGAGGCGACGGAGGAACTCGGCGACGTCCTCGTTGGTGCGCCCAACGCCCCGAATGCGGCACTGGCGCCCTTCCTCCTCGAAGTGCGTCAGCCACAGGCGGCGCACATCCCAGCTCCGATTGTAGGTCGCGTAGGGATTGTCGCGCCGGAGCTGCTCGAGCTGCTGCGGGTCGATGGTCGGCCCCACGTCGTCGCAGTTCGGGCGGTCCGGAGGGCAGACGCTCAGGATCCTGGACAGCTCCATCATCGCCCGAACGGGGCCCGTGCGTGCTTTCTCCAGCTCCCCGACCACCTGCTCGAGGGCGTAGCTCGCCTCGAGCTGGGCCTGCACTTCTTCGAGCCGGGCGCTGCGCGAACGGAGCTCCTCGATCTGAGCGCGGAGCGCCTCATTGGCCGAGCGCTGCTCCTGGAGCGTCGCGTCGTAGCTGAAGTAGATGACCGCGAGGATCGCGCCCCAGACCACGACGCCGATGGCGTAGATCGCCACCCAAAGCTGCGCGCTCCCCGATGGACCGCCCGCAGCTCGAACGGACCGGCTGGCTTCCGGTAGCAGGTTGATGCGGATCATGCCGTCTTCCGCTCCTTCTCCTTACGGAGAGCCAAGCCCATGGCCACGCAGGCCTGCGCCGTGCGCCCCTGAAGCGCCATCGGGTCGACCTTGTTGTCGGGCTGCGCCACGCGGAGCGGATCGAGCAGGTCGACGGGCACGCGGGCGCGCTCGTGAATCGCATCCATCAACGCGCGGACGTTCGCGGTCCCGCCCGATACGTAGATTCGGCTCAGGTCACGGTCGCCACTGGTCGCGAGATAGAAGTCCAGGGACCGCTGAATCTCGCCGGCGAGCTGGTCGACCGCCTGCTGGATGATGGTCGGGACCTCCCGCGGCACGATCCCGCGCCCATCCCCGCCACACTTATAGGCCTCCGCCTCGTCCCGGCTGATCGACAGCTGCCGCTGGATCTCCTCGGTGATCGTGTTGCCGCCGTTGACGATGTCACGGGTGAAGGCGGTCGTGCTGTCCGCCAGAATGTTGACCGTGGTCAAGGACGCCCCGACATGGATCAGGACGACGGTCTCCTGGGGCGCCGGCAGCCCGTAGCCCATCTCGAGGACGTTCTGCACGCAGAAGGCGTCGAGATCGACGACCTTGGGCGTGAGTCGGGCTTCGAGGGCGAGGTTCGTCAGGTCGCTGATCTCTTCCTTCTTCGCCGCGACGAGCAGCACGTCCATCTGCCCCTCGTCTTCGCGGCGGTGGAGGACCTCGTAGTCGATCGTCACTTCCGCGAGGTCGAAGGGGATGTGGTGCTCGGCCTCCCAGCGGATCTGCTCGTTGAGCTCGGCGGCGGTCATCAGCGGCATGGCGATCTTCTTGATGATCACGCTGTGGCCGCTCGCGCGCAGAGCGATGTTCCGCCGCCGCGACTTGTGGAAGAGCTTCTCGAGGCCCTCCACGACCGCGCCGGAGTTGATGATCTGTCCATCGACCACCGTCTCCGGCGGCAGCGGGTGGTACCCGAATCGGACGAGCCTCCGAGACCCGCGGGACTCCTTGATCTCACATACCTTGATGGAGGTCGACCCGATGTCGACGCCCACCAAGTTCTTGCCTTCGCTCGCCATCGCCGCGCATCACTCCTCCTCACCAAAGACCTTAATCCGGTCGGCGAGGCTGAGACCTAGAGCCTCGAGGATCTTCCGCTTTGTGCTCATGCGGCACCCGAAACCCTTTTCGATTCGGGCGATCGTCAACGCCGAGAGGTTGGCACGTCGGGCGAGCTCGGCCTGAGACAGGCACTGAGCTTCACGGAACTTCTTGAGACTATTGGGCTTCAGCTTGCGCGGCTTCGCCGAGGCACGCTTGGACACCGCCACTGGCCGGCTCACCGCCTCGTCCGTGGTGGATTTCACCTCCACGTCGACGGACGAGGCCGCCTCTACAGGCATGCCCTGTGCAGCCTCGGAGACCTTTCCCTCGTGGTTCATCAGTGGGCTCGAATGACGCGGATGCGACTCTCAGACCCTATGGTCCGAACCGGGAACCGTCAAGCAATTCAAAATCAATTTGAGCAAACTTATAGGAAAGTTATAAGCAATTTAGGCCAACTTCCCCCCACAATGCAGAAGCACCCCGCGCTTGGGAGGGATCGGCCGCGGCGGTTCGACCCGCCCCTGTGCTCACCTCTCGGTTGTCAACGAACGCCGCTTGGGACCATCGCCATCGTCGCAGCTCGCGCCACCCGAATCAAAAAAGGTGCGTGTTCCGCTGCGCCGTCGCCTTGCGCCCGCTCCTGGGGCCAGAAAGATTGGGCCCCCCGTGCGCAACAAGGCTCCGCTCCTCATGCTCCTATTGGGCCTCTCGGTGGCGGCCGGGCCCGCCCTCGCCGAGCGGCGCCACCGCGTCCGCCCGGGGCAGTCGCTAGGCCGAATCGCGCGGCGCTACCGGGTGTCGGTGCGCGATCTCGCGGCGGCCAACCAGCTCCCGGTCACGGCGAACCTACGTGAAGGACAGACCCTGCTCATCCCCGAACGAGGCGTCCACTACGTGCGCAGCGGCGAGAGCTTGAGCACCATCGCCCGGCGGCGCCACACCACCGTTCGAGAGCTCCGGCGAGCCAACCGGCTCGGGCCCAACGCCCGCCTGCGGCCGGGCCAGCGACTGCTGCTGCCGGGGCACGACTCGATCGAGGAGCGGGAGCGTGCCGAAGCCCGCTGGGGCCGCCCCCGCCACCCGGGCGTCGTACGCCTGTTCCGGGTCGCCACCCGCGAGCGGGTCCGGATGCGCCTGCTCGACTCCCGCGGACGGGTCCGCGCGGGCCCCCGTCGCCGCCTCGCTCGCGTGATGAGGCATCGGCGAACGGGCCGTCAGACTCCGCCGCACCGACGGCTGCTGCGCGTCCTCACGCAGATCTCCGACCACTTCGGCGGCCGGGAGATCCACATCCTGAGCGGCTACCGTCCCCCCGGAGGGCACACCGAGCGGAGCAGCCGCCATGTCTCCGGCCGAGCCATCGACATCCGCATCCGTGGTGTCCCCAACCGCGCTCTGCGCGACTATGCACGGACCCTCGACCGTGTCGGCGTGGGCTACTACCCCAACAGCACCTTCGTGCACGTCGACGTGCGGGAACGCTCAGCCTACTGGGTGGACCGCTCCGGCCGCGGCGAGGCCCCCGACTACGTCCGAGACCGGGCTGAGCGCGAGCGGGTCGACGCCGCACGCCCCCCGCGCACCTCCCGCAACGGCCAGAGCGCGCCCGGCGCCGAAGCCGAACACGCGCCCGACGGCGCCGAGAGCGCGCCCGACGCCGAAGCCGAACACGCGCCCGACGGCGCCGAGAGCGAAGCCGAACACGCGCCCGACGCCGAAAGCGCGGCCGGCGCGCCGCCCCCGAACCCCGGCGAGCCAGGCTGAATCCGCGGCTCGCTCAGCGACACGGACGTGTGCGCGAGGGCTCCTCTTCGCAGACCTGGTCCACGCAGGCCCACACCAAGCCGCACTCGGCCCCCGGAGGCGTGCAATCGGAGTCCTCCACGCATGGGCGTCCGTCCGGACGTTCGGGGTCCTCCACGTCCCGAGGACAGCCGAGGGCCAACAGAAAGAGCGCGAGCCAGCGGAGTGCCATCCTCATCGGAGTATGCCGTGCTCCTTCAGTCGCCGGTAGAAGGTCCGTCGCGGAATGCCCAGCGCCCGTGCCGCACGCGCGCGGTTCCAATCGTGGGCTTCGAGAGCCGCAAGGATGCGCTGCTTCTCGGACTGCTTGAAGTCGTCGAAGCTCTGGGGCGGCACGGCTACCGGCAGCGCGACGGACGGTGGCCGGCCCTGGCTTGAGCTCGCGCTCTCCTCTTCCCCGAGCGCGAGGTCGTCCGGCCCGATCAAGTCCCCCTCGACGAGGACGCAAGCGTTCAGCAACACGTGTTCGAGCTGCCGGACGTTCCCGGGCAAGGTTGCCCGCGAGAGCCGCGCGAGGGCCTCCCGTGTCAGCCGTTTGCGCGGCTTGCCCTGCTCCTCGGCGATGCGTTCGAGGAAGTGCTCGCACAGCAGCGGCAAGTCGCCGACACGATCCCGCAGCGGCGGCAGAACGATCTCGACGACGTTCAAGCGATAGTACAAGTCTTCGCGAAACTCCCCGCGAGCGACCAGGTCCCGAAGCGATTTGTTGGACGCGGCCACCACCCGGACGTCCACGGTCCGCTCCTCCTCGGCACCGACCGGACGCACGCGACCGTCCTGCAGGACCCGGAGCAAGTCGACCTGCATCTTCGGCGGCATGTCGCCGATCTCGTCGAGAAAGAGCGTCCCTCCGGAGGCGCGTTCGAGGAGCCCGCGGCGCCTCTTGTCGGCGCCCGTGAAGGCGCCACGGACGTGGCCGAAGAGCTCCGATTCGAGGAGCGCCTCAGGGATCGCGGCGCAGTTGACGGCGAGGAAGGGCTTGCTGGCGCGAGGCCCTCCATAGTGGATCGCCCGGGCGACGAGCTCCTTGCCGGTGCCGCTCTCGCCATGAATCACGACCGGGACATCGGTCTCCTGCACCCGCTCGAGGACGGCGAAGACACGACGCATCGCCTCGCTCCGCCCGATGATCCCCCCGCGGCTAAACTTGCCGAGCAGCTCGTTCCGCGTGCGGTCGAGGTCTCGCTTCGTCTCCTCGAGCTGCGCGGTGCGAGCCGCGAGTACCCGCTCGATTTCATCCTTTGCGCGCTCGAGCTCTTCGTTTGCCGCGAGGAGCTCGGCGCTCCGCGCTTCGAGCTCCGCTACCAGGCGGGCGTTCTCGAGGGCGATCGCCGCCTGGTCGGCAAAGGCCAAGAGCAGCTCGAGCTCGTCCTCATCGGCGAAACGCCCTCGGCGAAGTCGGTGCTCCAGATAGATCACGCCGAGGGTCCCCGCGGGTCCGCGGATCGGAAGACACGCCACGGACTTGAGCCGGAGCTTGTGCACCGTCAGGAACTCGGTGAGCCGCCGGTCGTCCTGTGCGTCGACGGTGACGATCGGCTCGCCGTCGATCAACACAGCCTCGGCAATGGAGCGCGAAAACTGCACCGAAGGGTCGTCGAAGGGGGTGCCCCGAACCAAACGGGGCACGAGCGCGCCTTCGGCGTCGGGCACGAGCACGAAGCCTCGCTCTGCCTCAGAGAGCTCGACGGCCGCGTCGGTGATGCGCTCGAGGAGGCGATCGAGATCCCGCTCGCACGCCAACCGCTTGAGGATGTCGAGCAGACGCCGCGTGCGGCGGTCCAGGAGCTCGCCGGAGCTCGCCCCGGCGGCGACGCTCCGCTGCGTGGTCGAGCTCGCCCGCGTACGCACCGCACGGCGCCTGGGATCGCTCCAGAAGGCCGACCTCAGCGCCGCCGGCAAGGCCACCACGATCTCTTCGAGGATCTCCATGGACCGCTGCTCGTGGCGGCGGGCCGCGAAGTCGCTCCCACGCCGGGAGTGGAGCTCCCCCAGCAACGCCTCCGCCTGCCATTGGACCTCCGGGTGGATGCCCTCCGCCTCCGCCGCGAGGGCCTCCGCCAACGCGAGGGCCTCCCCGAGGTCGTCCCCAGCCGCCCGAGCCCGCACCTGCTGGAGCCTCCAGGCGAGCCGCAGGTCGTCCGCGCCTTCCGCGTCGATCAGCGCCTCGGCCTCTCCGAGCCCCTCGAGGGCTGCGTCCAGGTCCCCGGGTCCGCCGCGCTCCAACCGCACCTGGGCTCCGGCGAGCAGCCCTCGAATTCGGAGGCGCGGCGGCACCTGCGAAGCGCTCGCATCGTCGAAGCTGAGCAATGCAGTCGCGAGCTCCCCACCGGCCGCCGCGACCCACCCTCGCGCCAGGTGCACCAACGCCGCCTCGGCCTCGCTCGCGGCCACCTCTCCTACGGACTCGAGGGCGCCGAGCCGCGCCGCAAGGTAAGCACGCCATGCCGGCGTCGGTGCCGCTTTCAGCGCGGCCGCGAAGTCTCCGGCCGCCTCTGCGCGGTCGACCGGCTCCGTCACTGCGCCCGAATGTGCCACGGTGGCACGTTACAGCACGCCGGCCGGACGAGCCAAGGAAGGTCTCAGTCCTCCGCGGCCGGATCCCCCTCCGCCTCGAGGCGTCGCCGCAAGTCCTCGAGGTAGTCCCCCTCGGCCCCTTGGGAGCGTCCTCCCGCCTTCTTGGCCTTGTCGAGCAGCACCACGGGCCGATCGCCGCTCGCCTCCAGGTCTTCGTCGAACCCCTCCAGCGGCGACGGGGCGCTCTCCGAGTCCAGCTCCGCGAAGCCCTCCATGGGTTCCACGCCACGCGCTGTATCGATGTCGAGGATGCCGAAGGGCCTCGCCTGATCGGCCTCGTCGTCTTCCACGAGGACGGCCTCGGCGGCCAGGTCGACAGAGGCGCTCGGCTCGCTCTCGAACGAGGCCCGACCGTGTTCTGCGGGCAGCTCCGGCACCAGCGCGAGCTCCTCTTCAACGAGACGCTCCCCGGGCACGACCTCGCGGACGTAGTGGGCGATCGCCCGCGGCCCCACGAGCAGCCCCCGGCACATCGCGAAGTGCTCGAGGTGGAGCGCCAGATCCGCCGCGCTCGCGATGCGGGCGCGCGCGTCACGTCGCAGCGCCGCCATCACGATCTCCTCGAGATCGTTGGGGTAATCCGGCACGAGGGACGATGGGGGCGGCGCGTCCCGCTCGACGATCGCCTGCATCACCTCGATCTCCGTCCCCCGATAGAGGCGCGAGCCCGTCGTGAGCTCGTGGAGGATCACACCGAGCGCGAAGACATCCGCCCGTCGGTCGAGGGCCCTCCCCCGGACCTGCTCCGGCGCCATGTAACCGAAGGTGCCCTTGACGGCCCCCGCCTCCGTCGCGGGGCGCGCGTCGGTCTTGGCCACCCCGAAGTCCATCAGCTTGGCTACTCCGTCCCGCGTGATCATCACATTCTGGGGCGTCACGTCACGGTGCACGATCCTCAACGGCCGGCCGGCACGGTCCTTGGCCACGTGCGCGTGGTTGAGCGCCTCGCAGACCTGCAGAGCAATACCCAGGGTCACGTGCAGCGGCATGAGCTGCTGCGCCCGCGCCCCCATCCGCCAGAGGTCGGCGAGGTTCCACCCATCGACGTACTCCATGGCCAGGAACCACGTTCCCTCGGCGAAACCGAGATCGTAGACCTGCGGGATGTTCGGATGCGAGAGGTGCGCCAAGAGGTGCGCCTCATAGTGGAACATGCGCAGGGTGGGCTCGTGCTCGACGAAGTTCTTGAACAGGCGCTTGATGACGACGTCGCGGAAAAAGCCCCCCTGCCCCCACTGACGCCCCAGAAAAATCTCCGCCATGCCGCCGGCCGCGATCTTTCGGAGAAGCTCGTAACGTCCGTAAGGAGTTCCTTGTTGCACAGCAGTGGAGGGGCGTAGGCCGAAGCGCCGCTTCGAAGTGTACCCGTTCGAAAAGACAACTACATTCTTTCTCGCGATGTCTCGCCTCCTGTGGATCAGCGGCCTGCTCGCGGGGACGGCGGCCTGCGGGGCGCCACCCTGCCCGGAGGGCTCGGATGGACGGGACGGGACGCTCGATGGTGGCCCGCTCGCCATGGTCCGACTCCCACCGGATCTGGGCGCAGCGTGCGCGGCCCGCTGCAACGGCCCCGACGACTGCCCACCGGGGACGATCTGCACACGCGCCCGCTACCGCGACGAGGAAGGCCACACGAGCCGCTTCGAGCTCGTCTGCTTGCCGCCGGCCGCCCGAGGCCGAGCTGCAGCCGGCGCGTGCACTGTCGCCGGCGAACTCGAAGAGTGCGCCTCGCGCAGCTGCCACGAAGGGCAGTGTGTCGTCGCCTGCGCGCGCGATGCGGACTGTCTGGTCGGCCAGCGCTGCGTCGAAGTGAGCGAAGACGGGTTCACGACGCGCCTGTGCTGGTACGCCGACGATGCCCTCGAGCGCCCGATCGAACTGGGAACCCACGAGCTGCGCGGCGGTGAGGCGACCGCCCCCCTCGTCTTCGCCGTGCCCCCGGAGACCGAAGGCCTTGGGCTCGTCGCCGAAGACCTCGCGGGCCACCGCTTCCCCCTGACGTTCGTGGAGCTGCGGGACGCCGAGGATGTGCTTCTCTTCGACCTCGAGACGATCCTCGCCTGGCAGGATACGCCCATCCGCTGGCTGCCCCTGCAGACCCATGGCGCCGCGGCGATGCTGGCCCCCGGAAGCACCGAGGACCGCGTGCGTTTCCGCCACGGCCGCTGGACGCTTCGCGCGGGGGTGCTCCCCGGATCGACCGCCGACTCGGTCCGCGTCCGGCTTCGGGCACTCCCGACCGCCGCGGGCCCTGGCTCCCTCCATCTCAACGTCCACCTGGCCCCCGGCCTCGGCGTAAACGCCGCGTCCGCATCCACCGACACGAGGCTGCAAGGAGTCCTCGGCACGGTCGAAGCGATCTTCCAGGCGATCGGGCTCCGCGTCGTCGCCCGACGATACCTCGACGATGTCGAGCCGCACCTATCGGTGGTGGACTCCGTCCAGGGCCCCGAGAGCGAGGCCGCCGCCCTGCTACGCGGTGCCGTGGGCGAGGGCCTCGACGTGTTCTTGGTGCGCTCCATCGACGCGGCGACCCCCACCCTGGGTCTCGCTGGGGGCGTCCCAGGCCCCTTCGGGGAGCCAGGCACCTCGCACAGCGGCGTGATCGTGAGCTATGACCGCGCCGTGGTCGGTGACGGTACCCTTCTGGCGGCGCAGGTCCTCGCCCATGAGATCGGTCATTACCTGGGCCTCTTCCACAACCAGGAGGGCAGCCCCGCCTGCGCCGCCGGCGAACGTCCGCCCGGCTGTGCGCCCTTCGGGGGGCAGGATCCCATCGCCGATACCTCCACGAGCGACCGCAACCTCATGTTCTGGGCCCTCCGCACCTTCGAGGACGGCTCGGTCAACGACGAGCTCACCGAAGGGCAGGGCTTCGTCCTGCTCCGCAACCCCTTGGTCTCCCGATGAAAAAGGTCTCCCGATGAAACGCCACCCGCCTGCTGCCGCCCTCCCTGAGCTGCGCGGGAGGCTCTGATGGCCGTCGGCCTCGAGGGAAAGGTCGTCTTGATCACGGGAGCGGGCCGGGGCATCGGCCGCGCCACGGCCGAGCTGCTCGCGCGCCGCGGCGCGCGCCTCGTCCTCAACGACCTCGGCTGCGATGTGGAGGGGCGGGGTGCGGACCCGTCGGTGATCGAGGACGTGGCGGGGCAGCTCCGAGCAGCCGGCGCCGAGGTGGTCGACGACTCCGGCGACGCCACGAAGGACGTCGCTCGCCTCATCGAGCTGGCCTGCGCCACCTTCGGGCAGCTCGACGCCGTCGTGAGCTGCATCGGCAGCCGTTGGGAGCGCTCGCTGCTGCGGCTCGACGACGCCGACGTCGAGCGGATCTTCGAGGTAGGCTTCCATGGACCGCGGAGGCTTCTCCGCGCCGCCGCCGCCCACTGGACCGAAGCCCGCCTGCCCGGCCGCGCCATCCTGTGTGCAGGCCCAGCGGCGTTCTTCGGCACCGCCCGCCAGGGCGCGGTGGGCGCTGCGCAGGCCGCCCTCGTCGCCCTCGCCCGCGCCGCCGCCGTCGAGCTGCGACGGCACGCCATCGGCATCAACGTGGTGGTGCCGACGGCACGGACTCGGCTCACCGAGGACCTCCCGCTCTTCCAGGGCATCGGCGAGGGCTCGATGACCCCTCAGAACGTGGCGGCTGTCCTGGCGTTCCTCGTGAGTGACGACGCCCTGGAGGTCCACGGCGAGGTCCTGGGCGTCGCCGGAGGCCGTCTGTACGCCGTGCAATCGCGCGAGACGACCGGAGCCTTCCTCGACCAAGCCGATTTCACACCCGAAGACGTCGCGGCCGCCTGGCCCGAGGTGACCCAGCCGTGAGCCTGGCGTCAGCCGAAGAGATCGATCACGACGACGCCGCGATCGGCGTCCTCGTCGCGCGTCTCTTCACGGGGCGGCACCAAGGGAATGGGGACATGCACCACCGGCTGCTCGCGCTCGTTGCGCACGTCTTCTTCCCGCTTGCGGATCTGGTCGATGATGAAGGGAGGCAGCATGGTGAAGACCGGGGTGTACTCACCGGCAATATAGCAATGGCCCCTCGGGTGACAAGAGTTTGCGCGCGGAGACCTGCCGGAGGGCTCGGCCGGACCCCACGACCCGCTATTCGACCGACAGGGGCCCGCCCTTGAGGCCCGCCGCGCCGCTTGCCCCGTGGGCGCTGTCGATCGTGGCTCTCGGGGCCAGCAGCGTCGGAGCTCAGGACTTTGACCCGCAGAACGCTGGGTGGAACGGGCTGCGCGATCTCCTGGGGGCCGCCGATGAAGCCGGCGTCCTCCTCGACACCCCCGCGGAGATCGACGTGAGCGCCCTCGATGCGACCGACGCTCTGCTGATCGTGCACCCTACCGAACCCCTGCCGCGGGGGAGCCTTACGGCCTTCCTGCGCGCGGGCGGGCGGGTGGCCGTCGCCGACGACTTCGGGCACGCCGACGCGTTCCTCCGCGGCTACGGCATTGCCCGTCACGAGCCGAACCTTGGCGAGGACGTGCTGCTCCTGCGCGGCAACCCGGCTCTCCCCATCGCGCGGGCGCGGGCGCGCCATCCGCTGATGGAAGAGGTGGACGCCCTCGTCGCCAACCACCCGACGGTTCTCACGCACCAGGCGCTGCAGCCGATCGCGGCCTTCGACGAGTCGAGCGAGGCGCTCGTGCTCGCCGGCGCCATCGAAGAGGGCCGACTCGCGGCCATCGGTGATCCGAGCCTGTTCATCAACAACATGATGCGCTTCCGCGGAAACCGACGGTTCGCGCGCAACCTGCTTCGCTACCTCGACGCCGGGCGCGGAGGCCGAATCCTGCTCGCAACCCCGGGAGTGCCCCTGCGCGGCCGCTTCGGTGACGGGAGTGGCCCGCCGCTGGAACGACTGAACGACCGCCTGCGGGACGCCGCCCACGCGGACACACCGCCCATCGCCCTGACCCTCACCGCCGCCGTGCTCGCGGCCATTCTCCTCGTCTTCGCGGTGTCGGCGTTGCCGACCCGCTCCCCCTACTCGCGACAGGCTGTCGATCCGATCCGGAGCGAGGGCGGCGGCTTCCTCGGCCGCGTCGAGTTCTTCACGCGGCGACGGCGCGACCTCGTCCACCCATTGATGGTCTACAAGTTCGAGTTGGAGGCCGAGCTCGTGCGTCGCCTCGGGCTCGAGCAGACGCCACGGCTGGGAGACGCCGTCCGCGTCCTGCAGCAAGCCGGGTTGCCGGCGGCCGAAGCCGAGGAGCTCCGACGGCTACTGCTGGAGCTCGACGATCTGCGCCGGCGCCTCGACCACCCTCCAGGGCCGCCGAGGGTCTCGCCCCACCGGCTGCGCCGCATGGTAGACACGGGGGAGCGTCTCCTCGCGCGCATCGCCAAGCTCACCCTGCCGGGAGCGGACGAGGACCAGGCGCGCTACAACGGCCCACGATGACTGCCACTCGAAGCCCCATCACCGACGCCACCCTCGCCCGCGCGGCGGAGCTCGCGGGCGCGGTCGTCCGCGAGGTGCAGGCGGTCTTCGTGGGCCCCCGGGACATCCCCGAGCTGCTCCTGGTGAGCCTCCTGGCGGGTGGGCACGCGCTCCTCGAAGGGGTGCCGGGCGTCGCCAAGACCACGCTCGTCAAGGCCTTCGCCGCCACGCTCGGGTGCTCGTTTCGTCGTATCCAGTTCACCCCGGACCTGCTGCCGGCCGACATCACCGGGACCTTCGTGCTCTCGCCGCGGGACGGCACCTTCTCGCTCCGAGAGGGCCCCGTCTTCGCCAACGTCGTGCTGGGCGACGAGATCAACCGCGCACCCGCCAAGACCCAAAGCGCCCTGCTCGAGGCGATGCAGGAGCGGCAAGTGACCATCGAAGGCGAGACGCGACCGCTCCCCGACCCTTTCCTGGTGCTCGCGACGCAGAACCCCGTGGAGCACGCAGGCACCTACCCGCTCCCGGAAGCCCAGATCGATCGCTTCCTGGTTCGGTTGGTTCTGGGATACCCGGACGGACGCGCCGAGCGTGAGATGCTCCGGCGCTTCTTGGGGGCGCGGCCGACGCCTCGATCCGTCTTGGGGCCCGACGACATCCGGCACCTGCGGGCGCTGGTTGGCTCGATCCACGTCGAGGACGAGGTCCTCGACTACGTCGTACGTCTGGCGACTTACACCCGCGAGCACAGCCGGCTGTTCTTGGGCATCAGTCCGCGGGCATCCCTCGCGTTGCTGCAGGCCGCTCGGGCGCGGGCGCTCCTCGGTGGGCGGGCCTACGTGTTGCCGGACGACGTGAAGGCCCTGGCCATCCCGGTCCTCGCACACCGCCTGGTGCTCACGCCGGAGGCCGAGATGGAGGGGACGCGTCCCGAGCGTTTGCTGGCGCGGGCTCTCGACCGCGTGCCCCCACGAAGCGACTGATGTTGCCGATCCCCACCCGCGCCGCGCTGGCAGCGTTCGCCGCGTGCGTACTGACCCTCGCGCTGGGCATCACGCTGACGAGCGCCGCCGCCGTCTCTGTCGCGGGCGCGGGTTTTGTAGGGCTGGCGCTCGCCTTGGCCGCCACCATGCCCTTGGGGCGCCGTCTCCGGCGCGAACGCCTCGAGTTCGCCTGGTGGCTCGAGCACGGCACGGGACGGGCAGCCGGCGCAGCGATCCCCGGCGCCCCCTTTGAGGTCCGCTGCTACGTGCGCCACCGCGGCGCCATGAACCTGGACGCGACAGGCCTCGAGCCCATCGTCCCCAGCGCCGTCAAGGTCGAGCGCTGCCCCACCGCCATCCGTCTCGCCGCGCGGACCCGGACCGAGTTTCGCCTCACCCTCCTGGCCCCCGCAGCCGGACGCCTCGTGTTGCATGGGCTGGCGCTGCGCCTGCGCGGGCCCCTCGGATTCTTCGAGACGCCGCTCTACTTCCCCAATCCGCTCGTCATCAAGGTGCTGCCCCGCGCGGCCGCCGGACGACCGAGGGCGACGGCGATGCGTCAACCCGCCTCCACGGCCCGGGCGGGGCGCGCCGTGGTCCGGCACCGTGGCGGCGGCACGGAGCTGCACGAGCTCCGTGAGCTCGTCCCGGGCGACCCCTTCAAGGCGATCGCGTGGAAAGCGAGCGCCCGTCGAGGACGGCTGATGGTCAAGGAGGTCGAAGAGGAGATCCAGCAGACCCGCTGGATCCTCCTCGACGTCAGCGGAACGATGCGCGCCGGCCCTCCGGGGCGACGCAAGCTCGACTACGCCATCGAGGTGGCGGCAGCGGCGGCCACGGAAGCGGAGGCAGCCGGCGACCGAGTAGGCCTGATCACCTTCGACGCGCGGGTGGTCACACACCTGGCGGCCCACGAGGGCAAATCGCAACGGCTCCGGATCTACGATGCCCTGCTCGGCGCCACGGAGATCGTCGACGAGGACCTGACGGATATCGACGAGCAGGCGCTCGCGGAGCTCGTCGCCCGCTACGTGCGCCAGCAAGACGGAGTCGACTTCTACCGCGGTCACGACGGCGTCGATGGCCCGGGGCTCGTCGACCACGTGCGGCGCGCCCTGGGCGAGATGCGCCCGTCGGAGCGCGCCGCGGTACGAGCGTCGAGCCCCATGTCCCAGTGGCTGCGCCGCTTCTGCCGGGCCCGTGGCCTTCCCCTGCCTCACCGAGCCGACGCAGGGGACCACGGCAAGAGCCTCGCCCTCGCCGACGCGCTACAGAGGGTCGGCGGGCGATCGCGTTCGCCGACGTCGATCCTCGTCTGCAGCGACTTCGACGGAGTCCTCGATCCGTCCCCGATCGTCGCTGCCTTGCGGCTCGTCCGCGCACACCGCCACCGGGTGACCGTCCTTCTTCCCGACGCGATGTCCCAAGCGCCCCCAGCGACCGAACCGCTCGCCCAGACCCTGGCGCGCGTGTACGCGCGCAGCGAGGAGCGTCGCCTTCGCGAGACCCGCGAGCTCCTGGGGCGCCTGGGGATCCCCGCGCTCGTGGCGCGCCGGGGCGAGAGCCCTCACCTCGTCGCCGCACGGGCCTGCCGGGCGGCGCTGCGGAGGGCGGCGTGACCCCGCAGCCCTGGGACCGCTGGGAGGACCCGCGCCGTGTGCTGGCGCGCCATGGGCTGCGTCCGAGCCGGCGGCACTCCCAGAACTTCCTGACGAGCAAGAGCGTCGTGGAGGACATCGCGGCAGCCGTCCTGGAGGAGGCCTCACCGGGATGCGAGGTCCTCGAGATCGGCCCCGGCGTCGGCACCTTGAGCGCCGAGCTCGTGCGGCGGGGCGCACGGGTCACGGCGATCGAGAAGGACCCGCGAATGCTCCAGCTCCTCGAGAAGGAGTTCGGCGAGCTCGACGCACTTCGGGTCGTGTCCGGGGACGCGGTCGCCCTGCGCATCGACGCGTGGATCCCCGTGCCAGGACGGGTCGCGGGCAACCTCCCGTACGCGATCACGGGCGTCATCCTTCGACGTCTCGTCGAACAGCGACGCTGCGTGCAACGCGCGGCGCTCATGGTCCAGCGCGAGGTGCGCGACCGCCTGACGGCGGCGCCAGGGACCAAGGCCTACGGCGCTCCGACCGTCTTTGTGCAGAACGTCTACGAGGTGGCGGACGTCTGCTCGGTGCCGCCAGGCGCATTCCACCCGCCGCCAAAGGTGCACAGCTCGGTGATCGTGCTGCGACCCCGCCATGCTCCCCGAGCCAAGGACGACACCACGTTCACTCAGCTCGTTCGTGCCGCCTTCGGGCAGCGCCGCAAGACGCTGCGCAACGCTCTGCGCGCTGCCTTCGACCGGGAGCGGGTCGAGGCGGCCCTCGCGCGCTGCGGCATCGACGGCGGCCGCCGCGGCGAGACGCTCACCGTCGAGGAGTTCGGAGCCCTCGGCGCCGCCCTTCGCTGAGCCCGCGGGGAGCACGGAGCCCCCCGGAGACGCTGTCTTGGGGCGGCGGCTATGGAGTCGCCTGCCGCGGGAGCGCCCAGGCCTCCCTCAGACATGCCTCGGCGTCCGCGAGGAGCGCCCGCAGGTCGGCGCGCACGGATTCGTCCGAGGCCGCGACCGAGGTCGCCTCGAGCGCCTCGCGCAGGGTCTCGTCCTCCGGCTCGCCAAGCTCGTCCGCCCCGCCCGCCATAGCCCGAGCGATGCGCCAGAGGGCGAGCGCTGCGGCGGGAGCGAGCTGCGGGTCGTCGCCTCCGGCCACGGCGGCGAGCGCAGCGACGGCCGCGCGAGGTTCGCGGAGCCAGGGCGCCGCACGGATCGCCCCGAGCCGCTCCGCTCCAGCCCCCTGAGCGATCCGGCGCAGGACCTCCTCGTCGCCGAGCGACTGGGCCTTCCGCGCCAGCTCCAGGGGGTCGGCGGTCGGCCGAGGCCCGGTCCGCTGGCCGCTCGCCGCCGCAGCGATGAGGAACGAAATCGACACGAGGACTCGCACGGGCCCAGCATGCCTCGGTTGAATCGACGAGGCGAGCGCGATACCACCGCCCCCATGAACCAGCCGACCCTTCCGCTGGCGCTCGCCGTGGCTTTCTCGATAGGCGCCGCGCCGGTCGCCGCCCAGCGCCTTCGTCTCGCCGACGCCGCGCAGATGCTCGACTCGAGCGATCGGGACGAGGTGCGGATGGGGATCGAGGGCCTGGGCAGCCTCGGCGGTCGCCGCGCTGCCGCCGCCCTGACAGCCCGGATCCGCCGCGGGCTCCCGGCGGACCTCCTCGACGTGGCGGTCGAGACCCTGGGCCTGTTGGGCGAAGCGAGCGCGGGCCCTGTGCTCTTTGAGCTCGCCAACCATCGGCGCCCCGAGGTGCGGCGCGCGGCCATCGAGGCGATCGTGAGCTGCCGGCCGCGGGGCGCCTCGGCGGCGCTGATCGGCGCCCTGGACGACCTCGACCCGCGGGTGCGCGCCAGCGCCGCCGTCGGCCTTGGACAGATCGGCGATACGAACGCCCTGGAGGTGCTTTTTCAGGCCCTCGACCGCGGACTGCTCGAAGCCGCCACGGCGATCGGGCAGCTCGCCGACGAGCCGGCGCTCCGGCGCCTGGTGGGTTACCTCGGCCGTATCCCCTTCGATGCCCTGGCGCCCGCGCTCACCGAGGTCTTCGCGCGCCGCGACGTGAGCAGAGAGGTAAAGCTCGACCTCGTCGGCCGAGTCGCCGAGCTGGCGACCCCCGAGGCGCGGGAGTACCTCACCGAGCTCGCCGAGGCCCTGGGCGACGGCCCGCTGCAGCAAGCTGCCGAGGAAGCGGCGCGCGGCATCGTGGAGGGAGGCTGAGATGCGTTGGCTGTTGTTCCTCGCGACCCTCTCGGCCTGTGGAGCGGCCAGTGGCGGCCCGGCGTTCTCTCCCACCTACCCCGACAACGTGGACGAGGCGATCCAGGCGGTGCTCACGAGGCTCCGCACCGCTCCGCCGAACGACGACGAGCCCGCGGTCGCCGCCGGGGTGACCGACGACGAGCTGATGGTCGTGGACCTCCGCGAGCGCCGGTTGCTGTGGCGACAAGCTGTCGTGAGCCCCGTAAGCGCGCCTCGGATCGCGGGCGAGCTGGTCCTCCTGCACGAACGGAGCGGGATCGTCGCCCGAGACCTGCGTAGCGGTGCGATCCGCTTCACTCAGCCAGACGAGGCGCTCTACCTCGCGGGCGCCGACGGCGAGGGTGAGCGCACGGTCCTGAGCCTCACGACGGGCGGCGGCGTCGGAGCGCGCTCCAAGATCGTGCTCGCCCGGGCCGGCCACATCGTCTGGACGAAGTCCATCGACTACGCCGCCGGTGCCCCCGCCCTCGCCGCGGGCATGGTGTTCATCCCCTGGGCTACGCAGAACCTGAGCATCCTCGACGCCGACACGGGCGAAGAGCTCGCGCGCGTGCGGATCGCCGACACGGTGATCGGCCGCGCCTTCCGGCAGGGCAACAGCGTCTACTTCGGCCAACGCGGCCTCTTCCGGCTCACGGCGAGCATCACCGGCGGGCGGACGGAGGCGGCGGCCTATTTCGAGCCGCAGCTTCCCGAGTTCCCTGGGGACCCGCCGTTCATGGTCGACCCCTATCAACCGGCTCCTGCGCCCTCGAGCGCGTTGCACCGCGTCCGCTATGCCTGGCACGCCGCCGGCGAGGGTGACGAGGTGCGCCTCGCCGACGACAACCTCTACGCGATCTTCTACCGCGTGGTCTTCGCGCTCGACCCTGCCGGCGATTCGGTCCGGTGGGTCTACGTGCACGAACGGGACATCGTGGGGGCCCAGGGACAGGCGGGCGGCCTCCTCATCGCCGACGCCGACGGCGGTTTCACACGTCTCTCGGCCCACGATGGGCTGCCGCACTGGAGCCATGACGCCGACACCACGGCGCTGGCCGCCTCGCTCCGTGCAGAAGGTTTCGCGCCGGACGAAGGCCCCCAAGGACAGGCCGCGCCGCTCCGCGACCAGCTCCTCGCTGCCGCGCACGATCCCGACGCCCGCCTCGTGCCCGCCCGGGTCCTGGCGACTCGGATGCTGGCGGCGCTTCCCGAGGCCGAGGCAACCGGCCACCTCATCGCCCTGTGCGACGACCGGCGGGCTCCCCCGCCGGTGAAGACCGCCGCCTGCGAGGCCCTGGCCGAACGCACCACCGGCTCGGAGCTCGTGCTGGAGGCCCTCGAGCGCCACGCGCGCTTCCTCGCGCAAACCACCGCCCCGCCGGTTGGAGCCCTCGCCCGAGCTGCGGTGCACATGCAAGCCCGAGAGGCGGTGCCGCTGCTCTTGAGCCACGTGCGCGACCCCGCGACGGAGGCGCCGGACCTGGCACCGCTCATCGACGCCATCGCCGCCCTCGGCGATCGCTCCGCGCTGGAGCCGCTGAGGGACTTTCTGCGTCTCTACCACGCCGAAGCGACGGACGACGCCCTGGTCGCCGCCGTCGGTGCAGCCGCCGACGCCCTCGTGGCGCTCGAGGGCGCCTCCGCGGCCGAGACCATCGAACCCCTCGCGGAAGACCCGCTCGCGCCGGAGCCCGCGCGGGCACGGCTCCGCGCCACCTTGAGCGCCCTGGCGGCCGAAGAGGAGCAGGGAGAGGAACCCCCGAGCGACGGGGAGGGTGAGGCCACGACCGATGACGGCGCGACCGATGCCGCGACCGACGAGCGCCCCGAGCGCATCGACGCCGCCGTCGTGGCTCGAACGCTCGACCCGGTGCAGGCCGAGCTGAGGGCCTGCCTGCGCCAAGACTCCGAAGGGGCCCGGGCGGCGCGCCTCGTCCTCCGCATCGGCGGCGACGGCACCCTGCAGCACGTGAGCGTCTCGCCCCGGCGCCTGGCCGGCTGCATCGAGCCGATCGTACGGCGCGCGCGCTTCCCGGCCAGCCGGCGCAATGTGAACGAGCAGGTCACCTACCGCGTGCGACGCTGAGGCCTTCGATGCGTGACGCACCGCTTTGTTGTCCCCGCCGCTCCCGTCTGGCACGCCTCGGGCTGTGGTGGCGGCGGTGGCGCGTACAGACGTCCTGGGAGCGCTCGAGGTGAGCTGGCGTGCCGCCTGGCTCTGCGCGGTCGGGGTCGTCCTCGTCATGGGAGGTTGCCCACCCAGGAGCTCGAAGGAGCGGACGCTGCCGGCCGTCACGAGTGACGATCCCGCCGCCGAGGCATCGCTCCGGCAGGCCCAGGAGGCCGCGGACGCCGGCGACCTCGACGCTGCCGAGGACCGCTACCGCGCCTTCTTGCGAGACTTCCCCGACGACCCCCTCGTGGCCCTCGCGCACCTCGGGCTCGGGCGGGTGCTCCTCGCCAAGGGCGCCATCGCCCAGGCCCGCGCCGAGTTCGCGCCCCTTGGCGAGCACCCGGACCCAGCGCTCGCGGAGCGCGCACGCCTCTACGAAGCGGTCGCGATGCACCTCGGAGGCGAGAGCGCCCAGGCCATCGAGCGCCTGCGGCCTCTGGCGGGCCGCACCGCCGACCCGGACGACACGGCCCTGCTCTACCAGACCCTCGGGGCAGCCGCCGAGCGCCTGGGCCAACGCGCAGAGGCCGTCGCCGCTTACGACGCGCTCGTCCGCAGCGAAGCCCCGGCGGAGGCCAAGACCGAGGCACGGACCCGCCTCGACGAGCTGGTGAGGGCTCTGGACGCCGACGAGCTCGACGGGCTCTTCGACCGCCTCCCTCGGGACGGCCACGCCTGGCCCGAAGTGGGTCGCCGCGCGCTCCGGGAGGCCTTCGCGCGGGGTGACCTGGCCCGAGTGCGGTCCGTCGCCGCAGCCCTCGAGGCCCAGGACGTCCCCCTCGACCGCGACCTCCAGTCGATCGCGCTTCGCGCCGAACGGACCGGGCGCACGGATCTGGGCGCCATCGGCGCCATCCTCCCGCTCACGGGCCGCGGGCAGGAGGTCGGCCGGCTCGCGCTGCAAGGACTGATGCTGGCCGCAGGGCTCCCGCCGGAGGCTCCGCCCGGCCCTGGGACGCCTCGCATCTTCTTCCGCGACAGCCGCGGTGAGGCCGCCCGCGCCGCCCGTGCCGTCGACGATCTGGTGACCCTGCACCAGGTCGTCGCCATCGTGGGCCCAGTGGACGCCCGCGCCGCCCGCGCCGCCGCACATCGCGCCCAGGAGCTCGGCGTACCGATCCTCACCCTGAGCCCCGAGCGCTCGGTGGTGGACGAAGGCGAGCTCGTCTTCCGCCTCTTTCCTTCCCCGCAGGACGAAGCAGAGGCCCTCGTGGCCTACGCGCTGGCTCGGGGCGCGCACCGCTTCGCTGCCTTCCGGCCGGACCACGGTTACGGGGCCACGATGACTGGCGCCGTGCAGCAGGCGGTGCAGCGGCGCGGCGGCGAGTGGGTCGGTGAGGTCCGCTACTCCCCCGAGGCGACGTCCTTCGGGGAGCCCCTTCAGGCGCTCGCGGGGCTTCGTTTCGACGCCCTGCTGATCCCGGACCACGCGCGGCGAGTTGCCCTCATCGCGCCGGCCCTCGCCGCCGCAGGGTACTGGAGCGGAGCGCCCGGTGCGCAAGCCCCGGCCGGTGCGCGGCCCGTCCAACTCCTCGTTCCGAGCGTCGGGCTCGACGAGGCGCTGCTTCGGACCACGAGCCGCTACCTTCAGGGCGCAGCCTTCGCCCACGCCTTTCCCCCCGGCAGCGTCGAGGGGCTCAGGCGCGAGTTCGCCGACGCCTTCGCCGAGCGCTTCCGGCGCAGCCCCGACGCCTACGCGGCCTCGGCCTTCGACGCCTTCCACCTGGTGCGCGCCGCGGTCGCCGCAGGGGCCCGGTCGCGCGAGGAGGTCGCCCAACGCCTCGCCTCCGGCCTGGAAGTCGACACCGTGGGGCCGAGCCGCGGCTTCGACGCCCACCGCCAGCCACTCCACGGCACGCGGGTGTGGGTCTTGGAAGCGTCGGGTCTTCGTCCACCGCCGCCGTGAGGCGCCCGGGGCCCGCTCACTGCATCAGGAACAGCGCCGCGCCCCCGAGAACGAGCGCCAGGAGCAGACCCGCGACGAGCCCCACGACCAGCCCTCCCCGCGGGCCTTTGGGCCGCGCCTCGGGCGCACCGGTCGCCACGGGCACGGTGATCCGATCGCGCTCACTCGGCTCGGCCGGCCCGACGGCAGGCGCCGGCGCAGCGACTTGCGGCGGCGCGGTCAAGGAGAGCGCCCGCGCGATCTCCGCTCTCGGCGTCTGGCCCCAGCGGCGGTGATCCCCCTCCAGGCCGAAGGCCCGAACGACCTCGTCCGCGAAGGCGCCCGCAGAGCTCGGCCGCTCGGCCTTGTCCTTGCGAAGCCCACGGAGCACCACCTCGTCGAACGCGGACGGGTAGCGCGGGTTCAGGGAGCTTGGCGGCGGCGGATCCTGGTTGACGATCTTCATCAGGATCTCCGCGACGTTCGCCCCCTCGAAGGCGACCCGCCCGGTCGCCATCTCCCAGAGGATCGCAGCGATGGCGAAGACATCGGTCCGCTGGTCGACGTCGAGCTTCCCCATCGCCTGCTCCGGCGACATGTAGTACGGCGATCCGAGGGTCGTACCGAAGGCGGTCAGCTTCGGGCCGGTCTCCATCTGCAACTTCACCGAGCCGAAATCCAGCACCTTCACGACGTCTCCTTCGTCCGACTGCACGAGGAACACGTTGTCCGGCTTGAGGTCGCGGTGGATGACGCCAAACGAGTGCGCGTGGTCGAGGGCGGAGGCGAGCTGACACACGATACGGAGCGCACGATCCGGAGAGAGGGCTCCTTCGCGCGCGATGGCCGCGCTCAGCTCCTCCCCGCGCAGGTACTCCATGGTCAGAAACCAGGAGCCATCGCCGGTCTCGCCGAATTCCTCGACCCTCACGATGTTCGGGTGGTCGAATTCCTCGGCCGTCTCGTACTCCCTCTTGAAGCGCTCGACCGCGACCGCGTCCTTCGCGACCTCGGGATGCAGCACCTTGATGGCCACCTGCTTCTTCGTCTGGGGGTGACGCCCTTCGTAGACCCGACCCATCGCCCCGTCAGCAACGCGGGCGGCGACGATGTACGACTTGAGCTGTGTGCCAAGGCGCGGGTCGAAGTCGTCGGGGTCCTGCTCCTGGATCGTGACCGTGCCGTCGTGCCCACAGAAGAACACGTCGTCCCCATAGACCGCTGCGCATGCCGGACATTTGCGCGCCACGGCGCGATGGTAACCCCTCACCCCATCGGCGGAAAGCCTCACCAGCGCATCCACCGGCGCTCGGTCGGATCGTAAGCCAGGGTGAGCTCGTCGTCGGCTTCGGTCCGCACACGGAAACACACGAGCTGCTCTCCGGCGACGCCGCCACCCTCCTCCCAGCGGCCCAGCACATCGCTGATGCGCTGCCGCCGCCCCCCCTCGACGAAGGCCGTCGGTGCGAAGGGCCAGCCCGTCGCCCGGCGCGTCGACACATGGAGACCGGGCGCGCAGGGATCCCACGGCGGAGGCGCGATGCCTGCCTCGCGCCGAAGCTTCGTGACCGCCTCCTCGACGGCCCCGAGCAACGCCTGGGTCGTGCCCCGGGCCTCCACCACCACCACGAGCGCGTACCCCTCGCCGAGGGCCCGGACCACGAACTCGCGTCCGACGCCCGCGACCTCGAGGCTCGACGGATGCCCGGCACCAAGCCCCCTGGCGAAAGTACGCACCCGGTCCATCACGAGCCGCATATGTGCCCCGGCAACGCGGGCCTCGTATGGGGAGATCGCCGAGCAGTAGTCCACCGTCTCGCCTTCGTCGTCGACGAACACCGCGGCCAGGATCGCGGGCTCGCGCGTCCACAGCTCGCGCAGGGTCGGCGTGAAGAGGGTCTCCTCCATGTCCCGCGCGGCCTCCTCGCTGGGCGCACGGATCCGCAACGCGAAGGTCGACGAGCGCCGGTTCACAAGCCGAGCTCCAGGGCCATCGCGTGCCGAATCGCCACCTCGTGGCGCGTCACGCCACGCTCCCGCTCGAGCCTCTCGACGAGGGCGTGGAGCCGCGCAAAGCGACGCTGGGCGAGCAGTTCGTCGCGGAGCCAGCGGCGGCGCGATTCGAAGCTCGGCACGAACTCCGGCAGCACGACCCGAACCACGATCACGTGCCAACCGTAGGAAGTCCGGACTACTCGAGGCACGACCCCAGGCTCCTCGAGGGCGAAGGCAGCCTCGCGAAACGACGCCTCCAGGGGAGCGTCCGGACCGAAAAGCGGCACCTCCTCGACGACGAGGTCCGGGGCCGAACGCCAGCGTTCGAGATCCGGGTCCTGAGCGAGGGCAAGAAGCACGGCCTGGGCGCGCACTCGCGCGGCCTCCTCGATGGCGGCCGGCGCCCCTTCGGCCACCGGCACCAGGACGTGCACGACGCCGCGCTGTGCGGGGCGCCTCCAGTCCGCGACCCGCTCTTCGTAGAGCGCGCGCAAATCTTCCTCGGAGACCTCGTCGGATACCTCGGCGGCCACCTCCCGCAGCAACGCCTGGACCGCCGCGCGGCGCGCCTCTCGTCGCACCCGCACCTCCCCGGCGTAGCCCTCCTGCTCGGCCTCCAGCGCCAGGAGCAGCTCCCCCTCGAGACGGTCGAGGGCCTGCCGTGGGGCAAGGCGGCCCCGCCGAGCCAGCGCTGTCACCTCGGCGCGCCTCACGGGGTAGCCTTCGACGGTCGCGACGATCTCACCGGTCGCTCGCGCGTCCCCCCGGACGACCTGCCGGCGCGCCGGAGGCTCACCGCCGGCGCACGCCACCAGGAGCAGCAGCGCGAAGGGACGCATCACTCCCCCAACGAGGGACGAAGAAGCTCGACGCCCGCGCCCAGGAGCGCCAAGCCGATGAACGACAGCAGGATCGCCGCCACGTAGTCGTGCGCGCGCAGGTCCATCACCCCGAGGAAAAGCGTGACCAAAGCAGCGAGAAGGAGCAATGTCCCCAGTCCTTCGCGGAGGCGGCTCATGGCGTCACGTCTCACTCGAGCCCCGGGCTCACGTCATGCCGTAGTTCTTCAGCTTCTTGTGCAACCCTTCTCGGGTGATGCCCAAGGTCTTGGCCGTCGCGCTCTTGTTGTTTCCGTGCTCCTCGAGCGCCTGACGGAGGAGCCACTTCTCGATCTCCTCCATCGTCTCTTTGAGAGTGCCCTTCGCCGGCCGGACGCGGTCGAGGATCGACTCGGCCTGACGAATTCGTGGACTCAGGTGCTGCGGCTCGATGAACTGCTCTGGCTCTGCCTGGATCACGAGCCGCTGCACCTCGTTCTCGAGCTCGCGCACGTTCCCGGGCCATTTGTAGGCCTGCATCGCCTCCATGGCGTGCTGGCTGAACCCCCGCACCGAGCGACCGAACTCTTCCGTATAGCGCTTGAGGAAGTGTACCGCGAGGGTCGGGATGTCCTGCCGTCGCTCCCGGAGCGGTGGCAGACGGATGGGGAAGACCTTGAGCCGGTAGTAGAGGTCCTCGCGGAAGCGTCCCTCGGCGACCTCCTTCTCGAGGTCTCGGTTCGTCGCCGCGACGATCCGCGTATCGACCCGCTTGGTGCGGCTGCTGCCCACCGGACGGATCTCGCCCTCCTGGAGCACGCGCAGGAGCTTGGCCTGCAGCGAGACGGGCATCTCGCCCACCTCGTCGAGGAAGAGGGTGCCCCCGTCCGCCAGCTCGAACAGTCCCTTCTTGTCGTCCGTCGCGCCGGTGAACGCGCCCTTCTTGTGACCGAAGAGCTCGCTCTCGAGTAGGTTCTCCGGCATCGCCGCGCAGTTCTGCGCCACGAAGAGCTTGTCACGCCGGTTCGACCAGTAGTGGACCGCGCTCGCGACGAGCTCCTTGCCGGTCCCCGTCTCCCCCTCGATGAGCACGGTCACGCGCGTGTCGACGACCTTGCGGAGGTGCTCGAAAACCTCCTGCATCGCCTTGCTCTCTCCGATGATTCCGTCGAAGCGACGCCGCTCCTCGCGACGCTTCAGGTAGGCGTTCTCGCTCCGCTGGCGTTCCTCGGCCGCACGCAAGCGGCCAACGAGCCGCGCCCGAATGAAACCCTGGCTCGCGCTCTGCGCCAGCAGCGCGAGGATGTCGAGGTCCGACTCCTTGAACAACCCCTGCGCGGCTCGGTTGTCGACCTGCAACACACCAAGGATCCGCTCCCCCTGCCAGAGCGGCACGCCGATGGTCGAGAGGATCTGCGCCGCCATGAGCGAGGCCGTCTCGCCGACGTCCCGGCGGGCGTCGGCCGCGAGCACGGCGGCTCGTTCCTTGACGACGCGCTTGAACACGCTCCGAGTGATCGGGATCGCTTCGCTGTCGCCTCCATCCCGCACCCGCGTACCCACGGGCACGTAGCGCGACGACTTCTTGCTCCGCCCCTGCTCGTCCTCCTCGCGGAGCGCCACCGTCACGTGGGTCGCCCGCGGCAAGAAGCGGAATACCTGGACGGCCACGGCGTCGATCACCTCGTCGAGGTCGATCGCGGCGCTGATGGCCTTCTGTGCGTCGTAGAGTGCACCGAGCAGGTCGCGATCGACCGTCTGCTCGACGGCCTCGAGGTCCTCGACGTTTCGGACCGAAACGATCTTTGCATCGTCTTCGTCCTCGTCGCAGAGGGTCACCGCGACCTGGACGGCCCCGCCTTCCTCGCCGAGCTCGATCACGTCCCCGGTCGAGAGCACGAGCTCGCGCCCCGGCTCGGAGGCGAGGCTCCGAGGCTCGCCACCCCGCAGCACCCGCGTGCCGTTGGTCGAGTAGTGGTCCCGGAGCACCCAGGCGGTGCCGTTGAACACCACCGACGCGTGTTCGCCCGAAACGTGATGGTCGGCGAGCACGAGGTCGTTGGACTCGGCGCGGCCGATACGCACCAAGTCCTCATCGCTCTCGAACGTCCTCCCGGTCGACTGGCCCGTTCGGACCTCCAGGCGGATCATCGCTTCGGCTCCTCTCCCGCGGCGCGCCACGCGAGCAGGCCGGGCTGCCGTCGAGCGACGCTCATCCGCCCATGCGAGCCCGGAGGCGCGCCTGGATGGGGAGCGCCTCCCGCGAAAAGGCGTTCCAGACTGCGCGCCCCTCTTCGGTCCGCCGCAGCTCGTCGATCTTGTCGATCGCTGCTTGGCTGCCCGCGGTGGCCACGCGATCGAGCGCGGACACTGCCGAGAGACGAACCTCGACGTCGGGGTGCCCGAGCTTCTCGACGAGCGCGTTGATGACCTGCTCGTTTCCGCGCCCGAGGCGGCCCAGCATGAAGGCCGCCTTGCGGACGACGTCCTTGTCCGAATCGTCGAGCTTGCGGATGTAGCAGGCGATGTCCTCGTCGCATTCGTTCGCGACGGCGATGGCCTTCTCCGTGCCCTGCTGGAAATTCGTGTAGTAGGGGTCGTCCTCGGCGCTGGCAAGCCAGCGGGTCAGCTGCTCCATCTCGCTCTTGTTGGCGAGCAAGGCGTAGGCGGTGACCGCCTCCAGCCGCACCGGCGGCTGCTGATCGGTGTCCTTGGCTTGCTCCAGGAAGAACGGCAGAAACCCTGGATCGTAAAGCGAACGCATCGCGGCGATGAGCTGCGCCTTGAAAGCGACCCCCTGATAGTCGTCGGGCACGCCCCGATACACGTTCATGAGCGTCTCGCGCACCCGCGGCAGGTCCTCCGGCTCGAGGTTCAGCCGCACGATCGCGATGGCCGCGTTCACACGCCGGAACTGATCCTCCGCCTGCGTCTCGGCGAGCAGCGGCTCGAGGGCCTCGCGGAAGCCAAGGGAACCCAGCGCGTAGGTCGCCTCAGCGCCCACGATCTGCTGCACGCTCATCTGCGCCGCCGCGTTCTCGTCCCGCTGCCGAACAGCCTCGATGTAAGCCTGGGCGATGGCGTTGGCTTCCTCGTTCTCGCCCCGCAACGTCCGAAGCAGCGGTTCGAGGGCCGGCCGGCCCACGCGAACGAGCACCTCGGCGGCCACGTCGTTCATACGCATCGCGGGATTGTTGGGAGCGAACAGGTACAGCCCCTTGATCATCGGCTCGACGGCCTCGGCCCCAGCGACGGCGCCGAGCTGCTCGGCGGCGAGTCGGTTGATGAGAAAGTTCTGCTCCTCGGTCTGGGTCGTGGCGATGCGCGTGAGGATCGGCGTGGCCGCTGGGGTCGCCAGCGCACCGAGCGCTCGGAGCATCTCGATGCGCATGCGGTTGTCGACACCCCGAGATTGGCGCACCTTGGCCAGCGCCTCTCCCAGCTTGGCGGCGACGTTGGCGCGCTCGCCCTCAGGCACCTCGATGAACTTGAGGGTCTGCGCGGCGCGGATGGCGTGCTCTTCGGACACCTCCTGGCGCCAGTCCAACGCCTGGATCAACGCCGGCAGCGTGCAGGGGTGCCGAATCTCGTTCATCAGGTCCAACATCGCCAGCCCGTTCTGCGTGTCCATGGGGTTGTCGATGTAGGCCTGCACGAGCTTGTCGCAGATGGCCTCGCGGACCTCGACGACCGGAGCGGCGTCCCGGTTGCCTTCGTTGTCCTGAAGCGCCTTGGACCAGATCTTCTGCAGGTTGCGGATGGCGTTCTGGCGCCGGACCGGATCCGACAGCTCCTCCGCCTGCCCCGCGGGGTCGTCCGGCGCGGCGTGGCACGCCACGACGATCGAGGACAAGAGACTCAGCAAGATCCCTAGCGTCAGCCTTTTCATAGCGCTCCCTCGCTCCCTCATGCGGCCCGCGCCGCCCATCCAGCCCCCCCCGACGCCCAACGATACGCAATACATCCCGTGGGCTTACGGAAGCGACGGGGACGATATGCCGCCGCGGGAAGAGGTGTCAACGAGCTTTCACACTCCTTCGCCACGCTGAGTCGACGCCCCCGCGAAGCGCCACACGAGGTCGACGCGCCCTCGCGGCCCCGTGAAGCGCAGCGTGACCTGGGAGGCATCGGGCGCGATGGTGGGCGTCCCATCGGGACGAGTGGCGGGGAACACGATGCGAAACGCCTGCCGGTGAGGATGGATCGACGGAAAATAGACCCGCTCGACGGCGCTCGGACGCCGAACCCGCCGGATCTCCACCGGCGAGGTCTGGCGCCCCTCCGGGTCGAGGAGGATCACGCGCCAGGCCGAGGTGTCCCCCGCGATGTTTTGCTCGCGGTAGCGGGGACCGGCCAGCGTCACGAAGAAGCGGTGATGCTCGCGAGCGTCCTGCAGCGTCGCCCGCAGGAGCTCCTCCCGGGCGGCGGCATCGAGGGAATGGTCGGCGGCGTAACGCACGACGTAGGCCCAGCGAAACTCCCACGACTCGAACGTGGCGGTCGCGTGGAGGACATCGTCCATGTTCCCCCAGGCGAACTCATCTGCCTCACGGGTCCAGGCATCGTAGACGGCAGGGTAGTCGTCGGCCGTGAAGTCTCGGGGCCCCGCTCGTAGCTGGATCTGCGCGGGAGCGCAGGCGGCAAGGAGAGCGATGAGAGGGACGCGCTTCATCGGTCCGGCAGGAAGTCGCGACGAGTGTACAGTGTGGCGAAGGGCACGCCGGCGTTCTCGAACGCCTCCGCGGCCCCCTCGAGCCGATCGACGACCGCCACGACCCCCACGACCTCGAAGCCTTCCTCACGCAGCGCGGAGGCGGCCCGGAGGGTCGAGCCACCAGTGGTGACCGTGTCTTCGAGCAGCGCGAGAGGTGCGCCCGCGGGCAGGTGGGCGGCGCCCTCGACGCGGCGCCGGCTTCCGTGGGCCTTGGCGTCCTTGCGTACGTAGACCGCGTCGAGGGAGGGGCCGTCGGCCACCGAGGTCATCGCCACCGCCGACGCGAGAGGGCATCCTCCGAGCACCACGCCGGCGACCGCGACCGGCGGCCGGGGCAGACGCCGCACCGCGGTCAAGAGCGCCGCCCCCGCGAGCGCGTGCCCGCGCGCGGTCAGTACCGTCGGCTTGCAGTCGATGAAGAAGTCGCTCTGGACCCCCGACGCGAGGGTGAATCGGCCGCGACGAAAGCTCCGCTCACGGAGCATCTGCAGCAGCGCGTCGGCCACGCTCAGGACCCTCCGCGTCGGCGCCCGCGGACACGACCGACGCTGGGCATGCGCAGCGGGCGGCGACGCGGATCCGCGGCCTCGGAGCGCGTGGGCGCGGGCGTCGGCTCCTCGGCCCTCGGCGCCTCCTCCCGCATCGCCTCCGCCGGTCGGGCCTCGAAGGGCGTCCGGGGGGCCTCCTCGAAAACCCCCGCCTCGGCAGGGGCTTGTCTGGAAGGCGCCGGGAGCCCGCTGAAGGTGTGCAGCGCCGGGTCGTAGGCGCTCAGCCGGGGCTCCCCCACCTCGTTCATGTGGACCTGCCCTCGAAATCGGGCGCCGACCGCGACCTGCACCCGCGGCGCCGTCAGCTCGCCCACGAGCCGAGCCGACTCCTCGACGCGCACCGCCAGCTCACCGTAGGCGTCCCCCTTGAGGACGCCTCGTACCGTCACCGTGCGCGCGCGAACGTGGCCGCGAACCTGGCCGCCAGCCTCGATGAGCAGCGCACCAGAGACATGGATGGGGCCGTCGACCTTGCCGGCCACCACCAGATCCGCGTCGCCTTCGATGTCGCCGACGAGGGTCACGCCGGCAGGGATCACGCTCGTCTTCTTCATTCGAATTCCGGCAGCTCGACATCCATCTCGACGGTCCCCAGGAGCGCGCCGCCGTCCTCGAGGCCCACCCGCGGAGCGCGCACATCGCCCACCAGGCGGCCACCCTCGCGGACGATCACCTCCGCCGCCTCGACGTCACCCTCCAGGCGGCCTTCGACGGCGACCCGGCGCGCGATCACCGGCGCCCGAACTCGGCCGCGCCCACCGACCCGCAGGTCGCCCTGGAGGTTCAGCTCTCCTTCGAAGGAGCCCTCGATGGTCAGATCGCCCTCGCCGCTCACCCGCCCGCGGACGACGAGCTCGGCTCCGAGGTACCCAGGAATGTTCGCGTCGGTCATGGCGTGGTCGAGAACGCGCCGCGGGGCGGCCGCGGAGGAAGATTCAGCGCCCCACCCTCCCATGTCAACGGCTCGCGCGCTCGGAGGTTCGGTGCTACCCGCCCGTAACGACCGGGCCGGTGGCCCGTCTCGGTGGCTAGTGGCGACGACGGAATCAGGCACGCGCGACGCGATCGACGACCCCGGGGATCTCCTCGCCCCGTTCCTGGCGTCGGAAAAGCCGCGCGCCGCCTGGCGGGTGGGGACGGAGGCCGAGAAGTTCGGCATGCACGCGAGCGGCCGGCCCGCGCGCTTCAAGGGCGAGATCGACGTGATCCTCCAACGCCTGGCAGAACGCCACGGCTGGGTGCCCCAGCAGGAGCACCCCGATCGGCCCGTCATCGCGCTGAGCCGCGGCGGAGCCAACATCACCCTGGAGCCTGGGGGCCAGCTCGAGCTCAGCGGCGCACCGGTCGAGACCATCCACGCGACCGAGCTCGAGTTCGGCGGCCATCTCGCGGAGGTCGATGCGGCGAGCGCCGACCTCGGCCTGCACTGGCTCGGCCTGGGCTTCCACCCCCTTGCGCGGCAGGCCGACCTGCCTTGGGTGCCGAAGCTGCGCTACGGCGTGATGCGCCAGTACTTGCCGACGCGGGGCAGACGAGCCCTCGACATGATGCGCCGCACCGCGACGGTCCAGGCCAACCTCGACTACTCGAACGCCGACGACGCCTTCCGCAAGCTGAGGGTCGGCCTGCGGCTACAGCCCGTCGTCGGCGCGCTCTTCGCCAACGCCCCATGGTACGAGGGGCGCGCCACGGGCCACGTCTCGCACCGCCTCGAGGTCTGGGAGGACGTGGACCCGGATCGCACGGGGCTGCTCACGTTCCTGTGGGAGGGACCGGCGGACTACCGACGCTACGTCGACTGGGCGCTCGACGCCCCCATGTTCCTGATCGTCCGCGGCGGCGTCGCCTACCACAACACGGGCCAGACCTTCCGGGCGTTCCTGCGCGACGGCTTCGAAGGCCTGCGAGCCACGCGGCAGGACTGGGACACGCACCTCAACACGCTCTTTCCCGACGCCCGCCTCAAGCGGACCCTCGAGATGCGCGGCGCCGACGGGCAGCAGCGAGCGCTCGTCCCGGCGGTCCCGGCCCTGTGGAAGGGCCTGCTCTACGACGAAGCCACGCTCGCGAAGGCCGAGACCCTGGCCTCGACGATCACGCCAGAGGCGGCGTTGGCAGCCCGCCATGAGATCCCACGCTCGGGCCTTCGAGCACGGCTGGGACGGCGCTCGGTGGCCGACTGGGCCGGAGACGTCCTCGAGCTCGCCGAAGCAGGGCTCGCCCGGCTCGGCAACCTCGACGCCGAGGGCCGTGACGAGCGCCGGCACCTCGCTCCGCTGCGCGCGCTGCTGGCGGCGGGCAAACATCCGGCGGACGTCGTGCGCGAGGCCGCCGGCGACGCTCCCAGCGCCGCGGCCCTCATGACCCACGCCCGAGCCTGATCGCCGGCCGCCGCGCGCAGCGCACACGCCACCAAGCTCACTCCGGCGCGCCGCTCAGCGCAGGCAAGCGCGCTGAGTGCCCAGGCACGCTCAGCGTAGATGCAAGCTCACCCAGGCGCGCTTGCCCGCCTTGATGACGTAGTCCCCCCGTCTGAGCTTCGTCTGCGGGTCGCTCACCCTCTCGCCGTCGACCTGCACCGCGCCCGCCTGGATCCTGCGCCTGCCCTCGGAGCTGCTCTTGACCACCCCCGCGTCAGCGAGGGCCTTGGGCAGCCACAGCGCCTCGCCCTCGATCGTCAAGGTGACCTCCGGCATGTCCTCGGGCACCTCACGCCTCGAGAATTGCGCCATCCATTCTCGCTCCGCCGCGTCGGCCGCCTCGGCTCCGTGGTACCGGGCCACGATCTCCTTGGCGAGGCGCAGCTTGGCGTCCCGAGGGTTGGTCTCGCCGCTCTCGCAGCTTGCTCGGAGGGCGGCGACCTCCGCTGGCGGCAACTCACTGAGCAGCTGATAATAGCGCCACATCAGCCCGTCCGAGATGCTCATGAGCTTGCCGAGCTGGGTTCGCGGCGGCTCGGTGATCCCCACGTAGTTGTCGAGGGACTTGCTCATCTTGTCGCCGACGACCCTTCCGTCGGCTTCGACCCGGGCGTTGAGCCCCTCGAGGATTGGCGTCGTCATCACGATCTGCGGCGCAAGCCCGTGCTCCCGCATGAGCCGCCGGCCCACCAGGAGGTTGAAGAGCTGGTCGGTGCCCCCGAGCTCCACGTCACACTCCAGGTGCACCGAGTCGTAGCCCTGCGCGAGCGGATAGAGCAGCTCGTGCAGAGAGATGGCGGCGTGCTCGCTCCAGCGCTTGGCGAAGTCGTCACGCTCCATCATCCGCGCGAGGGTGTACTTGCCCGCCAGGCGGATCACATCGGCGAAGGACATCCCGCCAAGCCACTCGCTGTTGCGCACCACCCTGGTCTTGTCCGGATCGAGGATCTTGAACGCCTGCTCCTGATAGGTCCGGGCACCCTCCTCGATCTCGTCCTCGGTGACGACCTGGCGCGTCTTGCTTCGCCCCGTAGGGTCTCCGATGCGGGCCGTGAAATCCCCCACGATGAACACGATCTCGTGCCCGAGCCGCTGGAATTGCTGCATCTTGTGCAGGAGCACGGTGTGCCCCAGGTGCAGGTCCGGGCGCGTGGGGTCGAAGCCCGCCTTGACGCGGAGCGGCCTCCCGCTGCGGATGCGTGCGAGCAGCTCCTCGCGTCGCTCCACATCGACGGCGCCATCGGTGAGAAGCTCGACTTGGGCCTCAGGGTCCATCGGCATGGCGCGCAGTATTGGCCCTGCGCGCCGCCGCGTCGATCACTGTTCGGACTTCGTCGGGACCGTCGAGTTGACGAGCTCCTTGAGCTCCTTGCCGACCTTGAAGAAAGGCAGACGCTTCTCCGGCACGGGCACCGGCTTCCCCGTCCGGGGGTTGCGTCCGGTGTACGCCGGGTAGTGCCGCACGGTGAAGCTCCCGAAGCCGCGGATCTCGATCCCCTCGTTGCGCTCGAGGGAGGCCGTCATCGCTTCGAAGACACAGTTGACCACCTGTTCGGCGCGGCTCTTGGTGATCCGGGTGCGCTGCGCAACCGCGTCGATGAGCTCGGACTTCGTCATGCGGGACTCCAGCCGATGAGCGTATCGCCGGCCATCTCGGGGGTCAATAGCGATTCCGCGCACTTGCGGCAGCTCGCGCCCCCCTGGCGCCCGCAGGGATGCAGCCGTGGCGCCCTCGGGTGGAGCCGTGGCGCCCTCGGAGCGCCAGCCGCTCACCCGCGTGCCAGCGTCGTTCCTGGCCCTGGAGCCCGCGGAGCGAACGCCGCAACCTTCCTGGGCACGCGAACGCTGTTGAGCCCCCAAGAGCGCTGAGGTAGGGTGGCGCGGTTTCGCGGGCGGGGGCTCGACCACACCCCTCCGCGCGCGACCACAGCCGGAGGACACGCGATGTCGGAAGAGCCCCAGAACGCCAATGATGTCGACGACCTCAGCGCGTTCGACGCCGATGCGCCGCTGGGTTCGGGCGAGCTGATGGGCGGCAGCGACGCCCAGACGATCAAGGCGATCAACCGCCGCGCGTCGACGGGCACCAAGATCGTCGCGCTGCTGATCCTCTTGCTCGTGCTCGGCTTCGGCTTCTGGGGCTTCCGGCACTGGCAGGCGCAAGAGACGATGATGGAGGTCTTCGAGCCCATCGCGGCCATGGACGACCCTCAACAGCGCAACGCGGCGCTCCGCGAGGTGCTGCAGAACGCCGAGTTCCACGACCAGAAGATCCGCGCGATCATGAACCTCGGCCACTTCCGCGATTCCGCAGCGGTCCCGCTGCTCATCGAGGCGCTCGGCGAAGACGATCCGCGGGTCCGGCGCGCCGCGGCCTGGGCCCTGGGCCGTATCGGGTCGCCGGACGCGGACGGTGCCAAGGCCAAGCTCCTCGAGATCCTCCCCGAGACAGGCGACGTCGACCGCAACCAGGTCGTGTGGACCCTGGCGCTCCTCGGCGCTCAGGAGCAGCCCTTCATCGACGCGCTCATCGAGCGCTTCACGGCGGGCGGGCTCCAGGAGCTCGACGGCTTCGACGAGCGCCGCCTGGCGGAGGTCCTCGGCATCGAGCGGCTGAGCTCGGAGGCGCTGACCAACCACGACGAAGAGTCCGTCCGGGTCCTCACGGCCCACGCCCTGGCCGAGATCGCCAACGACCAGGTGGTGGCCCCCCTCGCCCGGATGCTCACCAACGAGCTGGCCCGGGAAGGGGACGAACAATCCACGGAGGTGATCCGCGCCGCCGCTGCGGGGCTCGGACGCACGGGCTCGCCAGCGGCCGCCCGCCCCCTCTTCCAGCTCCTGCAGCAGGTCCCCGCGATGCACGAGACGGTGCTCGACGCCCTCCGCAAGTCGACGGCCGCGCCACAGCTCGCGTCCCTCCTGGCCGAAGCGCAGGATCCAGTGGTCCGTAGAGATCTCACGGAGCTGCTCGTCGAGACCCACGACCGGCGCGCCGTCGATGCCCTGGCCCAGCTCCTTGGCGACAGCGACATCGAGGTGAAAGCGCAGGCGGCGCTGGCGCTGGCTCAGTTCGGCGACCGCCGAGCGGCGCCGGTCCTCTTCGAGCTCACCGCGGTCGAGGACGACGACGACATGGTCTCGGACGCCATCGAGGCCCTGCGCTGGGTCGCGAGCCCCGAGCTGACGGACTCGATCGCTCGACTGCTGGAAACCCACGAGTACCGCAAGGCGGCCATCCTCCGCGCCCTGGGCGCGACGGGCGATCCGGGTGCGGCCCGCTACATCGAACGCGAGCTCGATGGCGACGACGTCAACGCCGCCGCTCAGGCACTGGCGATGCTCAACCACGACGCGAGCTTCCGAAAGCTCCTGTCAAAGGTGGTCCGACCCCGGGACAAGGACATGACGGCGTTCAACGCCGCCGACCGCAGCCTCGCCAACGAGGACCTGCTCGCTCTTCGGCGCGCCGCGATCATGTCGATGGGCTTCTTTGGACGCCCCGAGGCGATCGACGAGCTCATGAGAGTGGTCGAAGACGACATGGACGATTACGAGCTGCGGGGGATGGCGGCCGCGGCGATCGGCCAGCTTGGCGACGCCGACACCATCCAGGCGGTCATCCGCAAGATCAACGACAGCTCGATCAGCGAAGCCGCCCGCCGCTACTACGTGCAGGCCCTGTGGCAACGACCGCATCCGGAGATCAACGGACAGCTCCTCGATCTGATGGGCGACGCCAATGCGGAGCCCGAGATCCGGCGTGCCGCGGCCCTCGCCGTCGGCTACGCCGCCGACCCCGCTGCGGACGAGCGCCTGATGGCACTCCTCGACGACGAACAGGCCCGTCGCCACGCTTCCTTCGCCATCCTCCTCGGCGGCGGCCCCGAGGCCGTCGCGAAGCTGGTCGAGACCCTCGACGCCGACCGGGATCTGCAGGAGATCCTTCAGGGTTACGTCACGAACAACGAGAACGATTGGTTCAACCTCCTGACCGAGGAGATGTTCGAGAGCGGCGCCGTCTGGAGGCGCCTGCGGGCCGGCCAGATCCTCAAGGAGGGCACGGACGACACCAGCTACAGCTACGCCTGGACCAAAGCGATCGCTGTGCTGAGGAGCGGATGGGACGGGGCCCGCGGCGTCACGCCCCAGCAGGTGCGCGACCACCTCTGGGAGGCGATGGCTGGGGAGAGCGCCGAGCGGCGCGAGCTCGCCGCGGAGGCCTTCGGGGATCTCCCGGAGACCGGGCTGCTGCTCCGCGCCCGCGACGAGGGGGGCGAGATGGGCGAGGTGGCTCGGCGCATCCTGAACCGGCAGCGCTGACAACAGCTCGCAGACAGCACCGTCCCTTCCCCACCCTGCGAGCCACGCCTCGTTGTCCGCCCGGGTTTACCCACCTGGCTTGTCGCCGGTGGCCAAACCCGCGGCGCGAATCCCGCAAAGGCGAGCCCTCCTTCTGCCACGAATCTGCGTGACCCGTCCTGAACCGCTCTGCGCCATCCGAGCGGGCCGCCTTCGAACCTCCCAAGCTCATGAAACCCGCGGCGCGAGTCCCACGAAAAAACGCATCGGCGTCTCGATACCCAGGGATTGCGGCCCTTGACCGAGCGCGGAGACGGGTGCGGTACCGCGGAAGGCTCCCCACGCCGGAAGCACCAACGCGCGTCGCCTGGAGGCCCGCGTCCGGCGCACCCTGCGCGTGA
>Ga0256832_1000128_pt1 | contig 45360 bp, 63 predicted proteins | sample 134614metaG_FD_190534 | JGI IMG/M metagenome (GOLD analysis project Ga0256832, IMG submission 190534) | Hydrothermal vent microbial communities from Lau Basin, Pacific Ocean - 134-614 | ecosystem: Environmental > Aquatic > Marine > Hydrothermal vents | place: Pacific Ocean: Lau Basin | collected...
AAATGCCGAGGAAATTGTCTACAACAGAAAGACCAAACCTATCCCGGAGAGCCCGCCCGGAGCTATTGGCGGGAGTGGCGGAGAAACTGACATGCCATTCTATTCAAAGGCAGCTCAGTGGGCTAAAGAGACGACTGATCGCTTTACTGATTGGGTTGATAAGGCTCTATGGAAAGCTGGCATGAAGTCCAAAGGGGACAAGGCCGCTATTCTTGAGGAAGCGGCCAGGCAAGCAGCAGAAAGAAACCCGGCACAGGCTGCTGCGGTATATGACGTTGCAACGCCCGAATTGGCGCAGACACTTGGCTTTGGCTCTGCGCTTTTCCAGCCGCAGCAGGCTTACATCGCTCCAGAAATGATGGCTTTGCCAATTCTCTTGCAGCTTGCCCAGATTGCCGGCAGAAGCAACGCTGCTGGAGAGGCCGCACGGTACAGCATTCTTGGCGGTATGCTTAATCCAGGCCCATTCACTTATTAGGCGGTGATAACAATGCTTACTTACTCAGGTATTCAAAGCCTTCCACCGGAACTCAAACAGGCTCTTGCAGCTTACCTCACGAATGATAAACTCAGGACGAAAGAGAACGCCATGAGGCTCAATCAGCTTCTCGCGCCTTATGGTGTTACTGTGCCTGAGCCAAATGATCATGCTGCCCTAAAGAAGCTTCTTGATATTGCAGTCTCAGCAGGACTCATTGCCGCTGGTGTCGGCGGTGCGAAATGGGCTATTGGGGCTCTGCGTGGAAGCAAGGCCGTAGAGGCGGGTAGCGGTCTGCTTAATGCTGCCAAAGGAGCTGTTAACAAGAGTGGGCTACTGCGCAAAGTTTTCAAGGTGGGAACTGCGCCTGCTGCTGCCCAGAGTTTCGAGTGGATGAAAGGCACATATACACCATAGAGCATGGATGATAAAGAGTTCATTGAACAGTATCTCAGGTATCAGAAATCGCCTGAGTCTTTCACTTCCTCTGAGGAGCTCAATCTCCAGCTTGAGGCAGCCAGGAGAGGTATTGATTTTCGCACCAGACTGCCCCTGGTTGACTATGTTCCTAAGCCAGAGGAACCATTCCTTCAGCGAGTACTCCACACCGCAGAGCAGGTCCCGTTAGGCTTTATCGAGGGCCTGACTACGATTCCCATCCCCGCCGTTGAGCCAAAAACAACGGGAGAAGGCATCTTCCGCTCTCTCGGCTCTGTTCTTGGTTTCGCCTTCCCGGGTAGTGCGCCACAGCGTGTCTTCAAAGCTGTAGACAAGGCCATCTCTGGCGCTATCCTGCATGGCGTGAAGGAAGGCCTCGAAGGCGTCGCGAAGATGTCTACAGCCAAGAAAATGCTGGTCAACATGGCCAAAGAGGGTACGGCTATGGCGGCCACCTCTGCAGTCATGTCATGGCCCTCTGTCTGGACGGATGGTGTGAAAGGGCTTGCTGAAGCCGCTGCCTGGGGTGGATTCTACGGAGCTGGATTCAATGCCCTTAGGCTGATCCCTGCTTTTGCTGGAGCTGGGAAGGCACGGGCTTTTGCACGTGTTCTTGCAAGCGGTATGTTCATGGCTTTGCCGTCCCACTTGAGGGGACAGACTACTCCTGAGCAGGTCTATCACTTTCTGCTGGGTGCCTATTTCGGCATTCCGGGTAGGGGCCCGAAGGAGACAGTAAAGGAGTATGTGGACAGGGACCTCATCAGTGCTGTTCTCAGAGAGATTGACAATACCCTGAGTGGGGACCCAGATGCCTGGAGAAAGGTCCTGACATATCTTGGCGACTATGTGGTTACTCCTCAGAACGCCGAGAATAAGCCCATCTACATGCGAGATGGCCAGTACTACGTGCTGGATACCTTTCATCCCAGAAAAGAACAGATTGTCCTGAGAAGGCTTGAGAGACAGGAAAAGTCAGGCAACCTGGATAAGTTCACACCGACCAAGGACGTCCTCACGCTTTCTCCCAATGTTCTTGAAGAAGGGCTCAGGCTTTTCTCACCAAGGAGCAGAATGGTGGAATTGCCTGACGGGAAGAAGCTGGTTGTTGCCCACAGTTTCTACGGGAGTGGCATTGATAGCTTCAGACTGGTAGACAACATCAAGAAGATTCCGCCCGTTGGTACAGAGGCCGAGGAAATTCTCAAGTCTGCTCTGAAGCGTACAACCTTCAAGGTGAATGAGCTAAGAGGTCTTGCCAACCGGTGGATTGTACGTTATGGTGATGACTACTATCTGCCTATGACCACCAGGGAAACAGGCGTGCTGAAGCTCCATAAGGTTTACAATGCAGCACTCCCCGATGTGGAATGGGTTGTAGATACATCGCCTAAGAATTCTATACCTGCTACGGAGCGATACTTCCCCGATAGTTTTGAGCCGGTGAGGGCTATTCAGGCCGATGTTTTTGAGCCCCTTGATCCAGAAAGTCTTGACGCGCTGAGAAGGAAGATTACTGCCGAGTTCACAGAGTCCCTCAGCCCGGACATCAAGGAAGACATGCCCGAAGAGTTCAGGGTGCCTGAGCTTTCTGATGAGCCCTACACACTGAGAGATCTTATTACGACGAAGAAAGAAGTCCTTGATACGGTCAAAAACAGGGAAGCAAGCCTTGAGCACTCTACTGGGGATGCTTACTATGATTCGCTTCTTGCTTTCAATGCGCTGCCTTACAAGGTGAAGGAGACAATCTACGACCAGATTGCCAAGAGCAGAGATCCTGTAGACTTTGCTACCAGGGCTCTCAAGATTGTCTCAAGCTACAAGGAAATGCCAAGGGAGATCGCTGAAGCACCTGAGATCTTCAATCGCCTGTGGTTCAATCGTCAGAAGGTGCCAATTAACAGCAAGAATATTGCTGAGTTCATCGTACCGCAGGTGCGTGACAGCAAGATCATGGGCAGAACCATGCGGCTTAGAGACGTGGATTGGCTTCTCGACTACGTGAGAACGCACAATCGGGATGTTGAGGATCGTGTCTTTCCGTCTTATCTTGATACGATCAAGGATGTGACCTTCAAGCGAGTTCGATATGCTGTCTACAATGGCGATCTTGTTGATATTGCCAATCTCAAGCCGGATGTTTGGAAAAGTATTGTTCGGTACATTGAGGCCAAGGACGGTTCTGTTCTGATTGGGGTCTATCCAAAATCTGGACGTTCAGAGGCTCTCTTTGCAAAGAAATTGAAACCTGATATTGCGAAGAAAGAGTTCGCTGAAATGCAAGAACAGTACAAACAAGCTACTGGACAAGATATGCCGGAACGCCTTGACCCGACTGAGATGGGCACGCTCCACAAGGCTCTGAAGGCGCTCTATGGCGACAATTACCTTGCGACTGGCAGGTTCATTAAGTTCAGTGATATCACAAAGAGACTTCAGCTCCCCATTGCCAAGGGATTTAAGATCCCCGATTCTGTGCTGAAGCAGATCCCTGATGGAAATGGCATTGTCACCATTGATGGCAAGAAGTACCTTAGGTACAAGGTCAGGGCTGATGAGGGAACGGGAACAGACGGCCTGACCTACACGGTTCGCCCTGTTCTTGACCTTTACAGTGACATCACTGGCTTTTCAAACAAAGCCGGTGCCCTTAAGACAGCGGTGATTTTCAGGGACAAGAACGGTGCCTCAGTAACCATGCTGAAGCACTCCGAACAGCCTCCCCCACCTGATCTTGAGAAAGAGCTGATATCTCAGGGGTACGCTGGTATCGTTCATGAGTCCGTGCTCAAGGGTAACAAAGGGCTGAATGGCGAGAAGATGTACAAGGATGGGGATGATCTCCTTGTGCCAATGGATTCTGTGATTGTCATCAGCCAGAAGCATATTCCCCCAGAGCACAACTGGAAGGTGGTTATTCCAAAGCAGTTCAGCTATCTCACCAGTCTCACGTCAGACATCATGGAGAAGTCCGCTGAGAAGCAGTACGAGCGGATTCAGATTCTGAAACGTGAAGAGGCTGGCGTGAGGAATTTCCTTGAGACGGTTGGCTCTCAGATCGCTGCTGAGCACCTTGAGAGGGAATTGGCCGGTGGCCCAGAGGGAGCTGGAGAGGCCGTTCTGACACCAGGTCAGCTCATGACGGCCATGCTGGACGGTTCTTTCGGCATGCTGCTTGAGAATAGAGCGGCCAACTACATTGAGGGTGTAGTCAGGACAAGAATCCAGACGGGTGCTTTTGGGGACAGGGTAGCTGGAGGGATTGCTGTTCTCGGTGATTACGATACTCCATTTCTCAAGTACATGGAGAAGACGCTCGGCAAGAACTACATGCGAAAAGCCGAGAAAGCAGGCGTTCCCGAACTTACAAGAGTCTATCTGGACTATGGCTGGCGCGAGATGCCCCTTTCCGATGTTTTTGACCAGCTTGTTGTCGCAGAGTGGACAAAAGGCAAAATCAAATACAAGACGCTTGATAAACTCGTGCCTGAGGAGTACAGGAAGAGAACCCTTGGCGACGCCTGGGATTATCTCAAGAACGCGGAGAAAAGGACGCAGAAGTTCTATACGATCAAGATCGTCGCAGGCAGAACTCCTATCTCGACTAGCTATGATGTTCAGGCTCTTGATCTTATCGGGTTCACTGGCGAGGAACATCCTGGTTACAGGGCTCACATCACTGATACCATGATGCATATCTTTGGCGGGGCTGACCTGGATATAGATACGGCGTTCTTGCTCCCTGGTGTAGGGAAGGAGGTTACTCTAAGAACAATTGAGAGAACTGGCGGCCTTGCTGAGGAATTGAGCAAGCTGGATAGCGTGCTCAACAGGACAGTCAAAGCAAGCAATGAGACAAACTGGTTTGATCTTGATAAGAGGGCCGAGAAGTCTCTTGGTGTGGCCAAAACTCAGAATATGATTGGCTTCATCATGAGCCACGCTAGAAATGTGAGAGCCTTTTGGCAAATCAAGCTGGGTAAGGGAAACAAGTCTATTGAGAAGCCTCTCGATCTTCTCACAGCAGTCTACCAGCGTGCCATTCTTGATAGCGGCAAGTATGGGGTAGCTATTGATCTTCAGACGGTGAGCAACGGCTATGCACTGCTTGCCGAAGCCATTGCGAAAGATCACAAGTTTGCGAAGCGCATAGCTACCATCATGAACAGGCCCAATGATGTAAGAGACATTTTGAGTGGTAAGATAAAGGGGAAGATCTTCAAGGATGCTATGGAGATCACCGGCATTGATGACCCGAAGAACGCTTTCAAGAACTACGGCGATCTTTTCTATGCACTCAGGGATCTCCACAATGTCTGGCTGAGCAGGAATTACTACGCAGGCAGGAAGTACAATCTGTTTGAAATCGCGACGGCCATTGATCGTTTTTCTACAGCCCTAAAGGAAGCTGGCTACACCAAAGAGCAGTTGCCTGGCTATCTCAGGGTAATCTCCAATCCGAAGTATGCTGTGACGGGTCTCGATACATTTGACTTTGTGACGCCTTACAAATACAGGCGCATGGTAGAGACTGGAGCTATTTTCCCCGAGATGCAGGATGTGCCCAAAGGCACTGGCATGCTAGCATCTCTCGACAAGCTTGGGCTTCTTAATGAGGCCGAGATTGTCAAGATCGCGATGGAGATGAGCAAGCAAGAGAACATCGCCAGTGTCATCAGGCAGATCACTAACGCCAAGAGGAGTGGCATCCTCGCAAGAGATATCATGGAGAAGCCCGGCGGGAAGCTCAGCCAAGATTGGGCTAGAACAGGCTACTCCATGCACAGAGCTGTACTCAGGCTCCTCGAAAACCGCTATCCCTATCGTTCTCTCAGGGATCTCATGAGAGATGCGGTTGGCGAGGGCTGGGGGGAAGCTTTTGACTATGACAACTACGTAGAGAGATACATCCAAGAACACCAGGGTGAGAAAACGAAAGTGCCGCTTGAGTACCTTGCAGACCGGTCCTATCTCACCTGGTTTACTCGTGCCCTTGAGAAAGTGACTACAGATCCGGATATCAGTCTACCCAAGAGGGCAAAACAGAAGCTTGCTGGAGATATTGTCTACACCTTCTACTCCAATGCCAGGAACGATCTGAGAGCTACGATCTCGGACTATCTCAAAGGGATGGCCTTCTGGCGGTTAAGAAACTCGTCTGACTTTGTTGGTGTTGATGAGAAGCTTGCTCATGAGATTATCGCCAGGAGTGTGCTTATTAAACGTTTCGAGCACAAACTTAAATTAGCCAACAGAACACGCGATGAGGCGGCCATCAAAGAAAACCTGAACAAGATGAGGCGCGAGGAAGGCAAACTGTGGAATCTCGTCAAAGACGATGAGAAGCTGAGACAGTTTGCCTCTGCTGTCATGTTCAGTCCTGTCAGGCCTGATTTTGAGAAGCTGCCTGCCTCTCTCAAGCAGATCATGCAGCCCATTCTCAGGAGCTGGAGAAGGGCTGAAATCAGCGATTCTACCAGGTGGAGAGAGGACCCCTGGTATGATCCTGCTGTTTTTGCCAAGGTTCTTTCTGGCTATCGCTATTACGCCGATCTTCTCATGGATCCTACCTGGTCTCAGGCAGAACACCTTGAGGCTATGAGGGCGGTCAAGGATACGCTCAGTGACATCAATGCACCTCTACAGGATGGTTATGTTTTTGTTATTAACCCAGAACCAGGGGATCTGGCAGGCAAATGGATGGAACCAGGCCTCAGAAAAGAGTGGAGAAGGTTTGTAGCTGAAATCAAGGAGAAAGGCCCATACTATCTCGGCTACCTTGACTGGGCAGCGAAGCTTTACGTAGGCAGGCCTCTTACAGATCTCTCCACTCCTGAGCTTCGGTTCTTCATGAGCAAGGTACGAGATGAAGTAAGTGGGAAAAAGATGGGCCCGCTCAATAAGTACCTGCTCAAACATGGCATGTTATGGCTCTTCCCCGAATACGTGGATAAGTACGTCCGGGGCCAGATTCCAGTTAAGCAATCCTCGCAGGTCATCGCAAGAACTATGGTGTCGCCCTACGGCGGGCCTGTTATGAGACTCCAGCAGTTCGGCGCCAATGCTGCTTTCGCCAAGGATGAACTCATTGCTCGTCATGAAAAAGAACTCACGCCGCTTGTGGATGAGCTTACAAATCCACGTTACAGCGACCAGAACCCATTCCGTCCTGAAGATATTGAGCATCTGACAAAAGTAGCCTCTGCTCTGTACGAAGCTGGATTCACACTTGAGAACAAAGCTGGCAGGTGGATACTGAGCAACCCGGACCTGGACCACATCAGGAGACTGGCCGAGATTGACGGGGATGTATTCCTGCTTGAGAATGCCTCCGCTGCTCAGCACGTTGTTCTTGAGATGCTCAAGAACGCGAAGGAGAAGAGGACGCAAGATCGGCTTGCCTACATGGCGAAGCTCATGGACTTCTACAGGAAGTTCAGTAAGTTCGCTCAAAGCAGGTACGAGGGAGAACCGGGCAAGTACAATGGAGAGTCCCAGTACAGGTATCTCTTTGCCAAAGAGTTCTACCGTTTCTTCAACCTGAGGCGACAACATGATATGCTGCCTGAGCACTGGAAGAATCTCAAGCTCTCGCCACCCAACAGGAAGAACTATGAGCCTGCTATCAGAAAGAACTACATTGGCCGCATGTGGCGTTCAGACAGAGAGTTTGTTGAGGCACTTAAGGCGGCAAAGCTCAAGTACGAGCAACTGATCAAAGCGGGTGGAGAGGCTGTTAGCTTCACTCACGGAAGAGACAAAGTATACCTGCCAATCCCAAAAGAGGTTATTGCTACGTTCGAGGAGAGAGTCGCTCTTATTGATCAGGCTCTGAAGAGGATTGAAGCTGGCGAGAATATCTCTACCATCAGAGCTGCTCTCCAGGGTGAGGTTATCGAGGAAGACTTTCCCGACGATCTCATCAGACCAAGAACGTCGAGCTACATGCTGCCTCGCATCCTGTTCTTGCCTGGTTATGATGCTTCTCCAAAGAGACTGATGGAATACCTGAATCACCAGGCAAGGCGCTACTCTCAGAACAGGTTTGGCTACGAGGCGCTGAAGTTCTACAACAACATCATTCCTCAGTTTGCCAAGATGAGGATTGTCGGCTTTGACAACAAGGAACATCCTGAGATCAAGAGCCTTGTGGATCGCTATATGCTAAGTCAGCTCTATCAGATCACCGGCAGGGCCGCCCCTGAGTGGGTGCTTGGGAAATGGTCTGACGAGGCCATTGCAGCACGGCTTACCAAGATTCAGAACAAACTGGCAAGTTTCTTCGGACTTAAGCAGAAGGAAATCACGCCATACGATGTAGCCCGTTGGTCTATCCTTGAGGGTCAGTACCAGCTTCTCAGTAAGCTTGCTGTGGCTCGCTTTGTTGTTGCCAACGTCTTTGGCGGCACAGTTTTAACTTACCAGCGCTCGCCGGGAATCAAAGCCGTCATGGACGGCTACAAAGCTTACATCAACAACGAATGGCCAAGAGAGTTTGTCAAGCGCTTTCCTTTCCTCGGTACAGAGGAAATGAGACCTCATGAGGTCGTGGTTCATGGCGGTATTGCCCAGGAGTTCTACTCTTCGGAACTGCGGGGCAAAGTCATGGAAAGCACGCCTCATTTCAGACGTCTTGTTGCCGAGTTCAGGAAAGCTATGGAGATGAGCCCCCATGACAAAAAGCTTGGGAAGGTTTTTGAATCTCTCAAGAACGCCTCTGAGGAAGCTGGGGTCAATGATGCCATCTCCTGGTTTGGAACCATGTTCATCAGAAAACCTGAGAAGATGCTCAGGTACGGTTCCTTCCTGACTGGCTACATGCAAGCCATGAAGATGGGATTCAGCCACGAGGAGGCGCTTGCCTTCGCAAGGCGGTTTGTCGAGAGGAGCCAGTTTTTCTACGATGCTCCATACAGAATGCCCATTGCCAACTCTGCCCTTGGCAGAATCTTCTTCCGGTTCAGATTATGGACGCTCCAGAACCTGAGGACACAGAAAGAATACCTGCAAGACGCTGCCAGAATTGGCTTTAAGAAAGGCACAGCTCCATTCGAGCGATTTGAGAGAGCCTTTCTCTCCAACCTGTTCATGGTTGCTATGGCAAGCGCCTTTCCTTACACTGTCTTTGATGCAGCGCTGCCAGCACCCTTTAGCTGGGTACAGGATCTCTCACTCATGTTCTTCGGCAATGACGAGGATAGAAAGAGAGCTTTCTGGGGTACCTATGGACTCAGTGAGATTACACCGCCTATTCTTGGGCTGCCGCTTGATGTAATGATGAGCTTCGTGAATCATGACTTTGACAAGATTATGAACTACACCATCTGGACTGTTTTCCCATTTGGGAGATTGGCAAGGGACATCAGCAAGTCCATTGGGCAGCCTCACATGCTCATGGACAGGATGACAGGGCTTCCATTCCACAGAATGAGCTGGTACCGGAAAGACGTGATTGGAGCATACTGGCCGAGCCTATGACAACGATACTAATCCTGGCCGACGTTCATCTGCCCTATCAGAACGAGGCTGCGCTATCTGCCGTTGAACAGTTTATGCCAGATCTTGAGCCCGATGTTCTTGTGCTTCTTGGCGACATCCTGGACATGGCGCCAGTAAGTCACTGGCTCCATTCAGCAGGGAGCAGACAAGAACTGGAGGGGAAAAGGCTGGCTCATGACTATGGCCTTTTGCGAGATAAGCTCACTACATGGTGGGAGAAATGCAAAAGGCCAGAAGTCTGGTATTTCCTGGGGAACCACGAGGGTTTCTTGAATCGCTATATCAAACAGCATCCGGAAATTGAAAATCTTATCGAGATTGAGATCCAGCTTGACGTACCATTCCCCGTCAATTTCGTTAAGGAGAACCATGTTCGCAACTTCGGTAAGCTCTACTTCTTACACGGTATATGGGCCAACAAGTACCACGCCAACAAGCATATCCTTGCCTATCACAAGAACCTGGTCTACGGACATTTACACAGCCTGCAGGTCTTCACCGAAGTGACTCCCCTTGAAGATGACCCTCACACGGCCTGGTCCATTCCCGCGTTGTGTGATTTCAACCAGCTCAGCTACCTCAACAACAAACCAACAGCGGGGGTGAATGGGTTTGCCGTGGCCTACGTCATGGATGATGGGAACTACAATCTCTATCCGGTGGTTATAAGCCGTGGCCGCTTTGCATGGGATGGAAAGGAGTACGGGAATGTTTAAATTCTGCCCTGTAATCAAAAACAAATGTGCCTTCGCCTCGCACGATGGAGAAGATCTGATCTGTGGACACAATGGCATAAAAGTAAATGATATCCTGCTTGCTATCCCGAAGACAAAGAGTTTAAACAAACTGAAGAAGCTCTGTCCTCAGGTTGCAAAAATAAAAGCCCGCAGGGAGCAGGGCTCCCATACGGGCTTTATGGAGAGAAGGAGGTGATCACTACTTATACGCTTTCGTTCTCTCCCGGTTCCTCAATTTTTCCTACCTGTTCTTGTTCGAGCTTGTCGGGATTAGTCTGATCCACGATCACCTCTACGGGGCCAAGGTATCTCACAGCTTCTGCTGTGACTGCATTCTTCTTCTCGACAAAATTGGCAACGTAATCGAATCTTGGAGATCCTGTGGCCACGTAGAAGCTGAGACCTTCTCCTTCGACTTCAAACAGGTTCATCAGTTTGTATTTCATGATTCCTCCATTTGCAAGCTTGTGTTAAAGTAGAACGGTCCAACTCCGAGCGTAAATCCGATGTAGTCATGAGCAACGTTGACACTGATCTTAAAGAAGCCCCAGAGAAGCAGAATGGCATAGATTTGCACACTCCGTGCTTCTCTGTGGACAAACTTCACAAGTTCAGTCAATTTGCCTCCCATTCAATCTCTTTTCCGATCGTCAGCGTTTCTTTGCCGGGGTAGAAGTTCTCAACAAGTTCCAGAAGTCTCTTCTTTGTACCTGGTACATAGAGATGGCCATGCGGTGACCGGATCATCACCGTCATATCCGCATAGCTTACCTTCTTCCAGAACTTGTTGATTGCCGCTTTCCACGTTCTACCTTGCACAATCGTTGTATAGTCTTCATTACGAATCGTTTTCATTTTCTCCCAACCTCAGTTTTGTACTTGATTTCCCATCGTCAAAGCCTCTATCATAGCCATCTTGCCAAGCTATCGTCCTACCATGTGCTGCAAGAACGCCCATGATGATCATACCGAGATAAGCCCCAAGCAGGAAAGCGAGGCCATGGATGACGATCTCTCGCATGTCAGCAACCTTCTCTTCTGTTCCACTTTCCGATAGCTTCCTTCTTTGTTTCCCCAAACGGTCCAAAGGACTCACAGGTCATGCAGTGGCAGTAATATCCTTCATTTGGATCGCTTTCAACAAAAACGTCTTTGCTGCCGCAAAATGGGCACTGAAGCGGCTCTTTGCTGTCTTGTTCCTGTCGACCCGTGAAAAGGTTGTAGAATTTCTCAGCCTCTTCTTTTCCGAGGGCAGGAGAAGTTACATTGTTACAATTGAGAGCAACAACAACTTCGTAGCGCTCGTCATCTGCGTAAGGCAAATATCTGAGTGCTACGGCTACGATTGCTTCTCTCTTGACCTTTACTTTTTCTTTGTCCGTCTCGAACTTAATCCAGCTCATTGTTTCCTCCACTGCTTTGGTTTTGGCCACTGGTTCATCGCGAGAAGCTGGGCTCTCTTCTCATTCGTAATCTTAATTGCGTGCTCCTTGTTTTTGGCCCAGCATTTGTTGTAGAGATTACCGTGAATGTCTGGGCCATATCTTTTTTCATCGGGCTGAAAGCCATAATCGCTTTCTTCCCTATACACGTCAATGACCTTCCCATCTTTAGACATCCTGACAAAATAAGGAAAGTAATCGTTTCTGAGCTCCAGTTCAAACGGGTTCAAGGGCCATTCTTCTACCTCGCAGTGAAAGTGAGCTGCAAACTTGCGGGCCAGCTTCTCATCATCAAAAACGCCAGCAATGTGGTAGTCTGAATAATCTCCTTGTGTGCAGACATAGATGATTTTCTTTTTGTTGTCTTTCTCATTCATTTCGGTCTCCTATTTTTGTCTGTCCTTTTGGGACGTACTTCATTTCGCCACACACTGTACATCTGTAGGATTGGCCATCATTCTTTCGCGTCTGGTTATGAGCGCGCATGTGACGACCGTATTTCTCATCCTGGTACGGATGCGTACAAGAACAGCGAAGAATCAGAACTGACATTGCCCCTCCTATTTCACTTTGTTCTCAAGCCACTCAAGTGTGAGCTGCATCTTATCTCTTGGCATGTCTTCCCAGCTATCCACATTTGCCTTCTTGAGGATCTTCATCAGCTCCTCTTCTGGGATATTGAGGACAGCCAGAAATTTGTTCAGCTTCTCAAGTTGCTCTTCTGTAGCGAGTTCAACTGGCTTTGCTTCCCTCTCGATCACATCTTTTCCGTAGTACTCGAGGAAGTTCTCATAGCTCCACTCGAACTCGTTAGGGAACCTGTTCTTACCCGGCAAAGCTCTCTCTTTCTCCTTAATTGCATAGACTAACCCATTTCTCCTCTCGATTCGGAAGACAAGGTCAAAGACATAATCGTCTCCTCTCATGCTGTCAAATGTCACGCCGAGTTTTGTGAAGCCCTGGCCGTAGACATCCTTCTGATGGGCAGTGACGATTACATTCATGTCCAGGCTGAGGAGAAGTCTCTCAAAGCTCTTGAAGTCAGCTTTGACTTTCGCCCAGTATCTGACACCGAAATCTTGAATCTCAGCGTCCTTCTGGGTTTTTGCATACTTAGTAAAGATCCTTGCCCATTTCTCCTGAGCGTCGTTGTACAGGTGCGTGATTGGATCAATAACAAGGGTGCGGTATGGGTGTTTCTCGCTCAAGAGAGCCCGCACTTCCTGGCGGGCATCATCGAGCGAAGTTGTGTTGAATACCACACTGTTGGACGCAGCTATGATCTCAGCGTACTCATCGGTTCCATGCTCTGTGTCGATGATATAGCTTGACGGGAACTGAAGAACCGATGTGGTCTTGCCCACACCAGCAGGTCCATAGATGAACATCTTCAGCCTCTTCTCAATCTTCTCTGGTGTTTTTGCTCTCAGTGGCATATTCATTCCTCCGTTAGATAGAACAATGGCGCCTCTTCGATTGTCAGGTTCACTCCGGGTTTCTCAGAGCCATCCCTGAAGCCTCTGGCAAAATGCTTCGAGTTTGATACAGCCAAGATTCTGTTGAACCCAAATTTGTCAAACTCGATAAGAACATATGCTTTCTCTTCTTTTACTGCAGGGTCCTTCATGTTCCCTCCTTATTTTTCCATGTAAGTTGCTTCAATCTGCTTCAGCTCTGCTCTGAACGTGTCTACATGCGCCTTTGTAATTTTGATCTTGTATCCTCCTCCATAGGTCGGCCATTTGTAATCTATCCTGTTGTGGAGATAGATCACTTCATTCGCAAGAACAAGAGAGAGATCTCTGTAGAAGTTTCTCTCCCTCTCCAGCTCCATGAAAACAAGGATTGGCAGCAGCAGGGCTTTGCCAATGAGAAGGATAATGACAAAGCCAAGTGCTGCACTACTTGCTTTCTGAATCAATCTTGTCATAGTACCACTGCCAGAATGATGATACTTCTTGGTCGAGCTCATTGAGCTTCTCCGACAGTTCTTGGATTGCCTCATCCAACTTCACAATCTTGTCGTCGATCTCTTTCAGCTTGTTGTAGACTTTGTCGCTTCGTGCCTCATTCATCTGTATCGCTCCTCAATGATGTAGTCGAAAACCTTTCTCAGCACGTATTTCTCTCCTTCCGATGCCCATCTAGCCTGCAAGATCTTTACTGCATCGCTGGCGCTCTTAGCTAGCGCCTCTGGGTTACTGATATAGGCCGAGTAGACAATGCCGCCGATTGCGTCTAAGAGCGGGCTTTGATCTGCTGCAATGCCTTCTTCACTCTGTTCTTGGTCTCTAATTCCCATTTTGCCTCCTTTGGTGGTTTAATACCGTAACGCACTCCCAGCTCCAGTAGTTCCTTGTGGTTTGAGCGATGACGTTTCTGGCCCAAGAAATGTCTTCTGAGGCTGGGCAGGTGCCAGTGAAACCCCGGCACCCTGTAGCCCAGCCCCGAGACAATCTTGCATACACGCAGAGCATGCCTGAGCTCACCTTTTGGTGTTTTGTTGTCGTCTGTCTTGATAGTTAACGACAGCTCAGGAACATTGCTCAGCCATCTTCCTTCTTCTTCCAGGTACTCATTGAGCACTAGATTTATATCCTCGTTCAATTGCTTTCTCCATTGCTTTGTATGCCTTCTTTGTGTCCTTGATAGTTTGCTTAAAGATTTCCATGTCCAGCTTTTCCATCCTGCCAAATAGTTTTCTGAGCTCGTCAGCTATTCCTTTCAGTGTATCGCCTCCAGGAATATAGAACCTTTTGACTGACACATCAACGCCGTCGTAGAAGACAAGATCGCTGGTACCGAAAACTACGAGGATATAGGGATAATCGTTATACTTGCCAGCCGGAAAGAATTCATACTTATAGACGTATTCTGTTTCATCCACTCTGATAATCGGGGAAATGTGCATACCGGCCCTGGATCTTATTGTCCTGCCGAAGGTTCCTGTAGTTGTCGGAATGTAAAGTGTTACTTCTTGTCTAACGACTGGCTTGCAGGTAGTAGCAGGAACGACTTCGTATTGCCTTGTTACGTAGTTGTTAACATCCTTTGGGTATACAACATCTCCCATGAATGGTGTAATGAGCTCGCCAGGCTTTTTACTAATGAGAATCGTTTTCCCACCAACGAACAGTTCTCTTTCGTAGTCCATGCAGTAGTAGATAAGCGAACTGGACCTTGAAATCTCATGGCACATAGCTTTCTCCTTTTTGCAAGTTTTCTCTTGTTTCGATGATTTTCTTCCCCAACTTCCAAACTCTTTCCGTAGCCCTTTCCAGGTCAAGGATCAGCGTTGCTTGATATGTTCCTTCTGCATCACAGACTTTCATGAGCTTGTTGATCATTCTTCCCGCTTGCCACGGGTCTGGAATGTAGAACTTTTTAACACTAACATCCTCTCCATCGTAGAAGAGGATGTCATCGACCAAAAACAAGGCCAGAACGTGTGGATAATAGTCGTCATCGAGATGTTGCCCTGTCCTTGTCTCGTTGAATCTGAGCCGCTTACCTGGATCAGCACCGGTCAGGATTGGCGCAATGTGAATTGCAGCTCTCAGGTCAATTGTTCTGCCATACTGTCCTCTTTCCGTTGGGATATAAAGTCTAACCTATTGTTTTGTTATTGGTTTCTCCGTCGTTACCAGAACCGTGTCAGAATAGCGCTCGTTTGTTGGCTTGTACACCTCGTATCTCGTGAGCATTGATACAGCGCTGATGAAAAGTTCACTCTCATGTACTGCGAGTCTTTTAACTCCGACAAAAGCCTCTCCCGTAAGGCGCCAGGCTAAAAAGGACCCGGTCCCGTTTGGCGTTACCTGGTGGCACATGTTTTTATCCTCCTTTTTTTATCCGAAGAGATCCTGCAAAACCTCATCAGGGATGTCTTCTCTGATGATGAACACATCCTGATCTTGGTAGATTCTCCACTTGTTCCCGTCCTCATCTTCAAGGATACCGTTGTCAAGAACGTTCTCCCACGCTTCCCAGTACCACTCGTCTTCTGGTCCTTTAAGCAGACTGATAATGTCTTCTACATCGACCCCAGTTAGATACGTCTGATATCTTTCAATAAAGGCCTGTGGGGCGTAGATCCCCCAACCCCCATCTACAGCAACTTCAATCCAGTTGTTCCGTGCCATGTTATTTCCCTCTCGCTTTTGGGCTTCTAAGGCGGTTTATCTCGCGTTTTTTCTTATCAGGTTGACCTTCTTTACCTTTTTTATTACTCCCGCGCAGAGCAGTTCTAGTTCAAGTTTGGCAAAGTTGATATCAATGCCCCAGGGATAGATTGGGTAGTATCCGAATTTGTTTTCCATGAGCCATTCTTTTACTTCCTCCTCGTCGAATTCGTATGTGATCATTGTCGTCCGGTTGATCTCGTAGAGTTCATCAATGACGTCTTCGATAGCTTCAAGGAAGTATTCCATATCGATTTCTTCGAAGATGGCCCTGGCCTCTTCGTCTGGGAATGGATACTTCTTCAGTTCTGCTTCTTCTCTTGGCGTGATGTAGACGAAGGCATTTTCACCGAAGAATGGGGCATCTTCAGCCCAGGTCCTCTTTGGATAGTGGGTTTTGTAGTATTTGATAAGGACCTTATCCAGGATGGTTCCCCCGTAATCAGTGTAGGCAAGATTGAGCACTTTATTCTGCGATTTCTTGCCCAATAGCTCAACTACTTTCTGTCTGAGCTCTCGCGAGGCGGCGCCTGCGCCGTTACTCACTTCCTCGATTGTCAAAATTTCCATTTCACCCCTCTTTGTTTTTTTGGTTCAAAGTGGAATGTCACGATGTAGCCATCGTATTTGCCTGTTACGTATACTTCTGTTAGATCGAGTGTGGTTTCCAATGATGGTACCATTTCACGAGCGTACTTGACTGCGTAGTCGATTGCATCTTCTTCTGATGCTTTTTCATAGCGCCTTGGATAGTATCGCATTTCAGTTGCGTCTCTTGAATCGACCCATCTCACAAGCCACCTGGTCCCCTTGTAATCTGTCGGGCCCAGGTACTTAGCAAAGACGGATCGCGTTCGAATCACTTTCATCCTTTTCCCCTTGAAGTTTGATTCCGTAGTATGCACAAAACTCTTCAAGTGTTAGCCTGCGCCAGCCTAGTTCTAGTTCAGGCATCCATCTTACTGGCCTGAAGTGCGTTACTCTAGTTTCAATTATCCCTCCTATACATTCCTCCTCTACTTCTGCAATAACCCTGTCCAGCTTGAGTTTGCTAATAAAGTCCCATTCGTATGGTATGTAGGTTCTTCTTGTTGTTGCGAGATATGGTTTCAGCTTCTGGTACAGCATACTGATGTACTCAGGGTCTTCGCGTCTGTACTCTCTAAATTTTCTGCCGACTGGCACAGTATAGCATGTCAATCTTCTTATCGGTGTCATAATTTACACACTCCAGCGATCCCAGAAGACGCTAATCCATTTCTCTGGCTCCTGTGTCCAAATGACGGGCAATAACTCTTTGCCAATCTCATCCTGGGCGAGCCTGAGGCTTGCTGCGGCCATGGCTTCGTCCACTGTGCTCGCTTCGACGGCGATTACATAGCCATTGCCCGTGTCTGTGTCGCTCCAAACGTACAACATGGCTTAGCCCTCCATTATTCTTCGTTCAGTGCTTCCACTACTTCGCGGTTTTTAGTCATGTTCTATACCCTATCTCGCCGCGTTATCATGGTTCTCTTTTTACGACTTGAAGAACTTCATATGCTTCAGACTCCGCTTCTTCTCGAAGCTTCTCAGCACGATATTCCAATCTGTCGGCGACCTCAAGGAGCAATATGCGTGCCTTGTCTTGAACTAATTGCAGAAATTCTGAGACAATAAAGTCAGGCCATGGACAAATTGAACTACGACCGTACACGCCGTACCATGTTTCGAGTGCCTTGAGTGTAATGCCAAACTTATCTACTTCATAGCGTACTCCGTCACGGTGTTCCAGAACCTTGTTGGCGAATTGACGGGTTTGCTGTGCCTTTGCTTTAGCCTCTTTCCAATCATCTATTTTGCTCATTTCTTCTCCCTTTATCTTGCCACGTTATACGGTTTGGTCCACTCCGTTGGTACTAGCACATCCTCAAGTTTCATCCACTCACCGTTCTTGAGTTCCCATAGGTGAAATGTTCTTGCGTATCTTCTCAGATCTATCTCAGATCTTGTTGAGACGTACTGAGCAAGAACAACGGTGTCAGTCTCATGCCAGGGTACTTTTTCAAGCTTTCTTTTCCTCTGGCTCACTGCAGGCGCCTGGCCAGACGTAACCTGAATGTAGACATGGGAGCCATCAGGTTTTTTCCCAACCACATCCGCGCCGAAAAAGTCCACTTTTTGCCACATGGTTCGAATACTTCTTCTCGTGAGGATGCACCCAAACTTATGAACAGCCAGGTGTTCTGCAGCTCTTTCAGCCTCTTTCCAGAGATTCTTTCTTTTCTTTGCCATTTTAGTTCTCCATCAGTTTAACTCTCAGTGTTATTGGATTAACTATCAAGAGCGCCTCGAAGGATGGTGCATCTCTTGTTTTGAGAGTTCTGACGTCTACGACATCCATCCCGTCTGGTCTCTTGCTCTGTTTTGACACGGCCAGCATGACAGAACTTTCGCCCTCTGAAATTGAGTTTCTACCACTTGACATGTTTGTTTGACCTTCTCTTTGGCTAACTCGTGAAACATGATCGATGGCAAGAACAACGGTGGAATACTCTCTTGCCATCTTGGAGAGGAGTTTACTTCTCGTCGCCATGAGATCTCCGTAGTCCGTCTGACCTGTGATCATGCCAATGTGGTCAATGATCATGAGTTGTGGGCGGTATTGTGTCATGATTTCGGAGAAAACATTGCGGAGATTGGTAACTGTGAGATCCCTATCTATAACTGTGGCGGGAACATCCTGTTCTGTGAGCTCACCAGAAATAATGGCATTGATTACCTCTTCTTTGGACATGTTTCTGTCCATTTGAAGATATCTTCGCATGGTCAACTCTGGCTGCATGTCCATACTAACGTAGACGGTTCTGACGCCGAGTTCAATACCTAACCATTGGGCAATTAGACTTTTGTAGCTGCCTGGCATGCCGAGTATGGTTATCAGCTCACCAGGCAGTACTTTTATGCCTGTCTTGCCAAATGGTTTCCCAAAATCGAGAGCATTCTTGTAGTGGACTGCTGCGTAAGTGAACAGATCGCCAGTCCTGTCACTGAATGCTCTGTATGGGCAGGGGAGTTCACAGTGCGGTTGGAGTTCCGGTGAACTACAACCGTAGACATACCCCTTCTTGAAGACCTCGGAGACTACGTGCTTAAGCTCATCATCTGGCAGTGGGTCTGATGCCAGCCAGTAGGAAAGCATGTGGAGCGTCTCATCCTGGTTGAAGTTCCAGCGTCTGAAGAACTGAGCCAGGATAAGAGCATTGATATGTCTAGATCCTCTGACTGGACCTTCATGCCAGATGTTTCGGATACACGGTGGCCAGAATGGTCTGTCTCTAACTTCTGGTGACTTTCCTTTTGTTTTTGTGGTTGGTTTCTCTTTTTTGAAGATTTTGACTTTCTCAAAAACAGCGGAAGGAACAGGAGAGTTGGGTGGTTTTGAGGCTAGCTTCGCTGCATCTTCGGGGTCAAGGAGCTCTGGCAGTTTTATTTTCCAGAGGCCTCTTTTCCTATTGAATGTATTCTCCAGACGGATAAGCTGGTTTCTCCTGTAGCGCTGGATGTCAGCGTAGGGGAAATATTTCTTGATGGTCTGTGCTACAACGCCTGTTTCAATGTCTTCAATAGTGAAGTCCCATCCGTCCTGGAGATTTATGTGGTAGCCTCCACCAGACCACCAGATCTCGTGTTGCAGTCCGCTGTCCTTGAGGGTTTGTTTAAGCTGCGAGAGGATTTGTTCGGTTGGATGGTCAACATCAATCCACAGGTCCACCAGTCTTGGGACATTATCGTAGACGAGAATGGACCTGTGGATCTCTTCTTTGCCATAGAAGTTCTTTCTATCTTGAAAGGGTACGAAGTTCCCTCTCCGTACCCTTTCTCCGAACGTAGCTATTTCGACAAGCATAAGCCCCTCCCGCTATTTTATAATGGCAAGGGCTCACCTGCTTCGTCTTCCTCCTGCTTTTGAGGCCGTTCTCTGTTTAACCACCACTGGTTTCTCTTTTTGTAGTCTTCAAGCTTTTCGTCTGCGTAGGGAGGGGTCTTGCCGATAGTCAGGTAGCCCGATGTATCCTTGTAGATGAATGCTTTGATCGTCTTGCCAATCATCTCGTCTGTTTGGTAGACCTTGCCATATTCGGACTCTGTAGGCTTAAGTCCTGCGGCAATGTACCAGTGTTCCAGACTCCAGAGCCGATCCATTGGGAAGAATAATGTTCTTTTGATCTCAATCGCGCCAAGCTTAAAGGATGCACGCACCCTTACTGCTTGGCCCTTTTCATTTGAGATCTCATCTTCTTCCCACTGCGTGATTATGACGTTCTGAAAAGATTCGTCAGGGTAACTGATTTTCCTTGACTGTTGATCCTTAGGGATAGTCCTTTGCATCTTCTTCTCCTTTGTCAAAATTCACTCGGCTCTACTGTTTTGCCACACGTCTCACAGGTGTATTCTTTTCCGGTTTTGATCCAACTGTGGTAACAGCCAGGTTGTTTTGCAGGTTTGACTGACAGTTCGACATCTTCGAGTGGAATTGAATAGATCTGTGGGCCGGTAGGAGGAATATACTCCCCCGCTGACTCAAAAACAAGGTAGATTCTAACCCTTGGCAGGTCTAGCATGTAGGTTGCTTCGATTCTGATAGTTAAGCAACGTACCTTGAGCTCTTTTCTTGGCGCTATAGGAATTCCTCTTGGAACTAGGTCTGCTGGTTTACCTGGTCTGATTTTGGTTTTGTTGTAGACTTCTTTTGCTAGAACTGCCAAACTGTCTTCAATCTCTTTGATTTTCTTCTTGATCTCTGTAGACATTCTCTGCCTCCGTTTTTACTTCGAGTCCTCTCCAAAAACACTCTTCACAGACCACTCTTTCACCAATGACAAATACCATGTCCTCTGGCCAGTGGGCATGGCAGATGTCACATTCTACGTAGCTGTCTGCGTACATTTTAGACCTCCTTCTCTCTTGTTTTTGTTCAAGGGCACGAGCCTTTTTGCCCGCGCCCCGTGTTTTTACTTGAGGATCGTGACGTCCATTGAGCCGTCTGGATATTCTATAGCCGCAGCCAAGTATTTCGGCCACGGACCTGGCTCCCAGATCCAGTAGATATCCTTGATTGCTTCGCCTGCAAGAACGTGGCGGCGAACGGCCTGAGCCCATGGACTTGTTCGCTTATTGCGGTTCTGACGGGCGCCTCTCAGATGGACTGGTTTTTGTGTGCTGATGTAACTCACGTGCTTTTCCTGGAGTTCCATGACGGTACGCAGGACTTCTTCTTCTGTTTCTTGTTTCATTTCTTTGCCCTCCTTTTCAGTTTGCTTTTTGGGTAGACAAAGTAGTTGTTGCCGTATCCTATGAGTACAGCTTCCTTATTTGGGGTAATTTCCACAAGAGTAACTGGGCTTCCTGCGTCGTTCTTGAGCCCAAGGTGGATCGTGACTGTTCCGAAATCTGTGTTGATGCGGAGCAGGTCTCTATCTCCGATTTCTTCCGAGTGGAAATTGATCGTCTTCACTTTCCCCCTCCATTATCCCGGTTACAATGAGAACCACTGCAACAAAAACAAGGAGGATGATTAGCGCAGTCGTGCCGAAGAATACCTCGTCCGATTTGATTGCGAGATGGTAGAGCCTCTGGTTGAAGTTCAAGAAGTAGACTCCGACCAAAAGCAGCAGACCTAGTACTAACCTGACTGGCTTCATGAGATTTCCTCCTGTTTTTGTTTGTTATAGCCAGTTAACATCCTGTTTAGTTGGCGGATTGTAGGTGTGCAAATTTTGCACAGTTGGACAGTTTAGGCTGTTGAGATTTTCTACAATAAGCCAGGGCATCCCTATTGGGACACCCTGGCGGTGTCAGGCGTTACTCCGGTAGTATCCCAGGTGGATATTTGTCCCCAAATTGTAACGCGACTTTTTTGAGTTCCTTGAATGTTGTAGCTTTCTTAAGAAACTGCTTTGTTTTCCATCTGAGCGTTGTGTATGCGTAGAATGTGGCCCAGATGAGAAAAGCTGCCACTGATGCTGGCCTTGTTTCAATGATTTCTCCATCATACTCATAATCGAGTATGATTTCGTCTTTGTCGAGGTTGGTGTAAATGCTGTAACCCGTTCTTGTTTTCCGGTCATAGCCTGGCTCGAATGCCATGAAGCTGTGGCTAGAGAGGCTTTCTTTGTCAATGAGCGGGCTGACGTATCTCACATCCCAGCCGAGACTCTCAAGCGCCTGGACCAATTCTTGAACTGTGAACACTGCTTTTGATTTAATTTCTGGAGATTGCATTTTGTCCCCTCCTGCAGATCCTTTGTTTTTGTACCCACACCACGCGTGGCTGGAGTTTACTAGGTGTGGACGTTTATGTGCGAAAATGCTGCACGGTGTAGAATATTCAACAGTGAGTGTTGACAAAACCCAACACCCCTGTGAAATTCCATTTCACACCATGTACCATTTGGTACACATGTTGAGATTCTCTACACATATGCTACTCTGCCACAGTTTGAGCTGCGGAAACCCAAGATGTGTTGAGTTCCGCAGCAAAAAAGCCAAGCACGCCTGTGTGAGATGCACAGGCGTGCTTGTGCAAGAACGTCAGGAAAGCAGAGTAGAGAGATCCTCTTCCTCTGCTCCGGCGATTAGCAGCACCCAATCGGTGCCACTCTCCGCTGTTCTGACAGTGGCCACGACACCCAGCGCCTTGCTGAGCGTCTTGGCGAGTTCATCTGCTGGCGTGTCTGAACTTGCCACACCAACGTTGCTGCCAGACTCCAATGTCTCTTTGATTTCCGAGACGCTGATTGGAGCGATTCCCCTGCGGGTCCATGTCCAGGCTCTGCCTTTCATGTTGCACCTCGCTCTTTTGGTTCACTACCTTCTCTCCATGGCATCCCCCAGGACCATCCAAAGCCGAGCGAAGCGAGGCGAAAGAGAGCACAAGCAAAAACAACCTGCAAAAACAGAAGGGGGTACCCACACCCTTGAAAGTTGAGCTTACAGGGGGATAGAGTACTCACTCACAAATTAGTACAACTCTGAAATTTTGAACGCTGTTAGTTAAGGAAAGAACATTCAAAAACAAGGAGTGAAAGTTCAGGCAGGCAAGACTGCTGGGGAGAAGCACATCCAGTGCTGCGATTTCAACCTCTGTTTTTGAGACACCCTCCTGTCCCCAGAAAAGAACGCACCCTCCCGCAACTTCTTTAACGCGTAGCGTTGTTCCCTGGTTCCAAAAAATTGAGCAAATTTGCACAACAAAATGAGAAAATTGGCGGGAAAGCTTACAAGGATAGCAAAAACAAGTAGTTAAGCATGCTTGCAGTTTCAGTAAGCATAGACTACCCCACAATTCGGAGCATCACGCTCGCAAGGGGCTGGGCAGGGTTGCGAAGCGCCCCGCCCCTTGCTCGCTATTGACTATGATCAAGTTTATTAGTATGTTCAACCAGGTATGTAAGAGCGAAATAAGCGCGAATGGGGGGCTACGCCCCCCTTCGCAAACAACCCCCGGGACGCAAGATTTACTAAGGCAAGTACCCCATCCGACTAGCAAGCTGCTTAAAGAAGCTTGCCAAGCAAGCTGTAAGTTGCTAAACTAGCAAGCGTAGAACGCTTGAGAAATGAAAAAAGTTCCTGAAATTTTTGTAACAATGGAACTTTGTGATACTACGGTAGTTAAAGGCAGTAGAGAGATTTAAAATCTTGCAAAAAGTTCTGTATTATTTACATGAGGAAAGCTAAAGTGAAAGGTTATGAGCTGTTGAAGCTGGCAGCAGAGTTGAGGAAGAAGGAGAAACCGGTTATTCTCCAGGCTGTTTCCTCTGCTCTTGATCTTGTCTACAGGACGAGGAGGCCGAGGTATAAGTTTGTCAGGACTGGTGTCATGGATGATGAAGGAAATCGACTCTACCGGAGGGTTCAGATCCCTGACTGGGAGTATCTGGTTCCCTATGGGGATACGATTATCTCGTATGTTCAGAGGAAAGATGGTTATGCTGTTCTTGTTAAAAAAAGGGAGGCCGATGAGGAGAAGCTATTTGACGTCATGAATAGCCTTGTGGGTGATGGTTTTGATGTTGTTGTATTTCCTGAATACAACCAGCAGTGCTTTAACACTGCTTATCTTGCGTACTACATTGCCAGGGTTCTTCACCATGAGTTCCACAAGATCCCATTCAACTACTACGATCTGACGTGGATAGAATTTGCGGAACATCTCAAGAAGATTGGCGTTCAATTTAAAACCTATGAACCAATCCAAAACCATTTCAATGAAGTCTTTTAACTCAAAAAACAGGAGGATGAGTCATGCCGCTCTTTAACGTGAGGTTTAACGGAGAAGGTGTTCCTACTGATGTGTTGGCTCTTGAGGGGCGTCTTAAAGAAGAGTTTAGCTACAAGAATTACAGGGATGGCGATATTGGCTCTGGCCTAGATGGCACTACTGTGGTTACTGTGGACGCGATTGGCGCAGAGCTAGCCATAGCAAGGGCGAGAAGGCTATTTCAAGGATACATGCGACTTGGCAAGCTAACAGAAGAACGTGAGAAGCTCTTCCTTGTTGTTCTTGACGAAGATGTTGGCGAACCGATTGATATTATCCAGCTACCTGACACGGTAAATGTTGAGTGTGGTGAGATGGTTGGTTCCAATGTCTTCGTCAGGGCCAAGAACGAAGATGAGGCGAAGGAAAAGGCACTTGGTGTCTACTACGACAGGCCATTCTTCCGTGTTTTTGATAAAAAAACAAAGAAAGAGGCGGATGTAGAATACATGGAAACGTATCTCAAAACACGGTTGAGACATGGGCTGTTAATATCGATCCAGAAGAGCTTCAGTGCTGGGCTCTGATACAGGACGGAGATCTCGTTCTGCTTGACATGGAAGGTAGATACGACTACGCGCCTGATCGATTTGACATTGTTGAAGAGGACTGATGAGGTACGTCAACGCAACGGACGGGAAACAGCTTGTTTTTGACCGGCCAGAGGCCGATATTCTCGGCATTGAGTATCAAACGTGGCAGGATTGGGATGAAGAAGCCGAGTACATCCTGTCAGCAGACGGAGAGGTTGTTCCCGTACTCTATGTTTTCTACGATCACAAAAACAGGCGCTACATTGCGACAACACCATTTGGTCAGGTTATTCAGCATTATCCGTTTCAGACAAGAAATTCGACGAGGCGTGCATCCCTTCTCAACTCAATTACTTCAAAGAGAAGGGAGCTTCTTGTCAGAATGGTGATCATCAAGTGGGCCAGGGGCGGATCTCTTGACCAGGCTTACTACGAGGTCTATGGCAGGCGCCTTAAGCGGCCTGAGCGCTTTATCTACAATCCGGAGGTTATGAAAGTGGCACGAGAGGTTCTCTCTGAGATTCTCGCTGAGCTTGGCATTGACAAGAATTTTGTTCTCTCGAACTATCTGAAACTACTTGAGGAGAGCAAGAATGACCTTGTGAAGCTCAAGGTGAACGACAGATTGGCCGATCTTGTTGGCCTCTTCAAGAAAGAGAAGATGCTTCCGCCTGCAAGCGAAGCGAGCAACGTGATCAAGGGGAGGCTCAAGGGTGCTCAGATTTATTCCGGCGAGAACCATATCGAAGAAGCAGATTTCGAGGTTGTGGGCGATAGCACACCAGAGAAGAGTGAGCGAAATCAAGATTCGCAGGATGATTCATGATCTGTTCGGGAAAGAGAGCATCAAGGATCTTGTTCAAACCGAGTGCGAAAAACTAATATGGGAGATTGAACATGGAGAAACGATTTCCTAATCCGGATGATGACTGTCCGATTTGCGGTAAACCAGTGGACTCGTCTGAATGTCAGCACTTTGATGTTTTTAGAGATGATGATTCCGTTGTTGTGAAGCTCACGAATATTGGAATGGCTTCTCTTTTTAACGCCGGGACCGTGTGGGACCTGCAGAGTTCCGCGTCTGTTGAGATTCAGTTCTACGAGAAAGAACCGGCGAAAGTGAGCGGAATTGTTTCTCGTTGGCTTTCTCATGGTGCTCATCAGATTACTGTTTTGAGGGAGCTAGATCGTTTCACTGTTTTTGTCTACATCAGCGAGGACAAAGCCATGAAGATCGTCTCGGAGAGATTGCGTGATCTTATGTCTGCTCAGGATGACGACTTTATTGCCGCCTTTGAGGGAGTTGGATGATAGAAGATCTCAAAAAACAGCTCCGTGATCCACCTGTCTTTGCGAAGGCGCTGTTTCCCGACATGGTGAAACAGCCCTTCTCAAAGACTCTTCACTCCAAGTTCTTTGAGATCATGCGCAGGCAGCCTCGCTTTGCCTGCATTATCAGTCCAAGAGGCCACGGGAAGACCAGTATCAACTCGATCATCGGTACGCTGTACGATATTGCCTACGACCGTGAGGATTTTGTTGTTGTCATCCACAAAACCCACAAGCAGGCTACGTCTACCATCGAGAACATTCGTATCCAGCTTGAAGGGAACAAAGAATTCAACGATATCTTTGGGCCATTCTACCTCCAGACTTCCCGCTCCGATGAGATTGTTGTTGTCAATGTGGAGACAGGCCACTCTACCAGGATTCTTGCCAGGGGGTCTCTCCAGGATATCCGCGGCTTCATTGCTAAAAATGCAGCCAGATTCACCAAGGTTATTGGGGATGACATCGAATCTGAGCTGAATACGCAGACGGCTGAGCAGAGGTCCAAAAACAGGAGGCTTCTCTATGCCGCTGTCTTGCCTGGTATCCATCCGACCAATGGGAAGGTATGGCTCATTGGTACTATTGTTCACAACGATTCTATTCTTGCACGGATCAGAAGGGGAGCGACTGCCGAGGAGTCCGCCTGGGAAGTCTACTTTTACCAGGCTACCAAGAACGGGAAGTTGGATGGGGAGCCTATTTGGCCTGAGCGATTCCCTCCAGAAGAACTTCAGAACATCTTCAAGCGCTACTCCGAAATAGGCGAGGAGGGTCTTTTCTGGCAGGAGTACATGAACATACCGTACTCGCCAGAGGAAAGAGAACTTGCTGACTATGGCTTTTTTGAAGGGGAGCTTGAAGGAAAATACTTGACAATTAATGGAGAAAAGCGTATAGTTACACGGTTTGTAGGGATTGATCCGTCCCTTGGAACAGCGGGTGGGGACTATACTGGCTTTGTTGATTTGCTTGTAGACCAGAAAGGCAGGCGTTACGTCTGGAACGCCTGGCGCCGGAAACTTCCTCCTCATGTTTTTGTGAACTGGTTCTTTGAAATGGTGGAAGAGTTAAAGCCTGATGGGGTTGTCTTGGAGACTGTTGCTCAGCAGGAATACCTGAGGAGCTGGCTTCTTGATGAAATGCAATACAGGGATTCCTGGAATATTCCCCTTATCAGGATAGACGGGATTAACTATGCCGTCTCGAAACAGCACAGGCAGGCGATGACGCTTGCTGGACCGCTCAGAGACAGACGGTTACTCATCAATAAGCGCCTCATGGATTCTGATTTCACTGGCGAACTTGATGACTACCCCAAGCCTCAGCACGATGACATTACGGATGCCCTCTGGCTTGCCTACAAAGGATCGTATCCGCCATCCGAACGGACGATGAGGCAGATTGAAGAGAAGAGAGGGAAGCGCTTTTTGCCCTTTAAGAGGAAGAAATCACAAGCAGAAATGCCAGAATGGATTGTACTGTAAGATGGAGGACCTGCCATGAAAGTCCTTGGTGTGGAGTTGCCGCTGGACAGTGCACTTGCTCCGCTGGTTAAGCTTGGGGCGAAGATCGGTACGAAGCTAACGATTGACGCGGTGGAAAAGAAGCTTGGCCTGCGCTCTGCCTCTCTCTATGTTGTTGAGATGTATCCTATTGTTGACACGATTGTTGAGGACTACGTAGAGGGAACTCCTTCTGCGCTTGATGATGCTGCCAAAGATGGCACCAAGCAGGCGCTTGAGGAATGGGCCAAAGATCACAACATCGAACTGCCTAACCTGGACGAAGACTGATGGAAAAGAGAGTCTCTGTACTCAATATGGACGCGGTGAAGCTGATTAGCTTTCTGCGCCAACTGGAAAAAGTGCATTTTCATGGGGAGCTGCATTTCAAGATCTACGATGGGAAAGTCAAGCAGGTAAAACGCCTTGAGAGTGTGAACCTGCACAAGCTCTGGCCAGAGACGGAGGAAGAGTTTGGATCCACAGGAGATACTGCTTGAATACGAAAAAGCTCGTGAGAATCGCACGACATGGATGAGTGAAGCCAATGTCGATCACGAGTTCAAAAACTCTATTCAATACACTGAATCGGAGATCAAGCAGTTAAAAGAGCGTGGCCAGGCACCTGTTGTAGTAAACAGGATCCTGCCTCAGGTCAGTCACCAGGTCAACATGATTGTTTCCTACATGCCTGGCCCGACTGTGGTCCCTGCCTCCGGTGGTGACGAAGACAAGGCCGACCTCCATCGCCGCATCCTCAATCACATCCTCTATCGCTCGAACTATCCTCGTGTAGTAAAACAGGTGGTCACTGACCAGGTTACCGATGGCGTAGGCTGGTTTTACGCCTTCGTAGACCGCAATCCCATTGATGGTCGCCCTGAGATCTTTGTTGGCTACATCCCCTGGTACAGAGTTTTCCCGGATCCCGAATCCATTCGTCCTGATATCTCCGATGCGGCCTATGTTTACGTTGCAAACTACATTTCCAGGGCAAGGGCGAAGGTACTTTTCCCGGAGTATGCTGATAGGATTGATGAGATTGCTTCGTCAATCGAGGATGTTCCAACGGCATCTGGCTACAGCGAAGAGAATATCAAGCTCTGGAAGATTGTGACGGATGGGCAGAAAGACAATGTGCTCTATCTTGAGCGCTATTACCAGGAAAGGGAAAAACACTACGTCCTTACGTCTCTTGTGCCTGAGAAGCCGCTCACTGTTATCATGGACTCGCGGCAGTTCTCTGAGTTCAGGGAACAGTATGGCTCTGCCATTGATAACGAGGTCATGGTAACGGAAGCGAATCTTCCTGTGATCAAGCGCGAGGCTATTCTTGGCTACGACAGTGTTGCTAAGGATACGCTTTACACCTGGTTTGACAACTATCCGATTTATCCCGTTGTACCAGCCTGGTATGAGCATCTTGGCAATACAGAACCGATAGGTCTTGTTCGTTCGATCAGGGGCCAGCAGCAGCTTTTCAATAAGCTTAACATGATTATCGTTGCCCATGGTATTGCTACTGCTGGTGTCAGGCTCATGGGTCCAGAGAACGCTGTGGACAAGGATGAAATCCAGGTAGAACTCTCGAAGCCCATCGGCTACATCAGTATCAAACCATTGCCTGACAAGCTTCTCAAGCCTGAGCCCCTCAACGTTAACCCACTTCCTCCTGCTGTTTTTGCTCTTCTTGAGGACATTAAGCGCGATTTCGAGTACACGGCTGGTTCTTCGTCCATGAGCCTTGGCGTTCCAGAGAAGGTGCCGAGGACTGGGATTGCTACGCTGGCTATGGAGGAGTGGGCCAGGCGTAGGATCGCACCCGTTATGCAGAACACGGCTGATGCTGTAGAGAGACTTGGCAGGGTGTTGATCCGGCTTGTTCAGAAGTATTACTCCGATTTTCAGGTTATCAGGATAGTGAATCCGCAGGAACCGGAAAAGATGGAAGAGATCGCGGTGAACCTGCCGCTCTATGACAGTGTGTCTCAACGGGCCATTGAAACGATCAATGATGTAACCGTTGGTATCTACGATGTGAGGGTGGATGTCAACAAATACACATTCTCCTCACGCATGGCTGAGCTTCAGTTCTACGCTCAGCTTTACCATGATGGATTGCTTGACGATATTGCGCTGATGCAAATGCTTCCAATCCCAAACAAGGATGAACTTATTAAGCGCAAGAGCTTGCTTGCTCAGCTTCAGGCCGCAATCAAAGAGATGGCTGAATATGCCAAGATGCTTGAGGACAAAAACAAGATCCAGGAGAATCAGTTGATCATGACGCAACTGAGGAACAAGATTCTTGAGATCACCAGCCGTCTTGAGCGCCAGGAAGCTGAGAAAAGACTGAGGGCTGAGAGAGAATTTTCTCTGGTCATGGATAATCTGAAGACAGCGGCAGAGGAAGCAAAGAGAGGTGGTAAAGGTGGCGAATAAAGGATATTGGATGCAGCAGGCTCGGCGCAGAATGGTGGTTAATGGAACGGTTGGTTCTTTTACTGCTTGGTGCAAGCGCCAGGGATACAAAGGGGTCACGGCAAGTTGCATTTGTCGGGGGTTGAGATCGAAGAACAAAGCGATTGTCAAAAAGGCTACATTTGCAAAAGCTGCTTGGAAGACGAAAGGTAAGTCCGTACCTTGCTAGGAGGGTATCATGCCAGAAGAAACGGTGAAAAGTCAGGTCGACGAGACCGCCGAGGGAACTCAAGAACAGCCGCTTGAGGGCGACGAGTTTATCCAGGGATCTGAGACTACGCTCGATCTTGCTGATCAGCTTCAGAAGGCGCTTCTTGGTGAAGTGCCAGAAGGGGTTATCGAGGCAGAAGAGGAACCCGCTGAACCAGAGGTGTCAACACCTGAGGATGAAGAAGTAGCAAAAGAGGCGGTTGAGCAGGCTGCTGAGGCTCAGGATGAGGAGTTCTGGACCGAAGAAGAGTTCGAGCAGGCCCTTGATGAGTATCTTGAGAAGGTCGAGGGTTCTGGTGAGATTCCAGAGGAATACCAGCAGGCCAAGCAGTTTGTAGACATGATTCAATCGAATCCGGAGATGTATGCTGCGTTTCTGGATTCGCTCAAAAGCACGGTGGGTGGCAGGTCGGAACCTCAGGGCGCTCATGAGCAGCAGGAAGCTGTTCCGCGCCTTGAGATTCCCGACGTACCGAAGCCTGAGGATTTCGATCCTACGGAAGCTTTTGATCCGAATACTCCGAGCGGGAGATGGGTCTATTCGCAAATCGCCAAACAGATTGCCGGATCCCTTTCTCCTGTTCTTGAGGAAGTAACAAAGAAGGTAACCGGAGTTGAGCAGTTCATCAACACCCTGCAACAGAGGGAGGTTCAGCAACAGCAGCAACAGCAGGTGCAGACGGTGCTGGCAGAGTTTTTTGGTCAGCACAAAGAGGCAGAACCGTATGCCGACGATTTCATTAAGTTCCTAACCGATCCGAACGACATTACGCTTGAAGACATGTGGGAATTCTTCAAAATGAAGAATGGGATTGCAGTAGAAAAAGCGAAACAGGTGGCGCGTGAGGTAGTGAACAGAGAGCCGCCACAGGCACCGCCAGCATCTGCTGTTGGTGGTAGAGCTGGAAAAGCCCAGCCGAAGTCATTTGGTGACATGCTCACTGATTTCTTGATTGGGAATCAGCAGGTACTTGACTATTAGTGGAGGTGAGCTCCAATGGCATCGACCGGAATTCAGGCCCTGGGTGATCCAAATGCGAGTACTGTTCTCGCTACGGACCGGAGGGATCACTATCTAAGGCCGAATACTTTTAGTGAGCTCTACCCAAATGTTGCGCCTTTTTATACCTTTGTGTCGAAATTGCGCACTCTTGGTGGGAATGAGCTCAAGGATGTAGACTTCAAGCTGTTTTATCACAAAAACATCGTTGTCGATAGTTTCCGTTTCTACATCAACGGCTCGACGGATGCGATTCCTGCGGCTGGTTCTGATGTGACGCCGAATATCGACGATGGCTCTGGTTCGGCTCCTGGTTTTGTTGTTCCGGGCCAGGTGGTTCGTGTTCGTACTTCTGCTGGAACACTTAAGGCCTACATGCGGGTTAAGAGCGTTGCGAGTAATGGTTTGAGTGCGACATTGACCACGATCTACCGCAGCGGCACTCCTTCCTTCGCTGATAACGATGTCCTGGATATCGTTGGTACGGCTTATGGTGAGGGTTCTGCTGCACCGGATAGCTGGTACGATGATCTTTCCACCTTGTGGAACTCGGTTCAGACATTCCGTACCAGCTTGAAGCTGACTGACCAGATGATCCGTGCGGTTCTGCGCGGTGGCAAAGAGATGCCGATTCAGATTCAGCGAAAGGCGATGGAGCACAAGATGAATATCGCCAGGGATTTCTACTTTGGCATGCGTCCCAATGGCGTGAGTGCTCCTTCTACTACCATTACTGACTCTGACGGCAACATTGTCACCCTGACTCAGGGCATCATCAGTGCGATCAAGTATCTGAGCCTTACTGGTGCAAACTACTTCGTGGCGGATTCGGCCACGTATACGTGGGATGATTTCGTTGATGACATGAAGCAGGTTGCCCAGTATGCCAATGCCAAACAGACGCTGTATGGCTTTGCCGGCTACGATGTGATTGCTTGGTTTGGCAAGGTTGGCTCTGGTAGTTCGTTCGCCGGTAACTCTGGATTCAATTTCCAGCTTGCACCGACAGTGCAGACGCGGTTTGGCTTCCAGGTGAAGCGTATTGAGCATCAGTTTGGTACGTTGAACCTGGTTCTTGACCCGTTGCTTCGCGGGCCGGATGCTGGATACATGATTATTGTGGACCCGGAGCATATTGGCCGCGCTCAGTGGGAGCCGCCACGGTTCCGTCAGAACATTCAGGAGCGCAAGTATCTCTACACCTGGCACGAGTATGTCAGCATCGAAGGTTTGTGGTTTGACCAGATCGAGTCGCATGCTCTGTTCGAGTTGACGTAATTTTGGGGCTGAGGTTGGGGGTACAGGTGCCCCTGGCCTCTAAACTAAATGGAGGAAACCATGCTATTTCGTCGTGTTCTTGCCTGCAAAATCGGGCCGTATGATTTTCGCAATTCTGAGGTCATTGAGGTCAATGACGAGGCATGGGTGAAGCGCCTCAAAGAGCAGAGGTTTAAACAGTATGTTCTTCCTGTTGAGGAATGGGAAGAGGTCTACGGCAAGAAAGAGGCTGCGGAGAGGAAGGCATCTATCTATGATAAGATGTCTCGCGCCGATCTTGTCCACGCCGCTGCTTCTCGTGGACTCAAGGATGCTCAGAAGATGAAGAAAGAAGAGCTAATTAACTGGCTTGAGCAGAATCCGCACAAGGTCGAAGAGGAGTAATGGCCTACACATCTCTTGAGAATATTCGTGCGGCAGTTAGGCGTATCATGGGCCAGCCGTCTACTGCGGACGTGCCAACCGATGATGAACTCGATGCTTTTATCTCGTCGGCGATAGTACGAGTGTTCGGTGTGGTCGATCCCCAGTACTGTGGCGAATACCACAAGACCCTGTCTATTGATATCGACAATTCGGCTGGTGGCGTGCCTCTTGACGTAGACGGCTGGTCCGGTTTTTATACTAACTACACCAAAGACAGTGTGAGGATCACGAAGGTTTCTATCTCGAAGAGTTTGATCTACGATTCGAACAGTGATGCAACAACTTTTTACCCAGCCAGGAGAATCGAGAAAGCGATTGCTGATGAGCTTAAGGCAGGGCTGTATACGTTCTACAGCAAACTAGAACCTGTATGGTGGACAGAGGGCGATGAAATTTATTGGCGGCCTATTTGCAATGATGGTTACCTCGATTCTGGCCTTGTTGGGCACATTCATGTTGAGCTTATTTCTGAGCCTGATTACGGCAGTCTCGATAGTTCGAGTACTCATCTTGAGGAAAAGCTAAATGAGAGGGTACTGACGCCTATCGAGTACATGGCTGCATCAGCAGCTCTGAAAGCTCTTGGCCTCACGGCCCCTGGCGAGGATAACCTGAACGAGGCGATGAACATGCTCAAGCTCATGGCTTAGGAGATGCGATGACTGTAGCCGATATGGTGACACATATTCGTACTGTTGCTGCTCGCCATGGGGTCAAGGACGAGGTGCCTTTGTCTGAGGTTCTGATGGCAATCAATGATGCAGCTTCCAGGGTAGCGGCGGCCGTGCCGATCAACATCAAGTCCACTACTCTGTCACCTACTGTAGCTGGCGGGAATGAGTATGATCTCCCCACAGATCTTATTAAGATCCGGAGAGTGAAAATTTCTGATACGGGCCAGTATCTCAAGAGGCTGAACAAGTACGCTGGAACGGAGCTTTCTTATACGGCGATTGATGAACTATCTGAGACGGTTTGGGAGCCAGTTGGCTCGAAGCTGTATTTGTGGGATTTCAGTCTTGATAGCGGCTATAAGCAGGCTGCTGATGTGGATGAGATTGTTCTTGTTTACCAGGCTCTTCTTTCAGAGGTTACGGAAGATAGTATGAGTTCGTCTGTGTCAGGGAACAGGATTGCTGACTCTGCCATTGAGAATCTTGCGATATCGTTCATTGTTTCGGCCAATGGAGACCCACTTGCTGCGGCCAATTATGAGACCAGGGCAAGGTATTTAATCCTTGATATCCCAACCGATGCAAGCATTTAGGAGGTATGAGATGAAACGGATTGGAATTGTACTGGCTATCGTGTTGTCCCTTGTTCTTGTTTCCTTTGCGGCTGACACGGGCTGGAAGGGGATTTTTGGAACGGATGACTCTCCTTCCTACACGACGACTTTTACCGGAACTTCTACCTCCAGGACGTTGAAGTTTGTTCCATCAAGGAACTACAACGGCGATGCCAGTTTGGTTGTCTACGCTGTTCTCAATAGCGGCTCCATGCCGACTGTGACAGTGAGTTACAGGAAGTACTACGGCGTGGACGATGAGAACTTGCAGTATGGTCCTTGGAACACGCTTGGTACATTCAGCTCGGCTTCTACAAGTACGGAGTTTGTGGTTAGTAAGGACACGAATTGGGGCTACTGTGACGGAGTTCAGTTCAAGTTCACTGCTAGTGGCACGTTCAATATCACGCTTCATGCTGCATTCAGAATTCGCTAGGAGGTTTTGATGATGCGGCAACTGAAACTTATTTTTGTTCTTCTGATTTTCCCGGCTTTGCTCTATGGTCAGACCGGCTGGAGTACTGGTGGTAGTGGTGCTTTTGCCGACTCAGCGCGGGCTGCCTCAATTGCAGACAGTGCCAAGCATGCGGCCGCTTGGGTGCAGGATTCAAGCTGGGTTAAGATGGGGACGGATGTTATTGTCCAGCACACGGCTGGCAAGGATACGATTGGCTTCTGGTCAAACCTGAAGGTGAGACCGTGGAAGAAAGCCGCTCAGTGTGATTCTGTTAGTCAGCAGTATGCCGTTATCGCTGACGCATCTCAATCTGGTCTCGATCCTGGCTACTCTGATTATGCTGTTTTCCAGACAGTTGTTTTCGATTCTCTACCGGCATACGACGGGAATCATGCCATTCTGTGGTCAAAGGGCTACGATGCGACTAACATGATTCAATTGTCGCAGCAAAAGGATGCAACTGGGTATAAGCTTGTGTTGTTCATGCGGCAAGGTGGTACCGCTGTCTCTAAAGATTTTTACTTTGATGCGCAAACGAGCAAGTCATACAACATTCTTAGCCTATATGACCGAGATGGCAATGAGTACCTTTATGTCGATGGCGAGAGTCTCGGCTCGACGTCTATTTCTGCCATTAGCGGCGACGTGGACAATAGCGTTGGATTTTATATTGGTACGAACTCATACGGTAGCGTCATCCTGCGCGGCAAGGTGCTCGTGACTCGCGTGTTCAACTTCGGCACGGACGGTGCTCCTTCTGACCCAGATGCCTTTGCTCGCGCTCTCGCCCGCAGGCCCCTGGCGACAATGGCAGAGCTGGGGTATCCGGAATATGAGGATGCGGATTGGACAAATGTAAAAAGTAATCCTGGGATTGAAAACGGGACGACTGGCTATAATCTGTACAACGGTGCTACGATAGCGCAAGACGCCACAAACGTGCATGGCGGAAGTTACGCGCTACTCGCTAAGGATGCCGGGGCTACAGACTTCTACGGCACCTACAGTAATTCTTTCACAACAACCTTAGGAGCACACGTTTACGAGCTTTCGTTCTTGGTGTATCATGACGGCGCATCTAATGCTGATTTCAGGGCGCAATATTGGGATGCTGTTCATGGGGCGGTATCAACGACAACTTCTGTAGCGCCGAGTACGTGGACGCAACTGCGCCTCGTTTTTGAGGTACAGAGTGATGCTGTGTCGGCCAGCAAGTATGTCTACGCCATCTGTACGTCGAGCGTCCCGGACTCGTTTTGGGTAGACGACTTTGACGTTCATGAAGTGGGTGAGGTTGCTCGCTGGGATTTCAACGATGCCAGTTCCTCAACTGTCTTTGCCGACAAGACAAGCAACGACAACGATCTAACGCCCTACAGCTCTGGCGCTACAACAACGGCTGGGAACCTGCAGGAGACAGCTTGGTTGAACCATGGGTTTTTCGCCAAAGCTGGCATTGACACGGTTGTTGCAGATACAACTTTTTCATGGAACGTCCTGACGCGACGGGTTTATTTCGAAAATGACGATGTTCCAGGTGCTGGTACGACAGATCCGTTGCTCTACGCAAGTGGAGGGGAAATCTACGCGCACGACGCCAGTGGCAACAACACTGTGATTTCTCCTCACATGGATGGAGACTGGGTTTACAATAGCTGGAATGCACAAACTGGACTCAGGACATTCATCAACCTGTTTGATCTTGTCAAGGTGCTGGAGAAGCTGACAGGTAGGAAGCTGATGTACCAGGACACGGTAGCAGTGCAGATCCCAGTTGAGCAGGCTGTTGACACAGTGTATGTCACGGTTGTCGATACAATAAAGCATCTGACGTCAAGGGTGCGCGTTCTCAGGCCGCGGAAGCATGTGATCAACATCAACGGCAAATGGTATCGGATCGATGCGGCCAAAATCAGGAAGCCGCCTGCTGCGTATCTCGAAGCGATCGGAGTTAAGCCGTGGTAGAAGAGAAGCTAATCGACGAACTAAAGAAGCTTGTCGAAAGATGGCGTGATCTTGTAGAGCGGGAAATTCCAGATGCTTACAGGGACCGTGGCCTTGAGAGGAAATATCTGAATCTCGATAACTGGGCAGGTGGTGTAAGTGACTGTGCAGATGAGCTTGAAGAGCTAATCGAGGAATACAATGGGAAAGAAGAAAGATCCGACAGAGATTAAAACTGGGTACGTTTTGACGCAATATGATGCCGAGGCGATCAAACGAGCCATAAAGGCGCTGGAACAATATCTTGAGCAGATAGGTGAACCGACGATTGAGCAAGAAGAGCTAGTTGACAGAAGAATGGAAGCTGTTGATGCCATGTTTGATCTACAGGATATTGCCGAGTGTGTTGAGCAGCAGATTGGCAAACAAAAGTTTGCGGATGAGCAGAATTGGGATGATGCTAAGCGGCCAATGATAGCCAAGCCAGGAGGCCGTTGATGGTAAACATGCGTAAAGTCTGGTGGGTACTAATTCCTCTCCTGTTTTTGACGTTATTGATCTATGCCGTTGTTGGTCACTGTGGGGAGACGGACGAGGCAAAACTGTGCGAGCAGCGTGGCCATATTTGGCGTGCTGTAATGATCTACGGTGTATATACTGAGCCATATTACGTCGATACGGATTCTACTACACTTTTGATTATTCCGCATGCGCCAGTTAGGCGTGTCTGTATGCGCTGCGGGAAAGCAGAGAATTACACAGCCAAGCCGGACACGATAGTAATTTGGAGAATCGGAGATGGCAAAAAAGATTTTGATCTTTCTTTCGCTTTGCCTGCTTTTGGTTATTCCTACAGTTACGCGAGCACAGGCCATTGGCAAGTGGCGCACAGCCAATGATACATGGACTGGCGATGATAAGTGGGCTCACTGTATGGGAAGCTACTTCCTGTGTAGCCAGCTTGACAACACGATGCGGCTGGATCATGCTATTTTGCTGACGTGGCTTGCAGGTTTGGTATGGGAAGTAAAAGATGCTTACATCCCGTATGAGAAAGTGGGTTATTTTGGTGGAGATGGATTCAGTAGAAGAGATCTTGTTGCGGACTATGTAGGCACTTTTTCCTACGTGTTTTTGAACTATGTTGTATTCCATCATGACAAAGACAAGGGGGTTAGTATTGTACCTGTTGAAGATGGCGCCGTACTTACACTTTCCTTGGAGTGGTGAGAATGAATGGAAATGGCAAGAACTGGATCATAGCTCTCATCATGCTGATTGTGGCCTCTCTCACATTCCTTGCCGGGACTTACACTGATCTTGGCAAGAACAAGCAGCGGATTGCCACAAATGAGAGGGACATTAGAGCTATACAGGAAGCGCTTAGAGATAACACAAGGATTCTTCTCGATATCAAGGATAGGCTTGCGAGAATTGAAACTAAGCTGGAAGATCAGGGGAAGTGAAACGTACAGAATCGCTTGATGCTGCAAAAGAGAAACTGGCAGAAGCTGAGAAGCTTGCAAGGCTTCTCCATCTTTTTATTCGGCACCATCTTGATGAAATGCTCCAGTACGGCGATGTAGCCATTGAGAAGTATGCGGATAGATGGTACATGGATTGGAAAGAGATGTCGGATTATGATCAGACCTACTTTATTGGTTGGGCATTGAGAATCCAGGGAATGATGCAATATGAAGCTTCTAGAGAAGCTGAAGAAGGTGCCTAAGACAGCTACTGGCCTTTTACTTGTTTTTGCTGGCTATGCGGTGAAAGCAAAGGTTCAGCCGATTGGGGAGGCGCTTATCTATGTGGGCACGTTTCTTGCTGGACTCGGCGGGGCCCACAAGGCTATGAAAAAAGTCAAGGGTATGGACCCGTTCGAGGGCGAGAAGGAGATTGCAAGAGCAGTTGGGTTGAAGTAGGTTCTGATCTAAAGTCAAGGCGAGTTTAGAGATATGCCTAAAGAGAAACTGAGCAAGATGGATAAAAGGGCTATCTTTCTTGAGATGATAGCCGACCTCATCCATTTTGCCAAAGAGAATGGGATCCGGCTTATCTGTTTCTCTTTTCACAGAACGGAGAAGCAGCAGAAGATGCTCTATGAGTACGGCAAGAGTAAGGTCAAACATAGCAAGCACCAGGACTGGCTTGCGATGGATCTTGCTATACTGGATGACAATGACGAGATTGTCTGGGATAGAAACGAGGATTACGAGCTTTTGGGGAGCTACTGGAAACATTTAGGTGACGTGTATGGAGTCCATGCCCGTTGGGGTGGCGACTGGAAGAGTTTGAATGACATCTATCACGTGGAAGTTGACTGATGTGGAAGCGCCTGCTTACATACCTCGTACTTTTCATTCCTGTTTTTGCCCATGCCGGGACCGATAGGGTCCATGACTGGTGGGGACTTTCCAAGCGACAGATCCTGCAAAAGATCAAAGGTGTTCATGGTACTGATGTAGATGATCCATTTTACGCTCTTTTCCAATGGGCTCAGGATATCGATGAGAGTTATCCTGGCACTGGGATCTATTATGTAAGCAACTTCAATAGTATCCAGGCAGCCATTGATAGTGCTCATGCTCATGGTGGTGGCAAGGTTGTTCTGGAATGTGATACCGTTACTGTCACCAGTTCGATTGTGCTCTACAGTAACATCTGGCTAAGTGGGGTTGGGCCCTGCAGTGTGATTAAGACAGAGAAGTCAAGCACGTTTGACTTGTCAGCCATCAAGATAGATGGCGGTTCGAACAATGTATTTGTGTCTGATCTTAAAATTGAGCCAGATACAACTTCTGTGTATGCCACAGAGTATGATCATGCTGTAAGAGTCGACACGGCTTCCAATGTAAGGATTTTTCGCGTTGTTGTACCGCAATGTGTTGGAGATGGTGTCTATATAAGAGACTCAGACTACATCTCTGTAACGAACTGCTACTTCTCCGGGCAAGACATTTCTTCCCCATATGATCCACCATGTCCTAGAAATGGCATCAGTGTTGTTGGCGGCAATGACATTGTAATCTATGGCAACACATTCTACGGTGCTTTTGATCCGGGCGCCATTGATATCGAGCCAAATGCTGGACAGATTGTCAAGAGGGTCATTGTAGCCAATAACACGATCAAGGGCATTGATCTAACGCATCTCTCAAATGGCGTTAGTATCTATGCAAATGCTGATTCTGCTAATTCGCTTGTACGGGATGTGCTCATCTATGGTAATGTGATGAGCAGAGTCTATGGCAGGGCTATAAACATCTACGATTATTATTCGAACGCGTACAATGTATCTGTTGTAGGCAACAGCATTGACAGTTGTGGCCTTGGTGCTTCCCCGTCTTCTGCTGTTTTTGTTAGGGGTGCTCCAAAGGCCTTGAACTTGTCAGGCAACACAATAACAAACGGGACAAGAGGCCCTGCGATTTACATCTACGAGACGAATTGGAAAGCCATTGATGGCGCGTTGGTATCTGACAATGTACTGGACTCTGTGCGATACGGAGTCATGATTTACAGGGATGCAACAAGGCCATCTCCAAGACTTATCAGGGTCCATGACAATACAATAAGAAACACTGTTTATGATGGCATTAATGTTCAGAATACAGATGGGCCGATCTTCCTGTACGGTAACACAATAACAGGAGCGGGGAGATATGGTATAAGCGTGTCAGATGCTGACTCTGTTTATTCGTATGGTAATGCTGTATTCTATTCTTCATCGGAAGATTACAGGCCTGCTGGAACCATAGGCGATAATATTGTTTTTAACTACAATCTCGGTAACGGCGGAACAAGATACTCTAACACTGTTGCCGATATGAAGGCCCAGCAGGACACGATGAAGCTCTCGTTGAGGGGGCAACACGATAGTAAGGCATTCGCGATTACATCTGACGACAGTGATAGCTTGTTGTTTGTCGTGAACGGCTATGGAGTCGTCAAGACATACAACAGGGCTGGTGTGAGTTCGTTTGCCGGGCGCTTAACGCAGTGGTGGTTTGCGGATGTTCACGCACCACAGATGGAATGGTATGTGAACAAAGATACGCTCATTCTGTATGGCAACGACACGTATGGATGGGCTGGCTGGCCATATGTGAAGTCAGGATTCTTCTATGGTAGGTTTGGCCTTGGTGTTTATCCAGGCATAAAGATCTACCTCGATGATGAGTGGGATGCCACATCTTCGACGACAAAAGATAGCTACATCTGGTACAACACATCTACGAGTCAGGTTGAAATCGTTGATGATGGCGTGACTGTATTCCCAACATCTAGTAGTATTAGTGGGACTGCACTGGATCAGACGCTGAGCCTTGGGTCTTACGTCCCATATCTTGGTACTACTAACGGCGTGTACTTGCAAATCCCTGCTGGGGGCACAGCCGATGTTAGATTGCCCGCGGTTAATAGAGTACACAATACAACTGTGAAGCTGGACACTGTTTGGGTAAGAGTAACATACAACGGTATTGCGACTGGGTCTGTAGACAGCATCAATGTTTGGTCTATCAGCCCGGCTGCTGGTGCTACATGGCTTGGCCATGCTCTTAGTGTTGGTGAGGGTACAGTTGCCATTGATACTGGCGACTATGCCATGCCAGAAAACTACACATTGTCTATTAGAGCTTATGACTCAGACACAAACTGGATGTTGAGAAGTGCGAGACTAAAATACATCTGGTGATGGATCTCATTGTCTATGTGACAATTTTGATTGTCTCCTTCTGTGACGGCATAAGAGACGGGAACGTTGCGAGGCGTGCAGCCTGGCTGCCTTGGCACATAGTGAAGTGGATTGATTTTTACTCGCCAATCGTTCTGCTTATGATTTGTGTTGGTTTTACCGTGCCTGAGGTTATTATATTGGCGCTCGCTTCGTGGGCATTGTGGAAGATCGGTTACAGCATGAGGTTGCCAAGTGCAGATTCTTGACATAAAACATCCGGCAAGAGGGCTGATGAGCAACATCAACCCTGAGATTGCGCAGGCTGACTTTGCTGTCAGGCTACAGCAGCTTGTTCCGGATGGGGGTACGCTCAAGCGTTATGAGGAGCTTGCCCCTCTGAACAACTCTATTGCTGCGCCAGTGAACCTCGCTGGGGCTTTCTTTGACAGGGATGACAACTGGATCCCCTGGGCGGTCTACGGATCCACACTCTACCGTGGTTCGTGGGCTTCTTCTACCAGGACAATAACATGGACAAACATGGGAAGTATCGGCATTAGCCCGACTTCTTACTTGGCTTTCAATGGCGCTGTGCGTTTCTCAGATGGTACGTACAGCAAGATTCTGATCAACATCCCCGCCGTTACACGATTCGGCGGGCAAGCTCTCACGAGTGGCTGGAAGATTCTCGACACCAAGCTTTCATCCCCTGTTGTTGAAAATGCTTCTCTACCGCCTTCTGGTGGGATTGCATTTCAGGTTTCTGAGATCACTGATTCTGACACCTATTTCCAGGAAGGTGACAAAGTAGAGTTTGGGTTCACTTACCATCGTACTGATGGGGTGAGCTATCTAAGCAGATCGCTTGCCACGACAACCATTAGTGCGAATGGGAAAAGCTTGTCTCTTAATCTCCATGCCGATGGGAACGTCGATGATAGAGTCGTCTGGATTGGTGTCTGGATCAAGGTGAATGACGGGGTATGGCAACTGTGGAGGAAGATCCATCGGTCGGATAATGTAGTTGATGACAGTAACTCGGCAAGAGCCTGGAGCTGGGATACTATCAATAACAAGGGCGATATCAACGGCATGGTTATTGACGGTTCCCCTCTCACGGATGAATACACCGCTCTTACTGGATACTCAGATGATGACATTAATACCTACGATGCTACTGGCATTCTCGTTGGCACTGAGGTCTATCCATATGTTCCTTGGGGCGTTGCAATTCCTGCTGGTGGAAGGGCAATCTATGCTGGTGTTACAGTAGATGGCGAGCTTAGGAATGACCGGATCTACGTGAGCTATGCCAACCAACCCGACATTGTTCCGGAAACAAACTACTTTGACATCGGCATTGACGATGGTGATTCCATTGTTGCGCTTGCTTATGTCCCAGGAAGATTGTACGTTTTTAAGACAAACAACATCTATGTCATCAGCGCAGCTTCTTACGATCCAGTTGGCTGGCGGGTTGTAAGTCGGATCAAGGGCCTTGGAGTTGATGACTACCGCAAGATCATCACGAGGGCTGATCAGGTCTTTTTCGCCAACAGTTCCGGTGTGTTTTTGCTCTATGGAGATCAGCTCAAACGTATTGATCTTGCCTGGGCGGACAAGTACGAGCAGTGGGTTCCTGATCCTGTTCTTGGAATCTACGAAGAGAATGGCGATCTTCTTGTTGGGCAGAGTGCTGGCTATAGTTACTTCTTTGCCATTGCACTCACATCAAGAACAGGCAGAGAGCCATTAAGTGCAGTCCAGCTTTTTGGGCCGGGCGGGACTATTGATGACGCGTATTGGCTCCCAGGCCCCGATGGGAATGCCTACTTCATGTTTATCAACAGTAGTGCTGGCGACTCTACGGTCTACTCTTTTTCATCTGGTGCGACGAAGAGCATTGAATGGGAAACACCTTCTCTGGATCTTGGCAGGGCTTATGTTAGGGGAGTAAGGCTTGTTGGTAGTAAGCTCGGCGGTCTTGACCTGAAAGTTAGACTTGATGGGGTGATCAATGCGAGTATGTCAACAACGCTTGATTCCTCGCTTGACAAAACAGCTTTTGTGAGGTTTGCAGGGAAGGGAAGAAGAGTTGCAATTTACTTGAGCGGATCTGCAGATCAGGATTTTGAACTGGAGAAAGCTGAGTTATGGATCGAGCCACTGCCGAGAGAATTGCCCGATTAGAGCGGAAGGTAATGGAGCTCGAAGAAGCTCTTGCTGCCAAAGACAGGGGCGATACGGGTGTTGGCATTGGGGTGCCGTCACCACGTGAAGGTAGGAATGGCGACATTGTGATCAGGAAGAGCGGTGCGTATGTGCTTTTGTGCGCCAAGGTGGATGGCAGGTGGGTACATACGAAGCTCATCAAGGTGGGTGAGAACTAATGCGACCGGCTGGACCATACAGAAGCAGTGAGGGGTACTTTGGCGAGTCTCTCTACAATACAAACCTTGCCAAATTGCAGCTCCAGAAGCTTCTTGCCGATGTGAGAGCGAGGATGGCAAGGGATGCTTTCTGGGATGCCTTCAGGCGCAGGCAAAAACAGTTGGCAGTCCAGATGGGCCTTCAGAGAGAGATGTTGCCCAATGTGCCGAGTTGGGGCGTTGTTCTTGGTTCTACTCTTCTCGGTAGCTTGCCCAGCGCTGCGGCTAATTACTGGGGCAGTCAGCAGATTATGCAGGCAAGGAACCAGTACCAGGATCTTCTCAGGGCCCTTAATAGTGGGCCATTGGAGTTCGGCGCTCCGCCTGAGTTCAACCCATATGACCGGACGCTCTATGGCATGAGGCTGCCAAGCCCGTTCAGTTATGGTACGCCTCAGTACGGTTGGGGCCATGGCTATTCTCCATTTGCTCCGAGGTGATGTAGATGGGTATTCCTTACAGTGATTGGGTGCGTCGCTACATGGAGGCGCAGGGCTGGGGGCAGCCTGGTACACAGCCACGAGATACCTTCGAGAATTCTCAGTCGGGGCCTGGACCTGAGTCTGTTGGAGCGCCCGGTACAGAAATGCCTCAGCCCAATGAGCCCGATCCGAATGTTATGGGAATGCAACCAGCAGTTTCGTCCCCAGATGTAGAACTGGCAAAGCTGAGTGGCGAACTGGGTCAGTATGCTCAGTATGGCCTTGGTGGAGACTGGCTGAGACGTGCTTTTTACACCGCAACAGCGCCCATGTCTCGTCAGGCGCTTGAGAGAGAACGTGCCGTAGGAGAGCAGCAAGCTCTTGCTGGATTTCAGGGCAGTGGATTTCATCAGCGGTTACTTGACTCTATTGAGCACCAGAGACGGCTTGCATTACAGAGGGCCTGGGCTGGGATCAGGTCTCAGAATGAGGCAGTGAAACAGTCTGCGGCGAGAGCCTTGAGTGATCTTAATGAGTTCTACAATCGTCTGAGGGCTCAGGGTCAGTTTGATGATCAGGCATTCCGTGATAGAATTGAGTTGATCAAGGAAAGGTGGAGAAGGGAGCAGGATGCGGCTACGAAGCAGTTCTGGAGTAACCTGCTGAGATCTTCTCTTGAGCTTGGCGGACGCATGCTTCCGTTCTTGATGGGAGGTTGATTTTTATGGCATACGATCCTTTACTTTCGCACACACTTGCACAGCTTGGCGTTGGCCTGAGTCACGCTGGTGAAGCTATTGCCAATGCCATTACTGCCAAGGGCGAGTATCAAACCAGGGGGCTTGAGGCGCAACTTGCGGCTAACTTGCAGAGAGAAGCAATGGGCTTACAGAAGTATTTGGCCCAGCTTGATGATGCTCGCAAGCGCAAGGAGATTGACAATCGCAAAGCTGCCTTTGATGCGTACATGGCGTTCAGAGAAAAGTATGCCAAAGAGGCGATGAAACTACTCCAGGCCATGAACAGTGGGGATAATGCGCAAGCACAGCTTAGCGGTACGATTATGAACGTCCTGTCGAATGCGATCAAGAAGATGGAAGATGCCAGGGATCCAAAGACTGCATTTGAACGACTGAAGGCTATTGCTGACTACGCTGCATCGAAAGAAAATGCCGAGGAAATTGTCTACAACAGAAAGACCAAACCTATCCCGGAGAGCCCGCCCGGAGCTATTGGCGGGAGTGGCGGAGAAACTGACATGCCATTCTATTCAAAGGCAGCTCAGTGGGCTAAGAGA
>Ga0256832_1000129_pt1 | contig 44784 bp, 80 predicted proteins | sample 134614metaG_FD_190534 | JGI IMG/M metagenome (GOLD analysis project Ga0256832, IMG submission 190534) | Hydrothermal vent microbial communities from Lau Basin, Pacific Ocean - 134-614 | ecosystem: Environmental > Aquatic > Marine > Hydrothermal vents | place: Pacific Ocean: Lau Basin | collected...
CATTCTCTAATAACCGCGCCGGGTCTAAAAGTCCCAAGAATCCCGGCTTCACGTGCTGCAACTGATTTATTGAACCAAACTGCCCGGTTGTTGCCGTCGGCATCTTCCAATACTTCAAAGTCATACCCAGCTTTGAAAAAGACACCGTAACTTTTTGAGCTATTATTTTTGTCCTTTTTAGGCTTGTTGATAAAGAGAAAAGAGTGGTTTCCTTTGTCGAGTGTCCCTAAATTCAAATTATAACCTATATTTGCGTCAAAATCGACGCCTGTCTTATTAATGATTACAAGGTTTCGGCGTGTAGCCCCTGCCTTATAATCTTTTGATCTTTCATATTCTGGTATATTTACATTAAATACAATGTTTGCCATGTTTTTCCTCCTAAAGTTTTTTATATTTACAATTATAACAAAAATGTTATAAAATGTCAAGTGCTTTAAATTCCAATGCCTTTTAAAAGGTTGTTTTTGTAATTTCTCGTCAAAAGATCAATATAAAACTCAACGCTTTTAACCGGCATCGGCACCGTTCCAATAATCTCACTCCATGCCATTTCGCTAAACCATTTTGATTTTCTGGCATAGTACTCAACTGCCAGATCATCGCAAATTTGATTTTTGTCTAGCAGGAAATTAATCGCCTTAACTATATCCCGGTGAAATGGCTGTATAAAGATGTCCGGGTCTAATCTTTTTGAGGTGATTACTTTTTCGTCCTCTTTGTCGTACCAATAACTATTCATAAAGCTTATCAGGATAACTTTTTCATAAGCTGCCGGATTATTGTAAGTCATTTTTTTTCACCCAATGAACTATTTTACTGCACCCCTTCGTACAGATAAAAAAATTATAGTCCTTCAAAAATTCCTTAAAGACACCGGAAATAAAATCCCCGTCATCCGGTTCGGTTCTTTCAAAGTACCACCTTTTTTTACCCGTTTTCGGGTCGATGACAATTAAAAGGCACTCTATATTGAACGCCGCCTTGACTTTTGACGGCGTTATATTTTCTTTTGGTTCGACTTCTAGCAAATAGCGCATTTACGCTCTCTTTGTTTTTGCCAGTTTGATAAAGGCTTTTACTGCTGGGATAATACTTTTATAGGTATGAGCATCCTGAAACTTGTAAAACTTATCAGTATTATCAAGCTCCCAGTTTGTAATACTAAAAAAATTATCATTTTCATAGTAAACCAAAGTATAATTTTGGTTATACTGCTCGCCTATAATATTTATCCATGTATCATCAATATGAAGGTTATAAGCATCTTCTAAATATTTTTTCCCAGCTTCCGTCTTTGCCAATCTGTCTAAAATATCTTGTAATTTAATTTCAACTTTTTTCATTTAAAACCTCCTAAAGTTTTCTTATGTGTTAATTATAACATATTTGTTATAAAAAGTCAAGTGATTTAACACATATTAATCTTATTCCTAAGCTCTCTTAAGCTCTGTTCTTTTTCAACTAAGTTATTAGTGCCATATTTTCCCTTATGCTGCTTCAAGGCTCTCTGAATAAAAATCTTACCCGCCTTATCCCACATTCTGGTAAAACCCATATCCTTTTTGTTTTGTGTTTTTACATATCGCTTTAGTGCTATCGCTGCTCTTTCAGCACACTTAACCGCCCAAACTGCATAATTTTTACCATTAAAACGATTTATTTCTTCGATCTCTCTTTTAAGTTTTGTGATTTCTTTTCCCAGTAAATATTTGGATTTCATTTTTTTGCTCCTAAAGTCTTTCCAAGGCTGCTTTAGCCAAATTATTCATTTTAATCTTGTCAAACAGGCTGAAGCCCGCTGCGTCCAGCGTATCGACAACCAAGCTATATTTACTTTCATCCGTAAACTGTTTAAAGTTTCTGTGCATTATCTCACGTTTTACAAAGTTGTAAAAAAGCAGGTACATGGCTAAAATCTCCAAGCTCACACTTTCATTTTGGAACAATTTTAGAATATCCGGTAATCGCGTTTTCACTTTTGTTTTTACTCGCCCGGCTATCGGCAAATGTTCTTTCCACTGCATAAATTCAAAAAGTTCGTTTTTCAGTCCGGCAATATGCTTATCCAGCATCTCTTTGAAGCCAGCCGGGTAATTAAACTCTTTTTGGATAACGCCGTCTTTTTTAATATCATTCTTTGCTAAATCTTCGGCTACATACAAGAGTGCATAAGCTAAAGAGATAACAAACAAATCGTTCACATAATGCTTACTTGTTATTTTTATTCCGGTTGTAAATTTCATCTCCTCTTACTCGCCTTTCATTAGCTTTTCAATTCTTTTTTTATGTCGATTAAAGTCTTTTTCTGCTTCTTTTAGCCCCTCATCTGAAAATCTAGCCTTATGATAATCTCCATATCTCAAATATGTTGTAGTCGTACCAGCGGCTCCACCAAACCCATCATAGAAACAGTAATATAAATCTTTTGATATTTCATAGTAATATCTTTTCTGTCCGGCAAAAACTCTATTTTTATCAAAGACAAAATTATATCTCTTAATCCCATCAATGGCGCTCTGTGGAATACGATAACCAGCTGCTCGCAATTCAAAAAGCCTTTCAAGTGCCTCTCTCGGTGTCAGATTGTAAAAAGACTCTCCATCATAGGGCAAACCATTTTTTTTGTACTTTGCAGTAGAAATAGCCTTTTGTTGTTCAATAACTTGTTTAGCAAATTTTTTAGAGTCGTTATAATCCGTTACTTTTGGAACCTTACTTGCAACTCTTGATGTGGCAACATGTATTGTAATGCCGCCTCCGACATCATCATAAACATATACATCGCTTTTATAATTGTTAGTTGAAAATCTACAATAACTCATTGCATACCTCCAAGCCCAAGCGCATCACCCTCGCTAAAACTTATCCTTAACTCAAAAAAAGTGAAATTTTCATACAATATATCGGTAATCTGTCTTACCGCCTCTCCGTCTGTCGGGTTTTCTAATAATCTATAATATTTTTCTGTATCGCACATATTGCAAACAGGGATAATCTTACCTGTTCTTTCGGACGCATCCTTAAAAATCTCATACAGTCTTTTTCTTTTTTGTCTGGTTGTATATTTATAAACTTTCATTTTACCTCCTAAATTCGATTTTTAGCGTTTTTATTCTCTAGCTATACAAAACTACCAACAAAGGGCAGATCGTTCAAATTTGCCCCTGTTTTGTCAAGCCTGAAAATATAATTTTCAAATTTTCTTCATAGTTGTCATGCAGACTGAAGCATCTGTTTAATCTACTATAAACTGGCAAATACCCATCATATTTCAAAAGTGGATATTTTGCATTTTCTACATGGTACCTAAGAATATTTATAACCCTGTCCATTCTATTGAATGGGTGATCTATTTTTGGTATTCTTAATCCTGCACCACTAAAAATTTCTTCAACTGCATACAGCATATCTCTTGATAAACAACCATCTTCTTTTATTCTTTCTGCGGCTATTATTGCGGCTTTATAATGCTTTTTCATCTTCTGCCACCCCCTTTTTTTATCCAAACATCACCGTATTAAAAGTTCCAATACCATTCGGCATCGGATTATTTGCAGGCTTGTCCCTATATGTACCCTCTAAGACTTTTATATAATTACTGTCGTTTTTTATAAGCCAGTCTAAATCTATTTTCCAACCCCTATTGTTTTCACCTTGTAAAAAACTTGATTTTTCTATTTCCTGTAAAATAAGTTTGAAGTTAAAATCCGGTTCATTTAGTCTTGCTTTTAGGTGCTTTAATCTTGTATTTGTAAGTTTTCTAATTTTAGATAAGCTCAATTTACTAGCTAAGTTATTCCAGCCATCAAGTATCTCTTTACTACTTGCTTTTTTGCTTATAGAGGATTGAACTTCAAATAAAGCTTGTTTGCTTTTTGGGCTGTGTGCTTTTTTTTCACTATAAGCTTTTACGCCTTCGGCGTTTTTATTCTTTTGTTCTAGTGTATTTTGTTCTATTGTATTTTGTAGGTTAACGTCATTTACTAGGGGTGGTAAATGAGATTTACTAGGGTGGTTAACGTCATTTACTAGGGGGTCGTTAATTTCATCTATGATTTTTCCTGTAAGCGTATAAGAATTATAGGAGTTTGCACCGTTTTGAAGTTTGTGTTTTTGTATCTCTATAAGCCCTCTGGAAGATAACTTTTTCAAGGTGCTTATCACTTTAGGTCTCGATATTCCTAAATCTTTTTGAAACTGGCTCAATGAAATACCATCAAAAGTTTTACCCCATCCGATTGTTTTTCTTACTATGTGAGTAAGTATAGCACGCTCATAAATATCTAAGTCCAAATCCCATAAGTAATTTGGCATTTGAAAAAAACCGCTATTTTGCATTTTGAATCTCCAATTTTAAATTTTGGAGTAGGTAGAGTCATTGGAAGATTTTAGTACTTTCGACATGACTGCTCAAACTCCATTTTTAAACCTTTCTCCTCTAAAAAACCTAAGCGGGGGAGCTACCGCCCGCCTAAAAGGTTGTTTTTGGAGTCATGTCAAGCCGTACTAAAGGCTTAAAAAAAGAGTTTTACACATGTTTAGGTGCCGCCCAAAAAAGAGCGGCTTCACATCATGTAGCCCACAAAGGCAACCAAATTATAACAAACATTGCTTTAAACAAGCTTTAAAAACATTCTAAAGCGGCAAAAACACAAGTGAACAGAAAAATTAAGTGTAATTTTATGGCATTTTGATATAATTGTTTTGCGGGTTTTGGGAACCTGTAAACTTCTAGCCTCCTAAAGTTACAAGTTTTTTCTCAATCCTTTTTTTGATGGGCACTTCTCTCTAAGGGGCGTTAAGCCCCGCCCATCTCTCTTTTTTGCACTATCCCCCCACTTATTTTATTATAATTTTTGTCTTTTGTGTAGGGAAGTTTTTGCATATTTTTTTATCGAAAATATACCTATACAAATTCTATATTTTGATATATAATACTCTTGTTTTTTTGTATGCACTCCAATATAGCGGCTATTGTTTTGTACTTTCGCGTAGCCGCTATATATTACTTCTTTGTTATAAAACTTTAAGCAAAACTTTCTTATAATACACTATATCAAAACTTTAGGAGTTAATATGCAATATAATATGGAAGTATTTAAAAAACCGGAACATACGCTTACTCAATCGGAGCGTATCGAAAAACTTGAACTTCTTTTAAAGTCAAAAGAGGTAAAAGGCAAAGCTTTCCATATGCTGGGGTCGGCTGATAAGGCTAAAAGCCTTTTGGCAAAAATTACCCAGATTTCTGACATGTACGCTGTTAAGAGTTGTACTTTAAAAAGTGTTATTGATACAGCTATCACGATTGAGGCTCTCGGGCTAGAAATTATCCCGGAACTAGGTGAAGCATGGATTATCGGATACAAAGGCAAAAGCGGCTTCCAGACCGCCAAGCCGGACATTTCCTATAAAGGTTGGAAAAAGCTTGCAAAAAGACAAGGCTACGCGGTTGATGCTGAAGGCGTTTTTACTGAAATTGCCGATCAGCTAAAAGACTGGTCAGATGTTTTTTCTTTTCAGTATAGACGAAAAGTAAAATCCGGTAACGTTCAATGGGTAAAAGAAAATTTAGAAGGCGTTGTTGTAAAAATTGAAGATTTGAAAAGCAGACATACAGAGTATCGCTATGTAGATATTTCAAAACTCGACCAGATTATGAAAGTTTCCCCCTCTGTAAAAAAAGGCGGCGAAACTCCCTATAAAGAATGGTATTATGAAATGGTCGTTTTGGCAAAGGCTATGAAATACATTTTGAAAAAGGAAATTTCCTTTGACGAAAATATCTCGGCTGCACTTGCTGAAATTTACAAAACTGACGCTACTGCTGCAAAAGAGATTAAGCCGGAACCGGAAACAGAGGACGCGCCATCAATTCCGTTTGCAGAAGTACAAGACACAGAAGTTACAGATGTACCAGAAAATGAAACAGACGCTAAGTAACAAAGATTACCATGCTCACCCCGCACTGGGGTCGAGTACACTAAAAGGATTTTTGGATAATCCGGTACTTGCATACAATCGTTATTTAAGAAAAGAAAAAACAGAGCCGACGCCTGCAATGGTTTTTGGTTCTCTTGTCCACACCTTAACGCTGGAGCCGCATCTTTTGGAAAAGGAATATTGTATTATCCCCGATCATCTTTGCACTGCCAGCGGCGTTTTAAGCAAATCAAAATTAGCTATTGAAGAGCTTGAAAAACTTACATGCAAAGGTGAAAAGCCTGCAATTTTGAAGGAGATTTTAGAAGGCGCCGAAAAAATTGCAAATATAGCCAAAAACTACAAATTTGAATTATCATTCGGCTCAAAAGTTGTCAGGTTCACGATTGACGATATAAGAGAGTCCGATCAAGTAGAATTTGAACCATCCTACTTTTGCAAAATCGACGGCATAGAGCTAAAATGCAGACCGGACATGCTGATACATACCGATCAAGGGGCTATTGTTATCGATCTTAAAACGGCTGAAGAGAGCACCCAAAAAAGCTTTATTCGGGCATCGGTAAATTTTAGATACCACGTACAAGAGGAACATTATCGCACCGTATTGGCTGAAAATGGCATAAAGGTATTAAGGTTTCTTTTTCTAGTTGTCGGCAAAAAAGACAAAACCGCCCAGCAGTACGAGTTTCTACCCAGTACAAGAGAATTAGCCCAAAGCCAGTGGTTAAAAGCCTTCAATCAGTTCAAAAAAGCAAAAGAAGGCAACCTATCAAACGCGCCCTTTGAAGATAACCAATACAACAAAGAAGTATTGATAGATTTGCCAACTTATGCTTTTTATGATTAAAATATTAAAAGTACTTGACATTTTATAACTTTTACGTTATAATTATACTACAAATAAAACTTTAGGAGTTAATATGAACACATTTAAGGCAGTTTACAACAACAAGGGGTTTACAATAGAGTCAAACGGAATTGACGCGGCTAAAATAGCGTTTGCTATAAGTCTATTGCTATTTGAGAGGAAAGAGGATTTTGATATTTTTATAGATATTACAAAATTAGGCATTGCAATCATGGAGAAAAAAGAGGATATACAAAAAACGTTTTTTAAAGCCGCACGCAAAAGTATCGGCGATATAAATGAACCACTATATATGATTATTACTGAAAGTGGTTTTCTTGATCTCAATGTAAATAGTATATTCTTGCATACTCTTTTAAGTGCGCTTATTGTAGAAATTATATCCGAAAATATGGATAAATCAGACTATATTCTTGAAAAATTTAGCCAAACATTTTATGGGCTACTTGAGATAAAAGACAAATCCGCTGAAGAAAAAGGCAAAGAATGGAGCAGAGAAGATTTTGTAGCTGCCTATCTGGGAACTGTTTTAGCGGAAGATTAAGATATAAAATCAGAGGTTTTATAAAGGAAACGATTCGACATTTTTATATAGTGTTTAATCGTTCCTTTCCCCAAATAAGTATTGTAGTACTTCTTCCAATATTTGGCACGTCCTTTTATTGTCGTTGGTATTGGTTTTGGTATATGGAAATAATACAACCTGCAAAACAATAAACTCAAAAACGGGTTGTATCGCAAATCCTCCCACTCAACCAAAGTCAAATCAATTTTGATCTTTTCAATTATGTTTTTTCTGTATTTCATAGATTTATCACGCACATAGTAAAAGGGCTTTCTATCAAATTGACATAGCCCCATACCTGCATAAACTGTTTTGTCTACAATCGTACCCAAAGCTGTTTCGGCTGCTGCTGTTTCTAAAAGCAAAGCCACCGCATAGTCTACATTAAAAGGATTTATAGCCATTGAAACAATTTTGGCCTGTTCTCTTAAGTTTCCGATATATCCATAATTGCCCAAAATTGTCATTTTTTAGCCCTGTAAAAGTCGTACATATCTTTTATGACTTCCAGAGGCAATGCTAAAATTTCGCGCCAAAGCTCAACGCCTGCAACTGGCAAACCCATAATGTTTTCCTCACATGCTTTTAAGCTACAATATCCGACACCTATTTTATTAAGTTCTGCCAATATCTCTATTTTGTTCATTGTTTTACCTCCAATAAACATGAAATTGCTGTCGCCAAATATAAAATTAGCACTACCGTCGCTACTGTAATTTCACCTTTTCTAAATTTTTCTTTTCTTAATTTCATTTCATGCCTCGATTTTTTACCAATCTGGTAATTAAATATATTTATTTTAACTTTGTCCCGTTTTGTAAAAAATACAAACCTATTAAAGAAATTTTTTATTAATTCTTTCATTTTTTAGGTGCTCCAAAAGCAAATCAATCCCAGCTGTATGTAAAACAACTGATAAAGCAATATAAAACTGACTAAAAAACCATTCTAATACATTCCCAAAGCTTATAAAAACCGCAAAAATCATCAAAATCGTACTTATTAGAATTGATAAAATAATTAAAATATGCTCATCTCTATGCCGTTTTGGCAAAGTTCTATTTTTAAACTGCAAAACAAGCTCTATTAACATTCTTCCAATTGAATAAACTACAAGAAAAAAGCTAATAGAAAAATAGACTCTATCCACTTAAAAACCTTTTCAAAAGATTTGTAATATCCAAAGCATAGAACGTATCTAAAACTTTAGGTGACATAAACCCAGCCAGAGCCGTTAAAGGGTTCAAAAGCTGCTTATCTATATTGTAGTAAATTAATGTTTCTTTTGTCAAATAGCCCATAAATACTGCCAAAATTACAATAAAGATAAACTCTTTTATACTAAGTTCAATTTTTCCGTTTTTGTGCAAATATATATAAGCTGCAAAGCCTCCCACACCCGCTGCCAAATAGGGCTGGATATAGGAAGTCAATACGACAATTATGGCGTTTAGGTAAAATTCTGCTACACTCCCTTTTTTCAATATCCAGCTCCATGTTGATTTATTTTAAAACGACTTTTTTATCTGCCCGCTTGATACCGTATGCACCTAAAACAGTAAGTACGATTTGCAAAATTCCGACCCAAAGATCATGTACTTGCTGCCATTGTCCGGCAATATCAGGCGGCAAAGCTTGTACCCCACCAGATAGTACGCCAAAAACCAGCGCTAGCACACCCATAAAGCCCAAACCGCTTGTATATTGCGTTACCCTTCTAAAGAGTATCAGCGTGCCTGTAATGGCTGCGGGGACACTCGTATAAAGATAGTTAAGCTGGTCGGCACTAATACCGACACCAGCCAAACCTAAAGCAAAGGCAATTAATCCTAGCCCGGATTTTACCCCCAGTGATTCATACCATTTTTTGAATCCTGTAAAAATATTTTTACTCATTAGTAAATCTCCTCAATTTTGTCTTTGTGGTTTTTTAGAATCTCCATAACAAGCCCTTTGCTCATGGTGGTCTCATCAAATAATATTTCGTCACCTTTTTTAAATTTGAGTTTCGCATATTCATCACCTTTATTTGTGCACTTAACAAGCTTTTTCTTATAAAGCTCCTGCCACTCCTTATCAAGATTTTCCGCATCTTCTTTAGGCAATGTTTGTGAATTGTATTCGACCTCAAAATCTTCCAAAACTCTAAACCCGTCCAAAATTCCATCATTAAAGACTGTTTCATTTTGTTTTACCATTTTTTTACTCCTTATATTGGCATTACTTCAATTGTAAGAAATACGTTATCATTGTATTCTTGACTTGCAAAAGCGCGTATTATCAATTCTGTATTTGCTGATGCATTATATATTGCAGAAATACTATATATATTGCCATCTGACGGTGCCGAAACAGTAGGGGTATAATTGCCTCCAAGACACTGTTGTATACTCATATATTTATCCTGTAATCTATGTATATCTATTTTTACTACACAGTCAACTAATGGAACAATGCCAAGTAATTGACGTACGTTATTAGAGCCAAAATTAAAAATTACCTTCTTGTTTGACTGAACATTTTGTAGAGATGGCGGATAGTATGGAGTTTTGTTACATGTATAATCTACCATTTCACTTTCTGATGCTCTATCAATATAAACAATTTCTGGCAACTTACTTTTAATAATAGGCAGGTATTTTTTTACCGATTCTCTAATATATTCCTTAAGAGTTGTAGCCATTATGAATTATCCCAGTCCGTTTGTGCCTCTGATGATGTGATATCGGTAAAAGCCAAACTATTTTTTATCTCGGTTGTAAAGTGTTTTTTTGTCGCCGTTTCTGCAATATTGTCAAGCGTCAAGCTTTCTAAATCATCTCTGTTTGCCTTAATAAAATCAACCACCTCTTGTAACTCGTCCAGCGTTGTATCATCTGAAGCCAGAATTGCGTTAATGTCATCAATTTGCTGCTGTGTTGCATATGTTGCGTTCGGGTCTGCTGCTAGCTTGTTGACTTTTGATTTGTCGCCGTTTGTATAGTTATTATCGGTATGCACATACTCACTATCATGAACTACATCAGCAGGTAAAACATAATGATTTGCATTTGCTTCAATACCATCAAGCTTATTTTTTAGCTCCGTTGTAAACGCCGCCGTAATAGCACTCAAAATTGTCATATTTGAGTGGGTATGCAGAGATGATAAATCGGGCTTGTTTTTGATATAGTCATCCGCTCCAGTATCTGTTTGTGCCCAGTCTGATTGTACGTTATCGTCACCACCCATAGTTTTGGCAACCTCAACGCCTTTTTCAAGTTTTGAAATTGCTATTTGGATAGTATCATTTTCACCAACCGGGCTTTCGGCTGCTGCCATTGAATAGCTTACCAAATTTAAATTTGTGGCGTTTTTTCCGGACAACTCTTGTTTTGTCGCCATCGTATTTTTAATAATTGTTAAATACTCTTTTATACTTTCTCTAAAGTAATCTTTCAAGTTTAAAGCCATTTTGTTACTCCTATTTTTATGAATTTGCCCAGTCGTCTAAAGCGTCGATTTGGGTAATTGTTTGTGCTATAACCAAATTATCTTCTATTTCGTCTTCTGAAACAAAACCAGAATCGTTGGTTAAATCACTTGTCTTTTTTGGAACTACTATACTTAACGCTGTTGTCGTTGTTTTAACAGAAAAGACAAACTTGTTAAAATTTATATTGTTTGTCGGGTCTATTTTTGTAATTATCGTCTTCATGCCGTTATATCCTCTATAACATCAATATAAAATGTATCGGTACTTTTTATATTGCCATTTTTGTTATACTGGATATCAGTCTTTATTTTGCCTATTCTAAAATCTGTATTATTTAGTTCAATTTTATATTCTCCCTCTTCTTTATTTGTTATGGTTATCCCGTTTCCGGTTCTTAGAGAAAAAGCCAAATCATTATCAAGATATTTTCCATCCATTTTTATAGTATAGCCAGTTAGGTCAATTGGCTGGTTATTGTCATCAACCAATTTAACCCCTAACTCCAAAGTATCGCCACGTTTTAAATTTAATACTGTCATTTTTCACCCCATTCGATAAAATAAAGCCTACATACCGTCATATCTTTTTTATCTGCTTCTATTCTTATAGTTGTTTCATTATTGGATACATCAATCGTATTGTAAAATATTTTTGTTCTGTCATTTTTAATCTCCGTTCTATTTATAGTAAGCTCCTCTCCAAACAAATAAACATGGAAGTCATTAATATGCTCAATGCCGTCAATTATTCCTATTTCAAAAATAGGTGTTATTTGTTTTGTTTCCTTTATTATTTTATACGGAATTTCAATATAAGCATTATCAGCAGTTGCAATTAGGCAATGTTTATCAATACCATCTGTTTCATCAAAATTTTGATAATCTAAACCAAAGGTCTTGAAATACTCAAAGTCATATTTATCTATTGCTTTATAATTTTTGTTCTGCCCATAATCTATTTCTCTTGTTTCAAAATAAATTTTATATTTTGCACCGTGCGTTACAAAATATCCCCAAAAATAAAATTTTTTATCTTCTAATATATCAATACTAAATTCTAAAAATTTTAAATTATCACCGCTTGTATAATATTTATCATCGTTGCAATATCCCCCAACTCTAATATTGCCAAAATATCCAAATGTACCATTCCCAATGCGTCCGTCAAGATCGCCTTTGTATGGCGTAAAGGACTCTATCCTTACAAAAAGCTCACCAGTAATAAGGGATTCAAAGTAAAACTTACTATAAAACTGTTCAGCACCTCCTATATTTCCATAATAGAATATAGTTCCACTTGCTGGAAAATCTTTTAAGTGAATTGGATTTATTATAGTTCCCTCACAATCTTCAGGTAGATTATCCAAACAATTGTCGCTTGCATCAGCATTTTTACAGCTTAAAATATACTCTTGTTTCCAATCGTCTTCAAACTTTATAGAATCTCGATTATCTACCCATCCCCTCAAAGCTACTCTTGCTTCTGAAACAACTGAATTTTTGCCGTTAAAACTATAACTATCCAAAGAAAAAAGCCCGACTTGCTTCGTTGCGAAAGGGTCGATAAAAGTAACTTTTTTCATTATCCAGTCATTTAAATAGTTATTAGTACCGTCAATGTTTGCAAACTCTAAACGTCGATATTTTGCTGAAAACAAACCTGATAACTTACTTCTTAAGTATGCTGCTGACGGGTCATCATTATTAGCCGCATCTTTAAAAACTGTATATGTTACATTATAGGTACTATCCCAACTCAAAAGATTTGTTTCTCCAGAATCCCTACCACCTGTAAGCTGTTTCGGAATAGATACAGCCTTAGCACTTTGTGAAAAATTCCAATTTAAGCACCCTAAAAATTCAGGTATCCCATAATCGATTCTTCCAATATAGCCAGTTCCGTTTAGCGGGTAGATATAAATTTCCATAAAACCGCTATTTTGTATTGCGGTCATTTCAAGATAAATATTAATATCGTAAAAACTTTTTATCATTTCTCCACCGTTTATAATCGGTCTCGAAATAAGCCTTTCAGTCTCTTTTTCTTTTTCCTCTAAAAGATTTCCACTGTTATCAAAAACTTTGACTTTTACTTTTGAAGCTGAAATATTATGAAAAACTACAAATTGCATATCGTCATAAGGAACCTTCAAATAAAGATAATTTTCGCCATCTGGGATTTTTGTAACAGTATTGTATCTATCATCAAAAAGTTTAACTATCTCTCTCGTCGTTGTATTATGCTCAACAACATCACGCCACCCGATTTTCTGCTCTAAGATGTAATTCATACCGCCGCTCCATTCGCATAATTTACAGCTGCCAACTTGTCCATACTAGCTGCCAAATCAGCATTTTTAGCCGTTGCACTAGCCGCCGCCTCTTTAGCCCCGTTTGCCGCCTGTGCTGCCGCCTTTGCCGCTTCTGTCGCCGCTCTTGCACTAGCCGCCGCACCTTCGATCATCCCTCTTAAGCCACCAACCGCACTAGCTATCTGGCTTCCTGCGCTATAAACCGCGCTTGTTGTTGCATTTTCAGCCGCTACAAGTTGACCAATTGAACCGGACATCTGGCTTACTGCTGCCGAAACAGGAGCCAAAGCATTTGAGACAGCTGAAGCCATTTCAGGCGCGATATTTGCCATTGAAGCGGTCATAGCGTCAATACTTTGCGCTACTGGTGCCAAAGCATTTTCTATTGTAGCGGGTAAAGCTTCCATAGTGGCGGTTACTGGCTGCAAAGCCGCGCTAAAGCTTTCCGGCAACATTTTAACGCTTTCAATCATAGGCTGCATTGCCGTATTGAAGCTTTCCGGCAAAACCTTTATCGATTCGTTAACCAGCCCCATGCTATCAATCATCGGTGCCATTGCTGCGTTAAAGCTTTCAGGCAACATGGCTATTGATTCCGTTACTGGCTGCAAAGCTGCGTTAAAAGTATCCGGCAAAAGACTAATAGACTCATTTAGCGGTGCTAATGCTGTATTAAAAGCGTTTGGCAACTCTGTAACTGCTGTTGCAACTGGCTCCATGCTCGCGTTAAAGGCATCCGGTAGAGTTGCAATAGCTTGATTTGTAGCGTCAAGAGCCGCCCCCAAAGGCTGAAGAGCAGAATTAAAAGTATCCGGTAACTGTGACATCATATCATTTAAGGGCTGCATAGCAGTACCCAGTTGATTTGGTATTTCTGCTATTCCTTGCCCGACCTGCTCAAAAGTCGCCGCCAAATTATCCGTAAGCCCATTCATAGATTGCGTTATTGCATCCGGTATAGTCTCAATCGTTTGGCTTATTGGCTGGATTGATTGCGCAATATTTTCCGGCAAAGCCTCAAGCGTTTGCGCTGTTTGGTCGTTTTTTAAACTATCCGCTAAGTTATTAATAGCATCCTGCAAAATCTGGTCTCCATTTGCCTGCTTATCGCTCAAAAGCCCTTCTATTGAAGATAAAATAGCTGTTTGCGCTTGCAATTCACTGATTAAAGCCTGTTGTTCTGTAACCGCCTTGTCTTTTCCCATTTCGGCAATTTGTGCAATAGCTTTATCAAGCGCACCTTGAATTTCTGTCGCTATGCCTTTTGTTAAAGTTCCATCACTCAATTTGTTTAAGGCTGCTGTCATTTCAGCTTTTTCGCTATTTAATCGGTTAATCTCCTCTGTTAGTCTATTGATTGCGTCCGTATCGCCTAGCTTTTTAGCTTCGTCAAGCTGTCCGGTTTTTAGTTGTATATCTTTTAGTGTTTCACTAAGTCCAACTTTCAAAGTATTGGTAATTTCTGCAATAAGCTTATCGTTCGCTTGTTGCGCACCGCTTGCTACTTCCTGTAATTTATTATCAAGAGTAGCTTTAAAGCCCTGTACTTCGGATAACGTCTGTTTGCTAAGGTCTAAAATTTCATTTGTTTTATCAGCTACCTGAAGTTTTGAAATTGTATCAAGTACATTTTTTAGTGTAGTCTCAATAACATTGTTTTGCTGTTCGTCAATTCCTCTAAGCTTGTTAATAAACGCATCAAACCCGGATATTACCCCGTCAAACTCTCCAATCATGCCTTTTAGCGCATCAACAAAGCTTTTTGTTGCTGTCGCGGCATTTTCTAAAGCCGTTTGCGCTTCATGCCAATTTTGGATATTTTCAGGGGTAAAGTTAAAGCCTTTTAGTGCTTCATCTCTGATCTTTTGGAAATTTTGCAAATTGAAAGATTGCCCAACGGTATCAAAGGCTTCTTTGAGTTTTTGCCCGGCATCTAGCGCCTTTTGTCTTAGCACTTCAATACTTCCATTAAGATCAAAGTAATCATTAAAGAAATTTTCAAATTGCGCTTTATCAACCTTAATTGTTTCTAGTCCGGCGTTTATTGCTTCTACAACACTTTGCCCTGTTTGCCTTGCCCAATTTTCCCAAGCTGATTTTACCTTTTCAAAATTTGCTGTTATTTCAGAAGTATGGTCAACATTGAAAACATCAGTAATCACACCATTAAATTTTATCATAACAGTCTCAACCGCATTTTTTAGCTTATCGCTAAAACCTGTTATGCCCTTTAGTAGCATATCGGAAACATCGGCATCAAACTCTATCGGGGTTTTAAGCATAGAGTTTTTAAAGCTATCAGAAATTTTTTTGCTTATTTGTTTGCCCAAATCTCCAAAAGCACCTTCTAAATTAATATCAAGGCTATCAATCATGCCCTTTTCAAACTTGAAACTCTGGCTGATTGCTTCAACGATTGTTTTATCAATACTCTTTGCATAGGCTTCAAATTTTGCTAAAGCCTCTTGCTTAATAGATTCAGACAGCATTTTATTAATTTGATTTTTGCCAATTGTAATACCTAAAATGCCGTGAGAGCTACCAACCGTATCATATTCTGTTTTAAAAGTTCCCAATATGGCTTCACCCACTTTTTTATCAAGGTCTTTGGCTGCGATTTTGCCTTTTAGTGCAAACTTATTGGCTCCGTCGATTGCGCTATCAATTTGCGCGATAAGCTGCTCAATACTCTTGAAGTAATTAACAATTTCGGCGCCCGCCGCTTTTGTAATGGTTCTATGTTTGTCGTTGAAGCCAAACCATCGATCTTTTTTCCAACGCTCCCATTCAGTTATATTGTCAAAGCCCTGAAAGTTAATTCCACTATTTGTTTGTTCCCATTTTCCGCCTGTGAGACCACCTAAAATGCCACCAGTAATGCCACCCGCCACTGTACCTATTCCGGGCACTATACTTCCTAGTGCCGCTCCGGCGGCGGCATAATCGCTAGCATTTGTCCGTGTTCCGGCTAAGTTATCAAGTATATTTCCAGCTCCATAGGCAACGGTTCCGGCTGCTCCGGCTTTCCCCAATATCCCGGCTGTCGCCTTACTAAGCCCAAAAGATGTTAGTAGTTTTGTATAGTCTCCTGACATGGCATCAAATCCGGTATTAAATCCTTTTATAAGATTGTCTAAAAAGCTTCCGGTTCCAGTCATTACAGCTTTTGCCATAGCTTTTGATAAACTATCAGCCATACCGTCGATAAAACTTTTAAAGGAATTTCTTATGCTTCCGGTTTTAAACAAATTCGCCAAAGAGTTTTCAAAGCTATTATTTATCTCTTTTGCCGCATCCTGCCAAATTTTAACCGCCTCTGAAGCCGCTTTACGTTGCGCTTCAATCATTTTGTCTGAAGCGTCCATAGCTAATTTTAGCTGTTCATCATTAAGAATTTTCCCGTACTTGTCAACTATTTCGTTACGTTTTACTGCCTTCTCAATTTCAATTGCTATTTCTTTGTCGCCGATTAGCTTGTAATAATCCTCCCATAACTTCATTTCCGCGTCTTGACTTTTGTATATTACATCAAGCCTTTGCTTTTCAAAGGTTTCGCTCAAAAGTTTTTTATCTGCTTCTAGCTGTTTGGCAATATTGCCTTTATGGAATTGCAAAGCCTGCTTTTCAAGCTCTTCGATTTTTTTAAACTTGTTTGCATATGAAGTTTCCAAATTAAATAAATCAAATTCTGTTTTGGAGCTTGTCGCTTTCATCCAGTCTTTTGTTATCGTTTCATTTAACTTTTGAACGTTACTAAGCATTTTCTTGTACGCTGCTGCTGCTCTTTTGGCTGCTGCTTCACTAGCACGCGCTTTTTTCTGCTCTTCGGTCTCCCATAGTTTTGTAGCCTGTTTGGTAAGCCGTGCCATTTCTTTATTATAAACCTGTAAAACCTGATTATATGCCTTTGAGTTTGGCTTTAAATTCTTTGTAAGATTATTAAATTTTTCTGCCATTTGCCCCATGACATCATCTATGGCGCTAAAGCTTGCTATTTTCATGCCTTCCAAAACAGATGTATTTATGCTTGAACTTATTAATTTTGCCTGCCCTTGTATTGCTTCGTTTGTATATGTTCCAACGGTATCAGCTAAGTCTTTTAATTGCCTTTCAAGCTCGGCTTTTTTATCCTTTAGATTTATTTCGCTATCACCGAAAAATGTATCCCAAAGCCCAACGCCGTTTTTTAATTTGTTGTCTATTTCTTCGATTTGAGAATATAAAAGCTGTGCTTTTTTGTTAATTTCATCAATCCCGTTAAGCTCAAAAACGCCAGCATTTAATAATCTATTTTTTTGCGGGTCTCCAAAAATATCTATATTTAGATTATTTATCCAGTCTGCCAAACTATCAAGAGCGGGCTTTATATCATCAAAAATACTTTGTGTTATATTGCCTGCAAATTGGCTCCATGCATTAGAAAGATTAGATAGAGATTGTCCCATCGTTCCAGCATCAAAGTCAAAGTCTTTTAGCGTATTAAGCACCGTCTCAACACTTTTGCCTTCTTTAGCCAACTCTCTTAATTTAGCAGGTGCCAAACCAATAGAAGAAAGAAAACGCCCCATTTCTGAATTTGCTTCAAAAGTACCATTTGCCAAACCGTCAACACTTGCTAAAAGCTGCTGGAACTCTATCCCGGCGTTTCCGGCTGCAATAGAGATAAGTTTTGTCATCTCTACCATTTGCTTTTGTGTTGCGCCATATCTTTTAGCATTTGCGTAAAGAGCTTTATATATTTGCGCTGTCTGGTCTAAAGTATGTGGCGTCATCGCATTAATGCGATTCAACTCTCGCATAGTTTCAAGAGCTTCTTTTTGCGCTAAATTATATTTTTGCTGAATTGATAATTGTCGCCCTAAGCTATCAAAATTTTCAGATGTTGCAACGATCAAAGAGCGGATACCGTTCGACTGCTCCTCCATCATCCGGTTAAAGGCTAAACCGTCATGAAGCACCTTTGTAAAAGCATCGCCAACTAGCTTAATGCCTCCAATAGCTCCACCTATCTTTTTTAGCTTCGTAACAAAACCATCAAGTCCGGCACCCGCTTTTTTAATTGTTTCGTCAAGACGCTGCAAATCCTCACTGACAACTTTAATAGCTTCTGTTTTTGCATCTGCTTCAATAACTAATTTAAGAGTTTTCGCCATCTTTTACCTTTTTTGACCTTTGTCCGTTCAACCAAATTCTGCCCATAGTATGCAATAATGGGATATACTCTTTGTAATTTTTAATGCCCAAATTTTTACAATACCAAACAATTTGGTTAAAGTCTTTTCCAAAAGGCTCGCCCATGCCACCATAAGCCCAATCTATCTTAAAAAATAGATTTTTCAAAAGATCAAATTCAGTACTATCGTCTAAAAATTCAACGTCGGAAACTCTTTCTGGATAGAGCTTATAGAGCCCGACAACCTCTTCATTTAGGCTGCCTTCGTTCGCTCCGTTTTGGTAAGCCCAGTTTTTTAATCTTTCAACTTTCCCGCCTCATACGCTTCAAAGGCTTGTCTAATAATTATACTAAGCTCCTGCCAGCTATTTTCTTCAGCTACCTTCTCAAAGAATTTTGCCGTTTTTTTGTTATCTCCAGCTACTAGTAAACAGAGTTCTTTTGCCTTCTCTTCTTCAAGCTCGTCTCGCTCTTTTTCCGTTTCTTCTTCAAGCTCAATAACGCGCTTTTTTGCTTCTTTTATTTCATCTCTAAGCTCTCTAATTCTATCGGCTTTTAATCCGTCCGCGTTAAACTCTTTCAAAAGGAAAAGCAAATCTTCCTTTAACTCTTCAAGTTCAATCTCTTTCGGCGTCTTTTGCTTCTCATATTTTTTAGCGATTTTTCGTATTTTTTTATCGGCTACTTTTATAATATCAACTTTTGTAACTGTATCACCTAGCATAATTGGAACATTTTTAATTGTAGGTTCAAGGTAAAGAGTTTTCATTTATGTCCTTTAAATTTTTTTTAGTCCTTTAAGAAAGTAGGGTACAGAGTAAAGGACTGACAAAACCTCTGTACCCCGATTGTTATCTCGGTGTAACGATAAGCTCAAAAGCTCGACCGTTCGCGTCATCAAACAATCTAATATTTCGTCTTTGGAGCCACTTCAAGCCAGATTCTCCCGGCTCACCACGTTTTTCAAGCCCCTTGTTGATCTTCAATTCCATTTTGTAATTTTTGGAATAAAGCATAAAAGAAATAGTTACATCGCTATCATTCAGCCAGTTTGTAATAGGAACAAGGTTGCTATCGCCTGTCGCGTCCAATACCTCACTAAAACTAAGAGTCGGCGCGATATCTTCTAATACGATATCGGAGCATACCTGACTATCATCACCAGTATTGATTTGCGGATTAAGTGCCAGAGAAATATCGCCAAACGGGCATTTTTCAATACCGCCGACAATAACCTTGCTATCTCTAGTCAAAGAGAAAAAAGATGTTTCGGTAAAGGTTGGAGTTACCCCACTAACATTCTGTAAATCAGCTGGATTGTACGCTCCGTTCATTGCAAGATTTCCGACAACCCTTGTATTTGCTGCACTTGCTGTAATACCAAACCCGGAAACAATTCCATTGATAAGATATTTCATAGTTCCGCCTTTGTAATAGACGGCTGTACCCTTCTCAACATCGAGTGACGGGTAGAGTGTAATTTTGTTGTTTGTCGTATCAATTTCCTGCTTAAAGCCCGCCGCCTGCAATAGTTCAAATTGCGGCATACCGCTAGCAATATCAACGGGTTCAAATAGAGAAATATTCGCCGTTGCTGTGATTTTGATATTGTCTTTTACTTCTTTTGTATCAGTTGCATTACCTTTTCCAGTTCCGACATGATTGACATCAAACGTTACCGGATTTTCGCTAAGCTGCACATACCCATCTGTAAGGTATCCATTCGCTGCTGTCGGTTCGGTCGCCCCTGTTTTGTAAAGTAAAAAGTCTTTACTTTTTAATAGGCTCATCTTTTACCCCTTTTGCTTCTTTAAATTCTTTAGATTTTCTCAACTGTTCGATTTCTTCTTTATCATTAGTTTCGTAAAATCCACCTTTTGCCTGTTTGATTTTCCCGTTTAAGGTAAAAAAAACTTCATCTTTTAAATATTTAAACTTCATTTTTCACCTTTCGGCTTTCTGCCTCTTTTGGGCTTTTCTTCTTTTGCCGCTTTCTCTTCGACTTTTTTGAAGCCCTGTTTTAAAAAATAAGCTTCATAGCGGGGGTCAATTTCAACCACCCGCCCGGCATTGTTAATCAGTTTCATGATTAAGCCTTGATTTGTGCGTCAATTACCAGCTTATCTTCAAGTGTTTCGACCGCATAGAGAATATCGGTAGAAAGTTTCTTTGTTTTTGTGTTGGCATCATACCAGTAGGTAGTACGCATGGTAATGCCATTTTTTTCAAGTACAGACATTTCAATAGTTTTGCTGTCCTCAACTGGCATCGGTCTATTTACAAAAATAATACCTTTTTCCTGCACTACAAGATCATGGTTTACACCGCTTACCTGCTGAATTGCACCGCTTCGGATAATTTTAAAATCTGCATATTCTGGAATATCTTTAATAGTTTTTGCAACGCCATTTTCCATAATAACAACTTTATCTTTTGCGGAAATAATTCCGGCTTTGTACATGGAGGTATCATCGCGTGTAATGACAAATCTGCCAGTATCAAAAGCGTCGTTATCGTTTAGGGCTTTTCTTGCATCAAGGAAAAGATCAGCCGTCCACCCGGTTGTACCGTCTCCGATTGTAGTCCCGGCATTTGCATATTGAAGCCCGATATTTGTTTCAACATCTCTTACAATTGCCCGTGCTGCCTCTGTTGCAAATTTTCCCAGAAGATCAAATCTATTTGTCGCATTAAAAACCTCTGTATTTACTTTAAAGGTGACATCTTTCAGCTTATCAAGCGTAATAGTCTTTTTGGTTACATTTGGCTCTTGTTCCACTACTGTTCCGGTTGCTGTAAAATCTTTAGCTTCGAGTGCTTCAGGAATAAGGACATCTGCACTTTGTCCCAAATCTTTAAACTCAAGCTGATTTGTATCAGTCATTACCGCACCACTTGTTACTAGTCCCGCATTTTCAGCGAAAAAATCCAATACCATTGCATTATATACGTTTACAATTTCTCTTAATGTCATTTCTTAACTCCTGCTGCCTTTAAAATATCATCGGCATTATTACTATTTCGTAAGGCTGCTGTAATGCCGCCACCTTGTACCCCGCTGCCTTCTTTGCCAAATCCTTTTAAAAGGTTCGGCTTTTCCTCTTTAAAAAACTCTTCGAGTCCGTCATCAAGCCCAACCAAAACGCCGTCTTTCGTTTTGAATTTGATACCGTCCTCTTCTACAACTATTCGGCTATCTAAATAAGCTTCGGTTGTTTCACGGTCAATAACATCGTATTTAGACAACTTCGTACCTAGCTCTTTTTGTTTCAGGATTGAAACTTTAGCCGCTTGTTCGCGTTGTAGCTTTTCTTCAAGTTCATTTCTTTCGCGTTCCACGCGCTTAAATTTTGCCTCAAATTCTTTCAGCTTGTTGATATCTTCATCTTTAATGTTTCCGATTTCTTCAAGCTTGTCTTTAAGTGCTGTAATTGCGTTTTCATCTTCAAGATCAACGCCAAATTTGTCCGCCAACCCTTGCACTAGTTTCCCGGCTGTATCGGCTTTTTCTTTCAGCTCTTTTAATTTAACTCTCCGATCTGCTGCTTCTGTGCGTGCTGCATCTCTTTGAGAAATTACTTTTCCAAACTCCCCACTCAAAAGGTCGTAAACTTCCTGACTGATTTTACCTGCTTCTAACAAGTCCTTTAATTTATCCATTAAAAAGCTCCACTTTTTTATTTTACAAGTCGATTTTAGGACGTATAAGTATCTTTTTAGTTAACTTTTTAGTATAGAATATTATTAAAATTTGCAAAAAGGCGTTAAAATGCTCTACGATTATAATGAAGATGATTTTTTAATTTCGACCGTTTCAAACCCAGAGGATTTGCAGGATTTTGAAAATGATTCAAAATCAGAAATTGAAAAGCTAAATATTAGCGACAACTTTTACAAAGAAAGGCTTATTAAGTTAGGCGTTTACAAAAGAATTGCAGGTGCCAGATTAGAAGCTGAAGGTGACGTTATGGATAAAAAACTCCAATACTATACAAGAGAGTGGGATAAATTTCTTACAATGTATAAAACCTCAAACGCTTCTGTTCAAAATTCTGTTTCATCAGTTCCAATTTATAGAGGTTAAAAATGTTTAATAAACTACTTGAAATAAAAAATGCTCTTTTGGAAATGCCCGGAATTGATACGGTTAAAATTGGTCTTGAGTCAAATCTTACCGCCGACGCATGCCCTTTTATTCGTATTATCGCCCAGCCTTCACGTCCAAAGCCAGATAGTTTTGGCATTACAGAAATGGAAATTGAAATTGTTTATGGTGAAAAGGTAAACATTCGCACAAATTTAGAAGAGACTTATCAAAAGATTTACGAAACAGAAAAACTAATAAAAGACAGACTGGAGTCAATAGGCGCGTTTTGGATTGAAACCGTACCAGACGGTGATACGCTAACAAATCTAAAGGTTTCAAGCATTTATTTTAAAGTAGAGGTTTCATGTGGGCATTAAAATAGAGGGATTAAAAGAGGTTATAAACTACCTAAATAAACTTTTTAACGATACCGGAAAAAAGGCATATATTGAAAAGCTTACTGAAAGAGGTTATCAGCTTTCAAAAAGAGCAGTTTCAAGACATACAAAAACCGGACGTATGGAACGAAACTTAACCAAAAGGGTGAGAGGAAACACGGGGGAAATTTTCTTCTTAAATCAAGGCATGATTAAAGGCGGGGTGAATTACGCGCTTTTTGTTCATTATGGAACTCGTCCACACTCTATTTATCCCAAAAACAAAAAAGCTCTTCGATGGAAAAGCGGCGGAAAATTTGTTTTTGCCAAAAGAGTCAATCATCCAGGCTACAAGGGCGACCCGTTCTTTGACAGGGTTCAAGCCCAGCTTGAAAATGAAGCGCCTAACATATTTTACAATACAGTAGAAAAGGAATAAAAATGAATTATAGACAGGCATGGAAATTTATTAACGACGCTTATACAGGCGATAATGGGTTTTATGATGGCGGTGAAATAGATAAATACACAAGAGAGACAGACGACAAAATTAGAAATAGAAGAGAAATAGCCTACTATTCAAACCTTTTTGAGAGTAAAGTTAATAGGTACATAGGCTATCTTTACAAGCGACCACCATTAAGAAACGTATCTAAAAACAAACTTCTTGAAGGCTTTATTAATAACTGCAACAATAAAGGCGATCATCTCGATGTTTTTATGAACCAATTTACAAAATTTGCCAAAGCAAAAGGCGTGAACATCCTCCTAATTGACAACGTTGCAGAAATACCGGGAACTTTCGAGGAACAACTCGAAAAACGCGCATATCCATATATCCAACAAATCAAGCCAGAAAATATTACAAACTACAAACTTGATGAATTTGGAAATTTTGAATTTGTAGCCTTCAAAGATGCTTTAGATGAATCGACATACCAAAAAAAAGATACAAAAAACGTAATAAGATATTTCGACAAAACAACATGGGTTATTTACGATCAAAGCGGCGAAAAGATATTAGACAACGGGGAGCATGATTTAGGAGTTTGCCCGGTTATTTACTTTAGCGAAAAAGGGGAATTTGAGAGTTTAGGGGAATTTTCAAAACTTGCATGGCTTTCTAAGCGACACTACAACCTACATAGCGAACAAGATGAACAACTAAGAGGAAATACCTTTTCTATCTTGACGATAAACGGTAGTGCAAACTCTGAAATTAAACTAAGCACTGACAACGCCCTATTTTATGAAGGACAAAAAGCCCCTTCATTTATTGCGCCGCCTAGCGACCCGATGGCGGCATATAGTGAGAAAATTGATAAACTTGAAATGCTAATGGATAAAATAGGGTATGATATTACTACCTCCAAAAGTGCCGAGTCAGGAATTAGCCTTGATATTAAATTTCAAGGTCTCAATAGTTCTTTGAGTGCCTTTGCCAGATCAGTAGAAATTTTTGAAATGAAGATTTTTAATATTGTCAAAAAATATCTCGGTATTGAAACAGAGGTAAATATCGCATACAAAAAAGATTTCAACCTTGTCGATGTTCACAAAGAGCTTGAAACACTTAAAATGGTTGACGATATTGCAGATATTCCAACATATCGCGCTCTAAAGCTAAAACAAATTATTAAATCCGATCTTCAAAATGTTACCGATGAAGAAATGGCTCAAATTATTGCTGAAATTGAAGATAGTCAAAAAGAAGTATAAAGCGGGGAACCCCCGCCTTTTAGTCAATAGCCCTATATATTTTCGAGGCTGTTTCTTTATCAAAAATATTGCTTATTGCATCGCGCAACAAGTAATATTTGTCTGCCACAAATTGGCTTCTCTCTGCCAAAATGCCCAAAGCAAACAAAGTAATAACGGCTCCAAAGGCAACGCCATCAAGCTCAATATCAGTGTAATTCATAGCATTTACAAATCTATAAGTATCTTTTTTGTCAAGTGCCATAAAAAAACCTCCGTTGTCAAGAGCGTAAAAATCCCAGTATCCACCGTTATAGTTCTCTGAAAAGTTGTCGGCTAAATTGTAAGCCAACCCCTCAAATCTCAAAAACTGATTCCCGGTCATTTTGTGCAAAAAGTTTGATCTTCTATTATCTGCCACCTTTCTCATTATACTTCCTCCCAAGCGTCTAACATATCTACCTCTTCTATAAGCTCTTCAATGCTTTCCGCATCAAAGGCGACGCCATCTTCATCATAAGCTTTAATTTTGTCATCATTTTTTACATTGACTATATAGCCATCATAGGTATATAAATGCCCATGCTCGTTCATATAGCCAGCAGGGCTTTGACCTAAATCAATTTCACCGCGTCCCTCAATCCAAATTTTTGTAAGTGGTAATCTCAACATCTTAAACCTCCTAAATTTATTTATACTTAATTATAACATATTTGTTATAAAATGTCAAGGGAAAAGGCTAAAATTGATTTTTAAAGTATATTTTGTTACAATAAGAAGAAAAGGGTTTTGCATGATTGATATTCTAAAAGGTTTTGGATTCGGGATAATAGTGGGGATTATAAGCTTTACAATATTGTTCTTTATTATAAGAGCGATATTGCGACTTATGGCAGGCTAATTTTCGCCTGCTAATTTTTTCTTTATCGGCTTAAGCGGTATTTCTTCCATAATTACCCGTCGTCTGCCTTCGTTGTCTATAAGCACATCCCTTACTTTAAAAGGCTGGTAGGCATCTATTAAAACCTCATCTTCAGACTGAAATTTTGACATTGTTTTTATATAATGTTTTGGCTCTTTGATCTTAAATTCAAAGATTACACTTTCCCCGCTACCTGTGAAACTTCGCGCTACTGCTTCACGTGTTGAGAAGCTCAAAAATGATCTGTCGAAATAAATATCACCCGACTTTAATTCAGCTATTCTCCAGTCTGTTAGTCTCATACCCCTGTAAATCCTTTTGCCCTTTACATTGCCCGGCATAGCTTGATACAAATTAAGATTTTTAACCAAATCCTTTGTTTGAAATAGCTCGTACTCTTGAAAAAACTCTGTCGGGTCGTCACTTCTTAATAGTTTTCCTATATTGTAATACGCGCTTCCGGTATATGCCGTTATAGCCTTCTTTGCTTCTTCTAGTTCTTTGCCCTTTAGCTTTAAATCGGTCAAAAGCCACTCTTTTGGAAGGTAACTATTGTTTGCTATGTCAACGGCTAACAAGCTTGCCGCCTCTTCAATATCTTTACTCGTAACCGTATTTTCCTCAATCAATTTTTCTGCTGTTTTTGAGTTGTACTTTTTTAATACACCCTCTTGTTTTGTAATGCTTTCCTTTAGTTTTTTGGCTGTTTTCCTTAGATAGTCTTTTTTTTGTTTTGATTTGCCGCTACTAAGAATCTGCCTATATAGCTTATCAATTATATCTTCTTCTTTTGTGTGTATCTCGTTTATTGCATCACGTAAAGGAACAAAATATTTTTCAATAGTTTCCTTTAACCTTTCAAAATCATTATAAGGTATTGGTTCATAGTCTGCTGCATGCAATGTAATACTAGCGGCTTTTAATTCATCTACTACTTTATGTATTTTGTATTTCGGTCTGGATTCGTTAAAAATATCAAGTATCGGCTTTCCGCTTTTGAAGTCCTGTAACTTCTCTCTGCTTCCTAAAATTCTAGTCTGCTCATGTTTCGTAAAATTGCTAAAAAGAGTTTTTGCATAAGGGTCTTTAATGGGTCTTTTTTTGATGTTCTCGTAAACTGGTTCATATTTGCACATACAAAAAGGGTGTAGGGGTAAAGTTATCATTTTTTCTTTTGGTACTATTCCTTTTCCGTATCCGATATCAAGGGCGGCATAAAAATCACATATATCTGTCATCGGGTGCCTGCTGCTCATAGCATATTTAACAAACTTTATTTCTTTGTCGTTTAAAATGTTATTTGCGTTTGTAAGGCTAAAGGCTCTTTGTTCTTCGGTATTGGCTATTCTTTGCGCGTAAAATCTAGCTTTCTCAACTAGCGCCACCTTAAGATTGTTCCATGCTTCTTCGTCCGCTCTTGTATTTAGTAGTTGTAAATAGGCTTCTTTTAAAAACTTTGTTTTTCCGGCTATTTTTTTTGCCTTCTCAATGTCGCCAAATAGATATTTTGGCAATTTGTGCTTTATTTTCAAAAGCTCTTTCTTGTCAGGCTCGTATCCATCATACAATACCCTTTCGATTTCGTCAATCGCCGCCTTTCGTTCGTTAAGTTGTCTAATTGCGTACAAAGCCTGTTTTTCAACTTTTTTCACTTGATTGTAAAGGCGTTTTGATAGATGCAATTTTTTTATTTGATTTGTTCCTATATCTTTTGTAAGGTTGCTGTCAAGTTTTTTGTAGATGCTTTTTATGATCCGCTTTTTTGCTATCTCGCTGTAATTTTTTAGGTTCCATTTCAAATAATGCCCAAAGTGCCTTTCATCCTCTGTTAAAAATTCTGCCAGCGTCTTGTTATAGAGATTAACCGCTATATCTTCAAGTGTTTCCATCTTCAAATTTCCTTATTAGCTTATAAGCCCAGTGTTTACTGATATCATACTTGTTTATAAAAATCTTTACTATTTTGGAGCGCGGAACATTCAGTCTGGTCTGTTCTCTCCATACATTATAAAGCTCCGATCTTTTTGCCTCTCTCTTAGAAACGTATATCGTCATCCCATTATAGCGATTCAAAATAGTCTTTAGGGTTTCTTTGTCGAGGTCGTCATCTAACATTAAATCTTCTATCTTTAGCCGCATCAAATCCCCCTTAAGATCGTACTTTTTACATTCGTTGCACCGCTATCGCCTACCACCGCGTATCTAAGCGCATCCATCGCATGGTCGTCGATCTTTACAGGCTCTTCAATTGGTTTCCCGTCGCGCTCCTGCCAGACATACCCTTGCAACTCGGCAATAATGTTTGTTGATCTTTCGGTAACATGCAAATTATAGCTCTGTACACTTGTAATTCCAAACTTAACACTTTTGTTTGCCTTGCTTACCCAAAAACCTGCCTGCGCAAATTCCTTTATTCTGTCCGGTTCTGCACTATCAAGATAACCTTTTACTCTCATAAGTTCTGGCGCGGTTGCTTTTATAGAGGTTATTAGCTCACTGTTTGTTAAGTGCGTCTGGTACAGAATTTCATCAATAAAAAGATCACGTTCGCCGACTTTCCTAATAAGTACCGTCGCCGATGGATTATTAAAACCAAAGTCCTGACCCCAGCGCTGCTCATTAAACTCTTTTGGCAGTTCTTTTACTATTTTGTATGCCGGGTAAATAAGGTTTTTTAGACTACCCCACTCACCTAGTGCATAGATTCGATATTTATCCGGGTTCGTCTCTTTTAGACTTTCCAAAATTCTTTTATAGGCTTCATCAATAAAGCGATTATCCAAATATGTTGTTTTTAAAATAAAAGGTTTCGGATTGAGCTTATAGCCATTATCAAAGAAATATTTTTTAAGCCAGTGGTTTTCGTCAATCGGGTTAAAGCTTAATATAATTTCCTTTTTATACTTACTTTCCCCTCTAAGTCTTAAATCCAGTTGCTCAAAGTCGTTTTGTGTTGTTTCGCTTGCTTCCTCAATCCAAATAGATTCTATCCCGGCGATTGATTTTAACTTTTCAACATCATCAAGCCCGAACAGGATTATTTCAGCCCCGTTTCTACAAGTTATCGACATATCGGACTTGTTTATTACAAATTCATCTTCAAGATTTTCATCCGCGATAACTTTTCTAAAGAGCTTAAAAACAGAGTGCCTTAACGTCCTTGCTACTTTCCTAGCAATAAGCCAGCTTTTACCCTGCAATACGTCAATAACGATCTTTTGAGTAATACTGTAAGACTTTCCGGAGCCGGCACCGCCGTAAATTACTTTATATCTTGACTCTTCAGTAAAAAGCGGTTTGAAGGCGCGATTTATAATCATACAAATTTCACCTCAACGGTTTTAATTTCCTGCTTATTCTCATTATTTACCAAAATTTCCGGTTTTGGGTTTGCTATTCTCTCAATATCCAAAAGGGCACTGGTTGCAGATTTTACGTCTTTTGCTTCATATAGTTCGTTATTTTTTGCCTTCTTTGCCAAAACGCTTTGAATTTTCAGAGCCACTGCACGATTATTTCTAATAAGCTTTTCGTTCATTTCTGCAACGCTCAATTTTTCTTTTACCGCTCTTTCAATAGCCTGTTTCTCTTGTTTACTTTTTGTTACCTCAATGTGTTTACTTAATGCTGCTGCCGCCTCGACAATATCGGCGTTCTCGCCAAATTTAAACCCGTGTTTCTTTTCAAGCTGATAATATGTTTTTCTGCTTATTTTGTGATACTTGCAAAGCCCGCTTATGTTCTCAAAGCGTCCGGCTTTTGCATCGGCTATAATAAGATTTCTTTTTCGGGTACTAAGCGCCATAAAAAAACCTTAAGCAATTAAGTGTTACGATTTTATCGCGTACATAGCTTAATGGCAAAGCACCGCTTGACCAAAGCGGGGAAGGGAGTTCAATTCTCACCTGTACGCTCCAATTTTTCCCCTTTATACATTTCAATACCTAATTTCCTTATCTCGCTAAAAGGAATAATTTCACCAGTAAAGTTTTTCTCTGCATTTTTGTCTATAAAATATATATACTTGAACATATGCCCATCCAATTCCTGCCACCCTTTATATTTAAAATCAAGCCACTGCCTTATGTTGGAAAATCCATCTCTTCTCATTTCTGGGTTATTGTCAGCCCTAAGGCTTATATGATGAACCACTCTCCCATCCGGTAATTTTATAAGAGCCTTGTTCTTTTTTATTTGAATAAGCTTAAAATTTGACGCTTGATATATGGTACCATGTCCGCACTGCGTTCCATCGGCAAAAGACAAAATCCATTTTACATGTGGTGCATTTTTCTTTATCCATTTTATAGCCATTGAAATTGCCCTGCTTTCACTAAAACGAGGAAGCGCGTCAGCAAAAGCCATCCTGTTAAGCTCCAGCATTTCATTCCACCCGGTGCCTTTTACAAGTGGCAACATAGCCCGTTTGTTTGTAGGACTTCCAAACTGCATAGCCCCCAATAATATTCCTTTGTAAAAAACACCAAAATTTAAATTACTGTTCTGTACCACTTTGCCGCTGTAATGATATTTTTGTACTATTTTATCCGCTATCTTTTTTGAAATAGGCTTAACTATTATTTCCTTTGCACTCATTTTTCCCCAACCCTATTAATAAAAAATTCGCATATATAATAAAGCGCGTTCCCATTACTATTGTCGTTTACGCCTTGCGGGTCTTGCAACGGGAAAGTTTTTGCCAGTGAGAGACTTTTGGTTACTATGTCATGCTGTTCAGATGAAACAGTAAAGGTCATATTTGTTATTGGTGTCTTATCACCAGAGGGCAAATCCAGCTCGACATCTTCAATGTTCTCAATATCTAAAATCTCATCATCGTCAAAGCCTAAAACGCCAATGTCAAAATCTTCTGACTTTAAGTCAATAATTACCTGATCGAGCAAATCTTTATCAAAAAAACTTTCATCCGCCACCCGGTTGTCTGCAATAGCAAAAGCCTTCAATTGTTCCGGTGTCAAGTCGTCTGCTCTAATACAGGGAATTTTGTCTATCATTAGGCTTCTGGCTGCTTCAAGCCTGCCATTTCCCGCGATAACGATATTGTTTTGATCTATGATTATCGGATTTTTGAAGCCAAATGCTTCGATTGATTTGGCAATTTTTTCGATTGATTTTGTAGAGTGAATATTTACGTTTTCATCGTTTAGGTGAAGCTCTGATTGGTCTATATATTCTATTTGCAAAATAACCCTCCTTTTTATAGGTTATTTTGCCTTATTTTAAGTTATTTTTCAAGAGTGGTTAAATATCTTTAATTTTTTTTCATTTTATTATTTTGTAGTCCAGTATCGTTTGAACAAAACTTGTTTTATAAAAATAAAACAAATTAAGCACCGGGACATAGAATATTATAGCAACAACTGCAATTTCAAACAAATTTCTTACAGTAAGCCCGTCCAGAAATATGCCTTTGCGATTTGCATCAATAAGCAAATCAATAATATTGTATGTACTTATAGCCAATGAAATATAAATCAATAATTGCATTTTTTCTCCTTTTTATACTCTTTATATAGCTTTATTATTCGTCTATACTTTTCAAACTTCGTTTTGCCTAACAAGCTTTTGCCCGTAAAGGCAAGTGCGTCCACCGTCGCTGCAAAGCTATTAGGGTGCTTATATTCGCCATTTTTAACTAAGAATTTGCCAAAGTCTATTCGGCTTCTATTTTTTGTAAGTTCATTTGATATTTCCAGAAGCCGATCTCTTAATTTTAGTTGCTCATACATATAATTCTCATGTGCAACAAGCGGGCTGTCACCAAACTTTTTGAAAAACTCGTAACTATCTTTATTGCACTTCATAACTGAAAAATAACTTTGATTTCTTTCTATCTTTCGCGCTGCCGCTGCAAAGTTGTATTTCTTATTCAAGATGCACCCCCCTCATGCTTTTTTCTTTTAGCCGTCTTAAGTAGTGCATTCTTTTGTTTTTCTCTCTTTCGACACTGGTGCCGTTATGCCTCAAACCTCTATTTATCCAAAAGGTTTTTAAAAAGTTTCCAAAATAGAAACTATCTCCCAGCCACTCGTTAAGGGTGTCAACATCTTCAACCCATTCAGGAAACGCGTACCAACTCATAGCCTCCTTATTAGGTCGATACTCCCACCCCTTAATTAGGATTTTTCGTTCATCGCCACAAACCCCCAGCCACATAACAAGATCATCAAATGTTCTAACATAATCGGGGATAGCGTAAAAGCTATTTTTGCCCCCGTTATTTTGCCCGGTCATTTTGCCGCTCCTATTTTTTCAAAAAAACTCCTATGTATCAAAAGAGCTTCATATGCGTCTTTAGAAATTTTACCGGCTTTTGCCATTTTTCTGGCATCTTCTATCTTCCCGCCCGCCTTGATATACTTGTAAGCCTCATTCTCTGCCAGAAGTGCTTTGTCAGCACCTAAATTTGTCATGTGCTTAGCAAACTCTATCCAAAAAGCCGCACATTCGTTATCAATTGGAGCAAAGCTATATTCCTTTGCAATGTTAAAGTATTTTGCTCTTATATCCTCTGCCCATATGATCTGCTTTTGTGTTCCAAGCAACTTTTTCATATTAAACCTCCTAAAGTTTTTATAAGTATATTATAACAAATAAGTTATAAAATGTCAAGAGGCTTTATAGAGAAATTTCATAAGAGATACAATAAAAACAATTCCAAAAACTGCTTTCCAGCTATATTGAAGATCAAAGCCCCAACATATGCCATACCAAAAAGCTGCAATTACTGAAAGATATAAAACTATTCCAGTTACAGTGCCTAATATAAAGTATATTTTTTTCTTTGTTGACTTTTTCATTTTACACCTCTATACTTTTCTTTATTGGCGATTTCTATATTTATTCTATAAATAGAATACTTTTTGCTTCCAGTTACAGACGTTGTAATCGGTGCTTCTTTTCCCAACCTTCTTAATGCCGCTTGTAAATCTTCTTCATTCTTGTACCTTACAATATATTCTATTCTTTGTTCAACTATTATTTTTTTCACTTAAAACCCCGCGTTATTTCTGTTTTTCTTTTGAAGATTTGTGCAATTCGCTTATAGTAGTCAATGTCAAACTTGACAATTTCATTATTTGCTTCTAATTCCTCGACTTTCTCTAGTCCGTACTTTTTTATAAGTCCTATCCGGTACTCTGTCAAGTTCCCTGATTTTACATTATTGCACTGTGCGCATTGCTTATTTACGTTATAAGTATTAAATCTTAAGCCCTCGTTTCTGCCAGCAGGACGATAATGCCCAGCATGAAACTGACCATATGTTACACCGCATGAAATACAAGGCAAATATTTATCACGCTCCCGGATATACGCATTAAAAGCCGCTATCGCTTTCTTTTTCCAAAAGCTTCTATCCTGTTCTTTGAATCTTTGTTTTTCTTTTCGCTTTTTTGAAGCTTCTTTTTTTCGTTGCTTCTCGACTTCTTTCATAGCTTTTTTTTCAAGACATTCTAAAGCCCCACATGTTCGATGTATTGGTCTATACTGTGCTTCATATTTTCTTTTACAAATTTGGCAAACAAACTTTTTCATTTTCTCTCCGGCGGGTAAGCTTTAGTCCATGCGTCATCATGCCTAATAAAAATTTTTTCAAAGTTCCTATAAGTGCTATATTCTTTGTTTTTAAAGGTTATGCGACATTCATTCTCTTCTATATTGCTAAAAACCTCAATTACTTTGCTTAAATATGCAATACTCCCATTTTTATATTCTATTCTTACTTTCATTTGGATTTTTCCTCCTGTAAAGATTTTGCCTTAATCAACCCACCGCTTTTTTCAAGCTTTTCTAAAAGGTCTGCTATCTCTCTTAAGTCGTCCGGCGTCATAAGCCCGACCGTTTTAACTACAAAACTTTCCTCATCTGCCATTTCAATATCTGCAATTTTAATATTATATTCATCCAATACCTCAATATTGGTTATATATATTTTTATCATAGCTCGACTTCTTTTTTTATCATATCTTTTGTTGCTCTACCAGTCAAGGCGTATTTTATAGCCCCGGCAATAGTAAAACTTACCTCTACAAGACTGCAACGATATGTTAAAAGCCCTAAATCTGCACCTTCGCCACATGCACTATGTTTGCTGTTAAAGTATTTCGTTTCCTTCAAAAAAGGAAATACACATTTGCAAAATTTCATATACCCCCCCCTTTTTTTATATTGCTAGTTATCTTTTCTTCTTTCAAAAATTTCTCCCAAAAAACCGAATATTAACAAAACCACTGTAACCGGAAACAATAGAATAGCTAAAACATATTGCATGTTATTCCCCTAAAATTAAGTTATTTAAATTCTAATAGAGAAATTATAACATATTTAGGGGTATTTTACTATTTGTTTTTTACAAACTCTTCCAAAAGGTATTTATACTCTTCTGGTATCGCATCAAAAACCTTTTTACTTAATTCTCTTATCTCCCAAAGTGCTGATTTGTCGCTCCTAAGACTAAGAAAATTTTGAAGACTCCTAAGATTTATAGTCCATGTAAATTCTGTTTTGAACGCTTCAGGTAAACAATATTTTGCATAATCAACCGGAACGCCGCTTTTAAGTATTTTTTTTAGTGCTATCAACATATTGATATTGTATCTATCAGCCATTTCAAACCCGGTAAAAACAAGATAGTCTTTAAAATTATCGCTATACTCAAAAACAGGCAAAAAGCGCACATTGAAATTTTCGTCTTTTAACCTTTTGAGTGTATATCGTGTTGACTTTACACTCAAGCTAGCTATCCGGTGCCGTGCCAGCTCTTGAAGCAATGCCCTTGAAACGCCCTTGATATAGAAAGTAAATACTATATGCTCTAAAGTGGAGCCGTGCTTAAATTTGTTTCCTACGCGCTCAATCAAATTATGATCTTTATCGCCCAATTGTATATCAGAAATTTCGCATCCAATACAAGCCGGGTCTTTTGTTCTATTTTTGTATCTAATACACCCAATTTGCCCACACTCATTCTTTTTGTCGCTTTTATCGTGTGAATCCCAGCAGGTTCTAATAGCCTTTTCGCATACCTCCAAAGGGGTATAGTTCATTAAAATTACTTCCATTTTATTTTCCTCTCTTGAAACCAAAATAATCTTCGTATGTTATTTGATAATTACATACATATTTTTTAAGGCTCTCGTCCCATTCAGCTTCAAATCTTGTAAAGCTTAAAGCCTTAACTCCCTTTGGATATACAAGCCTCAAGCAGTCGTTTTTTAGCGGGCACTGTCGATCAGTGCAAAATGTATAATCATTCGGTATCGTCTGCATCGTCGCTCCAATTATCCGGCAAAAGCAATTCCCCTTCACGCTGTGCGCTCAAAGGGGTTTTTTTGTCAAGCCCTCGCTCAATATACTGGTTAAACTTTTTTCGATCAAGTACTCTTCTATATTTGCCATTGCCGATATAAACCCAATCACTATCATTATCAACTACCCATTCACCTAAAAATTTACCATATTTATTTGGTGTAACAATACCACCCAGAAAATCATCCGGGTGTATCCTTCTACTTTCCGCTACTGCCTCCGCGCCTGAAATACAAGCGTAAATTGGTGCCGCCAAAACGTCACCGACTTTATTTACTTTATCTACAAAGTCCCAAAATCCCATTGCTACCCCCTGCTTAAATGTTCGTATAAGTCACCGGGATTATTTTCCCCCATCCTAATAATACTCTCCTTGATATCATCATCGGACAAATAACCGTCAAGATATTCGACTAGTCGCGATTTTTCGCTAAATTCAAGCCCGGTCAAGCCACTTAAAACAGACGTTAAAGATGGGTTTCCCATAACAATTCCGATAAGTGCACTTCTTCGCGCTGCCCAACTCAACTTCCCACTGACGATGTCTATCTCTTTTAGTTTATCCTTTATACCGCACGCCTCTAACAAATTGTTTTTTGAGTGGTCATATTTTACTTTTTCCATTTTTCTATCTCCTAAAGTTTTTTGTTTTTATATTTTTAAAAAGCGATCTTCCAGCTCTTTTTTGGTTGCATCGCTTACCGCTTGTTCATATAAAAGCCCCTTCTTTGCTAGCAGAATAAGTTGCTTCAGGTGTTCTCTTTTTTTCCAGTCATAATATTTTTTGTTTCCAGAAGGGGTGCCACCCAGCCCAATAGCATTTTTCAACATTGTATCATTAATAATTTTCATTCTTTTTACTCCTTTATAAAATATTTGTGCGCAAAAAAGACATTGCCAACGCCATATTCATTTTTATACAGCTCGCCTTTTTTGCCTTCAATATAACATGGTACTGTCTTTTTGAGCACCTCTATATCTCGCTTATTATAGCCAGTATCGAAGCATTTTAGCTCCTCCTCTATCTCGTGCCAATCAACACTTGCCGGAATAATTTTAACCGGGTCATTGATCTTCCCCTCTTTGTAAAGCTCGTTTGCATAGCTGCTCCTTAAGTCCTTAAGACATATCTCCACTTGCTGCCTCCTTACACTCTTTGTCTTTTTTAATATCCACTTTATGTGGATAAAAAGCCCGCTGAAGCCCGTACAGGTTTGTAACAAGCTTTCCGTCTTTGTTTGCTATCACCGATGGAATTGATTTTTTTTTCATGGTCTCAACTGCAATAGCCGCTGACTCTACATCAACAAGTCCACTTCTATTTAGTTCTTTTTCCGCCTCGTCCCAGTTAAAATCCTCAATCGGTACAATCTCAACACAATCGCCAATTTCCCCGCTTTCAAGTAGTGAAAAAGCATAGCTACTATTTAATTTTTCTACACGTATATACATTTTATTCCTTTTCTTTCAAGCCTTTTCCTAATTCGGTTAAAAGCATTTGTAAAACTCTTAATCGTTTTGCCTTGTCTTTAAACTCATTCTTAAAAGCGGTTGTCATAATCTCTCTTGTGCTATAAAAAAGATCGACAAAAACTTCTTTTGAAATATCGACATCATTAAAAATAGCTGCAATAATATTTTTTATTTCTCCTTTTCTAATATTTGCCTCTATTTTAAGCTCTTCAGCAATAACAAGCTCAAAAGAGCTACTAGGGAACATAAACAACTCACGCTTCCCAATTGCGCTTAAAAGCTCGTCATCCGGCACCTCATCAGTAAACAAAAAAGCCGCTCCTAAAGCTGCCAGCACTTTGCTACCCTTTCCTTCAACCGTTATTTGTTTCATATTGGCTGTTACTTTAACCCTTGTTTGCATTTTTTCTCTCTCCCTTTAAGTTCATAAATTTATATAGTGCCAATCCGCCGTAAACGGAAAAGCACGCTGCGAAAACATAGTCTAAAACCTCCACTATTTCCCCTCCTTTGTTTCGTTTTGTTTTTTGACAAAATCCAAATAATCCTTTTCGGTTTTGTCGCCTCTGCGTACCTCTTCTAGGATACGCATTTCTTCAAGCTCTTTTTTTGTAATTTCGGTCTGCCTTAAGCCTGCCAAAAGCTCAAAAAGAATCTCTTTCATCTTTAACCTCCTAAAGTTTTGATATACGTTATTATAACACATTTGTAATACAATGTCAAGTGTTTTGTTTCTTTTTTGTTATATTTTTATGATTATTTCGTATCTTTTGCTAATTTCCAGTAAAATTGAAAGTAATATAGTTATATATATAATAGCTTTTTGGTATTTTTTTACCTCTTTCCCCAGAAGATACCTTTTGTAATTTTCGTATGTTTTTGGAGTGCATTTTACTTTAAAACCACCGTTCCACCTATGTAATCCGGTATGGCATTTAGAGCATAGGCAAACCCCGTTTTTTAACAAGTATTTCTTTTTTGGAAAATGCTCTTTTGAATAGAGGTGGTGCGCTTCGTTATGCCTGGAAATTGTCCCGCAAATCTTACATTCGTAATCGTCTTTTATTAGCACCCACTTTCGCCACGTTGCTAAATTCCTAATTTTGGTCGGCGGTCGTTTTTTGGTCGGTCTCATGGTCGGTCGGCGGTCGGTCGGTCTGGTCGGTCGGTCACGGACATGCCGACTATACCGCCTCTTCGGAGAGGGTAGGGGGGTTGTAATAATACTTGTTATCAACCTTTCGCAATACCCCACTTTCGACAAATCTAAACATCATACTAAGTGCTGCGGTCTCCTTTACTCCGACTATTTCGGCAAACTGTTTTTTTGTAACTCTATCACCACTGTTCAAGGCTGCTGCTAGTTTGCCGTGCGCTTTGGCATCTTTGATTCTGGTCTCATGCCCTACCTTTCTTTTTTCCGGTTCAAATTTAATAATATTTTTATTCTCTGGCTCATTTTTCAATGTCGCCGCTGGTTCGGCTTCTATATCTTTATGTCTGTTTTCCAGAGTAGGAAACATATTATAAAAAAGTCCTCTAAGCGTAAAGCCATCTTTGCTAGTAATTAATAGTAAGCCATGAATAGAATATACCGCCGCCATAATTGTAACAATGATTTTAGCCCAGTGTTTTGCGTCCTTGCTAAACTGTAAAATTTCTTCCTTCTGTTTGCTCTCAAACTGTTTTTTATAGCTTCTTTTTTGTGCAATAGCCTCATCTTGTAACTTTGTATAATAGGCTATTTTAGCTTCTCTTCTTTGCAGAATTTTATCCTCAATCTTTTTAATGTTTTTTAATGCTTCAGCTATTTGTCGATCAGCCTTTTTGGTTGTTGCATACTTGTAATTTTTTAATCTAAAGTTTTTTTCTTTCAAGGCTAATTCATACTTGCTTTTGTACTGCTTAATCATAAGTCTTTCGGCTTCAGTGCCTTTATAATTCTGCCAAAATTTCAAAGCGTTTTCAGCTGTTCTCCTTTTGCTTTCCGCGCTTTTGTAAGTATCATCATTTTTGTAGGTTTCCGTGTTTTTCAGAACATGTGATTTAATATAAGTCACCGTGTTAGCAATAGACTTGTTTTCAATTTGCAAAGTAGTATAAACAATCATAATAACTACAATCAAGTGCCAAACATTTTTAAAAGCCACAATCTCCGTCACACCTGATCGATGTATTTTGGCAAAAGTATAACTCAATGCTACTGCCAAAGCATAAAAGAAAAGTTTTGTTATTAGTGCAGTTTGTGAGTCGTTTGCATATCTGTCAAAAAAGATATTTACAAGGCTTATCAGAAGAAACGACATCATAGAAAAAGAAATAACCGCAATTATCATCCCTAAGTCATCAACAGACTTGTTTAACTTACTCATTTTTATCCTTTGAAATTTTTTACTCTATAAAAAACTTAAAACGACAAAAAAGAGGGGATTAGCGCCCCTCAAAAAGTTTTAGTGTTTCACGCTTTACCTCTGTAATCTGCTTTTTGATCTCTGTAAGCTCTTTCCGTGCATCTCTCGCCTCTGTTTTAGCGCCGTATCGACCTTCAATAATTCGCCTCAAAACTGCTGCCAAAATTTCAAGCCTTCCGGCAAACTCTTCGAGTCTATTTTTTGCCTGCTCGTTTACTTTATATTGCTTCATGCTATCTCCTTATTTTCCGGTGCTACCAAAGCCACCGTTTCTGATTTTATTTGTCTCAAACCCTAGCATATAACTAAAATGCTGCTCTAGTACTAGCTGTGCAACTCTTTCGCCTTTTTTGATTTTTACAATATTGGTATATGGATTATGCAAAGTAAGCATAAATTCACCCGGATAATCAATATCAATTATTCCTTTACCGTTTGGGATAACAAGCCACTTTCCTAAAGACGATCTAAGATAAAGCCCGCCGTATATTTCAAGGCTATAAGTCTCTATCGGCGAATTATCCTTATTGATCTTTTTTCTGTTCCACCATACCCCCAAAGGAATAACCGCACCATAGCCAGGCAAAATTTCAAAATCATCAGCCGCCCTAAGATCAATCCCGGCACTGTATTTTGTTCCACGTGTCGGCTCGCAAAAGTCCCGATAAATAAGCATCTTGTTGTCATGTGCGACAATATCATCGAGTCTCAAAGCCTCTTCATAATTCATTTTTTAGCCCCTTATATATTCATTGTAATTAAAATAAACTCTCATTTTTTTATGATCGTTTATCGTCAAATAGGTACTATTGCAAATTTTGCAACGCTTCGGACACTCTTTAAGATTATTTCTTTTGTCGCCACATTGTCGGCAATAGTAAGAAAAATCTCTATAAATATCCTCTTTCGCTTGCTTTTTTTTTGCCATTTTGTACCTCTTTAAAATTATATTGGAAGTTTGTTTAAATTTGTGTTAAATTGGTTATATTGCTAATATCTTTCGCCGTTAAATAGTTTTTTGAAACATTATTGGCATATAGGACAAAAACCTCAAGACTACCACATGCTTTTCCAACAAATTCATAGCCACGAGTTATTCGCTCGTATCTGCTAGGTTTTTGTATAAACTCTTTTTGGACAAAGTAAGTAAAAAAATTTTTATCTGTTAGTAATTTATAATAATCTTCAATTTCTAACAATAAACCAACTATTTTTTCTTTGCATGTCTTTTGCAATTGACTTTCAATTTTACCCGCATCAAAATCGATGTAGGTACATTTATCATTTTTTGCAATAGCTTTAAAACATAGGTCTCTAAACTCGTCAACTGTCATATTTTGCCTTTTAATATTTTATATCGCCAGTAAAACCCTCTTTTGCACTTTCTGCCAGTTCTAATCCGACTTTCTACCGAATACCCCGCCGCTCTGCTTGCGCTACTTAATGATACGTATTCGGCTACAAGCTTAAAATTACTGTCAAAGCACAAAACAGGCTTACACCTTTTTCCGCTTGTTCCTGTCCCATTCATTATGTCAATATACTGATGTTCTCTATTTTCTTTGTCTGTTACAAGTCTTATATTTTGAAAACTATACCCCTTAAAATCATCAATTCTATCAACACTAGGTTTTAATGATTTTTTGTAACCGCTTTTTTCCCAGTTGTCATATAGTTTTTTAAAGCCATTTTTATATAGCCATTGTGCAAATTCTTGTTTTGTATATTCCGGGCATGCATGCCCTCTTAACTTCGAGTTCCTTTTTTGGGTTTTATACATAACCCGTATAACACCTTTTTCTGTCTTATCATAGCTTTCCGGATGTTTTGAGCTTGTTTTTAGATTACTTTTTGAGTCTTTTTTTGTGCACTCTTTACATTTGTTCAAATACCCATCTTTCATTTCTTTATGTCTGTAAAACTCGTTTATACTCTTTACTATTCCACATTTAAAACATTTTTTATATTCCATATTGTACCACCTTTTTTAAAATGGTACAATATTTCTACTTAATATCCCCTTTTAAAATGGTATTGTTTCATCATCATCGATATCAATCGCTGGCACTGTGCCCGGCTGCTGTATCGGATTTCCGTCGGCATCATAAACGGCTGCATTCCCCGCCTGCCTTTCCGGTCGTTCCTGTCTGCCAAAATCATCAGTTTTTTTAGGTTTGGGTGCCGAATAAGCAACCGTCGCGATAATCTCACGTTCTTTACCGTCTTTGCCTTTGACCTTTTCAGGTTCGTCAAGGTTGAAAATCGCAAAATTGAATTTTCCGCCGTTCGCCAGCGGGTGTTCAATTGTTCCAGACTTGTACTTAACGCCGTTGTCGCTCGTTTTCTCCCATATGCCACCAACTTCGGCATTAAATCCAAGAGATGCTTTTTTAACGATCTTGAAAATCGGTGCATTTTTTGTAGTATCTGTATTCTGCAAAAGCAGAAACTTTTCTTCATATAAAAAAGGTATATCCAAAAACAATATTAACGCCTTCCCCGATCTATAAACCTTACCTATTGTCGCCATTATTTTTACTCCTGTTTTGATTTGTATCTTTTAGCAACCTTTCGGCTATCGGCAATTTTAGCAGACGTTTGCTATTTTTTACCCTGCTTTCGCCTGTTTGGAGCAGGTTTTTACGATCTTTGTTTCTATTCATATTCAACCTCCTTTTATTCAATATCCCGACACAAATTACACTTTTTGCCATCATTATCTATATAGTCAATATGCACCCTATAAGGTACTTTTAGCGGTCTAAGTCCATTATGTGGAGTTTCTATATAAACTATACCGTCCTCATCGACCAGAACGCCGTCGTATTTAACCCAGCTGCCCTTATTATTTCTAGCCCACGCATATATTTGTAGATTATTTTTTGCCAATTTTTAGCCTCCCTAATTGAAAATTTATACCGTCTTGAAAGGCTTTCATTAAAAGTTCTTCAAGCGGTTCTTTGCCTTTTCTGGACTTTAAAACTTGTTTTAGATAAAGACGATATTCGCCTATCGTCTTTATCTTTATTTCTTTATATGCTATCCCACACCTCCAATTTTTTATTTAATTCACTCTCGATCTCGCTCCTGAAAAGTTCAGCTTCGTCTATCCACACATCACCGTAAATATTATTTTCATTGTAGTAGTGAAGAGCATGGTTAATAGCTTCACCCCAACCCATTTCAATAGCATCTTTTATAGCCGGGTGATTTTCTGGAATAAAACTAAAATCACCTCTAATCGCCAGCCACGCCGCCAAATGTGACGGAGTAAAACCGACCTGTGTCATTTCGTCTAATACAAAAGAGGTTAAGATTTCAAGCCCCTCTTTTGCCGCCTCTGAAAGAGTATTTTCATCAACTCTTTCGCTTTCCTCTTTTTTTATCAAATCTAATTCATAAGCTTCCATTTTTCTAATCCTCCTAAACTTTATATACTATATTATAACATATTTGTAACATAAAGTCAAGAAGATTAAATACAATTGTTGTCTTTTAATTCGCCTATTGTTTTTATTAGCCCTACTGCTAAGAAAAATCCAATAATAACGAAAACTAGTATCAAAGCCCCACCAATTATTTTGTTTAAGCACATTTCACATCCTTTTTTTTAATTATATGACCCGTCTAGGTTGATTTTTAGCACCGCTTTTGGTACACCTAGTGCTCTTCCTATTTCTTGAAAACTCTCGCCGTGAGGGTCTCCATTGTAGTTGTTATAGAATTGTATCGTATGTATGAATTCATGAAGCGCCACTTTTGACATATTTTTACCTAACGTACTTCGTATCCATATTTTGTTATAGTAGGACTGTCCCCAGTGCTCCATCCCGTCCAGTATAACGACAATAGTATTAGGCACGCGAAACCCGACTCTTTTTGCCTTTTGATAATACGGCAAAATAACATTCAAAACATCCCTTTCGCTATACCGTTTTCTAAACATGGCATTGCCCATTTTCACACCCGGACAGATCGAACTCTTTTCCTACGTCCAATTTTTTTTCCGGTATTTTTTGTACTGGCTCGTCATCTATAATAGCATTAACAATTTTTTCTCGCTTTTTCTTCGGTCTGCTTTTTGGCTCATACGTCATCGTCAAATGTATTCCAATAGCGACCAATAAGATAAAAGCTCCACCCCAACACTCTAAACACATTTTCTACCTCCTAAACATACGGCATTGTAATTTCATCTTTGTAGGTCTCTTCGACCACCTCAACCCCAAAAATGTCGCTATGATCTATTTCAACTGTAAATAGTCGATCATAAGCTCTATTTTTGTGGCACTTCAAAAATCTTTTTGTTTCGTCATACTGTACTTGTCCGGCTTCATCCAAAATAGGTTTTCCGGCTGCATCTCTCAAAATAGGCTTTAGCATATAGAAAATAAAATCACTGTCATATTCCGCTGCATTTCCATACTTCAAAGCCAGTACGCCATTTTTTTGATCTGCCTGTGAAAGTTGATTAATCAAGTAGATATTTATATTCAAGATACTTGTTAGCTCTTTCAAGGTATCACTAATTTTCATAAACAACTCAACACCGTCCTTACCCTTACTTCTGATTTTCATAGCACTATCTATCACAAAGTGTCTAACACCGTCGGCATAGAGATATTTAATCTCCTTTATGATCTCTTCCAATTCGCGCCCGGAATTGTAATAAAGGATATTTTTTTCTACTCTATCAAAAGCTTCAAGCTTCTCTAAAACCTGCTCATCGGACATCTCAAAGTTAAACCAACTCACTGGCTCGACCTTGCTAAAACCAGATAATATTTTCATAAACAGAGACGTTTTGCCACTGCCCGGACTGCCTGCCAGCTGGATAAAGTTTCCTAATGGGAACCCGCCCAGTTTTAGCCCGTTGTACTCTTTTTTTGGTACTAGCTCCCGATCAAGTTTTGCTATCCCGGTTTCTCTCGGTATCGGTCGTGGTTCATTCCTTTGCCGTTCTCTCAATACTGCCAAAGGAATTGATTTTTTGGCTTCGACTTCAGCATCAATCTCGTCTAAAATCTCCTGCCTCAAGGCTAAAAATTGACGCTCAAGCGTTTTCCCTTGTTCAAAATCATCGCTTGCATAGGCTTCCTTGTACTTGATCTCAAGCTGTTTTGCCTTTTGGAGTTTGATTTTGAGTTCATCTCTCATAATAGCCTCAACTCTCTTTTTTCGTCTTCTGTCAGATATTCCCAGTCTGCAAAATCAATCTTATAAACATCAAATGTCCGACCATCTGACATTTCTGCTTTTATAATTAGGTCTCCGTTTTTATCAACTACCGCAAACTCATTTTTCGCAACTTTTAATTCTTTATTTAACAGCTCCTCTGTTAGCTTTCCAAAGGCTCTTACCACGCTTTCTGCAATATTTGCCTTAATTTTTACGTCATCTAAATCTATTTTCATCATTTTCTAGCCTCCTAAAATATTTTTTTGTTCTTCTTAACTTTTCTGCTATTACAGGTGCACGGCTAAATATTATATCAGCCCCCTGTTTGTAATTATTTGGTTTTGTTTGCAATGCCCATAGATAAGCTTCATCTGCAATGTCATTTTTCTCCTGTTTTGTTCTCGGCGTGTAACCATATCTTTTTAGCGCATGCCCGACAATTTTAAATCTATCTTCATATAGCTTTATTTTGTCGTCATAGCTTATACCCGCTGGTTTATTCACCGCTTCAAAATACTCTTTTATTTTTCTTGTAACATCACTATTCAAGACTTTTTCGATAACATCATCAGGATAAATTCCGCCACGCTGCTGCCACCCCAGCGTTATCCAGCCTCTATTTAAGGCTCTATAATAAACCGGACGCGATATAACGCCCAGCTCTCTCAATACTCCCAAATCTTTCTTTGAGACGCTTATTTTTGTTCTCATTCTATCTCCTGAATTTCGCACTCTAAACCCAAAATAGGATTTACTTCATATTCCTCAATGTTTTTCCATTCTTCGCCTGTGAAGTACCAGTAGATAGCTCCAGAGCGACGCTTAAAAGTCCATTCTCTAATAACCGCGCCGGGTCTAAAAGTCCCAAGAATCCCGGCTTCACGTGCTGCAACTGATTTATTGAACCAAACTGCCCGGTTGTTGCCGTCGGCATCTTCCAATACTTCAAAGTCATACACAGCTTTGA
>Ga0256832_1000130_pt1 | contig 44757 bp, 65 predicted proteins | sample 134614metaG_FD_190534 | JGI IMG/M metagenome (GOLD analysis project Ga0256832, IMG submission 190534) | Hydrothermal vent microbial communities from Lau Basin, Pacific Ocean - 134-614 | ecosystem: Environmental > Aquatic > Marine > Hydrothermal vents | place: Pacific Ocean: Lau Basin | collected...
AGGGCGGGGGGGGGGGAAGTAAAGCAGTGATAACGGCCCCTTATTACCTCATCGGCGTCGCAATGCTCATAGTAACCGGCATCTACCTTAGCATCGCGAACTTCGACATCAGGCACGGGTACATCTTCCGCGCGGCGGTAGATATCTCCGCCGCGCTTTTGGTCATCGGTCTGGCGGTTTACGTTTTCTACCTGACGAAAGGGGGTACAGTGTGAAAGCTGCAGAGGTAGTAAAAGCCGGAGCAGAGGCGCGAAACTTCATCCTCAGGCTCAAAGTGCCGGACGTATGGCTACCGGCCCAAAACGAACTAAAAATATACATCGCCTACGCCTGGCGCGCGCTCGTGCTGGGGGAAACGACGGCGGCGTTCGGCAAAATGCACCTCGAAGCGTTGCGCAAGTTGCAGGCCCTTTACAGCAACGAAGTTTTGCACCGCAACCTTCCCGATGTGACCCCGCTCGGTATGGAGTGGGAGTATCGGGGCGGTCTGTTCGGGTTGCTAGCGAAAGGAGGCGAGGAATGAATAACTTCGAGGCCATCGGGCGACTTTTGGAAGGCGCGGACGGGGTATGCGACAAGCTCGAACGGGCCAAGGCTCTCTTGCGACAAGTCTACCGGCACGAAAAGGCAACGCCGCAGGTGCGCTTTTCAGTCGCCGAAGCCGTGAAGGACATCATGCAAGCTGCAGACCGGACGCTGGAGCGCGCCGAAGCTATGACGCGGCACTTCGGGGAATGAAACAAGCACTGGCGCTAGTGCTCGCCCTGGGGGTCGCCCTAGGACAGCGCCATGCCGTGACCGTCACGTACTACTGGGCCGTGCCTAGACAGACCGACGCCACACCACACGTTGCGTCGTGTGGACCGCTCGACGCCGTGCGGTTACGTCCAGGGTGGCGCATCGTCGCCCTCTCGCGAGACCTTTTCTTCCGAGCGGATGGGCGTAAGCGCTGCGGCGAGGTGGTGTTCCTCAAACTCGAAACGGGGCACACCGTGCACGGCATCGTCTGGGATACCATGGCCCGGCGGTTCAGGCGACGGGCTGATATCCTGGTGCCGGTCGGTTACAGGCCGGCATGGGGCAAGGCATATGGTATCCTGGAGTTGGTAGACGGGTACTGAAAGGAGGTCACTGATGGGAAAAGGTATGAGACCGCAAACCGTGCTTGAAAACTACATTCACGAAGCGCTGGCGCTGCGCGTGGTCGTGTACCCCACCGTGGGAGGAAAATCGTACATGCTGGTAGTGCACGACCTCATCGACGACAAGCAATGGGCGGTGTGCATCGGCGCTTCTGAGTGCATCATGCGCGCGTTCGAGCGCTTGCTCAAGCAGACAAAGCCCGAAAAAGTCCACACGCTGCGCTGCGGGGGGCTTGACTGTAAAGGGTGCTTGTGCTAACATGTTAGCAAAGGGGGTGAGGATGAAGTTACTACTCGTTCACAAACTGGAATGGCCGGGCTTTCAACAGCTTACCGCCACCGTTGAAGACGAAAGGGGGGTTGCTGGGGAACACTGGGATTACCAAAACCCCATTCGTCGCTTCATGGCGAGTGTCCCCGCTGAAAGGGAGGGAGAAAAATGAAGAAGTGGTTCAAGAACTGGTTACGGTCCCTAGTCTTCGACAAGTACGAGTGCGGGCGTCTCTACCTCAAGCTGGTCACGGCAACGTCCACCAGCCTGGGCGCGCCTGAAGAGGCGCTGCAGCTCTACCGCTTACTCTACCGGCCCCGCACCATCAGCCGGCTCAAGCAGATGACGGGGCTCGACCGTCGCACTTTGCGCAAGGTACTCCGTGACCTCGAACGGCACGAGCTTATCCAGCGCAAAGAGGCCGGCGGCACCACCTTCTACACCTGGAGGTAAGATGAAGGCTCTCCCCTACCCCACGTACCTCATTCGCGTTTTTGATGCCACCCGCAAGGACACGCGGTTGCACGTTCACAGACGAGCCGACCTCTTGCTACAAGAGGGATACGGCCAACGGAAGGCTCTGGGTGGGGGAGTCATCGCCTTCGGCACCGGCAACGACAAGGGAGAGGGGCGGTCTGCGGTCATCGTCATCGGCGAAGAGCTGGCCTGCATCGAACACCACAGCGAGCAACCGCCCCGTTACATCCCTCCCAGCAGCCATGCGATGCACAAGCGGGCCATCGAGCGGCTAAAAGAACTCGGATACGACGGTCGGGAACCGGAGTGCATCTGGGCATGGCCGGACCTGGTGCTCATTACCATCTGGCCGAGTAAGCAAGCCGGGCTCGTTGTCGCCGTAGCCGAACCGCGCCTGCTGGGGGACCATGGCCTGCTGCTCGGGCTGAGCTACGAAGCCGACACCGCTCAGCAATGCATGGCCAAGGAAGAAGCTGAGGAAACAAAGGTATTCTGAAGGGAGGCGAAAGGTGAGCATACAAGGCGAGTTGGAACAAGCGCTACTACGGGAAGCCCAAGACCTGCACAAGGCAAAGACGGCTCTACAGGACTATGCCAGAACCTTGGAACGTGCCGCAAAGACCATCCGCGCGTTCATCAAGTGGGAGGCTGATATCCAAGAGCTGCAGTCTTTCTACACACTGTCCCCCGCGGGCGACGGGTACGGCTGCGATACGTATTACATCGCCCCCCAAAGCCAAGGGGTGGAACTGCCCCGACGCAGTGAAGCTCGCGGAATTCATGGCCGAGGCCCCCGAGCGCATAAAAAACATCGTCGAAGCATACCCCGAAGGAAAAGGAGGTAAGGAATGAACAAGCTGCTCCGCATCTTCATACACTACGGCAAGGGGTTCTCCACTCGACTGGCGCAAGTGCTTCCGAGAAAACAGGCCTTAGAACCCCCAGAAGCAGTCAAGGAATGGGATTTCAAAAGCGAGAAGTGCCAAGTATGGGACGTAGCCTACACCGAATACAGCCCCGTTACCGGCAACCCGACTAGGGTGGAAGTCCTTGTACGCGACCCTGATGTCGTAGACTGTCCCCGCTGCGGTGGCGAGGGCGGTTGGGGCGACTTCGATGAGGGTGAGGTGTGCTCCTTGTGCGGCGGAAGGGGCTGCATCGACCTCAACCTGACCATGCCCGACGAAATGGACAACGACGAACTGCTTACCATCTCCGTAGACCTGCGCCAGATGCGCGACCTGTACGGCCCCGCTACCCGTACCCCTGCGGGCATGGTCTACGAACTCGCCAATAGCGTCCCCTCGCAGGAGCGCAAAGCAGTCATACAACGCGCCTGGGAACACGCCAGCAAGGGCGAAGTTCAAAAGGCCATCGACCTGCTTGACAGTGGATACTTCGCTGACAGCTACAAAGAAGAACTGCTGCTTACCACAAGCGCATGGGAGGAAAACGAATGACGGAAACAACGACACCGAAGCTCACGCTCGAAATGAAGACGCGTGCATTGGCAAAGGCACTGAGCGACCTCAAGAAGATTTCTGATACGCTGGACGCCGCGCGTCGTGAGGCCATCGCAGCCCACGAAGCAAAATACGAACTGGAATATGCAACCCGCGACGCGCTAGAAGAAGCGGTTGCTGAGCTGCGGGAACAGGTCAAAGAGCTGGCGTTACAGGTCGCCGAAGCCTACGGCACCAAGAAGCCGGCTCCAGGTGTGGGCATTCGCGAAGTGCGCGAGTTGCGCTACAAGGACGCTGACGCCATCCGCTGGGTCATCAAAATCGGCAAGGAAACCGAGTTTCTTGCGCCGAAGAAGCGCCCGCTGGAGAAGGCCCTGCGAGCCCTGGAACCTGAGTTCGTCGAGGTCGTCGTGAAGAAGCAAGTGACCATAGCGCAGGACTTGGAAAAGGCGTTTGGGGGTGAGAAGTGAAAGACAAGAAGGTGAACATTCGCTTCGAGCTAAGCATCGGCGAAATCGCGGAAGCTATAGCTACCGACTCTGACATAAGCGATACCGATGTCGTTGAGTTCGTGGGGTATCTCGACGAGCTAATCGGCAACTGCGATGTCACCGATGGAATTATCGCTAGGCTCGAAAAGACGCTTGAGAACGAATGCATTAGGCCGTCTAGGAAAGAAGTCGCGCTCAAGAAGTTCATCTACTGGCTTTTCAGTCGTGGGCACGTTGACGGCTATACAGACGAAGAGTTTGATGCTATCGTGAAGCAGTACATGAAAGAAAGGAGGCTGCAGAGTGGCAACGAAAACGACGAAGGCTAACAAGTGGAAGCAGGTGTTCGAGTTCCTGGCCCAACCGTGGGACGACAGCCAGCTCAAGTTCAAAATCCAGAGCATGGCGAAGGACAAGAAGAGCTGGGCGCAAGTGGCCACCTACGTGGACGCGCGCGACGTAGAGCGCCGGCTGAACGGGCTCGTGGACTTCGGCGTCCTGTGGGAGAACAAAGTCGAGTTCGTCCCTATCAAGGATAGTGAGGGGCGCGACATCTGGGCGGCCAAGTACACGCTAGTGCTCTTCGATAGCGAGGTCCGCATGGAGCGCACCGACGTGGGGCTCGGCGACGACCCGAAGGGCGCTGCTAGCGACGGGCTCAAGCGCGCCTCTGTGCTCTACGGCATGGACGACGCCTACTCCGGGCCGCGCATGTTCTTGCGGGAAGGCCAGTTCACCGAGCGTGGTCGCATCCTGGTAGACGACGCCGAGCTGGTGAAGGTCTTCCGCGGTCGCAAAGACCGCATCGAAGGCGGCGGGACTGCTAACGGTTCGCAGGGTGGCGGCCAGCCCACCGACGGCGGTGGCGGTGGCGGGAACAATAAGCCCTCCGAGAAACAAATCAACTTCCTGAAGAGCTTCCTCAAACGCGCCGAGGAAAGGGGCGGTGACCGAGACGAGTTCCTGGCTTACCTGCTCGGCGGCGAGGTCAAGGGCCTTGACGAGCTTGACCGCCGCACCGTGAGCAACCTGCTCGACCGGCTCACCAAGGACTTCGACATCCTGCTCGAAGAATACCTTGCGGACCTTCCCGGAGCCGGCGACGACGCCGAACAAGGAGACCTCCCGTTCTAGGAGTGACCGAGTGAAGAGCAAGAGCCCCCGCCGAGGCGGGGGCTCTGCACCAGAGGCTCCCGTTTCGTAGGGGGTCTCTGGGGGATGCACTTAGATAGTAGCACAAAACAAAGCGGGGGAGCAAGTCCCCCGCCAGGTGAGGCGAACCTTCCCATCCCAGACAGGCGGTCTCGTTCGCCTCGTCGGAGAGCAGCCCCCGCTTGCCGCACTCCGTGGCTGGCCCCGCGTGCCTCCTATGCCAGCCGCCCTATTCCTTTACTGCGCCGCCCCGCCTCAGCGCCCCCTACCATCCCACCATGAGCAGCTCAGCGCTACCTTCAGGGATGGCTCCCGCCAGCGGCCAAGCTGACCTCCGGGGCCAGCTCGAACCGCTTCGCGACGGCTCCGGCCTGCAAGGGCCGTGTTCTAACCGCCGCATGGCACCGCTTGCCCCTCCCACGCCTCACGGTGCGAGCCCCTGGATATGGGCTTCCCACAATCTGGTGGAGATGGGGGGAGTCGAACCCCCGTCCGAGAAGGTTTGCACCTGCGCCTTAGCGAGGAATGGTCGGCGTTACCGCCGCCTCCACCACCTGCTCTTTGGCCGGAAGCAGGAAACCGGTTGCGACATGGCGGTGTCGCAGTACCCCGGAGGAGGGAAGCGTGCATGGCCCGTTCTGTTCCCAGGTGGGCCGGACCCGGCGCGGTTAAGCAGCCGCGCGAAGGGTAGTAGACTGGTTGCCAGTTATGGCTTGCCGGGTGTTTTACGAGGCCAACCGGCGTCCTCGTCCCCGACGCAGGCGCTCTACCTCCCCGTCGAACCCATTCATCCCCTTGTGGGCGGTGGGAACGTACCCCGTACCGCTCACCCTGATTGTACCACACTACGGATAGCGTGTCAAATATCGCCACGCTGCATGTCAATGTGCTACAATGGCCAGCAAACCATGGGCTCGACGCCCCAGGGAGGAGGCTATCTTGTGCAACCACTGACGATGACCACGACCAGGACCAATAACAACCCCCGCCCGAAGGCGGGGACTGCGAGAGGAGGTGAGGCATGTGACTGATGCCATCTCGATGCTAACACAGGCGTTCGGCGCTGTCAAGGTCGCATGGCGCGGCAACGACCAAGCCCTGGTACATGCTCCCCACCGCCCCGACAAGAAGCCCTCGTTGCACCTCTACGTTGCCCGCAACGGCAACTACCGGGTGCACGACTACGGGACCGGGGAGGACATGTGGCTCGACGAGTACATCAAGCGGTATACAGGCCAGGCCATAAGCACCACACGGCCCGATGCAGCACGCAGGAAGGCCGCTCACCCGAAGGCCCCAAAGGTAGACACGCGGGCCATGGCGAAACGGCTTCTGAGCATTGCGAACCCGTTAGCAGTCCCCTACCGGGGCCACGGGTTTACCAAGGTGGGCGAGAGCGAAGACGCCATCGTCCTCACCGAAGACATAGAGTTCGAGGGGCGGACCCTGCGCAATGGAACCGCCCTTTTCGTCTTCCGTGGACCCGACGGCGAACCCTGGGGTATCCAAGCCAGGGCCGAGGGCTCCGACGGCAAGCGCATGTACTGGTGGCCGAGCAAGCCCGAGATGGGCGTGGGGTACTCCAAGGGGTGGCGTGATGCCACGGCTCTGGTTGTGGCCGAGGGACTTCCCAAGGCGCACGCCATGGCGCGCGTCATGGAAGAGATGCTGCGCAACCCACAATTCCTCTACCGCACGGGGCGACGCAAACCAGAGGAGGTCACCGTCGGATACATCGCCATCGCCGGCAAGGGCAACTTCCGCAAGGTCGTGGAAGACGTGCTGACCTGGAACCGCGCCCTCGTCATCCTGGCGGACAACGATGTGGTAGCGGCCATGGACGGCCTGACGCACCCCGACACCCCCGAGGGCATCATCAAGGACGTATACGCGAAGCGCATGGCCGTCAACCGGCGCACCACCATCCTTGGCCAGGGGGTGCAGGACATCAACGACCTCATCATCTCATATGGCCCAAACGTCTTTGGAATGCTGCAGCGCATCACGCCCCAGTACCGCGAGCAAGAGTTGCGGCGGTACATCTTGCCGATGAACTGTAAGAAGCTCACGCCGGCGGGGATGCAACTGCTCAACGCCTACTGGCTTTACCTGCTGTCGCGCGGCGAGCACATCTGGAAACGAGGGTGGACCTTGAAGGGTAGTCCCACCTACGCAGACTTGGCCGCACTGTCGGGGCTGCACCTGCAGACTATCAAGACCCAGAAGCGCGCGCTGATAGAGGGAGGTTTCATCGAGATACGCGACAACGACGTGATGCTAGCCGCGCGGGTGCTGCGGAAATGCCTCTTGCGACCTCCAAGCGACCGGCCCCGGCGCGGTCGCCGAACCGTCGGCCCTTCCGCTGCGAAGGAAAAGGATGCTTCTTCGACCGCTTCGTCTACAATGCACCTTACTCTACTACCGGTAGGTAGTTATCTAGTGGTAGCCGAAATGCATACCCTGTCAGCAAGGGACAAATCGGCTCTGCTCAAGGTGCTTTCAGCAGGGGGGTACAGGCGGAATGGGCACCTTGACTTCGGTTCGACGGGGGTCTGGCATTGCGCCATGTACCTGCTGTGGGCCGAAGGTTGGAGTATCAACGAAATCGCGCGACACATGAGGGTGCAATGGCGCACAGTTCGCGATGCCATCCGGCGTATCAACTGGGCGGTTGCGAATGTGCGCTACGCAATGCGGGAGTACGTGAACCGTACAGCGCGCCAGCTTTGGGCGATGGCGCGGCGCGTAAAGTACCTCTACGACAGGTATCTTCAGTGGCGGGAGGGGGTGAAGGAAGCATGGCAAGACGCCATGGGCTGGCTCAAGGTCCAGTCGCGGCTACGGCGGCATGAGCAGATGGCCCAGCGTTCGCCGCCAGAGGTTCAGTTCTTGAGCTATGGCTATAGCTAGGCTTGCGCTAGAAGGGGGGTTAGTGTACTATGGACGTAGGTATGGGTTATCGAGTCGTGTACACCAACGGGAACGTACAGGTTGACGCACCTCAACCGACGCTAAACGATGCCGCAGCATTCGCCGCTTCGACGATACGGCTGTACGGTGCCGGAAGCGTACACATCGAACCCGCTATCAAGATGCAGAAGGAAGTAATAAAAAGGAGGTTCTTGTGGGCAAAGACAGTTCAATCGTAGAGGCGGTAAAGAACACGGCGGAGGCCAAGGTGCTGAGCGAAAAGATGGCGGCGATAATGCGCAAGCTCGTTGGCCACCCGAAGTTCGGGCCGGTCAAGGTGATTGACGGTATCTCTCGCTATCTGCGCACGGCCATGGGGCTGTTAAGCGCCGCCCAGGAAACTGGTGTCGAGTTCTCTCCGGGGCCGGCGTTGCGCTACTTCATCGCCGCGGTGGAAGAAGGGCTGCTCGAAGAGGTGCTTCTGGCCATCCTTACCAGCGACAAGGTGGACGAGGACGGTAAGATTACTGCGGCTCTCCAGCACCAGACGACGATATCACTGCTCGAAATCACCTATGTCGCCATGACTCCGATGAGTGACGAAGAAGTCAAGAAGCTCTTCGAGACCATGGAGGACGAGCACGAGTAAGCATGGCCTACGAGCTGCGTGACTACCAGCGCAAGGCTATCGAAATGGTGCGGGCGTCCGTCCAGCGTGGTAATCGTAGCGTGCTTCTCGCAATGGCGACCGGAGCCGGGAAGACAGTTACGGTCGCCGAAATCATGCGACGCACGTGGGACAACGGTGGGCGCTCCATCTTCTTTGCGCATCGCCGAGAGCTGGTAGAGCAGACCTCGATGAGGTTCTTGCAGTATGGCATCGAGAACACCATCCTGATGGCCGGCCATGAAACCGACTTCGGCTCGATGGTCGTCATCGGCTCAGCGCAAACGTGGGAGGCGCGCAGGGAATGGCTTGACGGGGAGTATACCGTCGTCATCTTCGACGAGGCCCACATCGGCGTCGAGCGCCAGCGCCGCATCATCGAGGACATCCGCAAGACCAACCCGAACATCATCGTCCTCGGCGTCACGGCAACGCCCATGAGTGGCGGGCGCGTTGGGATGGGGTACGTCTACGACGACCTGGTGCAGCCTATCAGTATGTCGGACCTCATCGAGAGTGGGCATCTCATCGAGCCCGAATACTACATCATGCAGCCCGTAGACTGGAACCCGCGAGAGGAAATTGGCCTCAACGCCAGCGGCGAGTACGACGCTACGGAGGTCGAAAAGTGGTCGAAGCGTACGAAACTTTTCGGCCATGTGGTCGAGAACTGGGTCCAGAACTTCTATGGCAAGCGAACCCTGGTCTTCGCCCGGACCGTGCGTCAGTCCATCTGGATTGCCGAAGAGTTCGGTAAGCGGGGCATCCCGTTCGCGCACATCGATTTCTCGACGCCCCCGAAGGACCGGCAACGTATCATCGAGGGCTTCCGCAACGGTGACATCGTGGGGCTCACGAACGTCGACATCTTTTCGGAGGGCTTCGACGTACCCGATGCAGAAGTGGCCGTACTCGCAACTCCAATTCGGTCGCCCACCCGCTATATCCAGCGTGTGGGACGCATCATGCGGCCTTCCCCCGGTAAGAACAAGGCGGTCGTCGTCGACCATGGCGGCGTACTGTGGGAGCATGGGCCGGTAACACGTTACCAGCACTGGGTTCTCGAACCGGCCAGGGGCGAGAAAGCAAACCCACTTCGCGCCGTCAAGCTGCGCAAGGAGCGCGAACGCCGGTGCCCGATGTGTGGGCATACCTTCAAGGCCGGCACCAGGGAATGCCCCAAATGCGGTTACGACTTCCACCACATCCCGCCCGGCTACGAAATCCCCACCATCCCGGCCATCATGGTCGAGTACCGCCAGTTCCTTCACCAGAAGCGGAGTGGCAAACTCACCGAGTGCCGGCGCTTCAGCCTTCCCTACGACTACGACGAAGCCAGACTGTGGCAAGAGCTGCTTGGGTACTGGAAGCAGACGCAGGATAGGAAGCCGCCCAAGAAGCCGTGGAAGAAGGGCTTCGTGGACATCCTGTTCTATGCTGTGACGTGCACTTGCGCGGACGAACTGTTTGGTTGGGGGCGGTGGAAGATGGAGCCGCTACCGCCGGGCGACGTTATCACCCGCATCATCCGCTGGTATGGTAGTCTGAAGTCGAAGGGTTACTTCTCGTGGAGGCAGTTTCCGTGCTGGCGAAAGGAGGGATAATGCAGAAGCAGCAGATGCAAGTGGAAGAGAAACCAACGGTCAAGGTGGCGTTGAAGGAGCCTGGTGTCAGCCCCGAGCTGCTGGTGCTCCAAATCGTGAGCGAATTGCGCTCGTCACGTGAGCGTAATTGGAGCGTCGGCGGTGCGGCGCACGCCCTAGCGGAGCTGGGGTATACCGACGACGCCATCGCCCAAGAGGTCACGGAGCAAGGGGTTCCGGTTGAGCGGTCCACCATCAACCTGTACCGGCTCAATTACGAGTTCTACATTGTCAAGTACGGGCTCGACCCCGACGAAATGCTGAAGTGGACCACCCGCCAGGTGTCGGCCATCCGGCGCATCGTGGGACCGTACAACGTGGACAAGGAAACTCTGCTCGAAATCTTGCGGCGGGTGCGCGGGAAGTCGCTACGTGAGACCGCCGAAATCGCGGCCAAGGCCGTGGGCAAGAAGAACGTGCGCGAAAGCGAGTTCAAGAACGTTGCCTTGCCTACGCCCATCGTCGAGCGCTTGCAGGATTTCACCTCGTACCTCCAGGGCATCGTCGACGCCGTAGGCGACAAGGTGCTGGTCACTCCTACGGTCGCCATCGAGTTCTCGATGGAGGTCATCGAGGCGTTCGACCGGGAAGTGCTGATGAAGCTGTGGCAGCAAGCGCACGGCGAGGCTTCGGAAGAGGACTTTGAGGAGGCGGACGATGAGTAAGGACAAAATCACCGTCCTCGGCGAGCGGTATGCCAAAGCGCGGCGGCGTGTTCTGCTGATGGAAGCCGACCTCGCCGCGGCGGAAGCGGCGGCATACCTCGAAGCGGATGAGAAGGAACCGAACAAAAGCGAGACCTGGAAGAAGCACTACGCCAGACGGAAAATCGCGCCCCTGGCCCACAGGCTGGCGCAGGAACGGGCCGAGATGGAAGAGGCGCGTACCATGCTGGCGGTACTGGGGGTTGACGTATGCGGTTAATCTGGGGCAAGGAGCTGAAGAGCGTAGCACCGTACATCTTCGACGGGGCGAAGTTCGCGGTGCACGAGGCTTACGTGACCCTCCCCATTACCAGGCTGTATGCGTTCAGCACGGGGAACATGCGGGAAGTACCGATGTCCAACGCCGTGGGCGAGAGCTTTCTGTCCTACCGGGCTGAATACTATGCCGTGGCTCACCCGAGCGTAAAGCTCCCGCCGCGCTTCGGTCTGCATCTCATGGCCCGCCCAGAAAATAGCGACGTGCTCAACGTTACCCCGGCTTTCTACCCGCCGAGCACCGGGGCGATGGAGGTTGAAGCCGGGACATTCCTGCGGGCCTTCAAGATTTACCGGCTGGAAGGCAACCCGCATGTCTTTGCCGCCTACCTGTACGACTATGGCGGCGGGGGCGAAGCCGTGCATGTGCTTGACGCCGCAGCGAAAGAGCGCGCGGAGGTGGCCGTTGCCTAACCGCGACGACCTGAAGCGCGAGTTCTACCGCAAATTGAAGGCGTTGCCGTGCATTGTTTGCGGGAAGTACGGGGTGGACGCCGCCCACATCACCCCGATGGGGCGGTTCATGGACTGGACGGCGCGTTCCCACAGGGGGCCTCGCGGGTACTTTGCCGTGCCCTTGTGCCGGAAGCACCATGACGCTATCCATAGGATGGGCGAAGAGGCTTTTTGGCACGAGTACCACATCGACAAGGCGTATCCCTATGCGGTCGCCTTGCGTATCCTTGCGGAGGTAGTAGATGAGAGCTGAAACACGAGTAGGGGTTGAAAACGGCGTATTGGCCGCTGGTTTGGGCATCGAGAGTGAAGTCGCAGATGCGGACGTGGTGGCAGAACGACTGCTCGAAGAGGTGCTGTACCACTTCGGCGTTTACGGCGTGACGTTCTATAAGAAACAGCTCGATTACGGGCAGGGGAACATCAGCAAGTTCGGCAAAGAGGGCGTCCTTGTCCGGCTCTACGACAAGGTGGAGCGCCTGCGGAACCTGTACGCGAAGGGCCGCAACGCCAGCAACGAGAGTGTACGGGATACCCTGTACGACATCATCGGCTACGGCGTCATCTCTTTGCTGCTTCTCGACGGCGTGTGGCCGACGGAGGATTGTAATGAGCCGCCGCACCCTCCAGCCTGATGCCGCTACGCGCCTCCCGGCGAAAGACCGGGAGGCCCTGCGGTTTGCGCTGCAAAATGCGCGCCGCAGCCCGGCTGGGGCCTACGCCATTATCCGCGATGTGGCGAAGCGCAACTTCGGGGCGAAGCGTAGGCAAGAGCACATTATGAAGGCGCTGCTAACGGTTAGCAAAGAGATGAAAGGGGGTACGGAATGAAGGACTTGGGAATTCACTACTGGACGCTGGCTTTTGGCGGTGTACTACTTGCGCTTTCCGGGCTGTTCGGCGTGCATTACATCGGAGTGTTGTTGGCCAGCATGACGCTGTTGACGGCGGCGCTCGTCATCTCCGATGACCCTGAGCGCAGACTGGATATCCCTGCCCGCATCGGTCAGCGGCTACGCACAACGGCGGCTTTGCTGGTTTACTTGGGCGCATCCATCCTTGTTATTGGTTCGCTGACGCTGCTTAATGTGTCGGCCCTGCTCAGCTTCGCGGCCACCATCATCGGGGGTATCCTGGGGGCGGCCTTGGCCGATGTCGTCGTGGAATTGCATCGACGGGGGAGCTGATGCCTGACGTGCAGGAGTATACTATCGGGCGTTGGACGTTCTTTTGTGATGGCAAGCATTTGGTCGTCACCGAGGACTTTACCGCCTACTACAGGTACGAGCCGGATGGCATTATCCGCGTTAGCGACCTGTCGGGGTATACCGGCACTGGACGCACCCTGCAGCAGGCCATCTATCGGATGCTTTGCGAAATGTACCGCGCTGGTGTAAGATGGTTTGCAGAGGCGGACGAGTACTACAGTAGGAAGGAGGCGTATCGTGGCAATCCGGTACTGGACCGAGAGGTGGAAAAGGGTTCTTGAGAACCTTGGTGTGCCCGGCGCGAAGGTCGTCGAGAAGGACGGCCTCTGGGTCAAACACCCCTTCAGTGCTGCTGGAGTTATTGTCGGGGAACAACTCGGCTTGCCGGACCTGCGACGCGAGGTGGAGGCCGCGCCGGAGGAAACCCCGCTCGATTTCCACCATATTCGTTACGTGGCGGCACGGGAGCAGGGCGATGATTGGCTCGTGGTCATGACCCCTAGGGCGTTCAAGCAGTTACTCGACGGCCATCTGTTCCTCAGCCTCTTTACGACTTCACACGACAAGGTTGCCAAACTCATGGGGGAGCTTGGTGGGAAGATGCAGGAGGAGGATGGGACTTTGCGCATCGAGGTCGTTCTCCCTACCGGCCATGTGTTCGTCCTGACGGGCAACGACCAGGAGTTTGTGATGGCTATGGGAAGCATTACGCAGCGTACCCTTGGTGTCACCCCGGAGTTTTACAAGCGCGTGAAAGAGGCGTTCATGAAGGGGAAGGAGGCTGTTGATGGGAAAAAATAGCACCGACAAGGGCAAGCGGGGAGAGCGCGAGTGGGTCAACCTTCTGAAGCGGTACGGCCTTACCGCGAAACGCACCAGTCAAACCCAGGCGCGTAAAGGGCTCGAAGCCCCAGACGTAACGCACGTCCTTGGGGTGGCCGAAATCAAGCGGCGCAAGCAACTTCCGATTAGCGAGCTGTACAAAGCGCTGGAGCAGGCACGGTCTACCTATGGTAAGCGCCATCCGAACACCGTGCACTACGTTGCCGCACGCAAGGACCGGCACGACTGGTTCGTAGTGCTCACGCCCGAAGACTTTTTGCGTTTGCACCTCTATCAGCTTTTCACGCTGCTCCTCGCTGAAGACCCCGAAGAAGTTGCCTACGTGCTCGGCACCTTCCAGCCCGATGAAATCAATGTAGCCGACGACGGGAAGGACGGTAAGCGGTTCGAGGTGACGGTTCGCCCGACGAGGCTTGGGGTGTACTCGTTCGCCTTGGTGGCAACTTACGAGCAAACCGATGACGAGGGCGAGGTCGAAGTCCACTACCATTTTGGGCATTCCTCAGTGCAGTACCGATATGCGGCCAGCACGTTTGACCGCATCGTAGAAGGCTTCGAGGAGGGGGTGCAGTGGCGCAACGAATGACCCCGGAGCAGATGTACTCCATGGTCCTGACGTTCGATGACGTACTGCTGAAGGAGTATATCTCCAGGCCGTTTTCTCCCAACCGCGGCCATGGGGCTCCGATGGTCAAATTCCCGCAAGCGTATTACGACTTCGTGGAGCGCGCCGGCGACGACGAAATCGACGCCTTCTGGGACGCCATTCATAGCAACCAACTGCAAAGGGCACAGGAAATCTCTGGCATCAAGCCGTCCATCGTGATGCGGATACACCTCATGGTGAATACACCCGGCGGCTATCTTGGAAGCCCCAGCAGCGTTGAATACTACTTTGGCGACATCCCGCTGCATCGGTGGATTGACATCGTGCGTAATGTCGACGACCAGCAAGTTGCCAAGTACTGGAACCGATACGTCAACCGGGGGAAGGGACCGCCCTGGGAAGGACTGTCGCAAGCGGCGCAATTCGCCTTCATGCGACTGGCGGAAGTTTACAACGAGGCCGTTGGAGCGCTACAATAGCGATGCGGCTGGGGGTAGCGCAGTCTGGTAGCGCACCCGCCTTGGAAGCGGGGGGTCGGGGGTTCAAATCCCTCCCCCCAGACCAATAAAAAAGAGGCCCGACCAGATTACTGGCCGGGCCTGAAGAGTTTTGTTAGCTCGGACAGGAGGTCACCTGTTCGGGCTTCGATGGAAAAGTTGTAGTGCTTGCGCGGGAGGCCAGTCAGAGGCTCCTCGCGCGTGAAATAACTGCGTACCGGAGTGCCGAACAGCAGGGCCACTCCGGGGTCATAACGAGCCGGGTCGGCAAAGGCCCGCAACGGGTACTCGACACCGAAGTGGTTGTACCCGTACTGGTGCTCCATCTCGTACTGCTTGAGTAGCCGAAACAGCGGGCCGGGGTCGTAAGGGGGCGGGACACGGATGCCGGCGGCGGCGTCACGCGCCAGGTCTTTATCGACCAGGCTTGTGGTGCCAAGCGTGACGCCCATCCCGTAGCCGGGAAGCTGAGCGGTCATGAGCAACTTCGGGTCGAAGCCGATGCGTCGCAGTCCCTCGCCAGGCACGTATTCGGCCCCGACCTGGAAACCAACGCCGTCCAGCTTCCCGCCCGTCCCGGCCCCGAGCAGAATGCCCAGGGCCGTCATTAGGGCGATGGGGTCTACCTTGAACTGCATTAGTAGCCGGAAACCACCATCACGTCTTCGCTACCGTCGGCCCAAACGTCGCCCGTGTACCACAGCTCGTAGCCGTCGGTCCCGCCCGCAAGGGGCGTCACGTCGACCCAGTAAGCCGACGTGAAGTCGGGGTCGTTTGGGTCTTTGAAGCTGATACGCAACGTACCGCCACAGTGTAGCCGCAGGTAAACACGGCGCTTGTCGGTCTCTACCGTCTCCTCGTCGTAAGTGGCGGGGTCGGGCCGGATGAGCACAGGCGAGCTGGGGGCCGGCACGGTGTAGCCTACCAGCTTGCCGAGCGAACTGATGAACGGGTGCATGGTGTACCTCCAAAAGAAAGTGCCGCGCACGGGGACACACGCGGCTGGCGTTGCGTCAAATCGGAGTTAAAGCGAGTAAGCACGTGCACGAAAGGCGAGAGTGCTTGTGGCCTAAACCTATTCCCCGTTCACGCCCTCATTATACTACACTAGTAAGTGTACGTCAAACGCCCAGGAGATGCAGAACGAGGCCGATGGCCAACCAGGAGACGAAGATGATGGGACCAGCCGGGTTCTTCGATTTCTGATAGAACCACTCGCTGACTGTCTTGCCCGTCAGCACGTCCCAGGCCATGTCCGCCAGTCCAGCAGCAAGGGCCATGAACGCCACGCCCCCGGCCACCTCCCAGCCGAAGGCCAACCACGTGCCCACGACTGCTGCTGCAATCCATGCGATGAATACGAAGGCGTTCTTCAGCATCAGCGTTTACGCTTCCTCCCCCTCTTGTCCAGCTTCATTCCGCCGCACCCCTTCAGCCTCATGCCGAGGTTTGCGGCGCTCAGAAGCGAGCGGTCCTTCTTCTGCTGGGCAACCTGCTTAGCCTTCTTCAAGCAGGAACAAGTGGCACTACCGTAGCCATGCCGCTTGCACCACTCAGTCATGCGGCCAGGGCGCTTAATGGCCTTCTTGAGGTTCAGCCCTTCGTTGCCGGTGCGTCCACCGCCCCTGCGCGGAGACTTCTTAGGCTTTCGGCGCGTCGCCATAGTTCACCTCCGTGTTATCGACTACCTCGCGCAACGCTACGGCGAGAGCATTCACCAGCGCACCCTCGTCGCACCCCTCGGGGCAGTCTACGTACTGCACTTGTACGTCGGCGGTCTTGTCGCCGGCGTCCTTCTTGACCAGCACTTGCACTTCTATCATGTCCCCTCCTAGCTCCACACCGTGTCGACACTGGAGTTCACGTAATCGGCATCGTTAATGGCTCCGCAGTTCGAGAAGGCGTTCGAGTTCCCCTCGAAGACGCCATTTATCGCGCCCGTGCCTATCTTTCGAATGGCGTAGCCCCAGTTGTAGAAGACGTTGCCAACGAACTTCAGGTTGCCGGTTCCGTCGCGGCGTTCGACGCCGTTACCACCATGGCTACCGTAGTTCATGAACATGTTGTTGGCGGCCAGAGTGTTGGCCTTACCGCCGCCGCGGATGCGCACGCCGTAGTTTCCACTCCCACCGCGCGTGATGAAGGAGTTGCCGGTAACAATTACGTTATCGGCGTCGCTGAAGAACGACCACTGCGTGCTGTCCTGGCCGCCACCGGTGTGGCTTTCGACCGCGTTCCCTACCACCGTAGCCTTCCGTGGATTGTTCAGGCTCATCGGGTAGGGGTAGGTGAACCGATACAGGTACACGCGATTGTTCGCTACGATAGCGCCGTCCGTGCTGTCGATGTTGACGCCGCCGTTGGCAACGCCGCTTGGGATGTGCGTCCAGAAGGTGTTGTTAATGACGCGCGCCGCACCCTGAACGGTTGCGGTAGCACCGTGCACAGGCTCGATGTTGTAAAACTGGTTGCCGAAGACGAAGGCGTCGCCGCTAAAGAGGTGCACCGGCGACACGCGGTAACCACGCACGACACTGTTGCGAAGCACGCCGTTGTCGATAACCTGGAAGCGAGTGTTGATAGCCACACTGTCTGCGACTACGGCATCGCCGTATATTTGAATGTTGGCGTCGACGAAAAGGCTGTCGTGCGTGTAAGACGACGCGGCGTTGTCCGACGTGGTAAACCGTACCTGGCCCGTGAAAGTGCAGCCGTCCCACTCGACTTGCACCGTTTCGCCGGGAGTATCAGGAGCGCCCGCGTTGAACTCCAGCCGTCCGCTCGTAACGACTACTGTGGCATTCTTTACGGTGTGCGAATATCCGAAGTCGAAGATGAGCGTCGACGAAGAACCGTCCTGAAGGGTGACGCCGTACCAGTCGATGGTGGTGGTATTGTGGTACGTCCGCACCACGTCATATAGGTTCATGAACTGCGTGCGGTTGACGGTCGTACCGCTCCCAAAGAACCAGACAGCCAATACGTCCCCGGTAAATACTCGTTGCCAAGAATGCCCATCAGCGTCGACTAGGACAGTACCGTCGTTGTCGGCGCGGTTGGCGGGGTCGCGGATGAAGAACCCCTGTCCACCATCGCCCGCGGCGGCGCGACCACCGACCAGGATGATAGGCGAGGTAGGAGTCGAAGAAGCGCGTAGGTCGTCGTAGGTGTCGTAGTTGCTGACGGTGGGGTCACCGCCGGCCAGTATCCACTCCGTACCGTTATGCCAATAGTACGATGCCGTTGCCTGCTCAAAGAACCAGGCCCCCTCGCGGTAGTCGCTTGGGGGCGGCAAGGTTTCGCCTATCGTGATTTTGTCGCCGAAGGGAAAGCTCATACCGGCACCGCCCTCCCTACGTAGCTCTCAGTGAAATCTTGCGTGTTCGGGTCGTAGATAGCGACGAAGGCATAGTTCTTGTCGACCCAGAAGGTGTGCGGCTCGTAGTGGACCACATGTTCGCCTACCGCCGGAGCTGGCATCGGTAACCTGGTTGGTATCGCGACGACCTCGGACACAAAGCCGTGAGAGAACCCGACGCTTGATACGTCGAAAGCGTCGACCAGCCGCACGTACATGAACCCGTGCAACGTTGCCAGGTCGAAGTCTTCCCCGCTCATGTCACAAACCTGGTACTCGCTGCTCCACATGAATTGCTCATTTGGAAGAGGAAGCGCATACCGCTTCGGTACCAGCGCGTCGGGATAGGTGTTGCCGTTGCCGTCTTCAACGTCGGTCATGACGATGAGGTCACTGCGCAGGTTCGGATAGTGTTTCAGCGCGCGACCGACCCTGGCGTTCGGCGTCGGCTTTGGGATGAACCTCCAGTCCATATTACCCCCTTATCAGAGTGTGCTTCAGCTCCCGATACGCCTGCAACGTGTTGTAGATGGTGTCCCACATCTGGTCGGTGATGGGGTGACGCCCCTCGTTGGCAAGCGCCAGCAGGTCTTTGATGACATCGAAGCCCACGCTAGTAGACGCATCTTCCAGGGCGAGGGTCGGTTCATAGTTGGTGCCTACGTGCCGCACGACAATGCCGTGACGCCGCAGCACTTCGGCATCGTCGATGTCAGACAACGTGGACTGCTGTTCCAACTAGAACACCCCCCTTCGCGTCGTAAACGCGCGCTTCAGCATGACGCATGGCGCTGTATCCTCTGTCATGATGCCAACTATCCACCGCCGTCAGGCTCGGGAGCCTCGTGACCATGACGCCCAGCTCGTCGTGGACGCCCACGGTTTGCGTTTGGCGCTTACGGTGGTGGTGCCCCAAGAACCACTCCCTCCACCGCGTTTCGCCCCAGTCCTTGGGCCGCTCGGTCGCCATGATGAGGGGGAGCTTGTCTTCCTTGACATCGTTGCCGTGAGTGATGCCAAAGAGCAGCTTCCCTTGGCGGTAGTATTCGCGGTAGGTGGGGCGGTTGATGATAGTCACGCGCCCATCCTCTCGGTACCGCTGCTCCAGCGCGAAGCCTATCATGTAGGTGGTATGGCGGTCATGGTTTCCCGGAGCGGCCACCACGTCCACGTTGGCGACTTCGGCCAGGGCATCGATGGTGCCGGCTATCATGCGGAAGGCGGCCCCAACGACCTTGGCCCACCGGCTGTCCACGTCCTGCGGCGTTCCAGCGGTAGTGGTGTTGCTGCTGTTGTCGGTGTGCACGAGGTCGTTACCTACGACATAGAGTACCCGTCCAGGCTTGTAATGCTGCGTCGCCGCGAGTAGATGAGAAACGGCCTCGATGTACGTCGAGACCGCTATGTGAATGTCGTAGTTCTCCCCCACCTCCTCTTCCCACGCCAGCTTGCCAACGTGCTGGTCGGGAAGAGAGAGGACCATCAGCAGGTCGTTCCCCTTGTGGGGTTTGGCCTTAGGGAGCTTGGGCACCTTCGCCTTGACGATGGCTTCGATGGCCTCAGCGGGGTCGGCTTGCACGTCGTAGGCGACGTGGTGCAGCTCGACCACCTTGCCATCCTTCCCCAGTGCTTCCCACTTGCGCACCTTGCGGGGAACCAAGTTCAGCTTGCCGCCACCCTTGGCTTGTTCAAGCCAACGGTATGCCGTTGGTGCGCCTATGGAGATACCTTTTTCTTTGCGCAGGAACCGGTAGAAGGACGAACCGGATTTGCCTTTATACCTTGGGCTGGCCTCCCACTCTTCAACTAGCTGCTGTAACGTCAACTCGTCCATGTCGTTATTGTACCACAAAGCGCGTACTACTAGCTGAGGGGCTTAACGTCGTCGTTGAAGCCAGCGGTGTTCCCACTGTCGCCGGGAATGGGTTCGACGGTATCGCCGGGGTGCCCGGCCTGATTATCGCCGCCGCCGCCGTCACCTGGGATGGGCTCGATAACGTCGCCAGGGTAACCAGCCTGGTTGTCATCGACGGGGATTGGGGCGATGACATCGCCCGGAAAACCAGCCTGATTGGTAACGTCGGACAGGACGAAGTCCGCGATGTCTTGGGGGCTGAGTGCGTCCTTTAGCTGGACATGCGCTTGGGCGCTGACACTGATGCGTTTGATGTCGAAGCCGTCTTCAACCTGCACCAGCAGCCCTTTGCACTGCAGGGGCTCGACGATGCCCTGGATGCCGATAGTGATTGCCTCATCTGCACTGGGACGGATGACTAGATACTTCATGGCGACACCACCGTAACATAGGCACGCACCGTCTGCGAGACGTTGACGTTGCCTGCGGTCCCCGCCCTGAATGATACGCGAGGGAAAACCAGCGACTTCGACGGGAGGGCGCTATACATTCCGTAGCCCTCGATGGCGCTCGACGTGATGTAAATGTTGCCGGTAGAAGGAACACGGAAAGTACGCACGAGGAAGGGAACGCGCACGAGAAGGTAACCCGAACCAGAGGCCGCATCCCACCGCCCGAACGGGAGGTTCGCAGCGTAAATCCGCTGCGAGCCCGACAACCGGTAAAGGCCGCCACGCAGTGGGGCAGGGTCGCCAGCGGCGGTTTCCCCGGTCGCCGCAAGCAAGGAGGCGACAGAAGAACCACTAGATGGGCTAACGCTCAGAATGTACACCAAGATGATGGTGACGACCGAAAATCTGGTGACGCCAAGGGTTGGGTCCGATGGCGTAACCGTTACGGGTGGGATGCTGTTCCAGCTACCTGTAGGAACTGCGACGCCCGATGCAGAACTGGCGGCTATATTAGCAGAGGTCATACTGCTGTTGAACGCGCCAGAGCTGGCGATAACGATGTCATCGGCGTTTTCGGTCAGGGTGATGTTACTTCCCGCGGTGAGGCGACGCAGCACAACCTGGTCACCAACCACTCCACGCAAAACGCGCACATCCCCAGCGCCGGCGTTCTCAAGGGTACGGAAGTTGAGTGTAGAGCCGGTCTTGTCACGGTAGACCTCACCGACGCCGCCACCGACATTAGCGCCATCGGTGACGCCGCCAGCCGCCCCGACATCAACGGAAAGGTCTACCTCATCTGGATTTTCGACTATGGCGACCGAACCGTCGCCACTCACTAACGACCGCAAATTGACCTGGTTGTCGCCAGTGATGTCGCGGAAAAAGCCCACCCCGGCCCCAACGTTGTTGAATTCGGCACCATCAAAGATGATGTCGCCCATCGTCTCGGTAATGCGCAACGCGCCACTACCCTTGACGATGGTCTTCAAGAAAGCGGTGAACGGGTCGTATGGGGCGCTCCATCCGAGCAGGCTAATGCCGGTCCCAGCGGGGTCATCCGTGATGACCGCCCCATGGATATTGACCTCGTTGGCGGCTGTCGTGATACGGAGCAGGCCACCCTCATGCCGTAGGGTACGCAGGTTCGCAATGGTCCCCGCCAACCCTTGGTAAATTTCACCACTCCCGGTGCCCACGTTCTGCAAGTCCGTGAGGCCGCCAGGGGAGGCGATGGAAACCCACGCGCCGCCCTGTCGCATCCACAGGGTTTGCGTCGGCACTTCAAGGAAGAGGTCGCCTTCCTCGAACTCGTTCGGCGACGGGAGCGTATCGCCCCTGTAGACCACGTATTTCTCGCGCATTACATGCCTCCGGCCAACTTGACACCGACCAACGACAGAAGCGCGCTGACGAGGGCGATGACCACGTAACGGAGAACACCGCTATCGTTGTTGCCATCGCTGGGGTTGTTGCGAGCATTCAGCTCGCCACGCATCTCGTGTAGCTCCGACGCGACCTTATCAAGCCCTTCGCGCAGTTCGTTCAGTAGATAGAGAATGTGCTTGTTGGACACTTCTAGCCTCGTCAGTCGCGCCTCCACGTTGAGGCGGTCGCTGCTTACCACCGGAATGTCATTTGCAGGCTCACCCATCCTGTCCCCCACTTGAGTTGCGCAAACAGGGCTTCGGTATAGAGGTTGATAGCGGAATAGGGTTGCCACTCCAGGCTGGGCGTCCTCAGCTCGACACCGCCGACTATCTCAACGGCGTTGCCGATACTGAACAAGGACTGCTCCACCACGGCGACGAGTTCGACGCCAGAGCCGTAGTGGTAATCAGCCCTGACGCCGAACCAACCGCCGGCAAGTGCCGCGCTAGAGAACGCGGCGCTTACCAGGAGTGCTCTTAGCAGACGCATCGGTGAACCCCTTTACGAGGTCCACGCCACCGCTGGCGGTGAGCCCGGCCATGAGCCCGAAGTAGGCCCAATCGTTGCCGAGGAAGCCAAGGCGGTTACCGCCGAAGGCGAGGGCCTCGGCCACCACAACCGACAGGCCGATGACGACCTTGCCGTCCAGTTTGGTGGCGATGTGCTTGCGGATGAGCGCCACGAAGGACGCGACCACGGCGGCGAGCGCCGGGATGCTGGCGAACCAAGCCGCCACGTCAGTAGGGATGCCTTCCATGTTGTCCTCCTATGCTAACGGTTAGCACTAGGCTGCTGGGGCCTCTTTGGTGTCGGCGGGGACGACTTCACCCTTTCCGTCGGGAACGAACCCCTCGGGGACAGAGTACTCCTTCGGGAGTTTCGAGTACGGCTTCGCGGCGATGAGTGCACCGGGGAGCATCCGGTCGCCGAGATAAGCAGCCCCCTGTTTCTCAACCCACACCACGATGTAGCGCGCGCGCCCCTCATCGTGAATTGCGAAGGGCGGTAGCTCAACGACGCCAGAGCCGTACTGTTCGGTGAAGAAGTCCACGTGCTTGGTGAACTTCGTATAGGTCTTCGCGTACTCGCCATCCCCCGTGAACAGAACGAGGTACGGCATCATGAAGCTGTTGTATTCCATCAGGTCGATTACGTAGAACATTGCCCCTCCTTACGCATACCGGTACAGCAGAGCGTCCTCGTTGTGCTCACGCGCCACCGGCGGGATGCCATGCATCGTTGCGTAGTTGTTGCCGAGGAAGTAAGTGTTGGCGACGTAAGTGTCGCCGAGCACGTGCGTGAGGTTGTTACGGATGGCGACCCACTTGCTCCCCGTGGGGTATTGCCAGTTGCCGCTGTGTTGAATGATGACGCCCATCGTTTCCTGGAAGCCGGCTGGCGCGACCTTGATGCCACCAGGCACTTCGGGGTCCGGCTTAACGGTAATCTGGTAGTACGCCCCCCACACCTTCTCGAAGTCGTCGGACGCCCTGATGTGCAAACCGGGGCCTCGCGTCGCCATGAAGGTGTCGTCGTCAATCCACCGAGCCGCTTCGCGGGGGATGAGCAAGTAGTCCATGTTGTTGTTATAGCCAGGCACGTATGCGCTGGTGCCGTAGCCGAAGCGAGCCTTCAAGAACTTGTCGTTGTGTTCCCAGGGGCCATGGTACTGATACAGGTAGACCCACCAGGGCTTTGCCATCGGTTCGGGTAGTTTCATCTTGCCTCCTAGAAGCCGTCTTTGATTTCGTCCATGACGACCATCAACGCCCCGGCCAGGGGCAGCATCTTTTCGATGCGGTAATCGGGATCGTCGACGTACTTGTCGATGGTGTCGACCTCGTACAGCACCATCTCGTGCTGTGCGTCGTCGATGTAAAGGCGGCCACCGGTGTGGGCGGCCACTTCGGTAGACCACACCGGGTGTTCCTTACCGGTAAGCAAGCGGATGCGTTCAGCGACGTAGTAGCTGGTCATCCGCCCCTTCTGGTGGTAGATGGGTTTGGCCCCGTTGGGGATGTCGTAGTGCAACGAAATGGACAGCGTAGCCGGTACCACCCGAGCGGAGAATGGAATGGTCTTGTCCTCGATGCGCGTCAGCATGATGTTGAAGGGGGCCGACATGCGCACCAGCAACCACTTGAGGGTGAGGGCGGTTGCGAGGGCAGCATCCGCCTCTCGCAACCCGTCTTCCCTCACCACACCAGGATACTTCCCACCATGTCCAGGGTCGATAATCAAAAGCGCCACTACTGGCACCTCCCGTCCTTCCAGTGCCCGCCGAACAGCTCGCAAAGCTGCTGGGCGTGCTCCTTGTAAAGCTCCAACTGCTCTTGGTAATACCGCATTGCGGTTTGCTGGTCACCGGCGCGAATGGCTTCCTGTACCTTGCGACGCAGTTCCCGCTGCTTGCGCTCGTACTGATATTCGAGCCGGTCCTTGCTCTCGATGAAGTCGGCTGGCCCCAGTTCCCTGATGTTGAAACCAAGGGTCTTGGCCAGGGCCTTGGCCGGTCCATAACCATACTCGTCAGCGTAAGCCTTAAGCAGAAGCTCCGGGTTGTTTGCCCGGTAGTGCTTCAGTAGGTTTGCAGCGATGTTGCTACCCCATCGCAGGTGACCGGGCATGTAGCCTTGTGCAAGGTATCCGACGGTCTTCAAGCCACGCTCCGCAGGCGTGCGGTCCAGCGCTGGCGAGAAGACTTCCTTGCCGTAGCGCGCACCGAACGGCCCCTTCCCCTCGCCCGTGGTCAGGGCGGCACTGGCGTCGATAAGGGACTGGAAGACGCCGCCAGCAGCGATTTCACCAAGGCCGTCCGTGAAGAAGTCGGCCCCGGCTAGCTGCGGGAACATGTACTTGATGGGGACAGCCACGAAGCGGCCACGCTCACCGGTCGGAATGAGGATTGGGGCCTGGTCTCGCAACCACAGACTGTTGACGATGAGCCCGGCTGTCTGACGGTCCTCTTCCGGCAAGAACTGGTCGGAAGCAGACGCGACGCGCGCCATCGTGGAGATGGTAACGGGCCGCCGGCCAATCAGCGTTGCCGTGCGCGAGAGGTTGAAGTAGGGGAAGCTCGGGAAGAGGGCAAGGCCCCACCGCTTCAACCACCGCACCATGTGCGGCTGGTTCGAGTAGTCGAAGAGAATGTTGTTGGCGTACTGTGCAGCCAGCGCGCCGGCGGTGTTCTTGTCGATGCCCTGCTTGATGAAGCGGTCACGCAGAGCGTAGAAGGTAGTCACGCGCATCGTGTCTTCCGAGAGCTGGAAGACGCCGAACATGGGCCGCCCGCTGGCGAGGTTCGCCGCAGTCTTACCCCACCGGTCCACCGCCTCCTGGAACTGCGTGGTCGGCTTTCCGGCCTTGCGCATGATGTCTTCGAGTCCCTGGAGCAGCCGGTCGCCGGCTTCGGCGGCCATCTCACCCTCACCGTAGAGCTTGAGCTGCTCCCAGCCTGGACCAAGCGTGCGCAGGTCTTGCGTCTTCATGACCTGGCGGATGTCGTGGGCGGCCTTCGCCCCGTAGGTCACGATTTCTTGGGGCGTCAAACCGCCGGCGTGCATCGCCGTGATACCGCCGCTGATGTTGCGCGCGATGGTCGTAGGCGATGCAAGCCACATCACGCGGAGGTTGTTCAGCATCCGCTGGTAGTAACCGCGGTCGCCCGTGCTGACGGCGCGCAGGATTTGGTCGGCAAAGTAACGCGGGATGTACTTCCCGGCCAGCGGTCCGTAGATTTCCTTGTTCGGTATCTGCACAGCGTTCTTGACGCCGAGCCGCTTGAGGTCGGCGGGGTCGCTGGCGAGAAGGCCCAAGCGCCCCAACTCGTTCCACATCGTGCGCAGGATTTCTTGCCCTGCGATAGCTCGCCGCCCCGCCGCCGCCATACCTGCGGCGCGCTCTTCCAGGCGCGCCAGCGGAAGCCAGGCGGCCAACTCCTCTTCGGGTACCTTTCGGGACTGGAAGAGCACCTTACCGATGAGAGACGCTGCTGGCTTTTTCCCGGCGTAGGTGCCGCCTTCCAGGGCGCGCTCGATTTTCCGGCGCAGATCCGGTCCCACGTCTCGGTACTGCACTTCCTTCAACGCCTTGACCACATCGTCGGCGCTGACCCCGGTATAGTGCTCAATCATCTCGGGGCTGATGGTGCCGTCCCCGTAAGCAAACAGGAAGTCGGCAACCTTGTCCGCCGCCTCCTTGTTAGCGACTCGCTCCAGGGCGCTGGTGAACTCGTCGGCGCGCAGGTCCATGGCGGGTATCCACTTCGTGCCCGCCCGCGCCGTCTGCAGGAAGGCGCGCATGAACCCTTCGTCCTGGATGTTGATACCCATGACGCGCCTGAAGTAGCCGTCGCTGACGTTCTTGAGGTAGGTCAGCGGGTTCACCGAGTAGAACCGCATGATGGGGTCTTTGCCCCAGGCGTCGGCGAGGGCGCTGAACAGCTTTTCCTCGGTCTCGTCCAACTCCTTGTCGAACGCCTTCTTCCAGACCGCTACCGCCAGCTCCGAACGGTCGACTTCCATCCGCTTGGCAACCTTGTCAAGCAGCTTGTTGTAGTCGTCCATCCCGGAAAGTGTCCAGCCCAACCAAGTGGTGATTTCGAGCTGGCGCTTGGCGGTTTCGATGCCGGCCTTGAAGAGGGCGTCTTCATCGACGCCATACTGCTTGGCAATCTTCTTCAGGCGCTCGTAGTATTCAGTCTGGCCGCGCGAGAAGTCGAGCAGGTCGTTGACGTTCGGTGGTTTGCCGGTCTCGATGACCTCGCGTGCGAGCTTCGGGCCACTGAGTAGGCTGTCCAGCAGCTCTGCAGTGCTCTTGCTCCAGAGGTCGTAAGCCTTGGCATTTTGACTCGGCTTCAACCCGGTAAACTTCTCGAACGTCTCGGGGACCGACTTGATGGCTTCGAGCGCAAGCGCGTTGAAGTGCAGCGCCTTCTGCTTGGCGCGGTCGAGCAACGCAGGCGTTGCCTTGGCCTCACCACGCGCGATGTCAGTCACATCCGCATGGCCGTACAAGCGCCGCAATGCCTCTTCCATCGGCGTGCCGGCATAGGCGGCCATGAGCGCCTGCGGTGTCAGAGTGGCCTCTGCGACCGACAGACCATGCTTGTAAAGTCCCTGCTCCCCGATGTACTCGACAGCAAAGGGGCTGGGGATTTTGTCCAGGATGTTGACCAGCGTTTTGCCAACGGCAACGCGAGCAGGCTCAGGGATGAACAGGGCCGGGCTACGAAGTTTTTGGCCGAACGCCTTCTGCGCGGACAGGCGCGCGATTTCGGCCATGGTTTCGTCGCCGATGGCCTCGAACTCATCAGCCGCGCGCAGAAGGTCGTCAGGGCGCAGCTCGCGCCCGACTTTCTTGCCAACGTCGGCTGCGATGCGGCCCAACCCCTTCTCGGCCCCCCGTACCAACGACGTACCAACGACATCGGCGAAGACGAAGGGGTCCACAAGAGCCTCAACGAGGAACCCGGAAACGCTTGCCGCCGTGCCCTCTGCTCCGAAGGCACGCTTGACGATTTCCTCACCGGGCGCAACGCGCTTAGGAGCAGCGCCCCATGGCGCGTACACCGCGAGCTGGTTGAGCGTCTCCAGGAACTCGCTGCGCTCACCACGCTTCCGAACGGTGAGGTCGAAGAGGGCGGAGCGTAGCAAGTCGCCCGGAAGCATGAAGGGCTCCAACGCTCCCGCTCCGAAGGTAATGGCACGATACCACCATGGGGTACTTTCGCGTAGCTGCTCCTTGGCGCTTGGCGTCGCCGACGGCTGGGTCAATCCCGAGTTGACGATATCGGCGTAAGAGCCGCCAGGGGCAGAAGGGAGGGCAGCATCAGTATTCCCAACCCCACGTTGCACGATGTCAGCGTAGGAGCCGACCGGAGCAGCCGCAGGCGCATCCTGGTCTTCAAGCTTCAGCGACTTGTTTACGAGGTCTGCATACCCTCCCATACTCTATGCCTCCTTGCATTATCTGCTCGTCGTCGGGCGATACCGTCCGTAAATGCCAGTACGCTTCAACTCCTCAGCGAAGTCGCTGACTGTTGGGGCTTGCTTCTTGGGCTCACCCCCCTGCGGCTCGGCCTTCTTCTCGGGCTCTTCCTTTGGTGGTTGCCCGCCTTCGACAAGCCCGTCCTCGGCCATCTTGTTGACGACCGCGTTGATAACCTCCATTGGCAGGTCGGGAACTTGTCGGGCGAGAGCAGCACGAGCCTCCTCTGGTGTCAGCTTCTTCCCGGACTGACGCACGCTGGTAACAAAGCGCTCCACTTTGTCGCCCGGAGTAAGCAGCTCTTGGCCACCAAGGGCGAAGTCGATGGCGCGAAGATTGCTATCGACCTCGGCGACAACGCGGTCGGCGCGCTGGTACTCTTCCGCCAGGCGCTTGCACTCCTCAGAGCCGGCCTGCGCCCCTGGCGTGACCGCGAAGCCCTGGCCGGCAAGCTGTATCAGCTCGGTCTGACACTGGTTCGCGATGAGCTTGTTGCGGATGAGCTGGCGGTCTTCACGGGCGGCGTCCAGCCGCTCGCTAAGGGTCCGCACCCGCATCTTCAGTACGTCAAGCCAGGCGTCCTGTGCCTTGCCAGCGGCCTCCTGCGAGAGCTTGTCGCGCTCCAGTTGCAGCTCCAGCATCTTCATGCCGAGGGCATCGATGGCCCCGTTCCAAGCCGCCTGCACAGCCTCGATGTAGGCGCGCTTCTCGTCCTCACTCATCGCCCCCTGCTTGACAGCCTCGTCCAGGGTCTTCTCGATGGAGGCGATACGCTCCTTCGCTTCAGCCTGGTCGCGAGGTGGTGTTTTCAGCGCCAGCTCCACGACGCTCAGCGCATTCTTCCGCGTCGGGTCTTCAAACTGCTTGAGCCGCTCGTAACTTTCGACGAGCTGGTTCATGCTGGCGGGGTCGATACCTGCAGCCTCTAGCACCTTGCCGTTCTTGACAAGCCAGCTCTTGGCGGCCTCCGGCGAACGCCGGGCAAGTTCCTCGACCGTGGCCGTGAGACGCAGGCCGCGAGTCTTGAAGAACTCGTCGACCTGGCCTTCCTTGAGCTGCTTTTCGAGCTGCTTAATCTCGTGGTCGAGCGCGCCGTTGAGTAGGCGCTGTTCCAGGCTCTCGACTTCAAGGGTTGCCTTGCGGATTTCCTCATCGGTAGTGGCCTCCGCTACCTTAACGCGGGCGGCAAGCAGGCGGTTCGCAAGCTCCTTGCCCTCGGCTTCGGACTGCAGGATGCCCTTCTCGATGCCCCAACGCTCCAGCTCCATCGCCATGCGCTGACCCTCGTGTGTGATGAGCTGGCGAGTACGTTCGTTGCTCAGGTCGAGCCCCTCGGCCTTCAGCAGCTCCTGGTCGACGCGGGCTCCAAGGGTCTGCTCCAGGAAGTCCACGTCCAGCTCGGTGGCCTTTGCGCCGGCCTCCGCCTTCTTGGTGGCAGCTTCGGCCTGGCGCTGAGCAAGCTGAGCAAAGGGGACGCGGTTCTTGAGCGCGATTTGGTAGGCGGCATTCACGTCACCCGTCTTCATGGCTTCAACGAACCGCTGGGCATCCTTCTCGTCGGTAATGTGCTGCGTCAGCTTTTGCCAGTTCTGGCGCAGGTAATCCAGGTCACGCTGGCGCTGGTACCCCGCGGCCCCGGCCTCGACAGCAGGCATCAAATACGGGGCATACTGCTGCGCAAAAGCACGGGCAGCCTCAACCTGGCCGCTCTCCATCAACCGGTTGATTTGGTCGAAGGCGAACCGGCGCTCCAGCAAGTCGCGCTGCGTTTGTCCCTGCAGCGCGTTCTGCAGGCGCGCCATCGCCATCTGCTGCTGCAGGGCGCGCTCACTTTCCAGCTTCTTGCGCAAAGCTTCGGCGAAGGTCTTCTGAATACCCTCCCCAAGGTTTGCGCCCGCGAGTTTTCCAAAAACGGCCATCGCTACCCTCCGAACCGAACGGCGTCGATGCGGCTGATAGGAGCCGTCGGGAGCGTAGCGGCTGCTGGAATACCGCCACCGACGAGCTGCGACCAATCGAAGTTGCCAAGGTCAGCAAGCCAACCGAAGTCAAGGCCGCCACCCTGTGCCGCCCCTCCAGCCGCACCCGAGTACATATTAAACAGGTTTTGCTCGGGAGTCATCCCAAGCTGGTAAGCCTGCATCAGGGCGTTGGCGCGAGCCGGCGCGAGGCGGGCTACCACGTCGCCCACTACGCCTGCTAGCGCGTTATCAGCGAGAGAGCTACCAAGCAGGCCGGCAGCCCCGAGAGAACCACCGAGCTGTCCAACGGCTTCCTTGGCGAGGTTCCTGACGCTTCCCGTCATGTCGGCGGCCCCTAGCGCCTGCATCGCAAGCTGGCGCTGCGCAGCGGCGGCCTGCTGCGCACGTTGCTCGGCCTCGTTCGCAGCGCTACGGCGCTCGAAAGAGCCGATGAGACCACTCACCCCCGTCCCGATAGCACCGCCGACACCCGGAAGGAGGATGTTGCCGATGATGGGGGCTGCGATTTTCGCAAGGTCAAGCAAAAAGTCCATATCAACCTCCTAGCGCTAGAAAGCGCTGTTCGAGAATGTTGTCGCCGCTACTACCGGGAGCAGGGTCAGGCTCCCCATCGAAGAGGGCACGCATCCGCTCTTCGAGTTGCGGTATGCCGGTCGAGCCCGGAAAGGGGTCGGGCTCTCCGTTGAAAAGGGCCTGCATCCGCGTCTCGAAGATGGGCATCTCCGTGCTCCCAGGAAACGGGTCAGCGGGCATGGTACTTCCTTCCTCGCCGCGTGAACGTGAACACGAGCGGCGGGTTGATAGCAAAGTCCTTGTCGTCGGTGACGACCGTGATGCGCAGGTCCAGGTGCTTGAACGTCGGCGTTGGGCACCGGGCCTCGAAGTAACCACCCTGGTCCAGCACGTTGCATGGAAGCCATCCGCCAGCTCCGTCCGGTTGGACTTCCACCGCCACCGTCGAGTAATCACCGTCATAGGCGAAAGTGACGAGGTGCAGCCGCTTCCGCAGGTTCGGCAAAGAGAAGTCGAGCTTCCGGTACTCGACGATGACCGCGGGATAGGAGAAGCCAGGGGGCAACGCCGACTTCGTTACGACGTGACCGTTGACCCACCACACGTCCTCTTGCATGTTGAAAATGTAGCGCCGGCCCACCATCGGCGGCACAGGGTCCGGCCAACGATGCCAGTTGTCCGTGTTCGGGTCGTAGACGGCCACCACGTCCTCGAAGAGGGCAAGTAGCCTGCGGGCAAAGCGGTCATACCAGAGAGCCTGCGGTAGAACCGGTCGGTTCAGGAAGACCGGTCGTCCCACCTGCTTGACGCCGCCAGGTCCGATAGCGTGAATGATGCCCTCCTTGACGAAGTAGGCGGTATCCCCGCTGAAAGTGACCTTCGGACCATCGTCGTCGACGCCGCCCAGGACGGGCACCAGCGAGATGCGGGTGTTGCTGGCCGTAGCGAAGTCACCATAGGCTTCCCAGGTGCCCACCTCGCTAAAGGCATAGATACCGCGCACGCTCGGCGTGAGGGCTCGAATACGGTCGTCGAAGCGCAGCACGAGCGGGTTTTCCTTGTCGTCGGTAAAGGCCAGGTGGCCGGCGTCAGTGTAAAACACGTGCTGCTTGCTGTACATCCCCGAGAGGTTGGGAATGTACCTTTTCAACCGCAAGCGGTAGGGCGACGTAGGCTCCGTCTCCAGGCCGATGGCGACATCGTTGTAGGCCGTATAAAAGGCGCGCCCCGCCGAGACCGTGTACTGCGACGGCTCATGGTCGGGTGGCGGCGAGTTATACGGCGAGCCGTAGAAGGTCGGTACCGAGTTGAACGGTACCTGGTCTTCCTTGGAGATGATGACGCCAGCCGATGTGATGAAGGGGTTCTGCTCGTCCGGCCTGGCGTAAAGACGATGCCATTGCCATGGTTTGTGCACGGACGACAGGCGGGCATAGGCGTGCAGAACGAAGCCGTCCGGCGATGCAAGCACGCCATTCCGCCGAATTTGGAACCCCTGGCCCGAGCTGCTGGTTTGCGCCGTAGCCCATTTCAGGTCCACGGGGATGAGCCCATGAGGGGTGTGGCGGAACATGATGAAGACGACGTGCAGTCGTGCACCCGCAGGGATGTCACTACCGGCAATGGCCGTGACGGTGATGCTCGGCGCGAACGAAGCCGGCAACGGCGTGTTCACGATAGGCGTCCCGTTCGGCAGCACGTGGAAGGAGATGGGGATGTCCGGGTCGGTCACCGTGCCCACGTTCGGACGCAGGGCGTAAACACCGGCACCGGGCACGTAGAACTTGTATGCACTACCTGTCCATGGGGCCGCCGCCGTGTTCCCGAAATTGCCGCTCTGGGCGTCCCTCAGCACAAGCTGACTACCATCAAGCACCGTGCTGACCCCAAGCCAGTCGTATCCCACAAGCTGCTCGCTGAGAGCAACTGGCGCATACATATACGGCAGTGGGCTGATGCCGCCGATGCGGTCGAAGTCACCCTGGACGACATCCGGGCGCTTCGTGATGCGCCCCGGCTGGTTCTGCGCCTCGCCCTTGAAGGCGTTAATCGTCCAGCTTTCGTGCGCCATTACATCCCCCTAAGCAGACCGGCCAGCGGGTTCTGTTGCGCACCGCCCATCATGGCCACCATGGGGTTCATCGGTGCGGGCTGAGGCTGTACGGCCCCTCCGCCCATCAGAGCGGTGAAAGGGTCAGGCGACAGCACGGCGTTGATACGCCGCACAAGCTCTAGCACCGCCGGGTCTATAATCGCCCCCTGTGTCTTGCTCTCGGGCTTGATATTCTGCAGGGCGGTCTGCAGTGCGCTAGCGGCCTCCGGCGTCAGGCTACCAGCCTCGGGAGCCGGAGCCGGGATACCCTGGGGAATACCACCGGCCAGCGGGCTCGGCGGTAGGGATGGAGCTGGCAAGCCTGGAAAGTTGAGCATTGTACTCGGCCTCCATTTCAGCGAGACGACGCCGCAACCAGTTCGGCGCGTTCAGCGGTCCATACGGGTTCTCGTCGCGCAGCTTCTCCGCGCTGTCCTCACCAAGACGCTTTTCAACATACTGCAACGCAGCGCGCAGGGCGATGATTTCGTGGTAGTCGGGGAACTGGCCATCCCACGGCTCATCGTTGCCGCTCTGCATGGCCGCTGGGCGGTAAGCATAGTAGACCCGCAGCCGGCTGATGGCGCTATCCGGTGCGGGCCACAGCCGCAATGCCGTTGGACCGGTCGTGTGGTCGAACTCGACGAAGCGCACACGGCCCGTTTCCGTAGGGTCACGGTCAGGATACTCGTTATCGAGCCGGTAATTGTCGACGACGGGTATGCGCTTGCCGTCGATGCTAACGGATAGCACGCCGTTAGAGTACGGAGCGTTGGGAAGGTTCACGGTGGTAGTGCCTGCGGCCACCGAAGTCTCCCAGTGCGTGCGCGGCAAGAACCACTTACGCCCATAGTGGAGCTGGGTACTTTCGAGCAAGCGTCCAACTACGGCGAGGAACTGGGGGTCTTCGTTTGCCCCAACGAAGCCGGCCCAGTGCGCCGCTGCGTTACGAAGTTCGTGGAGCGTCATGGATTTCTACCTCACTCCGTGGTTTCACGTCCTTGCCATGGCGAACCCGGTTGGCAAACTTGACCAGCTCATCCTCATAGCGCCGGATAAGCCAGCGTACTTGATTTTCGTCGCCCCAATCGGCCTCGGTGATGCGCTGTGCAGCCCCGAGTGCAACCACATGATGCCATTCCTGGAACAGGCCGTTGAACGGCTGGTCGCCGGGGGCGGCAAGCTGTGTGGGGACGATGGCAAAGTAGAGTTCGATGTTGACCGGAGCCGCCGGTGTCGGATAAGGAGTCAGAGTAGCGAGCGCCGGGTCGTATTCCAAAAAAGCCGGGATGCCCGGCGGCGTGCTCCTGGTAAGAGCTTGCCGCCGAGCAACCCCGACGATTGCGAGTGGGTTGTCGTTGGTGGTGTCCCTCGCAGAAAGCAGTCCCCAGCTTTGCATACCGGCGGGGACTGGGAATGGCCCGGACACGCTCGGCTGCGTGATAATCGCCCGAGGGATTTGGAGCCTCGTTGCCACATCGAGCTGAACCTCGTTGAAGGCGTTGAGGCTCCACGCCTGAAACACGGGGTCGTCTGCAAGCGCGGTAAGGCCAAGCTCCCGCGCCAGGTATGCTTGAAGCTGGGTCAGAGTCATAGGGTTACACCTTTACGACAAGGACACGACGTGCGTCGGCCCAACCGCTGAGCAGGCGAACGCCCGCGTACTGCACGGTTGCGCGTGGGTTCTTGCTGTTCTCGCTGTCCACGTACTGCCAGCGGCGCGCGAAGAGCAGTTCGTGACCCTCACCGAGGAAGAACTGGAGGTTCTTGTCCACCAGGTAAGGAGCGCGCACCACGGTGATGCGCCCGTCCGCGCTGGAAATCAGCGGAGGAATGTTCGGGTTCATGTTGGCCGTGGTACCCGGCGAGAACGGATGCGCGATGGCGGTAGGCGAACCGATAATCTGCTCCCAGCGGCGAGCGTAGTTGTCGCCGGTGATGACGTAGATGCGGTTCACCTTCATCGGGTAGCCGTAAGGCGTAGGAACGTTGTCGAAGTAGTCGTAGACCTGCTCCAGCAGGGCCTCCGAAGGAGGCTGCGCGGGCAGGGTGTTGTCGTAGGTGCCGCCACCCTCAAGCTGGTGAGCAGCGTTCGCCAGCGTCAGGTTGTCCCAACCGCTGGTGAACGTGGGGTCAGCGTAGCGGTTGAACGGCTCGTGCGCGAGCAGCTCGATGGTGCGCTCGATGCTGGTGCCGAACGCGCGAGCCTGGTCACGCCAGTAGCCCCACATGTCGTCCACTTCGTCTTCCCAGTAGTAGCGGATGCCAGCACGGAAGGTCTTGGCATCAAGAGTGAGGGGCTTGGGCGAAGGGACGCTCAGGATGGGGTGAGGGTCAGCCTTGTTCGGCACGTGAGGCAGCGTAGCCTCGATGTTCGGACGACGGATAATCTGCTTGACGGCTTCCTTGATGGTGGTGTACCCGTAGCCGCGAGCCGCCCCGCTGTAGAGCTGAGGGGCTACGCGCCGGAAGTCGTCGGGTGGGGTGGTGACGAGGGTCTTGAGGTAACCCAGTTTGTAGCTGTCCATGCTAGGCATGTACTACCTCCTTTAGGCCACGTACTCGCGGGCCGGGTCGACCGCGACGATGACGCGAGCGTTGCGGCGCTTCAGCGCGCTGATGGTGGTGTTGAAAGGGGCAGGGCAGTCAGGGCACTCATACACACCAAGGATGGTGAAAGGCCCGCTACCAGCGGTCGTCAGGTCGATGAAGGTGTTGCCGCTGTTCGGGTCGATGGCCGCCTCGAACTGCTGACCGATGTGGCTTGGGTCGAGAATGACCGGGGAACCACCGGTCCAGCTCGCGGTCATCACGAGCTTGCGGCCCTTGATGAGGTGGACGTAGACATTGTTCTTCGACGCGGCGAAGAGCTGGGGGCCAGCCTCCAGGTTCACCATGTCGTTGGCCGCCTCTTCGGAAACGGCGATTGGATCAGTCGAGCCGGCCACGTAGTCCGTAGCCTGTCCCGAGCCGTTCACCAGCACGAGCGCATCGGCTGGGAAGGTTGCACCGGCGGCCAGGTCGACGATGGCAAGCTGACGCTTGTCATCCTCGGGCTCGGCCATCCAGTCAACCGGGAGAATGGGTTTCACTGCACTTACTCCGGCCATGTGAAGCCTCCTTTAGGCATCTTTCAAATTGATGCGCCCCTCTTCTTCGAGGGCGGCATCGTCGAGGTTTTCTGTCTGGACGTGCGCTTCAAAGTATTCGCGGAAGCGCTCGGCAAGGGTTGCCTCGAAACGCTTACTCACGTCCCTGTTGCGGAACATGAGCACCAAACCATAGTTGACGAGACCAACGCGGTTTTCGATGTCACCAAGCTGGGAAATGACCACACCACGGAAGCAAATCTTCCCCTCGGTGATGGCCTCGTTCAGGTCGTCGGTCACCTTGTCCTCGGGAACGAAGTCCCAGCCCCGGCTGAGCATGTCCTGAATGCTGATACCGCCGTCTTCGCGAGACGAAAGCGCCCACCCGATTTCGATGTCAGGCGGCACATAGAGCGGCTTCGTGAACAGGTGCTCGGTGCCGGGAGCCCGGTTTTCGTTCATGAAGATGACGGGAACGTTACGCGACCGCAGACCGAATTCACGCGGAACAGCCTTGTCTGTAGCCTTGGGAGTACCCTCTTGCTTAGAGGCCGTCTTCTTGGGGGCGTCCTTCTTAGCCGGCATTCAATTCCTCCTTCAAGTTCTGAACGAGCTTGTCGAGGGGGATACCATCCTCTTTGGCGGCCTCGACGATTTCCTTCGGAAGCTGCGAAAGCGGGTCGACCTTCTGCTGCGAGTTGTGCCCAGGGTCGTAAGGGTTGGCGGGCAGCAGCACCTCGTAGACAGCCGAGCGCATGGCGGCCTCCACAAGGGAAGTCGCCACCGGGCTCAAGAGCTGCTGAGGCGACTGCGCCGCAAGCTGCTGAAGTGCGTTCTGCACGACGTTGTAGACGTAGGTCTTCTGCTCCTGGCCCAACTGCGCGAGGCGCGGGTCGGTGTTCAGGCGGTTCGCCACCTGCTGGAGCAGGGTGTTCACCTGAAGCGTGACCTGCGCCTGCTGAATGGGCTGGAGCTGCTTCTTCAGCATCACCTTCGGCTCCAGAAGCAGCTTCTCGTTCTGAAGCTCCCCAAGGCGCAGGGCAATACGCTGGGCTTCCTCGCTGTCGGGGGCGAGAGTCATGTACTCCTGACGTAGCTTGGCCAGCTCAGCCTCGACCTCCTGGAGGCGCTTGGTCTCCGGGTCAGGCTCAGCAGGCTGTGGCGCGCCGGGCTGCATAAAGCCGGGCTGCGCCACACCAGGTACCCCAAACTGTGGGGCGTTCTGGTTCTGGAGCTGCGTCGCGAGCTGCGCAACCCGAGGGTCTTCCCGCAACTTCTTCAGGGCGATAGCAAGCTCGTAGACTTCGGGGTCGATGCCGGGAGGGACATTCCCCTGCGGCTGGGCAGGCTGAGTATCCTGCTCTTCCGGCTGGGGCTGTTCCTGCTGCTTGGCGGCCTCTTCGAGAGAGGCCCAATCGATGGTCATACCTGCGTTGGTGTTGTCAACCGTGTCTCCCATGTGTTACTCCTTTTCCAACCGCGCGATGGCGGCTTCCACTGACCCAAGCTGCTGCTTGACCTCTTCCATACGTCCACGCAGCTTCAACCTGACCGGTTCATCCGCGTCTAGGTGTTCCATTGCCATGGACTTAAGGTGCTCCACCCGGCCCTCCAAGACCTTGCGGAGCCGCGTTAGGCATCTGTGGCCCAAACCCTGGTAATCCACCATTACCCCCTGTCAACCGCTTGAAGAAAGCTCCCAGACCAGGGAGGTCCAGGTACGAGAGGAACGAGAGAAGGACAGCCTGCAGGAACGGGTTGTTCGCCGCGAGCTGCACCATCTGCAAGAAGCCGGGGTTCAAGAGGTACTGAAGCTGCTGCAAGCGCTGTTGCTGCTCCGGTACAGTCTCCCGACCATTCACAATCCACGAGAACCGCGAGCTGTGGGCCAGCTTCGGGTTCTTGAGGATGTAGTAAGAAGTCAGCACCCACTTCGTGCGGGCGTGTTTCTTCAAGGACGAGGCCACGCTGTCCAGGTAGTTGCGGAGCTTCTGGCTTCCGCTGCTGGACACGACGTTGATTTCGGTGGCGGTCTTGCGTCCACCGAGAGCCTCCCCTGGAATGAGCACGTCAGGCACAGAGGCGCTTTCGGACATCTGCTGCGCCATCTGCAAGAGTTGGACGTTAAACGGGTTCATCTGCTGGAGCGGGATGAACACGTCGTCTTGCGGCGCGGAACTTCCAGGCACGACTTCGCCTGGTCGCCACATACCGTCGCGGATGAGCTGCTGGTACGCCGGCGAAGCGGCGTTGATGATGATAGGAGGGTTCATCTGGAACTGGCCACGCGCCAACTCGATTTGGAAGGCCCGGTCGGAAATCTCCTGCAGCCCCTCCAGGATTTGCGGGATGCTGTCGCCCCAGTAGCTCGTCTGCGATGGCTCGATGTAGAGCGGGTCGTAAGGAGCGCGTCCGATAATTTTGCCCCAGTCAGACTTGCGATAGCTGAGCAGGCCAAACTTCTCGGAGTAGCGCGCCTCGTACAACTCACCCCGGAACCAGACCCACGCCTCCCACAGAGTTTCGAGCCGGTTCCAGTCAGTACCCTCCAGGCTCTCCAGCTCATCCTTGAGCTTGTCGGCCCAATAGATGCCCCGGTCTACGTTCTCCCTGACCGTCGCCATGCTCTCCTGGTACCGCTCGAAGTAGTTGCGGTCACGGTCACGAACAGGAACGACCGGGTAGACGTACAGCTCCTCGAACCGCACGTAACGCGAGGCCGGCACCTTCCAGCCCCGCTCGTCCTCGACGAGGACGTGCTTAATGTGCCCAGTGCCGACCTCTACAGCATCCCGAATAGCGCGGTCGATTTCCGTGCCGCTCTCGGTCATCTGGATAGTCATCTCCATCAGCCGTTCGAGGTCGGTGGACACCCGCTGCACGCTGGCGTCGTCGCTTTCGACAAGGAACATCGGCGACTGCTTCAACGCCGACTGAATGTGCGCCCGAATGCCGTCTACCTTCTGGCGGATGAGTGGCGTCATCACGTCCGGCGCACCCTCCCAAGGGAGAATGCTATACCGGTCGAGAGAGATGTACTTCCGCCACGTCTTGGCGCGTTGCTCCAGCTCGCCCTTTTCGGCCTGCGCCTTACTGAGGAGGTCTCGGACGACGCCCTCCAGTTCCAGCTCTTGCTCCTCGTCGAGTCGTCCTTCGTCGGAGAACGGCAGAAGGTCAAACCCCAGGGCGTCGAAATCAGTCGCCATAAGACCTCCTAGACGGGCAGTACGTCGTCAGCCACGTAGTAGTTTCGGAACGCCTCGATGGGGTCCGTGTAGTTCGCCGGGTCTTTGACAAGGCGCACGTAAGCGTAGCCGGATTTCTCGAAGTGCACGTTACTGATGTGGGTCACGAGCACATCGCCGGGCACGCGGGTGCTTCCCTCGACGACCTCCAGATGCAGGAAGCTGGCGAAGCCACCGGTCTCCGCATCCGAGAACTCGTCGAGAACACGCGCGTACAAGTACTCGACGTGCGAATGGTTGCGCAGCGTCCATCCCTCGTCCCCGGCCATCTTCCAGGCTACGAAGCCATCGACGTGGGCCGCGACCTTACCGCCTGGGAAGAAGTGCAAGTGCGCTCGCGGAACGAGCACGAGGTCCGGGTTCTCCGGTGGGGAGATGGACCAGTTGATATCCCCCACGGCAACGAGGCCGCTGCGCAAGTTGTCCTCCGACGGGGACTGGTCGTACATCGGGGCACCGATGAAGAAGCCCCGTACTGGATAGAGGATGTTGAAACTTGGTGTGCTAGACATGTTGCCTCCCTGTTTATCGATTGACGGCCAGGATGTCTTCAGCCCGGCAAATGAAGAAGGTCTCTACGCGGTCGCCCGTGCTGATGAGGTGGCGACGGGCCACCAAGATTTGGTCACCAGCCGCGATGTCCGTGATAGCCGGGTCCGCGGTGATAACCGTTAGCAAACGAGCGTCGGAGAAGTTGAACACGACACCCTCGCTGGGGTCATAAACCTCGTCAGCGACGCAGTAAACGGACGAATAGAGCACAACCGGCTCGCCCACGAGGTCGTTCCATTTCGCCAGAATACCATCACCCACGCGGGCATAAGCGCGGGCGTTGCCTACCTGCACGGCCCGGTTCGGGTCTACGACCACGAGGTCGTTAGGGACCACCTCGGTAACGCTTGCTCCGGGCGTGATGACCTCGTAGATGAAGGACTTGTTCGAGGTGGTATCGCCGACGTTGCCAACGGACTGAAGCTCAACCCAGTCGCCGCGCGCCTGCAGCGGCATCTAGACGCACCTCCACTTCTTGAGCTTCTCTGGCGGCGACCACCCGCTCAGTTGCAGCTCGAACTTGCCGTAAAAGTGCGGGGCATCGGTTGGCTTCAGCTTGAACTCGCCGATGAGGTGCCCGTCCTTCATGGACAGGTAGTCGAACGTCAGCTCCAGGCCGTTCTCGCCATCGATACTGAACGTGATGCCACAATCCTTGCGCTTGTACTTGAGCTTCGCAAGTGGTTTGAACCCGTCGTTGGAGACGCGAATGATGGGCACCACGCTACCGTCACGCCCCTCCAGGCGCACGATGACGGCATCGCCGTCACGCCGCAGGGACACGGTGCGGTCAAGCCCCATCACGATGCCATCGGTCGACGCAGCTACGCGGCGTGCCCATGCGGGGCGCTCAGCAGTCACGTACCCCTTCAGCGCCCCACTTACGGGGACGGTAAAGCCTTTCACTCCAGTCGCCATGTTGCCACTCTCCTTCCAGTCTTCTTTGCCATGGGGTTTTCGTCTTCGTCCTCGACCTCCGTCTTGACGAGCGCGCCGGTAATTTCCGGGTCAGGCAGCCGCATCGTCAGATAGCGAACCGCGTCGAAGATGTCCGTCTCCGGGTGCTTGTCGCCGAACGCCTCCTTCCAGGTGACCGTTGCCAGCGTCTCCAAGGTCTGCGGCGCTCGATATTTATGCACGAACATGCGCCGCGTACGCAGCAGATACTTGGTCGCAAAGGTCGCTTGCGGGTCGGTCAGCTTCATCGTCCCCTGGCGGAACGCCTTCTCCATCACCAGCGGGATGTTCGCCGGCACATGGTCGCGGAAGACCCGCAAGTAGATGTCCGCCAGCGACCCGCCTGCACCCGTCCGCCGCCAGAGCGTAGGGTCGGCAGAGAACCGGATGCTACGGATGCCTCCCAGCACGTAGTCGTTGATGATGGCGGAGATGGTTGTGGCATACTCCTTGGCGTCACGCCCGGACTCGATGTACTCCCCATAGATGTAGAGGATGCGCCTGTCCCGATGCCACAGACCGAAGATGGTCGCCTGTGGGGACGCCACACCGAAGTCGTGACCGATGTAGAGGTCGAAGTCCCGGAAGTCCGTTATGTCGTCGGTGAAAATCTGGTCGTCCCACTCGTAGGAAAAGATTTGCTCGAAGTCGGGTTGCCAGTCGTCCGCGAGGAACCCTGCGATGTCCTGGCCGGCAGCGGCCAGCACCGCCTTGTAATGCGGGTTGACACTCTCGTTCTCCCCGAGGCCGACCCTGAAGTAGGCGCGCCACGTCACCACATCCTCGCCATCGATACGGTAGACAGCCTTGACCTGGCGCACGCTATCGGAAAGCTCGCCCCGCCCGAGCGGAATACTCCCTTCAAGGAAGCGGCGCACGACCCACGACGACTTGCCCTTGTCCACGTTCGCCGTGGACTTAATCATCGGGAAGATGATTTCGCCGGTCTCGCGGTGCCTTACGTTCTGGCGCAGACGCGGGATGATTTGCACGTAGATTTTTTTGGGGATACGTTCAAGCTGGTCAACGGCTACCCCGCCCCACTCGGTGCCTACCAACCGGTTCGCAGACTGGGCGTCGTTCGTCCCGAAGAGGTGGATTTCCGACCCGTTCTTGAAGATGACCTTCTCGTCGCGCTTGTTGTAGTAGGCGATGTGCGTGTTCGGGTCGTATCCCTTGTAGTCACGGGCGATGAGTCCCTCCGACGCCTCGAACAGGGTTTGCAGGGTAGACCGCTGCAGGTTCTTCAGGGTGTCGCGCACCAGCGCGAGGCGGATGCCCGGATACTGGAAGGCGCGCATGATAAGCCATGCCGCCACCGCGCGCGACTTACCGGCCCCAACCGCCCCCGAGAAAAGCGCCTCGACGTGCCGGCGAGGGTATCCCGGCTCACCGAGCATTACGAATAAGGACCACTTCTTAGCCACCTTCCCCTTTGGAGGGGCCAAAATAACCTGCAACTTCTGTTCCGCGGAGTAGCTCATTCAGCCTCCTCTCCAATGAGGACTTCTTCCGCCTCCGTGAAATCTGCTTCAGATACCACTCCGGAGGATGGCGGTAGAGCATGTCCCAGTTCGCCCTCAAGAACCCGAGGCTGTACGGTATCCAAGACCCTGGGTTCTTCTTCCCCACTAACAAAATCGTTGGGGGAAGCGATGATATGAAACCCAATCTCCACCGACGTTTGGCTGATTTCATGTTCGACCCTCTGAGTGGTTTTCACCCCCATCAGTTCCGCCACAGCCCGTATGATTGCTAGCCTGTCCTTGGGAGCAGTGCGCTCGGAAAGCATGTCCGCAGCCAGCAACGAGATGCCCTTGGCGAGAACCTCTGGGTCTAGTTGGTCGTTCAGGACGTGCTTGAAGTACGCGGCCCTGAATGCCGACGACGATACGATGGTTCGCAGCGTCGTTGGCATGACCTTCAACTGCTTGGCCGCCGCCTCTACGTCCTTGAGCAATCCTCTCCGACCATCTTCATACCACGCCACCAGGTCGTTGACGCTGCGGATACCCTGCTCCCCCATCACGACGCCGATAATCCTCGAAAGCTCGACCTCGCCTACCTGTCCTGAAACTGCTAGAGTATCCGCCATTGTACTGCACTATCAGTCCTACCCCCGTTTTCCTCCAAGACTTTGCACCACAGATATGGTAAAATAAGGACATGAAGGTAGCCGAGATTATCCGAGCAAGCGGCATGACGGTCAAGGACACGGCAAAGAAGGTGGGGTACTCGAAGACGCAACCCTTCTACACGACTCTGAAGCGCATCGACGGTTGGACGGCGCAAATGCGTACCCTTCGCGCCGTTGCCCACGCCATCGGCCTCCCCGCCTGGTACGTGATGTTCCTGCTCTCCCCCGATAGCGAAGACGCTTACTTCAAGCGAGCGGACGAGCACTACATCAAAGTCTTCGAGCGGGTGGCCGAGCGCAGCCCTGACCTGTTGTGGAACCTGGCCCTGGAACTGGAAAGGCGCGGCAGGTTGACGCCGCACCTTCGAGAGTGGGTTGACCGCGCCCTGGGGCGCTAGAAGCACTTCTGCGCGAGCTCCGCCGCTTCGTCCAGCGCCTCCTTGACCATTTCGAGGTCGAGGGGGCCACCTTCTCGCAGCAGCCTATCGGCCACGTCGAAAAGGTGAGAGGCCAATCCGTGGTCGTTCGTCAGGAACAGGGTAACTGGTCCCCTTCCGTCGATAGAAGCGAAGACGCCGTAGACCTCGCAGAACATCCTTCCTTTGCCAGACCAGCTTACCTTTTCCAAGCTCAACTCGATGTGGTACTTCTTCATCACCCCTCCTAGAACGGGGCCGGCGCATCCAGCACATGGTGATGCACCGCCTCTACCTGGCCCAACCAGTCGAAGTCTTGAGTCGACAGCCGCAACCCGCCATTCTCCAGCCGGAGATACACGGGACCGCTGCGCACCTGGATACTGTTGCGCCCACTTTCGTGCTCAGCGAAGAACCGCTGAGCCTCCTCGATGGACAGGAACTTGCTAACGGTTAGCAGACCGTGCCGCAGAACGACTTGACCGTATTCGGTCAAATAGAGAACTCCGTTGCGCGTTGAAAAGACAAGTACTCTCACTTACTACCTCCTACGGAGAATAGATGTACCGGTGTCGGCCAGCAACTGACCGGCGTCCTCAATAAGCCTGGCTATGTTGTTCCCCGCGGTACGAAACCCCTGCGCGAGAAGAGACCAACTAAGCTCATCGGCGTCAGACCGCTCGGCGGTTTCCACGGCATATTGGTCCAACGCTTTTAACAGGGCTCGCGCCGCAGCGGTGGAATACAGTGGGTCAGCCTGTTCCGTCACCTCAACCCCGCCGTAAGTTACGGTAACGGTTCCATCTACCAGGTCAACCCTAACGGGGAAGTCGTTTCCACCGTTCCACCCGCCGACCATCTCCGCCTCAACCACATCGAAGTCCCTCGGGAGCTTCAACCACCCGTCTCGCTCCAGCGCCTCTATTACCTTCTTGGCCCACACCCGGTCATGGTGCTTCACCTCATGCGGGAGCTGGGAGTAGGGTTTGAAGAACTCTTCCCACCGCCCGCGCCGCTCTTCGGACACCTCTTCCTTGACGGCCTGCGCCCAATGTATCCACTGCTCGTGCTCCAGGTCGGCCAGCGCTTCGACCAACTGCTCCATCCGAGAAAAGAACAGCTCCTTTCTCCTGGGACGCTCCTCCTGCGGCGGCCCGCACAGCCCATGCTCGGTCAGATACTTCACCACTCCTCTAGCCCACCTCATGTCGGCCTCTTCGTCCCAGATGTCCGAGTTCGACATCTCGGCCAGCTCCTTCGCCATCCTCTCCTTCCACTCTTCGGCAAACGGCTTACCCTTGTCCATCATTTCTCCTTCACCGCTTCTTTGATGTCCGACAGCCCAGGCGTCAGCATCCGCTCGACCATTTCCTGGAACTCCCGCTTGATGATTGCGCGCGATTTCGCATCCAGCTCCCCGCTAAGGAAGTCGGAAAAGAACTGAGCCTGCACCGAGTAGACACGCGCCCGGCCCGGAACGCCCGGCGGCCAGACCTCGAAAATCCAGTACCTAGGCCCCGGCATCACTAGCCCGTACCGCGCCTGAATGGAGCCGTCCAGCCGATACATCGCTATCCCGCCCCATGGGTCCGGCACCGTCTCGACTCCAATGAAGTTAGCGAGCTGCATGGCAACGCCCCCTAGTTCCACGCCCCTCAGCAAACGCACCCTGATGGTTTTGACTTCACTACTCATTTACCAACCTCCTTTCTTACACGCCCATTCTACCATCCCCCACCCGTCTGAACAACCCCATCTACCAACGAGCCGGCCATTCTCTTTACACACCCTACTCCATATGCCAAAACCAGAACCGGAGGTTTGCTAACGCGTTATCACGAGTTTCAAAAATTCCCTTCGTGTGTAAGGGGGGGGGGGGGGAG
>Ga0256832_1000131_pt1 | contig 44703 bp, 45 predicted proteins | sample 134614metaG_FD_190534 | JGI IMG/M metagenome (GOLD analysis project Ga0256832, IMG submission 190534) | Hydrothermal vent microbial communities from Lau Basin, Pacific Ocean - 134-614 | ecosystem: Environmental > Aquatic > Marine > Hydrothermal vents | place: Pacific Ocean: Lau Basin | collected...
CCTGCGGCGCAAATTCAGCGAGCCCCTGGTATTGCTGTACGGGCGCATCGACAGCGCCGACCCGTCACGCCAACTGGCCCTGGTGGAGTCCCTGCTGGAAGAACACCCCAACAATGCCCCCGCCCTGCTCACCGCCGGACGCCTGAGCCTACGCAACAAACTCTGGGGCAAGGCGCGCAGTTACCTGGAGGCCAGCATCAACGTCCAACCCACGGCGGAGGCCTACAACGAGTTAGGCAACCTGCTGGAACGCATGAACGAAACCGAAGCCGCCGCGGAATGCTTCCGCGAAGGCCTGCGCCTCGCCCCCGGCTGCGAACAGACCACCCCCATCACCATGGAACCCGGCAGCAGCCCGGCCATCGCCCTTACCCAACAGACCCTGCAGGAAGCGGAAACACAATTGCGGGATGCGGTGGCGTTGGTGCCGGCTGGGAAAATTGAATCGGTGGAGGGAAGTAAATAGCACTTGAAAGGTTTGACCTTTGGTTCCTATTCCTATGGGTTTGTTCCAACATCGTAGGAATTATCCTGAGTATGCCACTGAGAGAAGATTGTATATGCAGAATTCTGCCTATATAGGTAAATTACAGATGTCCGTCTAATACACTGTTAAATTGCTATGAAGATCTCGACAAATATCAAATATTCGTTTCTGGCTAGCGTTGTTGTTGCATTTTTATACACATTGTTTCTATCTATCTATTCCAGCGGCGGAAGATATTATTTCCATCCAGACATGTACGAAGAACTAGCCACAATGCCATATATAGAAGCGCAGGAGCTTATGATGCAACAAGCTCCAAAGACAACGAGGCTAGAATCATTATCCAATGCCGTCCTTTTCAAGGAGTTTTGGTTTAATGCATTATCTCAGTGGTTGGTTTACACAATCATCTGTTTTGGTGCGTGCATGCTGTTTATTCGCATGTCGCAATTTAACAAATCGTCCAACTTGACCGGCGCAAAAAACGCGCCGCCAAGTTAACTCAAGAGTTAGTTACTAAATAAACAATTTTTATCAACATGTCGAAGATTGAAAATAACAATGTACGAGAATATAAATGCAACGGCTGGGACGATTTCGTAAAACAAGTCCGTGTGGTGCGTTTTGCTGCGAATAGAATTTATCGTGGACACCGTGACTGTTCGTGGGATCTGTCATCCTCATGGGAACGTTCACTTGCTAAAATGAGAGGTAATGACAAATCTAGAAACGTACGTGAACTATTTTCTGATGGCGCTTATGAAAAGTTCCGTGATGGGTATCTTGACCGTTTTAAAGAGCACTCGATTGGACTTCCTGCCTTTCAAAGTACCAACTTATCTGAGAATGATTGGTGGGCCCTTGGGCGTCATCATGGCTTAACCACCCCATTATTAGACTGGACAAGAAGTCCCTATGTTGCTGCCTTCTTTGCTTTCACAGACTATATGGAAGACCAAAACCCCGGTTTTAAAAGTGAACCATCACAGCAAGGAGTAATATTCGGCGAAGGGAATATTGTGGTATGGGAATTGGTTATGTTAGATGAAATATTTCAGAATGGAGAGTTTGAGGTATTCACATCTCGCCCAGAATCTGGTCATCGCCAAAAAGCCCAGCAAGGGGTTTTTACTAAATTGGATCACGAAGTACATCTTGATGTCGAAGCGTACCTCACATCGAAAGGCTTAGCTCATTGTCTAGCTAAATATGAAATATCCGGCCAAGAAATGGGTAGATCACTAGCCGACCTTGCATTAATGAATATTACACCTGCCACAATGTTTCCTGACCTCGATGGAGCTGCCTCTATGGCTAATATTTGGAATGTTTATCATACGTTGCAAATGCAAGGATTTCATAGTGGCTAACAAAAACCCGCAAACGAGAAAACCCGCTTCAGAGAGCAATGATTCTAATAGAGCCTGTAAATAATTCTGTGTAACTGCCTGGTTCACACGTAGTCCGCAAGGCGGCTCTCGAATTCAATCATAAAACGGTTGAGTGCTGACTTCCAATTTCGGATCGGCATGGTCCACTTTCGGGACGCCTCCTGAATCGCCAGATACACCACCTTCTTTGCCGAGTCGTCCGACGGGAACAGCTTGCATAAAAGGGGACGGAGGGATTAAAAATTGAAAAACCCGCAAAAAACCCGGGTCAGAGAGCAATTGATTCTAATATTAGAGAATATTGCTCTCTGACTCTATTTTTCCTATAGCAATGAAAGAGGAGAGCCGCCCCATATCCATGTGCAGAGGGAGCGCTTTCTTGCTAAATTTTGGCTTAGCCCTGTTGCGCTGGCTGGTTCGAAACGGTTTGCTTCGCATGAATTGCGAACGATTCAGAAGTATGTTGATGATAACAGGGAAATATTCCTGTAGGCGTGGAATGAGCACATTAGCGGTTGAAACCCATCCCCTGGCTCAGAGTGTTGAGTTTACAGACGATGATCTGATTGTCTCATTGGTTGACGGACGAAAGGTTACAGTCCCATTAGTTTGGTTTCCGCGCTTGGCGGAGGCCACGAAAGCACAACTAGAAAAGTATGAGCTTTTGGGTGATGGGGAAGGTATTCACTGGCCCGAAATAGATGAAGATCTGAGCGTAGCCAGATTGTTGCGTGGTGATCACTAGCATTTACCTGACTAGCATTTACCTGAAGAGTTGCGCCAAAAAACCTACTTCGCCTTGGGCGCCTGAAACTCAAACGCATCGGAGAAATACCGATCTTCCGTCAGCCCATGCTGCTTGAAGGCATCAAACCCGGCATGCACCATGGCGGGCGGGCCGCTGGCGTAGACGTTGCAAAAGGAGACGGAGGGATTAAATATTGAGCAACCCACATGCTTTGTAAATCTAGCCTCACTATAATTTATCCGGTCAAATGTAAATATTTGGGTCCAGAGTAAATATCCTTTTGAAATAGGCATCAGAGAGCAATTTCTTCTAATGCTATGAATCAGGCTGGCAAGTGACACAAGGAATGGTCATTTATGCATTTTGAGATTATTGGAAAGATTGAGCATCAGGAGACATTTGCGACAGGTAAAGGAATTCGTGAGCTTTCCAGGCTGCAAAAAGTTTATGGCAGTGGAAAATGGCGAAAAAGAAAAGGTGTTGCGCAGGTTAAGCTGGTGAGTGGCTCAATATTGCGGGCTGAACTACACTGGTATGAAGCAACCGGTATCGGGAAGAAGGAATTGAAGATCAAGCGGTTTTTAGATTGAGATCAGGGTCATGAAAAATATACAGTCGCATCAATTAGTTATCTGTGTCAGAAACGAGGACTACCCGGCTTCTTTGGAAAAGAGGAAGATTTACGAGTCTATTCCTGATCCTGATGCGGCCAGGCAACATCAGATTCGGGTGATTGATGAGTCCGGCGAGGATTATCTGTATCCAGAAGAATACTTTGTGCCTGTGACCCTGCCAAAGCATGTTGAAGAAGCCGTAATTAAGGCGGCATGACCATCATCTTTTGATGATGCTGGCGAGTGAGGTTTGCAAGTTCCGCGAGTTTCACCCCTCATCCCAGCCTTCTCTCCTCAAGGGGAGAAGGAGCTAAAAAGCTCAATTTACTGGAATCAGTTTTGTACCGTCATGCCGGGCTTGATCCGGCATCCAGTCATTCGTTAAAACCTCGGGATGGATGTCCAGTTGTGACAGCGTCAGGTTCCGGCTCTGCACAGGATGTGTCCAGCGTCCTAGTGATCAAAGGTATTTTCCACCAAGGGCTTCACATTGGCCTGCGGTACATGACATTGAGTGCAAACCGTTCGTGCGCCAACCACCGTCTTTCCGATCCTGCCATTACCGAGCCGGTGGTCGATGTAATGACTGGCGGGGATGGCGGTGGGCTGACCCTTGACCTTTTTTGCCTTGCCGCTGGCATCGAAGGTATCGCGCTTGTCGTGGCAGGTTTTGCACATGTTGCGGTCCTTGCTCACCGGCAGGAAGGGTTCGATGTTGTGCGGGATCTGCGGTGGTGCGCCGGGATAGGCGCGTTTTAAAACTGGGTCGATGCCGGGGAAGTTTTTGCTGTAGCTGAATTTTTCCGGCGGCGGCGAATCGGTGACGGCGGTCTTGTTCAGGCCGAGTTGTGTGTCGGGCACGGGCTTTCCGGCCAGGGCGTTGCCACTGAACAGCAGCACGGGTAAGGCCAGCATCAGGCATAGGCGGATAATCTTTGTGGTAGTCATAGCTAGTGCCTCGGTATTCATGCCTTGTAAACCTTGACCGCACACTTTTTGAAGTCGGTCTGTTTGGAAATGGGGCAGGTGGTGTCCAGGGTCACCTTGTTGATGTACACCCGTTCGTCGAACCAGGGCACAAATACCATACCGCGGGGCAGGCGATTGCGCCGTGCGGTCTCGATCATGGCTTGCACCTTGCCGCGACGGGATTCCACCCACACTGCATCGTGATTTTTCAGGCCGCGTTTTTGCGCGTCACCGGGGTGCATATAGACCAGGGCGTTGGGCACGGCGCGATGCAATTCTGGTACGCGCTGGGTCATGGTGCCGCTGTGCCAGTGTTCCAGTACGCGGCCCGTGCATAACCACATATCGTAATCCTTGTTAGGTTGTTCCACCGGTGCGGCGTAGGGGCGGAAGAAGATCTTCGCCTTGCCCTTGAGGCTGGTCTTGGTTGTGTCGGTGACCTTGTCCAGGTCGCCGCTGGGCAGGCTTTTCAGGGCCGGACCGTAGAAGTCGATGTCCTTGCCCTTGGCGACGTAGGGGTCGTACTTGCTGTTGAACCGCCACTGGGTTTCCTTGCCGTTGACCACCGGCCACTTGAGGCCGCGCACGTCGTCGCGGAAATACAGATTGAAGTCGGCCAGGTCGTGACCATGGCCGCGGCCGAAGCGGGCGTATTCCTCGAACAGGGCCTTTTCCACAAACCAGCCGTCACCCAGTAGATCCACAGTATGATTGTCGTGGCCGTTGGCGATGGGGTCAGGCCAGACGAATTTCTTGTTGCGTGGGTGAGCGAATAGCACATCATAGAGCGTGTCATCGGCCGAGTAGCCCAAGATGCGTGCCTCGTTGAGCACATCGGGCAGTTCGCCATCGCGAAAGCCGTCTGCCTTGAGACCTGGGATCTTTTTCTCGCCCCACACATCCTTAACTTTAAAACGTTTGGCAAATTCCAGGATCTGCCACACATCGGAACGGGCATTGCCAGGCGGTGGCACCTGTTCACGCCAGTGCTGGGTGCGCCGTTCGGCATTGCCATAGGCGCCCCATTTCTCGAAGATCATCGCCGAGGGCAGGATCAGGTCGGAGACCTTGGCGGAGATGCTGGGATAGCCGTCGGAGGTGACGATGAAGTTGTCCATCTTGCGCGCCGCCTTGATCCAGTGGTTGGCGTTGGCTGTACCCTGGAAAGGATTATTGACCTGTACCCAGGCCCACTTGATGCTGCCATCTTCCAGGTCGCGCATGATCTTGGTGATGTGTGAACCCACCTTGGGGTTGAGGGTGTTTTTGGGCAAATGCCAGATATCTTCAGCACGTTGGCGATGCTCGGGATTGAATACCACCAGGTCGGCGGGCAGACGATGTGAAAAGGTGCCCACCTCGCGCGCGGTGCCGCAGGCAGAGGGCTGACCGGTGAGTGAAAACGCGCCGTTGCCGGGCATGGCCTGTTTGCCCAGCAGCAGGTGATTCATGTAGGCCTGCTCGTTGACCCAGGTACCGCGCTGGTGCTGGTTGAAGCCCATGGTCCAGAAAGAGACGACTTTACGCTGTGCGTCCACGTAGAGATCGGCCAATTGCTGGAGTTTTTGCTTGAACTGATCCAACGGTTCATCGGCATCGCCCTTGGCCAGCTCGGCCACAAAATCCAGGGTATAGGGCTCCACGCCCCTTTTGAATTCCTCGAACTGTATGAGCCAGTGCTTGCCCGGTTTTGCCTGCGCCTCCTGCGGGACCTTGGTGCCCGGCTTGCGGCGTTGGCCGATGGCCTCGTACTTGTCGAGAACATGCACGCGCTGATTGGCCTGGGTGTCTTTTTCCTTGCTGAAGGCAAAGTCGCTGGTGTTGCGCATGCCGTAGCCGATGTCGTAGGGGCCGGTGGCGAAGACGCAGTGTTTTTTCACGAAGTCCCAGTTCACCGCGTCGCGTTTGATGATCTCGCGGGCGATGTAATTCTGAATGGCCAGATCCGTGCTGGGTTTGAAGATGATTTCCAGGTCAGCCATGTCCGAGGACATGTTGGAATAGGTGCTGAGATTCACGATGCGCATGTTCTTGTGTTTGCTGCGCCGGTCGACGATGCGTGTCCAGAGGATGGGGTGCATCTCCGCCATGTTGGCCCCCCAGAGGATTGCGGTGTCGGTGTGTTCGATGTCATCGTAATTGCCGGCGGGTTCGTCGATGCCGAAGGTCTGGATGAAACCGGCCACCGCCGAGGCCATGCAGTGGCGCGCATTGGGATCGATGTTGTTGCTGCGAAAGCCGGCCTTCATGAGTTTCATGGCGGCGTAGCCTTCCTGGATGGTGTACTGGCCCGAGCCAAAGATACCCACGCCGGTGGGGCCCAGTTCGTCGTAGGCCTTGCGGAAGTGTTTTTCCATCTCGTCGAAGGCGCGTTCCCAGCTCACCTCCACGAAGTCACCCTGTTTATCAAACTTGCCATTTTTCATGCGCAGCAGGGGTTGGGTGAGGCGGTCCTTGCCGTAGAGGATCTTGCCGTTGAAATAACCCTTGATGCAGTTGATGCCGCGATTCACCGGCGCATCAGGGTCAGCCTTGGTGGCGACGATCTTGCCATCCTTGGTGGCGATCTGGATACCGCAGCCCACGCCACAGAAGCGGCACACGCCGCGGTCCCAGCGCCAGTGGTTCTCCATTTTCCGGGTGGCGGCCATTGCCGCTTGGGTGACTGGCAGGCCCATGGCGGCTGCAGTGGCCGTGGCCATGCTGGCCTTGATAAATTCTCGTCGTGTTATACCCATTTCGCCGTCTCCCCCGTTATTGTGGTGGCCGGCAGGGTGCTGCCCTCGTCCACATAGTGATACACCATCTCCGCCGCCATTACCTTGGGCAGGCCCTTGATGCCTTGCAGGCCCGCCATAGCGGCCTCCTCATTATCTGCTTCCTGAATGACTACCAGACGACCGCTGTCGTGGCATTGGTAATGCACTTCCAGATAGGGGATGGCGCTTATTTGCGCTTGCAGGGCCGACACGTTGTCGGGGACGGTATAGACGAGGATACTGGAGAGCTGCATGATTGGGACTCCACATTGTTTTCGAGTGCGAACAAGCGCAGCACAGCCACGCTACTATTAGCGATTCTCACCTCAGTGTAGATCACTAACGGCATTTGTAGAGGAAAATGTGCGCGCATTGGTACATCGAGGGCAAATCAAAAAAAACTATGGGGAGAACAATCCATACTGGTTTGATATGCAGAGCTAAAAAATATTTATCACCCGCACTTATGAGGGTGACGCTACTCAGGGCGCTGTTCATCTTTTTTACGGTGGCCTTGTTGCACAGCTTGACCATCAGGCGCAGTTCGTTGGACGAACCGGTGAGGTTTAGGGTTTCTTCATGGGCGATTTTTGTTGCTTGTAGAGTTTGAACAGGGCCTGGAGGAAGGTGTTGGCCAAAAGGGGGTAGGGACTGATGGCTCTCCACAAAAATTACGCATAACACTGCACCCTTGTATTCGTTCTCACCTGTGAAAGCGCTTTTTTATATTGCCGTCTCCACGGCCTGGAATGTTTCTCTTTTAGACTCTGGCAGCCAATAAAAAATGTCGATAGTACTCGCTGTTTCTTGCTACTGTTCGATTGAAACTGGTGATGCCATTGTTTCAGTTCCGCATGCATTCCATGAGTCATCTGATACAAGACTGCCCGAGGGCACAAAAGACGCGCCCACCCTATTGACTCAACTTACTGAATCAGTTTTACACCGTCATGCCGGATTTGATCTGGCATCCAGTCATTCGTTTAACCACTGGATTCCGGTTGCAGCCTTTCCCGGCGAAGGCCGTGGCCGGAGTGACGGAAAATAGAAATTCCGGTTTTTGACGTAATCCTAAAACCTACTTCGCTTTCGGCGCCTGAAACTCAAACGCATCCGAAAAGTATCTATCTTCCGTCAGCCCGTGCTGCTTGAAGGCATCAAACCCGGCGTGCACCATGGCGGGCGGACCGCTGGCGTAGACGTCGAAGGCGGCCAGCCCTTCGGGGAAGTCGGTGATCACGGCGTCGTGCACGTAGCCCCGGCGCCCACCCGGTTCGGCGTCCGGGTCCGAGAGTACGGGGATGAAGTGAAAGTGCGGCAGGTGTTTGGCCCATTTTTCCGGTAGCGCCTTGAGATAGAAATCCTCTTCGCTGCGCGCGCCCCAGTACAGGTACATGGGCTGGTCGAGGCCCTCGGCCAGGGCGTGCTCGATGATGCCTTTGATGGGGGCGAAGCCAGTGCCGCCGGCCATGAAGATGATGGGCCGCCGGCTTTCCTCGCGCAGGAAGAAACTGCCGTGAGGGCCTTCGATGCGCAGGATGTCTTTTTCTTGTAACTCGTCCATTACGTAGCCGGTAAATTCGCCGCCCTCGATGTGGCGGATGTGCAGCTCGATGAGGGCGTCGTCGTGGGGAGCGTTGGCTAGTGAAAAGCTGCGCTTGCGGCCGTCGGGCAGCAGGAAGTCGATGTACTGCCCGGCGCGAAACTGCAGGCGCTCCGCCTCGGGCAGTTTGAGGAACAGGCGCACCACGTCGTGGGAGAGGAGTTCCTTTTTGGTGACCTTGACGGGCAGCACCTTGACCTGCAGCTCCTCGCTCTCCCCAACTTCCTTGATTTCCACGGTGATATCCGAGGTGGCGCGGGCCTGGCAGAACAGCGCCAGGCCCTGGGCCAGGTCGTCTTCGCTCAGGGCCGGGGGCAATTCCGTGCCATAATCCACCGTGCCGCCGAGCAGCTTGCCCTTGCATGCGCCGCAGCCGCCGTTGCGGCAGCCGTAGGGGAAGGCGTATCCGTGGCGAAGGGCCGCATCGAGAATGGGTTCGTCGGCCTCCACCTCGAACGTGTGGCCGGAGGGTTTTATGAGAACGGTGAAACGCATGAATGATCCAAAAATTGGTAAAAGATCGGCGATTATGCGGCAAAAAAGACGCGTAAACCACCGGTGAAGACTATGTTTATCGTGGGCTGCGGGGATATTGGCGAGCGTATTGCCCGGTTGTGCGCGGAAAAAAACACGCCGGTGGCGGGGTTGGTGCGCAGCGCGCACAGCGCCGCGCGGCTGCGGGCTGCGGGTATCGACTCCGTGCAGGCGGACCTCTCCCGGCCAGATGCGGGGGAGAACCTGCCCACGGCAGGTGCCACGATCGTGTATCTTGCACCGCCCCCCGCCGAGGGGGAGACGGATCCGCTGATACGCAACTTTCTCGCCGGCATCGACGCCCTGCCGGAACGCCTGGTGTTGCTGAGTACCACCGCTGTGTACGGTGATTGCCAGGGGGCATGGATCGACGAGACCCATGCCGTGAATCCGCAGACCGCCCGCGGCCGCCGTCGCTGGGATGCCGAGCAGGCGGCGCGGCAATGGTCCGCCGAGCGTGGTGTGCCGCTGGTGATCCTGCGCGTGGGGGGCATTTATGGCCCCGGCCGGTTGCCCATGGCGCGCATCGAAAAGGGCCTGCCCATTCTGCGTGAGGCCGAGTCGCCCTTTACCAATCGCATCCACCAGGATGATCTGGCTCGGGTGTGTCTCGCCGCCGCCGAACGCGGCAGGCCCGGCGAGGCGTACAACGTCTCCGACGGTCAGCCTTCCACCATGTCGCGCTATTTCAAGGCCGTTGCCGAGGCCTGTGGACTGCCCGCGCCGCCGGAGGTGAGCCGGGAAGAGGCGCAGCGGGTGATGAGTGCGGGGATGTTGTCCTATCTTGCCGAGTCACGACGACTGGATAACCAGAAGATGCTGGCGGAGCTCGGTGTCGAGTTGCGTTACCCCGATCTTCAGGCAGGCCTGGCGCATCTCGCCAACAAACCGCAAACATAGCCACCGGCAACAACTCACCTTACAATACGCCAATGACGCTCAATGCCAAATCCGCCATGAATGTCGCCCGCGTGCTCACCGAGGCGCTGCCCTATATCCAGCGCTTTGCGGGCAAGACCATTGTCATCAAGTACGGTGGCAACGCCATGGTGGACGACGCCCTGAAAAACAGCTTCGCGCGGGATATCGTGCTGATGAAGACCGTGGGCATCAATCCCGTGGTGGTGCATGGAGGCGGGCCGCAGATCGGCGAGCTGCTGGAACGCATCGGCAAGGAGTCCACCTTCGTGCAGGGTATGCGTGTCACCGACAGCGAGACCATGGACGTGGTGGAAATGGTGCTGGGCGGGCTGGTGAACAAGGAGATCGTCAATCTCATCAATCAAAAGGGCGGTAACGCCGTGGGGCTGACCGGCAAGGACGGCGACATGATCCGCGCCCACAAGCTCACCTTCGAAAACACCGCGCCGGAGATGAAGGCCTCGGAGATCGTCGACATCGGCCACGTGGGCGAGGTGACAAGCATTGACCCCTCGGTGGTGGACATGCTGGTAAGTGGCGATTTCATCCCGGTGATCGCGCCCATCGGCGTGGGCGCCGATGGTGAGTCCTACAACATCAACGCCGACCTGGTGGCGGGAAAGCTGGCGGAGGTGCTGCGGGCGGAGAAACTCATGCTGCTCACCAACACCGCCGGGCTGCTGGACAAGGACGACAAGCTGCTCACCGGCCTGGGGGCGGAGCGCGTCAAGCAGCTCATCGACGACGGCACCATTCACGGCGGCATGCTGCCGAAGATTCGCTGCGCGCTGGAGGCGGTGCAGGGGGGTGTGAGCACCGCGCACATCATCGACGGCCGGGTGCAGCACGCGGTGATGCTGGAGATCTTCACCGACGAGGGTGTGGGGACCCTGATCCGCTCGCGGAGTTAGTGGCGGTTGGGTTTTATAAATCGTCTCAAAATAATTGCTACAGGGTTATTTCCCCGTGGGAGCGCCTTTCCAGGCGCGATTCGCGCCTGGAAAGGCGCTCCCACAGTATTTACCATTGTGTGAGTCGCTATGTATATCTTGCGTTCACTCACTGCACCTTCAGTCATTCCCAAGAGAGTGAATGCCCATCGTTGTCTGCAAAACCAATTTTGAGATCCTTAAAAAGATTGTTCTGTGAAAGTAGTAACAATCGATTCATGTCGGGTTATTAAGGTGGAACGGGATAACCATATCTGGCAGCAGCCTTTTGACGAACCTGACCAGACAAACACCACACATAAACCAATATCATCATTTTGGAGCTGTAATCCGTGACTGACATATCCGGCCGCGCCCAACAAATCCTCGAGGCCCTGGCGCAGCAGCTGGAGACCCACCCGGGTCAGCGCATCACCACCGCCGCACTGGCCAGGGCGGTGGGCGTGTCCGAGGCGGCGTTGTATCGCCACTTCCCCAGCAAGGCGCGCATGTTCGAGGCGCTCATCGCGTTCATCGAAGACAGCGTGTTCAGCCTGATCACGCGCATCCTCGACGAACACGCTAGCGCCCGTGATCGTTGCGAACAGCTGCTCACTCTGCTGCTGGGCTTTTCCGCCAGGAACCCCGGACTGACGCGCATCCTGGTGGGTGATGCCCTCACCGGTGAAGACGAGCGCCTGCGTCTGCGCATCACCCGCTTTTACGACCGCCTGGAGACCCAGCTCAAACAGATCCTGCGCGAGGCGGAAGGCAAAAACGAATTGCCCGTGGGCCATCCCTCCACCGCCATTGCCAATCTGTTGCTGGCCGTGGCCGAGGGGCGCATGAACCAGTTTGTGCGCAGCGGCTTTGCCCAGTCGCCGCTGGAGCGCTGGGACCAGCAATGGTCCCTGCTGGCGGAAAGTCTGTTTCCCGGGCAGGCATAACCCGAAAACACGAACATGGATTGGCTGACACAGGCCCTGCTGTTTGCCATTTCCCTGATCGCCAATATCTTTTCCGCCTTCGCCGGTGGCGGCGCCGGCCTGTTGCAGTTTCCGGTGCTGATCTTTCTCGGCCTGCCCTTCGGTGTGGCCCTGGCCACGCACAAGGTGGCCAGCGTGGCCCTGGGCATCGGCGCCACCCTGCGCAATCTCAAGGAAGGCAGCCTGCAGCGCCGGTTGACACTATTTATCGTTAGCTTCGGCGTGCCTGGAGTGGTGATCGGCGCCAGTGTGATCCTGTTCGTGCCGGACCGCAGCGCCGAGATCGCCCTGGGTCTGTTGACCATGGGTCTGGGACTGTATTCCGTGTTCCAGCCGACGCTGGGCCAGTCGCTGAGGGCCACGGCGCAGACCCGCGGGCATTATCTGTTGGGTGGTGCGGTGCTGTTTGTCATCGGCATGCTCAATGGCTCGCTGACCTCGGGCACCGGTCTGTTTGTCACCCTGTGGCTGGTGCGCTGGTTCGGGCTGGACTACCAACGCGCCGTGGCCCATACGCTGGTGCTGGTGGGGCTGTTCTGGAACGGCAGCGGCGCCATCACCCTGGGGCTGATCGGCGAGATCCGTTGGTCATGGCTGCCGGCCCTGTTGCTGGGCTCACTGATTGGCGGTTATGTGGGCGCACACCTGGCCATCACCCAGGGCAATCGCTGGATCAAGCGCGTCTTCGAGGTGATTACCCTGGCGGTGGGTGTGAAGCTGGTGATTGGTTGAATCTTTTTTGCCAAAAAAACGGCCGGCTGTATCTCTGTGACAACAGGCATCGTGTGGGCATGAACTACGCACCCATCCTACAGGCTGGGCTGGAGCCACTATGAGTGCGGCGCCAGCAATCGTAGGGTGGGTCTGTTTTTCATGCCTATGCGGAACATTCGGTTTGCGTGCCACCCTTCGTCGGTGAAAGCATTATGGCCGGCCATGTAATACTTGCCGTATTTGGTCAGAAGGAATATACCAATGTCACCGCGGTTATCGTGTCGGTTTTTTCGACACCAACAGGCACGTCAGAGGTATTTTTTACGGTGTAGGTGATCTTGGTAGCCAGACTGCCATTGATCTGTGCCGTCAGTGCGCTGACCGATTTGGTGATGGTGGCATCCTCACCTACTTCAGATGTGAGATCCTCTGTAAAGGAACTTGTGTCGCTGATCTTCCAAGCCAGCTTGGCAGCGCCACGCAGGGTAACTTCATCCTGATTTTGGCCGGTACCGCTCAGCTTGCTTTGCCGTCCACCGGGACCGATTTCCAGGTCAAGAGTTAAGGCTTCTTTATGTATCACACGGCGACCATAACCCAGTGCTTCACTGACACGGTAATCATAACCACTGAAGCGATCGTCCTCGTAATTGACCATGGCAAAGAAATAATTGAATTCACGGAATTTATAATCACTTTGTCCATTGAGCACGTAGCGCTCTGCAGTGGTATTGCTTTGGTCAGAGGCGTTCAAGGCCTCGACGGACATTGCATGGCGCCAATTCTCACGTTCGGTCATCGCCTTGGCCTTGACGTTGATGGTCTGGGTATCCGTGTTGCCTGTGGTGGTGACAATACCCAGCTCGACACTGCCTTTCCAGCTGGGATCGATCGGCTTGGTATCACCGGCGTGTGCTGTTCCGAGAATGCCAAGCAGGGCCAGTCCAGTGCCTGAGAAGATAAAGAATGTTTTGTTCATGTTGGTTTCCTTCGTTAATGTCATTGATAGGGGATCTGCAAATCCCACGCCTTTAGGCGGCATCATTTCTTTTACACCCTCTACACCCTCTCCCAGCCTTGGGAGAGGGGACAATCGGCCGTACGGCCGATCAATCCAGCCTTTAGCCGGTGGAGTATTCACATTTTAATCTGAGTGTTGTTAAAAAGACCTGTGCATATTGCTCAGTAATCGCGAAAGCTTAGCCAGGGGAATACGCAAAGTTGACGTTGCTGTAAACAAGTATTAGTTACCACTGCTGTCCCGCTAACACTCGCATTAGTGGGCATAATAGTTTGTATTAAGGGTCTCAGAATTGGTTTAACAGATATTAGTAGATATTCACCACCTTGGCGATGCCTGAAAGGCAATGAGTGAACGTAAGCTAATTCCGTTGCGCACTTATACAATGCCAACAATTGTGGGAGCGCCTTTCCAGGCGCGATTCGCGCCTGGAAAGGCGCTCCCACATGGGGAAATAACCCTGTAGCAATTATTTTGAGACGATTAATATTTCATGAGCTGCAGCATGATTTGATAATTTGAGACATGAATAGTCAGTAAGCTCTACCGTCATTCCGGCGAAGGCCGGAACATAAGCGCAAAGAGCGTTGAACGCCACAGGCGGCCCGAAGGGTGAGCGCAGCGAATAATCCAGTGGTTTCAACGACATTCTAGATTCCGGCCTTCGCCGGAATGACGGATATAAAGTTATCGGGACAGCAGTGATTGGTTACATGCCTGTTCCTCGTCGTGTGATGATTATCGAGTGCCATATTTCGAGCGGTAGGCTTCAATGGCCTGTAGAGCATCGGCTTGGTCACTCTTTTCACTCAGGTATTCCGCCAGTTCCTGTAAGCGTACGATGCTCGCCACCCGCAGGCCATAATCCTTTTCCACTTCCTGGATGGCCGATATTTCTCCTTGGCCGCGTTCCTGCCGATCAAGGGCGATGACCACTCCGGCGGGCGTTGCGCCGGCATTGCGGATGATGTCCACGGATTCGCGCACCGAGGTGCCGGCGGAAATCACATCATCGATGATCAGCACCCGTCCTTGCAGCGGCGCGCCGACGATTATTCCACCTTCCCCGTGATTTTTTGCCTCCTTGCGGTTGAAGCAGTAGGGCAGGTCACGGGCGTGGTGATCCGCAAGGGCAATGGCGAGACTGGAAGCCAAGGGAATGCCTTTATAGGCGGGGCCGTAGATCATGTCGAAGTCGATGTTGGATGTGGTCACCGCCTTGGCGTAAAAACGACCCAGCCGGGCCAGGCTGGCGCCGCTATTGAACAGGCCGCTGTTGAAAAAATAGGGACTGACCCGCCCGGATTTCAGGGTGAATTCGCCAAAACGCAGTACCCCGGTAGTTATGGCGAAATCGAGAAATTCACGTTGATAGGCATGCATGACGGATACCCCGACTGTGGCTGTTATAAAAAGGCCGGCGATTATAACCCAACTTGGGGGTGCTCCCCAATGATCGTATAATCCGTCGTCACTCAAGCAGCGAGGTATTTATGCGCGTCATCACCGTTAACGTGAACGGCATCCGTTCCGCCGAGAAAAAAGGTTTTTTTGTCTGGCTGAAGAAACAGCAGGCCGATGTGGTCTGTATTCAGGAAACCAAGGCACAGGAGCATCAGCTGGAGGCCGAGGATTTTCGCCCCGCCGGCTACTATTGTTATTATTTCGATGCACAAAAGAAGGGCTACAGCGGGGTGGCTATTTATGCCCGGCAAAAGCCGGATCGCGTGATCAAGGGCCTGGGCAAGGGCTTTGAAGATATGGATGCGGAGGGTCGTTATATTCAGGCGGATTTCACCCGCGAGGATGGCAGTAAACTGAGTGTGGTGTCATTGTATTTGCCTTCCGGTTCCTCCAAGGAGGAGCGTCAGCAGATCAAGTTCAGCTTCATGGAGCGTTTCACCGAGAAGCTCAAAGCCATGCGCCGCCAGCGTCGTGAATACATCATTTGCGGTGATTGGAACATCGTGCACAAGGAAATCGACATCAAAAACTGGAAGAGTAACCAGAAGAATTCCGGTTGTCTGCCCGAGGAGCGCGCCTGGTTGGATCAGGTATTTGGTGAGCTGGGTTTTGTGGATGCCTTCCGGGTGGTCAATCAGGAGCCAGGGCAATACACCTGGTGGTCGAACCGGGGTCAGGCATGGGCCAAGAACGTGGGCTGGCGCATTGATTATCAAGTGATTACGCCCGGCCTGAGGGACAAGGTACTGGCGGCGGAAATCTACAAGGAAGAACGCTTCTCAGACCATGCACCGCTGATTGTGGACTATGCATAAATGAGCCGATTCAATATTGGCTCATGTCTACAATCAGGTCATCGATACATTCCGGCTCCGGCTTGGCGATAAAATAACCTTGTCCCAGTTGTACGCCCATCTCCATGAGAATCTCGATGATATGGGCGTTTTCCACAAACTCGGCAATGCATGGAATCTTCAATCCCCTTGCAAGATCAACGATTGCTTTGACGAACAGACGGTCGTCATTGTCGATGTGCAGGTTGCGTACAAAGCTGCCATCTATCTTGATGTAGTCCACAGGCAGATTACGTAAATAATGGAAAGATGAAAAGCCTATACCGAAATCGTCTAACGCAAACTTGCAACCAATGTCGCGCAAGGCATCGATAAAACCGCGCGCCTTGGAGAGATTTTCTACAGCCTCGGTTTCGGTGACCTCGAACATCAGGCTTTGTGGGTCCGCCCCATACGTATGAATGGCTTCCTTGATGTATTCCAGCATTCCTACGTTGCCGAAGTGGCGTCCAGAGAGGTTGATGGCAAGGCTGACAGGTTTATGTTTCTTGATACTGTCAGCCTGGGCCTTGATGGCTTTGTCCACAACCCAGCGGTCTATTTCACGGATCAGTCCAAATCGCTCGGCGGTTTCCATGTAGGCGCCAGGGGCGATCATTTCACCATCTTCACCGCGCATGCGTAATAGGACTTCATAGTGGGTGATGAGACCCGAGGCCACTTCTACAACGGGTTGATAAAATAGCTTGAAGCGGTCGTCTTTCAATGCCCAGCGAATGCGTTCTTCCCAGTGAATTTTTGATTGCATGTTCCACAGCTCAACATCATCGTCACTGAAAATATGTACCTGTCCACGTCCCTTTCGTTTTGCGGTATACATGGCGGCATCTGCTTTTGCCAGAAGGTCACTGGGTACCGCGCTTTGAGACGGGAACAGGGCGATGCCAATACTTGCGCTGACAGGGATGACTTTTCCACCGTATTCCAGGTTTTCCTGGGCCAGTGCACCCAGCAGGGCCATGCCTACGGTATGCGCTTCTTCATAACTGCATTTAGGAATTATCACGCCAAACTCGTCACCACCGAGACGGCCGAGTATGTCGGTACGCCGTAAAACCTGTGAAAGCCGTCGCGATACATCCAGCAGGTATTCGTCACCGTATTGATGGCCGTAGGTATCATTGACGTACTTGAACTGATCGAGGTCGATGAAAAGTACAGCGCCCTGTTGTTGATATCGTTGTGAGAAGGAGATGGCGCGCTCCAATTCCTTTTGAAAGCGGCGCCTGTTGATCAAGCCGGTGAGGGAGTCGTGCTCAGCGAGATAAACTATCCGTTCTTCGGCAGTTTTTTGTTCCGTAATATCGAGAATCAAACCCCGCATAATGGGTTGCTGATCCTCGTCCAGTTCCACACTGTTGATGGCGCGCACCCATAGTTCGTGTCCATCATGGTGGATCATGCGGAAGTCGGCGGTAAAGGATTCTCCATTTTTGGTGTGTGTGGCGATGGTTTCCTCCAGCCAGTCCCGGTCATCCGGATGGACATGGCTGGCCCAGAAATCGGGTTTCAGCCAGTCGGATACCGGAAAGCCCATGAGGTTGCTTGCCTCGCGGCTGACGAAGGTGAACTGGTACCCGGGCGGCCTGGCCTCCATCACTACCGCGTCGATACCGTCAAGCAGGGCTTGCATGAAACGGGTTTCACGTTCCAGGGCGCTGTGTTCTTTGTGCAGGGCCTGTTTGGTTTCGCTGAGATGCTGGGCAAGATGATTGAAGGTGGTGGCTAGTTCGTTATTGCTGGCTTTGCCGCCTGTCTCTATACGATAGTCAAGATGGTCTTTTGCAAGTTCCCGGGCACCTTTTTCAAGCTGGCGCAGATTGCGTGTGAAATAGAAGCCAAGAAGAAAAGTGGCGGATAATGTAATGATTACACCCAGCAAGGCGATAAGAAGATTTTGCCGGCGTGTTTTCTGGTTGAGTATCAGGGCGGCGTCAAGCGAATATCCGACGCGGAGTTTTCCCAACATCCGTCCTTCATCGAAAAGAGGGATTACAATATCGAATACGCCGTCATTCAATGCCGATTGATAATCATGGTCAGGATGGTTTCTATGTGGGGTCTTGCCACTGATGGCGAGGGGTTCGCCGTTGGCGTCGCTGAGCACGGCGTAGACCATTTTGTGTTGCGCTCCGAGCTGGTCGAAAATCTTTTGCAGGTCTGCACTTTGTGTGTAAAGCATTCCGGGTACCAGCGCCTTTGCCAGCAGTTGACTCTCGGAGCGCATCATATCCTCATACATTCTGATATGGCTGTCGGTCATCAGGCGATTGCTGTTCCATACCAGCAGGAACAGCATCAATACCTGTAGCGCAACAATGAGCAGGATCAGTCGGGTGGATAATCGTATGCGCATGTTTTATCGCAGGACGCCGGGTTGTAAATCATGTTTGACTACATTGGAGACGATGTTGGGGGTCACAGGACAAGTAGCGGGATTTGGGCGGGATTTCTTGAGTGGTGAAGACGAAAAACGCCTTGTCACCAACAGGTGGCAAGGCGTTGAAATGGTGTATAGGGAAAGGATTACTGGGTGTAGAATTTCTGCCGGAAAGTGACAGTGAAGGGCTGGGTGCTGCCCTCGGGCAGGATTTGCAGGGTAAAATTCAGCATTTCCTCATGGGCCACATGAAACTCCCCCAGATAGTAGATAGAGTTGCCTTCATCCACTTCGCGTACCTTGAAGGTTCTGAACTGGCCGGTGAGATTGCTGGCGGTAACGTTGATCTTGGCGCGCACCGGCACTTCACCGGCATCGGTCTTTTTCAGTACAGAGATGGTGATCATGCCGCGGTTTTTACTGCGCACGATATTGTACGCGGCGGCCATTTCCGGTTGCAGTGTGTCGGTGTTAAAGGCGTTGTAGTGCACGGTGTAATCACCGAATACCTGAGGTTTACCGGCCAGGCTTAGGCCGCAGGCCATAAAAAAGAGAGCGGTGGTGAGCAGGCCGCTGAACAGCTTGTTATTCGACACGTTGAGATCTCCGTTGCCTGTTTCTGGTCGCGAGTATTCTCAACCTTCGTGAAAATCCCACGCAATGTCAACCACGTTTTTTGCTGCGGAATAGCAATCTGTATGCCATGGGTGATTTTATCCGCCTATAAAAAAGGGCCGTTACAGCACGGCCCCAGGGAGGAGAGAACACGAGGTACGGATTAAGAGGCGGCGACGGCCTTTTCTTCCGTTTCAGTCAAGGGAGGAAGCGGAGTGTTCACTGCATCCAGCACGCCATTGATGGTTTCCAGTTGGGCCATGAGCTCTTCCGCCTGTTTCTCCAGGTCGGCCATGTTTTCGCTGAGTTTCTCCCGGGAGTTTTTGATTTTTTGCAGGTTGGCCAGGCGCTTTTCCAGTTGCAGTTTGCGTTCCTTGATGCGTGCCGCCAAGGGACGCATGACACTGCCGGCCCATTCTTCGGCGTCCTGGTTGGCGCGAAAGAATATGTTACGGGCGTGACTCACCATGGAGACGATGAATTTCTTCACCACGAAACTCTGTTCGGTCATAGCCGTGAGGGAGCTGTCGCGGAATTCCGCGGCCTTTTTGTCCAGCTGATCCAATTCCCGGCTGTAACGTGCGGTGGTAAAAAGGGTGGGATTGAGATCGCTGAAGCCGTGTTCGTCGCGGAAGCGGTCATAGATGGATTGCACAATGGCATTGGATTTTTCCACCTGATAATTCACCTGGGTCATGCTGTCCCGGGTGCCTTCGAAGAAGGTTTTCATGCTGGCCTTCATGCCGTGGGTGGTCCAGCTGTCCACCATGCTGGAGCGGGTTTTGGCGATCATCTGATCCAGGGCGTCCAGCCCCAGGGCTTCGATGAGTGCCACCAGCTGGCGCTTGAGTACATGCCGGCTGGTCTGGAAGTTCTCCACGTCTTTCTGGTAGACGCCCTGCTCGGCACGCAGTTTCTGCATGGTTTCCATCAACACGTCGGCGCTTTTGCCTGACAGGGAGCGCAGTTCGTCCAACTGCTGGGTAATGGCTTCGTGACGTTCGGCAAGTACACCGCGGGTGGTTTCCACCATGGAGCCGATACGCGAGACGATGTTTTCCCGCACCAGGTGTTGCTTGGCGGGCAGCACGTCGTCGGAGAGGGTCTGCTCCAGCGCCAGCAGGCCACTTTTTTCCAGCAGTTCCTCGTTGCCCTTGACCCGGGCCAGCAGACCTTTCTGGGCGGATACGGGATAAATGGTATTGGCGTCGATGTTCAGCAGGTCCGCAGTCTTGTTCACCTGTTCCTGGATATTGGCCTGGATGGTGGCGTCATCCTGTAATTCGTCCCACAGGGTATCGATCTTGTTGAGCACTACGATCAGCCCACCCTTTTCCTTGTTTTCGCGGAAGGACTGGGCGTGCTGGCGCCAGATGTCCATGTCGGTCTTGGTGGCGCCGGTATCGGCGGCCAGCACGAAGATTACCGCCTGGGCATTGGGCAACATGTCCATGGTCAGTTCCGGTTCGGAACCCATGGCGTTGAGTCCGGGGGTGTCGAGGATCACCAGGCCCTGTTTCAGCAGGGGATGGGGGAAGCTGATCATCACGTGCCGCCACATGGGGATTTCGATGCTTACCGGGGGGACTTCAGCGGCCTCCAGTTCCTCTTTGGTATACAGACCCAGCTGGATGGCATTGTCCACCGGCACATTCTTGGTCTTCACGATCTCCTTGAAGGCCTCCACCATATGCTCCGGGGAGTCCACGTCCAGGTCGGTGTTGATCCAGTTGTTGGGATCCTGCTTGTATTCACTGATGCTGGTTTCCTCGAGGCGGGTCTCGATGGGCAGCATGCGGATGTAGGGTTTTTGTTCCTTGGCGTCGTAAAACAGCTCTGTGGGACACATGGTGGTGCGCCCGGCGGATGACGGCAGTAGACGGCGCTGGTAGTTGGCGAAGAAGATGGAGTTGATGAGCTCGGTCTTGCCCCGGGAGAATTCCGCCGCAAAACCAATAGTGATGTGATCCGAGTCCAGGGCATCGAGGATTTCGTACATGCGCAGGTCGTCTTCCGGGCTGCTCATGTCGTGATCCGACAACCATTCACGATAGGCCTTGATGTGGCTGATGATGTCCTTTTTCCAGCGACTGTAGGCTTCTAATTGTTCTGTAAACTGGTCTTTTGCCATGCCGTATTACCCAAATTGGCTCATCAAAGAGCCGCGCATGGCGAAATGCCTGGCGCGGCCAACGTCTCGCTATCAATAACGGCCGTTGTTCGGGGAAGTTTAGTGGATGTGGGAGGATGAAACTGAAATCGCCCACATCTCCGATTAACGGCGGGAAACAGGGCGCGAACGGCCGTTTTCTGGGGCGTGGAAAAGGTTTACTCCGCCGGAGGGACAGTCGGGGGGAGTCTTGTTGGGGAGTGGATTCGCACCTGTTTGTGGCGCCCGTTGTCACCGGCCACAATCCGCACCCGGGATTTCGCCACACCAAAGCTTTTCGCCAGAAACTTGATGAGCTGGGTATTGGCCTGGCCATCCACCGGAGGGGCGGTGATGCGGATTTTCAGGCTCATACCCCTCTGGCCATCGTCCGAGGGGCCAATGATCTCGTCCCGGCTGGCCTTGGGTTGCACGCGGAGCCACAGGGTCAGCGTGTCGTCCTGCCAGCGGTACCAGTTCGCACTCACCCGAAGGCCAGGCCCCGGCCGAGGTCATGAATGGGCGCCACTACAAGGATGTTCAGCAGCTGGATACCGATCATCACCAGAATGGGCGACAGGTCGAAGCCATGGATGGGCGGTAGAATGCGCCGCGCCCGGCCCAGCAGGGGCTCGTTGAGGCTGTAGAGCAGGGATACCGCAGGATTATAGCCTCCGGGGCTGACCCAGCTGAGTACCACCTGGATCAAGATAGTGAAGAAATAGATCTGGAACAACAGGCCAAGCAATTCTGCCACCGAGAGTACCATCAGCCCGGCAGGATGAAAGCTCAGGCCAGTGATCAACCCAACGGCCAGCAATTCCAGTACCTGCAGGGCCAGTAGCAGAATCAGGGAGGCCAGGTCAATGCCTCCCAGACTGGGGATTATGCGGCGCAAGGGCACTAGGGGCGGATTGGTGATCTTTACCAGAAACTGGGAAATGGGGTTGTAGAAATCCGCGCGCACCACCCCGAGCAGATAGCGCAGCATTACGGCACCAATGTACAGCCCAAACAGGGTCTGCACCAGAAATACCCCGGCATTGCCGGCATAGGAACCACCCATTATGACTCTCTCCTGATTATTGTCCGTCGCCCATTTGCCGGGCCAGTTCCTGGGAACGCCGGAAGGCCGCCTTGAGCACCCGGCCCATGATCCCGTCGATGTCCTCTTCCGCCAGCACTCGCAGGCCTTGTTCCGTGGTGCCCCCGGGGGACGTTACCTGCTGGCGCAGATCCGCCACTGGTTGGCTGCATTCCAGAGCCATCTTGGCGGCGCCAAGGGCGGTCTGAAGGGTGAGCAGGCGGGCCGTTTCGGCGGGCAGGCCCAGCTCGCGGCCTGCCGCCTCCATGGCTTCCATGATGCGGAAAAAATAGGCGGGGCCGCTGCCAGACAAGGCGGTGATGGCATCCATCTGGTCCTCCTCATCCACCCACAGGGCCAGGCCCACGGCGCGCAGAATGGACTCCGCCAGATCCCGTTGCGTCTCACTGACCTGAGCGTTGGCGTACAGACCGCTGGCGCCGGACTGCAGTAGTGCCGGGGTGTTGGGCATGGCGCGCACCACGGCCACGGGCTGATTTTGCTCGCCCCCTAGCCAGCGATTGAGATCGGCGCTGCGGATGCCGGCGGCGATGGTCACGATCAGGGGTTGGTGTTGCTGTACCGTCGGGGCCAGGCTTTCGGCGACGTCTTGCAGAATTTGCGGCTTCACCGCCAGTACCGCCACATCGGCCCCGGTGAGTGCAGCGGTATTGTCAGGCGTGGTGTTGATGCCGAATTTCCCTGCCAGGTAATTTCGGGTGTCGTCGTTGGGGTCGGCCACGGTGATGTGGTCGGCGGGCATCTTGTCCACCAGCAGGCCGCCGATGAGGCTCGCCGCCATATTGCCGCCGCCGATAAATGTCAGTTTGATGGATTGCATTGTGGTTATGGTTCACCAGGTGGAGGTTAAAAACAAGTTGGAAAAAAATCAGTGACCGGGCTGGGACATCCGCGGCCCGAACAGGGCGCTGCCAATACGCACAATGGTGGCTCCTTCAGCGATGGCTGCTTCCAGATCTGCAGACATGCCCATGGACAGGGTATCCCAATCCTCATCCAGCCTATTTTGGGTCGCTTTGGTAAATTCAAAGGCCTCGCGCAGGGTGGCAAAGGCCGCCCGCTGCTTGTGCCAGTCCGTTTCGGCGGCGGGAATGGCCATGAGTCCGCGCAGGCGTAGCCCGGGCAGTTCGGCCACCTGCTGCACCAGCTCCGGCAAATCAAGGTATCCCACCCCGGATTTGCTGACCTCGTTGCTGATGTTCACCTGCAGGCAGACATTCAGTGGCCCCAGCTCCGGGGGGCGCTGTTCGCTGAGGCGACGGGCCACCCTGAGTCGGTCCACGCTGTGCACCCACTGGAACAGGCGCGCAATGGCGGCGGTCTTGTTGGACTGGATGGGGCCGATGAAATGCCAGGTCAAAGACAGGTGGCCCAGCTGTGCGATCTTGGCCTGTGCCTCCTGCAGGTAGCTCTCGGCAAAGGCGTCGCCCACACCGGGCAGGCCCAGTGAGACAATGCTGAGGATGTCCTCCACCGGGCGGGTCTTGCTTACCGGGAGAATCTGCACCGAGCCCGGCTCCCGCCCGTAGGCGAGCTCGGCGGCTCGCACCCGCTCAATCACTTTGTGTAAACGCTGCTCAATATCCATCTTGTGGTGCGGTGCATTCTCAGGCATGGTCAATCCACCTCGGTTTGCGGTATTTTGTGCGACACGCATCACGCGCAGAAAATAAAGAATTCTACACCAACGGTCGTTATGGATTGCGATGGCGCACGGTCGTCCATTACTCAAGAACACATCAGATACACACACGTACTGCGGGAGCCCCGATGGATATTTCTGAACTGCTGGCCTTCAGCGTTAAAAACAACGCCTCTGACTTGCACCTCTCTGCCGGTGAGCCACCAATGATCCGTGTGGATGGTGAGATCCGCCGCATCAACGTGCCGCCCATGGATCACAAGACCGTGCATGCGCTGATCTACGACATCATGAATGATCGCCAGCGCAAAGACTACGAAGAATTTCTGGAGGTGGATTTTTCCTTCGAGATCCCCGATCTGGCCCGTTTTCGTGTCAATGCCTTCAACCACCAGCGTGGTGCAGGCGCCGTGTTCCGTACCATCCCCAGCACCATCCTCAGCTTCGAGCAGCTGGGCTGTCCGCCCATCTTCGCCGACATCACTGAGCAACCCCGGGGTCTGGTGCTGGTCACCGGCCCCACCGGCTCGGGCAAGTCCACCACCCTGGCGGCGATGATTGATTACAAGAACGATACCGATCACGGCCACATCCTCACCATCGAGGACCCCATCGAATTCGTGCACAAGTCGAAGAAATCCCTGATCAACCAGCGCGAGGTGCATCGTCATACCCTGGGCTTCAACGAGGCCCTGCGCTCGGCGCTGCGTGAGGATCCGGACGTGATTCTGGTGGGTGAAATGCGTGACCCGGAAACCATTCGCCTGGCCCTCACCGCCGCAGAGACCGGTCATCTGGTGTTCGGCACCCTGCACACCAGCTCGGCGGCTAAGACCATCGACCGTATCATCGACGTGTTCCCGGCAGCGGAAAAAGAGATGGTGCGCTCGATGCTGTCGGAGTCCCTGCGCGCTGTTATCTCGCAAACTCTCCTGAAGAAAGTGGGTGGTGGTCGTGTGGCGGCGCATGAGATCATGATCGCCAACCCGGCCATCCGCAACCTGATCCGCGAGGCCAAGGTGGCGCAGATGTATTCCGCCATCCAGACCGGTCAGGGCAGTGGCATGCAGACCCTCGACCAGAACCTGCAGTCCCTGTTACAAAAAGGTGTGATCACCAAACAGGAAGCGGCTTCCAAGGCCAGCAACAAGGATACATTCATGTAAGAGTCATGCAAGAATCGTATTCGGCAGTTCCCGCAAACCGCACCGCGGTGGATCATTTTCACCAGCCGCGGCGTGTCACTAGCACACTTTGTATCAAAGGGCAGACACTCAACCCATGGCGGCGAAACCATTCAATGTAATTCAGGATTTTCAGTCACTGCTGAAGATGATGATCCGAAAAGAGGCCTCAGACCTCTTTCTTACCGCGGATCTGCCCGCCAGTTTCAAGATCAACGGAGTGATTGCCCCCATCTCCGACGCACCACTCAATGCAGACCAGGTGCGCAAGCTGGCCCTGTCGCTGATGAACGAACAACAGCAACGGGAATTTGAACACACCCTGGAATGCAACTTCGCCATCGACCCACCCGGCGCAGGGCGTTTTCGTGTCAACGTGTTTCAGCAAAAGAACCATGTGGGTATTGTGCTGCGGCGAATCAAGACCGAGATCCCCACATTCGAGGATCTTGGGGTACCGGAAACCCTGGCCAAGCTGTCCATGGCCAAGCGTGGCCTGGTGATCATCGTCGGCGCCACCGGTACCGGCAAGTCCAGTACTTTGGCTGCAATGCTGGGTCAGCGTAATCGTAATAGTCACGGCCACATCATCACCGTGGAAGACCCCATCGAATATGTGCATGAGCATGATGGTTGCATCATCACCCAACGGGAAGTGGGGGTGGATACCATTAGCTTCGAGGCGGCCCTGCGCAACACCCTGCGCCAGGCGCCGGATGTCATTTTGATCGGTGAGATCCGCACCCGCGAGACCATGGAGCATGCCATCGCCTTCGCCGAGACCGGCCACCTGTGCCTCACCACCCTGCATGCCAACAATGCCAACCAGGCGCTGGACCGTATCCTCAATTTCTTTCCCAAGGATAGGCGCGAGCAGACTCTGCTGGACCTGTCACTGAATCTGCAGGCCATCATTGGCCAGCAACTTATTCCCACCAAGGACAAAAAAGGCCGCTGTGTGGCAGTGGAGATCCTCGTCAATACGCCATTGGTGAGCCAGCTGATCCGCGAAGGCAACGTCACCGAACTTAAAGACGTGATGAGCAAGTCCAATCAACAGGGCATGATCACCTTCGATCAGGCGCTGTTTGAACTCTATAACAAGCAAATGATTTCCTACGAAGAAGCCCTGCACCACGCCGACTCCGCCAATGAACTGCGCCTGATGATCAAACTGGGCAACAAGGCCAACGTGAAAAAGATGGGCAACGCCCTGAGCGGCGTCACCCTAATGGACGTGGATGATAAGTAAATCAGGGTCAGAGAACAGTTTCCTCTAATATTTAAAGGGAATGGTTCTCCAACCTCCCCTCAAAAAAGTGCTACTCCGACACACTGCAAAAAGTAAACAGGTCACATTTCAGCCGTTTTTTTATCCTGAAGTGTGACCTGATTCACAGTTCTAACCACCAACCCCAATTCTCTCTGCCAATTATTTGACGGACAGGGAGACGCGATGCTATTCGATATAACGTTAGTTGCGCAAATGATTACCAGATGAATTCAGCTGCGTCTGACAAGACATTCACCATGCCATGGAGGCACAAACGGGCTACTGACAATCTTCAACAGATTTTCAGTGGGGGTTGTCTGGACTAGAAACAAGGAGACACTGCAACATGAAAATTGTAACCATCGCATCAGCGCTATGTTTTGCGCTCGCACTACCGCTGGCAAATGCCGGTAAATCACATGATCGTGATCACGAAAACCGGCATCATCGGGCGCATCACGAGAGAAATCACGATAAACATTTCAGTAAACGCACCCGGGAAGAGGCCTTTGGCCTGCAACTGCTGGAAGACATCAATCCCGATCCTCACATTGTGGAAATCAATCTCGAGGCGCGGGAAGATTACGTGGAGATGGTTCCAGGTGTCCCTTCCAAGGTCTACACCTATAACGGCACCGTCCCGGGGCCACTGATTCGCGGCACCGTGGGGGACACGCTGATCATCCACTTCACCAATAATCTGCCCGAACCCACCACCATCCACTGGCACGGCCTGCGTCTGCCGGCGGACATGGACGGGGCCTCCGTGGCGCAAAATCCCATCCAGCCTGGGGAAACGTTCACCTACCAGTATGAGCTGAAAGAGGCCTCACTGTTCTGGTATCACCCCCATGTGCGTTCCAACGAACAGGTCGAAAAAGGCCTGGCGGGCGCGTTGCTGGTGTCCGAGAAAAAACACAAGCTGGACAAGCGCATTCGCAAGGTCAAGCAGAAGGTGCTGGTGCTGGATGACGTGTTGCTGGACGAAAACGGCCAGGTGGAAGAGGCCTTCACCGGCTCGCCCAAAGAGGTTCTGCTGAAGAAGATCAATGGCCGAACCGGTAACACGCTGCTGGTAAACGGCCGGCAAATGCCCACCATGTACGTGAAGTCCGGTGAACCCATCCGCTGGCGCATGGTGAACATCGCCAACACCCGCTTCATGCGCGTGGTGGTTCCGGGCCACAAGCTGACCCGGATCGGTGGTGACGGCGGGCTCATCGAAACCCCCATCAAGGACATGGACGATGTGTTCCTGGTACCCGGTCAACGCGCCGACGTCATGTTCATTCCCAAGGGTCAACCGGGGTCGGAACTCATCGTGTATTGGAAAGACACCGCCCGTGGCCGTCATTCCATCGACATCGTGGACATGCCCATGGATGGAGGCATGGGTATGGGCATGGGTGGCGGCATGATGGGTATGAACGGCAAGATGGTAGTGATGGGCGACGACGAGATGGACGGAAATTATCCTGACATCCCGCTGATGCGCATCGTCTTCAAGAAAGGCCACAAGCATGCCAAGAAGCTCAAGTTACCTGAGCATCTGCGCACCATCGAGCCTATCGATGTGACGGGTGCGGCAGAAACCACGCTCAAGTTCGGCCACAGCATGCCCATGCCCGACGGTTCCATTAAGTTCCTCATCAATGGCAAGACCTTCAACGAAGTCACCAGCCACGATGCGCCCGACGCACAAGTGGGTGAGAAGCAGGTGTGGAACCTGGTCAACATGACGGGTGGGGATCATCCCTTCCACCTGCATGGCTTCTTCTTCCAGGTGCTGGAAACCATCTACAAGGACAAAGATGGCAACGTACTAGAAGTGGTGCCCGCCAGCCAGGTGGAAAATGTGGACATGGTCAATCTGCCCCGGCGGCCGGGAATGCGCGGATCGGTGTCTGTGACGCGCATCGCCATCGATTTTTCACCTGCGGAAGGCCTTACGGGTGATGATATCGAGGCCAATGGCGGCGTAGCCGTGATCGAAAACGCGGATCTCGAGATGGGCGTGCGCGGTCGTTCCGGCGGCTGGCAGTTCCATTGTCACATCCTCGAGCATGCGGATACCGGCATGATGTCTTTCGTGGAGGTATTCAAATAAACCACGACTGAGGCAATCATTCATTGCAACCTTGAACCCCCGGCCCTGCCGGGGGTTTTTATTGGGTGTTAAAAAACAACGTGCAAAAAAGTCCAGAGAAGATCGTCCTTAATAACCTGGATGTCTAATAGACGGTTCTGATGTATTTTACGGACGCCCGAGAAATGCAGGCGTAACCCGGTTCTGGTTTCCTGCTTCATCCGTCATCCTTTATTCCTGAAGTGTTGTGCGAATCTGCCGGTATAGATGCAGTTCACACTTTCAAAACAGCTTCAGACGTAGAATGGAAAGCCGTTATAGATTTTAAGAACACGGCACAGGAACCCATGTTTATGTTGACCAAATCATCATCCGGCCGATGGGTCATATCGGCGCTAGCTAGTATCTCACTGTTGATATTGGCTGCCTGTGGCGGAGGCGGTGGAGGTGGTGGTGATACAGGTGGTGCTGGAGGTAACCCCGGGGTACTTGGACTGAGTCAGCATGGTTCAACCAACAGCCACAGTGACAGTCGGCGTGGCAGTGATTGCATGGATTGCCACACCAGTGGCCCAGGTACAGGGGTGTTTATCACCGCGGGCACATCTATCAGTGGCACAGGTGGTTATGTGGAATATTATGCGGATACAGCGCGTACTGATTTGCGTGCACGTCTGGAAGTGGATGCCTACGGAAATTTCTACACGGTAACGGCCATCGATATTCTTACCCCTAACGGCAGTGGATTCAGCCAGGGGGCCTATGTCTCAGTGGTAATGCCTAATGGAAGCCGGCGAAACATGCCGGGGATCGTGAGCCATACTTCAGCCGGCTGTAACGCCTGCCACAGTAGTACGGGTACACAATCTCCGTTATGAGGGGGTCCGTTATGAGGGGGTCAGAGAACAATTTTTTCTAATATTAAGAAAAATTGTTCTCTGACCCCATATTTAAAAAAATACCGCCTTAGAATCAAACACCGGTCCATCCACGCAGACCCGTTTCATGGCCGGGCCCTTTGGGGTTTGCACTTCCACCACACAACCGGCACAGCCACCCACGGCACAGGCCATGAATTCCTCCAGGGAGACCTGGCAGGGCAGATGATATTCCCGGGCCAGCTTTGCCACGGCATCCAGCATGGGGTGAGGGCCGCAGGCGAACACGGCCACTTGTTTTCTTTGTTCTTCACTGAGCGCATCCAGCCAGGTGCTGGCCAGATCCGTCACGTAACCTTCATAGCAACCGGGATAACCTTGCAGGCTGGCCAGGCGTGAGGCCATACCCCAGTCTTCCAGCAGGGGCATGGCGGCGATGACTTCGTTGGGTACGCCGGGCAGCCGGATGGTGGAGGGCCTGGGCTTGAAGGGAAACGGCACTTCCGAGCCCATGATGACGAAGGGCTGGTAGGCGCCTTCCACCGCACGCAGGTGGTCGGCGAGAAATACCATGGGCGGCATGCCCACGCCGCCGCCGATGAGCAGGGGCCGTGAATATTTCATGTGCGACTCAAACGGTTTGCCGATGGGGCCCATCACCGACAAAACATCACCTACTTTACGTTGGGCCAGCAGGCGGGTCCCTTCGCCCAGCACCTTGAAGAGGATGTCCACCCAACCCTGTTTGGCGTTGGCGCGCATCAGCGACAGGGGCCGGCGCATGGGCAGGGCCGGGTCGCACTGGATGTGGGCGAACTGGCCGGGCCGGGCGTGGGCCGCCATTTCTGGTGCCTGCAGGCGCAGGATGACCTGCTCGCCCGGGTGCGCCTCGCGTTGGAGGATTTCGGCGTCTTCGACGAAGATGGTGTCGCGGTGGGTCATGGGTTTTAGTATCGAGTATCGAGGTTCTAGTGGCTAGGAGTCTGTCGGGTTTGGGAATAATCTACTGCACTGATGGGAGAGCGGCCAAAATATCCCCGATTTCTCGTTAAATAGTCTCACTATTCGCCTCAAAATCGGAAACATTTTGACTCGCTCTCCCACCATGCTCGCTACGATTACCCAAATCCGACAGACTCCTAGGAAAAAAGCGCTGAATTCAGTGCTTGGGGCCGAACACCATGTGTCCCGCCAGCAAGGTGTGCGTCACCCGGCCCTTGAATTCCCAGCCGAGGAAGGGCGTGTTGTGGCCCTGGCTGACCAGGGTCTCGGCGCTCAGCTCCCAGTAATGCCCGGGATCGAAGATACACACGTCGGCGCGTTCGCCCACGGCGAGGCCGCTGGGCTGGCCGATGATCCGTGCCGGCTTGCTGGTGAGGCAGGCGATGGCCTCGGGCAGGCTGAGCAGGTCTTCGTCGACGAGGCGCAGGGTCAGGGGCAGCAGGGTCTCCAGGGCACTGATGCCGGGCTCGCTGGACGGAAACGGCGCGAGCTTGGCGTCGGTGTCGTGGGGCTGGTGATCGGAACAGATGGCGTTGATGGTGCCGCGCGCCAGGGCGGCGCGCAGGCCGTCGCGGTCGCGCTGGGTGCGCAGCGGCGGGCGCACATGGCACTGGCTGTCGAAGAAGCCGATGTCCATTTCCGTGAGAAACAACTGGTGGGCCGCCACGTCGGCGGTGACGGGCAGGCCGTCGTGCTGGGCGCGGGCGATCATCCGCGCCGCCCGCTCGCTGGAGAGCTGGCAGAAGTGGGCGCGCACCCCGGTCTGTTCGATGAGCTGCAGCTCGCGGGCCACGGCGATGCTTTCGGCGATGTCGGGGATCCCCGGCAGGCCGAGGCGCACACTCACCGCCCCTTCGTGGGCGCAGCCGCCATTGGCCAGCGAGGCGTCCTCGGCGTGGAGGAACACGGGCAGATCCTGGCTGGCGGCGTATTCCATGGCGCGGCGCATGACCTGGGTGCTGTTCACGGGCCGATGGGCGTTGCTCACTCCCACGCAGCCGGCGGCCTTGAGGGCGCCCATTTCCGCCAGTTGCTGGCCGTCGAGGTTTTGGGTCAGCGCGCCCAGCGAGAGTACGCGGGCGAAGCCGGCCTGGCTGGAGCGATGGCGGATCAGGTCCACCAGCGCCGGGGTGTCTGTCACCGGGTCGGTGTCCGGGGGACAGACCAGGGTGGTGATGCCCGCCCTGGCCGCCGCCGCCGTTTCACTGGCGATGGTGGCCTTGTATTCCTGACCCGGCTCGCGCAGGCTGGCACGCAGGTCCACCAGCCCGGGACAGACCACCTGCCCTTTGGCATCGATGGTTTGTCCTGCCTCGAAGCCGACGGGTGGGGCTCCCACGGCCACCACCTTGCCGGCGGCGATGTGCAGGTCGGTGATCCGGTCGATGTCGTTGGCCGGGTCGATGAGGCGACCGCCGAGGATGGAGATCTTCATGCCTCGCCCTCCCCGCCCGTCTCGATGGGTGCGCGTCCCAGCACCATGGACATCACTGCCATGCGCACGGCGATGCCGTTGCTCACCTGTTCGAGGATCACCGAGCGCGGACCGTCGGCCACCTCGGAATCGATTTCCACGCCGCGGTTGATGGGGCCGGGATGCATGACGATGGCATCGTCTTTGGCCACCTGCAATTTTTCTTCAGTGAGTCCGTAGTCCTGAAAATATTCCTGCTCACTGGGCAACAGGGCACCCTGCATGCGTTCCTTTTGCAGGCGCAGCATGATCACCACGTCAGCGTTGCGCAGGCCCTCTTTCATGTCGTGATAGATGTGCACGCCGAGGTTTTCCACCTGGGTGGGGATCAGTGTCTTGGGCGCCACCACGCGCAGGTCAGAAATACCCAGGGTGGTGAGCGCGTGAATCTGCGAACGGGCCACCCGGGAGTGCATCACGTCACCCACAATGGCCACGGTGAGGGGCGCGAATTCACCCTTGTGACGGCGGATGGTGAACATGTCCAGCAGCGCTTGGGTCGGGTGGGCGTGGCGGCCATCACCGGCATTGAGCACACTGATGTGTGGCGCCACATGCTGGGCGATGAGATGCGCCGCACCACTGTCGCCGTGGCGTACTATGAACATGTCGCACTGCATGGCCTCAAGATTACGTAGCATGTCCAGCAGGCTTTCGCCCTTTACCGTGGCCGAGGTGTTGATGTTGATCTTCAGCACGTCGGCGGAGAGGCGCTTGGCGGCCAGCTCGAAGGTGGTCAGGGTGCGGGTGCTGGCCTCGAAGAACAGGTTGACCACCGTCTTGCCGCGCAGCAGGGGCACCTTGCGAACCTGCTGGTCGCCGACACTGATAAACGATTCGGCGGCATCGAGAATGGCGATGATCTGTTGCCGTTTGAGGCCCTCGATAGTGAGTAAATGGCGCAACCGGCCGTGTTCGTCTAACTGTAAATTGGCACGTTTCATGGGGCCTCCACCACCTCCAGTTGCAGGGGATCGGGGCCGGTGAGCTTGATGTGTTCATGCGTGCCTAACTGGAAGTGCTTGCCCACCACGTCGGCCTGGATGGGCAGCTCGCGGCCGCTGCGCTCGGCGAGCACCGCGAGAGTCACCGTGGCCGGCCGGCCGTAGTCGAAGATCTCGTTGAGGGCGGCGCGAATGGTGCGCCCGGTGTGCAGTACATCGTCTACCAGAATAATGTGTGCATCATCCACAGAGGTGGGCAGCTGAGAGGGTTTGACCTGAGGGTTCATGCCGATGCGCGAAAAGTCATCTCGATAGAAGGAGATGTCCAGCTTGCCCAACGGTTGTTTGATGCCGAGGGCCTCGTGCAGGCGTTCCGCAAGCCACACACCGCCGGTGTGGATGCCGATCATCAAGGCGTCTTCGATAGCAAAATCGTCAGCGAAGTCTTGTTTGAATTTGCGGCCCAGGTCGGCTGCGATGTCGTCGATGAGTTGTTGCATTGCCTGTTCTTGCTAGTGCTGGGCCATCAGCCAGGATTCGAGGATGATCTTGGCCGCGACCTTGTCTATATCCGCCTTTTTGTGTGCTCGGCCGCGCAGCTCTGCCTCGGCTTGCAGTGAGGTGAGGCGCTCGTCCATAAAATGGGCGGGCAGATTGTACCGTCCGTGTAACTGATTCCCAAATCGTTGTGCGCGATGGCTCAGTTCACTCTCGCTGCCATCCATGTTCAGCGGCAGGCCCACCACCACCTCGTCCGGCTGCCATTGTGCAAACAGTTTGCTGATGGCGTCCCAGTCCGGCTTGCCGTCGTTGGCACGCACCGTGGTCAGCGGCGAGGCGGTGGCGGTGAGTTCCTGGCCCACGGCTACGCCGATGCGTTGCAGGCCGTAGTCGAAGCCCAGGAAGGTGCGGCTGGGTTTGTTGCTGCTTGCAGTCACATTGCTCACGCGTGCCCCGCATCACCGGTGAGCTGGTGGATATCCACGCCCAGCAGGCTGGCGGCGGCTTCCCAGCGTTTGTCCACCTCGGTGTCGAACAACAATTCAGTGTTGGCCGGCACATTGAGCCAGGCGTTGTCACGGATCTCCTCTTCAAGTTGGCCCGCACCCCAGCCGGCATAGCCCAGTGCCACCAGGCTCTTCTCAGGGCCGCGGCCTTCGGCCATGGCGGTGATGATGTCGTTGGAGGTGGTCAGGGCGATCTTGTCGGTAACCGGCAGGGTTGCCTCCCATTGTTGATCCGTCGGGTGCAGGACGAAGCCGCGATCCACGTCCACCGGACCGCCGCGGAATACAGGGCTGTTGGCCAGCGGGGTCTTTGGCGAGACATGCTTCATCTGCTCGATGAGTTCGCCCACGGTGAGATCCACCGGCTGGTTAATGACGATGGCCATGGCACCATTCTCGTTGTGTTCGCAGATGTAGGCGACCGAATGAAAAAAATTGGGGTCCTGCAATGTAGGCATTGCAATGAGGAACTGGTTTTTCAGATAACCGGACTCGGCCATGGGGCTAGTATGCGGCACAAGGGGGCGGGCTCACAAGCATTGTGTACGATTTACAGCCGCTGAACGCTTGGTGGTTGTTTATGCGAAAGGTGTAGTAAGCGCAAAGGTCGCAGAGGCGCAGAGGACGTGAAGAAAACCTTTTGGTTTCGCTACGGGAGATGAAAACGTTACCTTTTTGCTTTATCCCACCGTGGTTTTGTCTATAGAAGGACTGCCTGCTTCATCACTCCGGGGCACGATTCTATGGATGGGGAAGGTAGAGCGATGTAGGATGCCAACGTCGTGGCCAAAATCTAGTAACTCGCTAATTTCTCTGGACGCCGGCCTGCGCCGGAGTGACGGAAGTCCTGTATTTCACTTTTAAAACTTTGCGTCCTTTGCGCCTCTGCGACCTTTGCGTTTACAACTCCCAGCCCAGCCCAGCCCAGCCCAGCCAGCCAACATCTCATTTCGCCGAAAAGCGCTTGCCCGCCTCGAACACCCAGGTGCGGGTGATCACCAGTTCGTCCACGTCCTTGCGGATGTCCTCGGGAAAACGCGCAAAGGGCGCGGCCAGGCGCACGATGCGGATGGCGCCGTCGTCGAGGATCTTGTGTCCGGACGACTGGCGGATCTTGATGGCCTTGATGCTGCCGTCCTGGCTGATGGTCACCGACATGATCAGGCTGCCGGAGAGTTTTTTGCGCCGTGCCTCGTCGGGGAAGTTGATGCGGCCGATGCGCTCCACCTTGGCCCGCCAGGCCTCTTCGTAGCTGGCGTATTTGTATTCCCTGGTACGCGCGGAGATGTACTTGCGCTTGGGGCGGTGGGCGAAGACCCGCTGGGTCTGGTCGATCTCCGCGGAGAGGCGGGCGATTTCCTTGCTGCGCGCGAGCAGTTGCGCGGCGGTGAGGGTCTGTTCCTGTTTCACCTGCGGGGTATTGAGGCCCGCGGTGAGGCTGCGCTCGGACTTGGCGGTGGTGAGAATTTCCTGGCGCTGGGGCTCGGGCTGGGCGGCGAGCTGCGTCTGCGGTACCACCTCCTGTATCTCACCGGTTTCCCCGGTGGGTACCACGGGGATTTCCTCGGTGGACGGGCGGACCTTTTCCTCGGTGTCCCCGCCGCCTTCCTGGTTGGCCTGGGCGAGAAAATCGGCATCCTTTATTTCCTTGTCGCTGCGGCTTTGCACCAGGGTGACTTCCAGCCCCGGGAGTTTTTGTGGCGGCGCGCTGCGGTCTTCGCCGCTGAAGCTGATGCCGAGAATGATCAGGCTGTGCAGCACAATAGCGAAAAAGATGGTCAGGCTGAGGCGGTCGCCCGTGCCGATTTTTGGCCGCATGGGCGGGCGTGGTGGGAGTGCTTGAGCGGTGGCCATGGTTACGAAACTTAGAGAGTGGTGCGGCAAATCAGTTCAACGTCCGTTCGGAGAAGCCCCCATGTTAGCGCCTTTTATGGCGTTGAGGGCAATGGTTTTTTCAAGCGTCCCAGTACGGTGCGGGTCAACAGGCCGCTGACCACGCCCAGTACGGCGGCCAGTGTCATCAATAGCGGATACAGGGCCAGCAAACCTGAGTGTGGTACGAATACCACATAGGCCAGCCAGAATTGCCCGCTCATGTGGGCCAGGGCCGCAGCCACTCCGAATCCCAGGGGGCTAACCGCCCAGCGGGGAAAGCCTCGTGAAAAGGCGAACAACAGGCCCAGCACGCCCACGCTGGCCAGGGCGCCCGCGGCGGAGAGAAAGAAGGTCGGCGACAAAAAGGTGCCGATGAGAATACTGCCCACCAGTACCCGTAACAGCGCCACCCAGGCTGCCATTTGCCAACCGTAGCGACACAGCACCATCAGCGTCACCACATTGGCCAGCCCCGGTTTGATCCCGGGCAGCGGGCTGGGCAGGGCGCTCTCGGCGATGTGAATGGTGATGGCCAGCGCGGCAAAACCGGCGATGAGATGGTCGTCGCGGGTGGTCTGGAGGGTCTGGTTCATTTGGTAGGTCCGTGTTGTAAACGCAGAGGACGCAGAGGCGCGGAGAACGCAGAGTTTTTATTTTGATCAACCTCGAGCAATGAAACAGCCCCTTGGGCATATTTATCCGCTGCGTCCTGTCCAAATGGATTTCTTTGCGCCCTCTGCGCCTCTGCGTCCTCTGCGTTAAACACACCGCACCACAAACAACCTCTCTGCAAGCCGCCACCCATGATCAAAAATTGATGGCGTCGAAGCGCGGATCACTGGCCAGAATCTGCAGGCTCACCTTGTTGGGCAGGCAGATGGCCACCTCGCCGCCCTGGCTGAGCCAGCCGGTGTGCACGCAGAGCTTGTTGGGGCAGGGGGAATCCACGAAGCGCGCCTGGCCGTCGCGCACCTGGATATGGCTGTGGCCTAGCGGCCCCGGCACCTCGAGGTCCTGATTGTGGAACAGGTCGAGCCGTGCCCAGCGCTTGCCATTGACCAGCACCACGGCCTCGGCGCCGTGGCCGTCGGCCTGCCAGAAGGCCGTGTACAGGCCTGCCAGCAGGGTCGCCGCCAGCAGCCACACCAGCCTGTCGCCCCGGCTGAGTTTGAAGCCCATCATAGCGGGGCGCTGAGCTGAACCTCAGGAGGGAGTTGGCTGTCACCGCGCGGTTCAAAATAAAGTCGTTCACGGATGCCGGGGGTGATCTGAATGTTGCCAGTGTCGTCCACCAATATTGCCCCGCTGATGCCCATGGCGCGGGCCACGGGCAGCCAGTTCTTTTCCTCCGGCCCGGCCACGAACAAGGCGGTGGCCGCGGCATCGGCCAGGTCGGCCAGCTGGCTGAATACCGTCACCGAACTGAGCCCCTGGGCTGGGTAGCCCGTGCGCGGGTCGATGATGTGGTCGTAACGTTTGCCCTGCCAGTCGAAGTAGCGCTCGTAATCGCCGGAGGTGAACACGCTTTCGTCGCCCTGCACCTCCACCGAGGCCAGAATCCCCGCCTCGCGTGGATGGCGAATGCCCACCCGCCAGGGGCGCTCGCCGTGGCGGCCAATGGCGCGCAGGTCGCCGCCGGCGTTGACCACCGCGTTGTTGATGCCCAGCTCACGCAGCACCTCGATGGCGCGGTCCACGGCGTAGCCCTTGGCGAAGGCGCCGAAATCCAGTTTCAGCGCCGGGTTTTGCGCCTGGATCTGGATACCGTCGCGACGGATGTCCGTCATGCTGGGGTGTTGGTCCACGATGGCGCGAATCGCCGCGTCGCTGGGCGGCGGACCCTTGGGTGGATCGTCGCTGGCGAAACCCCACAGGGCGATGAGTTTGCCGATGGCCGGATTGAACAGGCCGCCGCTGCGCCGGGATAGCTCGGTGCCCCGTTCGATGAGCGGCAGAATAGAGGGGGGTGCGCTGAAGGGCTGGCCCGTGGCCAGCAATTCGTTGACTCGCCCCAGGGGCCCCGGGTGCCAGGCGTGCCAGGTGTTGTGCATGTAGTCGAAGTCTTCGGCCAGCCGCGCCACGGCCTGTTGACCCTGCTTGGGCTCCACGCCCCAGAGCTGGACGTCCACCACGGTGCCGAACACCAGCAGCTGTTCGTGATAGGCCGCGGGCTGGCGCTCGCAGGCAGCGAGAAAAATGACGACAAAAAACAGAAAAAAGCGGGTAACGGTTATGATCATGCGGATAACTTGCGCTCAATGGCATCCATCAACTGGGCGGCGATGTCCAGCCCGTAGAGGGCGTCCAGCTCGCGGATGCAGGTGGGGCTGGTGACGTTTACCTCGGTGAGATAGTCGCCGATCACGTCCAGACCCACGAACATCAGGCCCATGGCCTCGAGCCGGGGTGCTACCTGTTCGCAGATCCAGTAATCCCGCTCGCTGAGTGCCACGCCCACCCCGCTGCCGCCCACCGCCAGGTTGCCGCGGGTCTCGCCCTTGGCGGGCACCCGCGCCAGGGCGTAGGGCACGGGCTCGCCGTCGATGAGCAGGATACGCTTGTCGCCGGCGCTGATCTCGGGGATGTAACGCTGGGCCATGGCATATCGACCGCCGTGCTCGGTAAGGGTTTCGAAAATTACCCCCACGTTGGGGTCGTTGGCACGTACACGGAAGATGGAGGCGCCGCCCATGGCGTCCAGGGGCTTGAGGATGATGTCGCCGTGCTCGGCGAGAAATTCGCGTAATTGGGGCTGGCTGCGAGTCACCAGGGTGGGCGGCGCACACTGTGGAAACCAGGTGCTGGCCAGCTTTTCGTTGGCTTCTCGCAGGGCGCTGCTGCGGTTGACCACCAGGCAACCTTCGGCCTCGGCCAGGGCCAGCATCTGCGTGGCGTACAGATATTCGGTGTCGATGGGCGGGTCCTTGCGCATCAGCAGCACATCCATCTCCGCCAGGGGCCGGTCGATAGCCTCGCCGAGGCTGAACCAGTCTGTGGGATCGTCGCGCACGGTGAGCGGGCGCAGCCGGGCGCGGGCCTGGCCGTCGCGCAGGTAGAGATTGTTCATCTCCAGGTAGTGCAGCGACCAGCCGCGGGCCTGGGCCGCAAGCGCCATGGCCAGGCTGCTGTCCTTGTGCGGCTTGATGCCGGCGATGGGATCCATGAATAGGGCCAGGGTCGTCACGTGAGCGAGGCATCCTGTGTGAAGGTTTTGAAGGTGATCAAGAAACGTCCATCATATTATCACCGGTTTTCAGACCAAAAGAATCTGCAACTTGCCGTAAGCAAACAAGGTTTTCCATAAAAAGTCGCTTGGCCTTGTCGATTGGCCTTTAAGTATCTGTAAGTGCGGCCGATAGTGTGGATGACCTGTCAGACTCACCGATATCACCTTGAGCGGCAGGCACTTATGGATTGTACTTGAATAATGTGATAAATAAATGGGGCAATGCCTTTGATTTAACAGGTGTGTTTTCGGTATACCACGGTCAACAACGTCAGGGGCAGCAAACCTGATGGGCCGCCGGGCCGCAACACAGTCTGGCCACTCACACGCAGCCAACAAATGGCGGCACTAGAACAACAGGATGTGGCGGCACCTGAACTGGCCTTTCCCAAACTGACATGATACGCCCAGGCTGTACAGCCTTGGGTATATTGAACGACTGCAACCGAACTCGAGGTGGAACTGGTGTCCAGCGATACAGAAGAAACCAGCCTGGAAGGCATCAAGGTCATGGTCATCGATGACAGCAAGACGATTCGTCGCACGGCGGAAACCTTGTTGAAGAAAGCCGGCTGCGATGTGGTCACGGCTACCGACGGTTTTGAGGCCCTGGCAAAGATTACCGATCAGAATCCTGATCTGATTTTCGTGGACATCATGATGCCGCGCCTGGATGGCTACCAAACCTGTGCACTGATCAAGAAAAACCATAACTACAAAAATACGCCGGTGATTTTGCTGACCAGTAAAGATGGTCTGTTCGATCGTGCCCGCGGTCGTATCGTGGGCTCGGACCGGTATCTCACCAAACCCTTTACCAAGGACGAATTACTGGGCGCCATCAAGGAGCACCTGGCGGCCGAACATTAACCACCCCTGCGTAAATGCGCTAACTCTTGGAGAAGCATTCCATGGCAAATATCTTGATCGTAGATGACTCGCCCACCGAAATTCACGTTCTGACATCCATGCTGGAAAAACATGGGTTTTCTGTCTGCACCGCAAACAGTGGTGAAGAGGGTGTTGAAAAAGCCAAGGCGGAAAGGCCCGATCTGATCCTGATGGACGTGGTGATGCCGGGCATGAATGGTTTTCAGGCATCGCGTTCCATTTCCACGGATGCTGAAACCAGTGGCATTCCCATTATCATCGTCAGCACCAAGGATCAGGAGACAGACAAGATGTGGGGGCTGCGCCAAGGCGCTAAAGATTACGTCACCAAACCGGCTGATGAGAAAGAGCTGATCAGCAAAATCAACAGTCTTTTGGGCACCTGATTCCAATAACAGTTATCGGATAACAAGACGTGGCCAGCAAACAACATCCTTTCGAGCTTCTTCAGGAACTGGAGCGAGAAAGCAAAAAATATGCAAAGGGTTTGCCGCAGCAAACAGAAACACGCAGTCTGTGGACTGGTATCGGTTTTCGTTTGGGCGACATCGAAATGGTAGCACCGCTGACCCAGGTCAACGAAATTCTGCATATCCCCAAGCTGACCCTGGTGCCGGGTACCCTGCCGTGGATCAAAGGTCTGGCAAACATCCGCGGTACATTACTACCCATTGTTGATTTACAAAGTTATCTGGGCCAACGGCCGATACACGTGCGCCAACAATCACGCATTCTGGTGATACATCAAGGAGAGCTGGATGTAGGTCTGCTGGTTGATGAAGTAATCGGTTTGCGACACTTTGACCCGGAGGAGCGGGTATCGCGCATTCGTAAAATGGAACCCGCCGTAAAGTCACATATCCGCGGCGCCTTCCAGCAGAATAAAAAGATCTGGCACCTGTTCGATATGACAACTCTGATTGATGATCCACAATTTTACAAGGTCGCCGTTTAACACATAACCATAAATAATTACTTTACGTTACCTGAAACGCCAAACTTATGGGCTAGGAGCCAAGTACGATGAAAATAGCATCCAAAACAAAATTCACCGCAGATACTGGCTTACTGTTAATGGGCGGTGCGCTGCTGATCCTGCTGGCATTGTCCGCTGGCATATTCGTTTATGTAGGCACGCAAACCAATTACGATAAGGAATACATCAGTATCGCGGGTGAGCAGCGCGTGCTTTCACAAAGTATCGTGAAAAATGCTGCGGAATCATCCAGTGCCCGTGTTTCGGCATTCCGCCTGCTGAAACAATCTCGTAACCAGTTTGAGCATAACCTCAACCTGCTGCGCGAAGGTAATCCCGAAACCGGTCTGCCACCCTCGCCATCGCAGGTTGAAGATAATCTTGTAGCCGTTGAGACGCTGTGGAAATCCTTTGGCAACAACGCCGACACTATTCTTCGCGCCGAAGGCACCATTCGCATGCTGAGTGAGTTTGTTGCCGCAGTGAACGAAACCATGCCCAATCTGCTGGCGTTGTCTGATGAAGTTGTCAGTCTGATGATTGAGACAGGCGCCAGTCCGAGTCAGGTGTATATTGCCAGTCGTCAGTTGATGCTGGTGCCCCGTATCTCGGTTAACGCCAACAAAGTGCTGGCGGGTGGTGTAGGCGCTTCTGCCGCAGCTGAGCGTTTCGGTCGTGATGCAGCGTTGTTTGGACGCGTACTGGATGGCATGTTGAAAGGTAATCGGCGCATGAATATCCGTCGGGTATCTGATCCTGATGCGCGCGAGAAACTCAAGGAAGTCTCTGAACAATTTGAAACGGTGCATGAATTGGTGGGCCGCATCCTTGAGCAGACGCCGACCCTGTTCAAGGCACAGAAGGCGGCTAGTACGATGGTGGCCAAGAGTGAAGATCTTCTCAACGCCACAACAGAACTGCGTAATGCCTATATTCAGTTGGGTAATGACCGTGTTATCACCAATACAACGGGTTATCTGTTGGGTGGTGCGGCGCTGTTGATCCTCATCTGGCTGGGTGTGAAGATCCAGAATGATACCAAGCGGCGGCTGGAGGTTACTGCACAGCAAAACAAGCAGAATCAGGAAGCCATCATGCGCTTGCTGGATGAGATTGGTGATCTCGCCAATGGTGATCTGACCACATCGGCTACAGTGACAGAAGACATCACCGGCGCCATTGCAGACGCCATCAACTACACCATTGACCAGCTGCGTCGACTGGTGTCCACCATCAACGAGACTACCGTGCAGGTGTCATCCGCAGCCCAGGAAACACAGGCCACGGCCATGCATCTTGCCGAGGCCAGTGACCATCAGGCCGAGCAGATTACGGCGGCATCGGCGGCCATTAACGAGATGGCCATTTCCATCGATACCGTCTCCGGCAATGCCGTTGAATCCTCGGAGGTGGCAACCCGCTCTGTGGAGATCGCCAAAAAGGGTGCCGGAGCGGTGCAGGATACCATCCGCGGCATGGACACCATTCGCGAGCAGATCCAGGAAACCTCGAAACGTATCAAACGTCTCGGTGAAAGCTCACAGGAAATCGGTGACATGGTGGAGCTGATCAACGACATTGCCGATCAGACCAACATTCTTGCCCTTAACGCCGCCATCCAGGCCGCCATGGCCGGTGAGTCCGGTCGCGGTTTCGCGGTGGTGGCCGATGAGGTGCAACGACTCGCTGAAAAATCCACCGACGCCACGCGTCAGATCGAGGCATTGGTGAAAACCATTCAGTCCGATACCAACGAAGCAGTGGCCTCCATGGAACAGTCCACCACCCAGGTGGTGGAGGGTGCAAAGCTTGCACTTAATGCCGGTGAATCGTTGGCGGAGATCGAGGAGGTGTCGACCCACCTGGCCGAACTTACCACCTCCATTTCCGAATCTGCCCAGCAACAGGCCACTGCGGCATCCAGTATTTCCGAGAGTATGAATGTGATCCAGGAAGTGACCACGCAGACCTCGGCGGGTACCAACGAGACCTCGGCATCCATCGGTAATCTGGCCGACTTGTCGAACGAGCTGCGTAAATCCGTTGCCGGCTTCAAGCTGCCTGAGTAAGCACCGTTAGCCCGCACCTGACATTGCTCATACGGTGACGCTTTCGATGAAACCGAATATGGAGTATCTGCCCGGTTACGAAGAGCTTGCAGTGAAACGCCTCCCACAAATGGAACCTGAACAGTTCCAGCAATGGGCGGCGTTGCTCAAGCAGCGTACCGGCATGCGCCTGCCCGATAACCGTACCTCTTTTCTCGCGACCAATCTGGGTATGCGCATGCGCGAGCTGGGTATCAATGACTACCAGACCTATTTTGATTTTGTGCAAAAAGGCCGTGAGGGTGCCATCGAGTGGGATCGGCTGGTGCATCATCTCACTGTGCACGAGACCCGTTTTTTGCGTCAGGAAAGTGTGATTTCCCTGATTTGCGAAGAACACCTCCCGGCGTGCCGAGAACAATGCAGCAGCCCGGCGCTGAACATCGATGTGTGGAGTGTGGGATGTTCCACCGGCGAGGAGCCATACAGCATCGCCATGGCCATTGATGACCACATGCAGCAAATGGGTTGCCAGTATTATCTTGGCATCACTGCCAGTGATATCAGTCGCAGTGCCCTTGCCCACGGGCGCAAAGGCATTTACTCCCGCCAGCAGGTAAAAAATATCGAGCCTCGCTGGCTGGACAATTATTTTAGCGTGACAGATGACGAAAAGTTTCAGGTCAACGAAGACCTGCGAAAGCGGGTTTGCTTCAATCACCTGAACATTCTCGACATAGGCGCGGCGCCTATTGGCATGATGGATATTATCGTCTGCCAGAATCTGTTGATCTATTTCGACAAAGAACAGCGCATTGCTATCGCCAATACCCTGGCGGCGCATTTGAAGCCGGGTGGCCTGTTGATTCTCGGTGTGGGTGAATTACTCAATTGGAAGCATCCCGAACTCACACGCTTTACGTACGCAAACACCTTGGCCTTCAAACGCCAGGCACATCTTTCTGACGGCCAGCACGGTCCCGACGCATAGGCGCGCAATATCATTATGGGCGAACAACTCGATTACACCACGCTGACGTGGGTCAAAGATGAAATCCAGGAAAGCCTGAATCAAACGCATCAGGCGCTGGAGGCGTACATCGAAGACACCAGCGATACCACGCAGATCCGTTTCTGCGCCACCTATCTGCATCAGATTTATGGCACTCTGCAAATGGTGGAGATTTATGGCGCCGCCCTGCTTGCTGAAGAAATGGAAAAGGTTGCCAATGCCCTGCTCAATGAGCAGATCGCCCAGCCACAGGATGCCTTTGAAGTTTTGATTCGCGCCACCTTGCAGCTGCCCGCCTATTTGGAACGTCTGGAAAACGGTCAGCCAGACATGCCGGTGGTGCTGACACCATTGCTCAATGACATGCGCGCCGCCCGGGGTGAGCCACTGCTCAGTGAAAATGCCTTTTTCACCCCCAATCTGAATACCCCACCACCGGAAAAACATCTGCCCCCGGGCAAGGATTATCCTGACAGCCAGGTTTATGCAAAAAAATTGCGGCCCATTTATCAGATTGCCCTGCTGGGAGTATTACGCGACAAGGATACCGCGGGCAGCCTGAAGAAAATGGCGGCAGTGATGCGCGAACTGCAAAATGCCTGCGAGGGCGCTGCCTGTCAGCGCCTGTGGTGGGTGGCAGGTGGCATCATTGAAGCACTGATCGATGAGGGGCTACAAAACAGCACAGCAGTAAAGATGTTGCTCGGCCAGGTGGACCGTGAGATCCGTCGCCTAATCAAAGACGGCGAGGCTGCTATTGAGGCCGCCGAGCCTGCCGACCTGATCAAGAATTGTCTCTATTATACAGGTACCGCCCTGTCCAGCGGGCCACGGGTGTCGGCGCTGAAGCAGGCCTTTGATCTCGAGGCCTTGCTGCCCTATGGCGGCTCAAGTGATGCGGCTGCCGATGAACTCAAGGGCACCACCGCGGACATCATGGAC
>Ga0256832_1000132_pt1 | contig 44644 bp, 44 predicted proteins | sample 134614metaG_FD_190534 | JGI IMG/M metagenome (GOLD analysis project Ga0256832, IMG submission 190534) | Hydrothermal vent microbial communities from Lau Basin, Pacific Ocean - 134-614 | ecosystem: Environmental > Aquatic > Marine > Hydrothermal vents | place: Pacific Ocean: Lau Basin | collected...
ACCCGCCCCAGCCGCTTCGGATCACCGATATCATAGCACAGGAGCCGGGGCAGTGGTTTGCGGATGGCCATGTTCCGAACACCCTCAGGCGATTTCCACGAGCCACCGGTGGAGCCGGTTGATCAGGTCGTCTCCCAGTTTTTCGACCTGTCCCGATTTTTTCTCGAAGCAGGCCACGATGGCCTTTCGGGACAGTCTTCGAACAGGGGAGCCGTTCGCCGCGCGGGCTCTGGCTTCCAGCCAGCCGGTCCGACGGGTCTCGAGCCGGAATGCCAGCAGATGGCCGAGGTCCAGCGCGAGATCGGGCTCTCCTGCGAGCCAGAGCTCGTTTTCGGCTCCCACTCCCTTGGCGAGAAGCCGGGTCTGCATCCAGCCGACGGCCGCCTGACGGAAGATGCGGCGTGTCCTGCCCGCCTCTTCTGTTCCAACCGCCGCCGTGATCCTCGTCTGGATCCAGCGTCTCATGAGCTCGGGCCGGTTTTTCAACGCCCAGGGAGCATTCAGGCGGTGGCGCAGGATGCCGCATATCCGCATTTCCATGGAGCGTTTCCAGTCTCCGTATCTGTCTCCCCAGTCTGGCCTTTCTGTGAGATCGTTCAGCCGCTGACGAAACCGGGTGAGCTCGGTGGATCGTCCCACGATTCGGGCGACGGGCTGTTCCTCTTCGTCGTGGACGACGAATACGATCCCCCGCCGGGCGCAGGCCAGCACCACCTCTCCTTCGAAGGTGACGTTGCCGGCGAGGTGGATCCGGGAGAGGCGGCGCAGGGGAACGTACACCGGCTGCCGGTCCGGCAGTTCGATGCACAACGCCGGTCCGTCCAGTGTCAGATGGGCGGTCCCGGAAGGCGCCACGTAGAGCGGGCGCGGCGGCGGAGCATCCGGGGCGTGGGCGACGGTCCGTGTCATGGCCGGATTTCCTCCGGCATCTCAGCGCCTGGCAGCCGTCTGATGAATGCGTGCGTGAACAGACGCAACCAGCGGCGGAGGGCGGCTGCTTCCTCTTCGTAGGCGGCATAGAATCTGGCACGCCCGGTCTTCCCGAGCAGGCAGGATCCCTCCTGTCTGGTGAAATGCTCGTCCCTGAGTTCCCGGTCGCGGAACAGCCTCCATACGAGAGCGTCGATACGGGGCCGCAATGGTTCCATGAAGTCGGCGGCCAGGGATTCCCTTCCGTGGGCCGGCTCGTGCAGATAGCCCAGGAACGGATCCAGTCCGGCGGCGTGTACGCTTTTCACGGATTCCGCGTAGAGAAGCGTATAGCCCAGCGAGAGCAGTGCGTTGACGGGATCGGGAGGTGGCCGGCGGCGACGGGCGGTGAAGCCGAGAGATTCCGGAAACAGGTTCCGGTATGCGGAGAAATAGGCGGAGGCCGCCGCCCCTTCGATTCCTCGCAGTTGTTCCAGTGTCATGTTCTCTTCGGCAATCCTCATGCGCAGCTCCTGCAACGTGCGCCGCCCCTTGATCAGCGGGTGGCGCCGATCGGGACGCAGGCGCTCGGCGGATGACAGCAATCTCTGCTGCGCGGCCAGTTTGCGCCGCAGCAGGCAGGCGGCGATGGTGGAGGAGGCCGCGGGATCGAGGTGAGCGCGGTACTGGGCGATCCGCCGCTGCACGTCGTTCCCGAAACGTCCGGTGAGGCTCGCCTGGCAGCGGCCGAAACGGCCGGTGAGCAGTGCCACGCCGATTCCCGCGTCGGCCAGGGCGCCAAGGGTACCGGTATCGGTCTCGACCGAGCCGTGGATCACGATTCGCTCCACCATGTTGAACGGAACGCGCCGGATCTCGCCGTCCGCCTGTCGCAGTTCCAGGCTTTTCCCCTTGTGACGCAGAGCGACTTCCTTTCGATCGATATACAGCGTTGCCATCTCTCTCATCCCAGATAGAAGAACCTGGGTTCCGCCGGTTTCATGCCGATACCCAGGGTGCGGGTCTTCGCCTTCTGCAGCAGGGGGATGAGAAAAAAACGGTCCTCCCCCTCTTCGATCACTTCGGCCATCCGCGACAGCAGCTCGCGCCGTTCCGCTGCCGTGAGGAAACATTCGAATACCGATTTCTGGCCCCCCGTCGAGTAGTCCCGCAATATGTCCAGCGCCCGGCGCAAGCGGCCGGCTTCGCTGATGTCATAGGCGGCGAGGTAGAGTTTTCTTTGACTCATTACGGCAATCGTTTTGCGAATCGAAGGCAGAAGCGAATGGGTGAATCCCCTTCCTTTATTGTCGTCCGAAAGAATTCCGGGTTGAGCCTGAACCTTCTTGTTCAGGGTCCCGGAGGATGGTCGGCTTCACCATTGTGGCCCGAATGGTTCTTCCGGCGATAAATCGCAGGCTTGCGACGGGCTATCGAACGAAGTCGAGCAGATGTTCCCGCAGCCGTTGCAGATCCTCTCCGGCGCAAATGCTGACCCCCAGGTCGGCTGCGCGGGCGCGCAGGGTTCCTCTCAGTTCGCGGTAGCTGATCAGCATGGCCCGGGCCTGGAGCCCTCCGGTGAGGTCGGTGAGTGTCTCCAGTTTGTATAGCGCCTCCGAGCCGGGGGCATCCTCGTGGTCGTGTGCGAACTTGCGGGTCTTGCACTCGATGAGATGCAGGCGGTTGTTGCGCAGGAAGGCTACGTCCAGTTCGTTGGGGATGGCTTTTCCCCGGCTCCTGCGGACCATCTCGATGCCGAAGGCGGCATCCTGGATGGCGGGATCCTCGCTGCGGATCCTCCGGACGGCATCGAATACGTGATACTCCAGCCAGCCGCCGTTGACGAAGAAACGGGCCTCCTCGTCCGGGAATACCAGCCTGTCTCCCACCCGTTTCAGCAGGCGGCGCCGCTCCAGCAGATCGATGAGCTCCTCCAGCTCCAGGGAGCGGCTGTGGTGCGGGATGTTCTTGGAACGCAGGTTTCGCTCGGCGCCGGCCGCCAGCCAGTTGAGGGTGCCGATGGCGCTCCGGTATCGGCCGATACCGGCGATGATCTCCGCGGCCACCTCCAGCCGTTCCGGCTCCGGCACGTTGCGGCGCGGCTCTGCGCACACCTCCACACCGTGGGAGGCGAGGAAGGGTTCCAGGCGAATCCGGTCGGCCAGATCGTGCGGCGCCTTCCCCTCCGGCACGAACCAGACGACGCGATCCTTTTCCGGATGGACATAGAAGACCGGCAGGTCGTAGGCGCGGAAGGCGTCGTAGGCGGCGATGCTCATGGGTTTGGTCCCGCCGGTGGCATTGAGCGCGATCTCCTTGCCGTACAGGGCCTCCCTTTCCCGTTCCAGCAGCTCCATGATGCGGGTCTGTATGTGGTCGAAATCCCAGGGGTCGTCGATGGGCCATTCGTCGATCCGTATCCCCCGCCCCTGGAGCACGGAGCGCAACCATTCCAGGCGTTCCCTCATGCGATCACCGACGACGAAGATCACCCGCTGCGGACGAACGCTGCGATCGAGCAGCGGCAGCAGGTTGGGAAGCGGCTGGGAGGAGACGAGACAAACATGGATTCGTGGATGGTTCATCGGTCACTCCGCGGTGCAGGAGATACAACGGATGCGGGCGGTGGAGAGTTTCGGTTTTTTCAGTTTCGGATCGAATTCGCTGCTCACGTAGATGGAGTCACAACCGTTCTCCTCGGCGGCCATGAAGGCGCCCAGGCTCATGGGGGTCTTGCCGCCGGTGACATCGACGGCGATGCGCTCGATCCCGGCCTTGCGCAATGCTCCAATGAGGCGGCCGGTCGCCGCCTTGGCCTCCGCCGGATCGTCGGGATCGGCAAGGATGGCGGTGTGGACATTCCGAACATCCAGGGTCTTCGCCCTTTCCGCCAGGCGCCTCGCCTCTTCCAGGGATCTTTCCGAGGCGAGAAACGCCACGGCCGCCGGCCGCTGCCGCTCCATCACCCAGACGGGCACCTCGGCCCGGCTGGTGGTGAAAACTATCCCTTTCCAGCGGCCCCCGTGATCCCCCTCTTCACCGACCATGGGGAAACGGTTGCTCCGGAACCAGCGATGCAGCTCTTCCCGCCTCACCCAGGCCCATACCGCCCCGCCGATAGTCATCAGCATCATGAAATTGCCCAGCAGGATCCCGAACTGATCCAGCCACAGCCATACCGGCTCGGGCCAGCCGAAGAGTTGTCCATTCTCACCGATCATGGAACTTTCCTCTTTGGTCCCTCCCGTTTCAGCTCTTCTCTTCGTAACGGCCTGGAAGCCGCGTTAATGAGAGGTAACAAAAACACCCACCAGGCACACGGGCCGCGATATCTCGCCTGTCATCCGAGACCGAAATGGTCCGGAAGCTGGTCGGGCAGGTTGCGGATCCGGTACGGCTCCCGCGCGCTTCTCTCCAACAGCAGCGGCAGCAGGGTCTGCTCCAGCCAGTCGGCGAAAGGTCGCCAGTGCCCCTCCTCCAGGGGCTCGAAACCGTGGGCCAGTATGGAGTGGTTGCGCCGCTGGATGTGGTCGAGCATCCGCTCCCGGTGCGTTTCCCAGAAGCTGCGGACGGAGTCTCCGCCAAGGCGGGCCGCCAGCTCCCAGGCCTGGAACAGACCGGCCTGAAACTTCCCCTCCCGGTTCGGGGTCAGTTCGATCCCTTCCGGGATCCGTTCCGGCGGCACGTCGGAGGTGTCGATCCCCTGCTCCTCGCGCAGTATCCACTGGGCGCTCCACTCCAGCAGCCGGTAGAGCCGCGCCACGGCATCGTCGTAGCGCCCCTGGGCCGCCCGGCGCTGGGCGTTGCGCCACAGGTCGAACAGCCGCAGCGGTTCGCCCCTTTCCGGGTGCCGGATCAGATCCAGCGTGCCCAGCAGACTTCCCCACTGTTTGCCGATCCGGGGCCGGAAGCGGCTCAGCCGGTCGCGGGCCGCTTCGTGATCGAACCGGTCCCAGGCGGCGAACGCCTCGCTCAGCCCGATGGCCAGTTGCAGCCGGCCGCACGACTCACGATCCTGCGGAGGAGGGATCGTTCGCAGCGCCATGAGGGACTCCTCGTAGGCGAACCGGGACCAGGGTTCGAGCGCCTGCCGGAAACGCCGCTCGAAACGGGTGGCCTCGACGCCGGCCGGCATCACCATCTCATCACCGGACTCCACCCGCACCAGATTGGAACGGCTGCCGCTCACCAGCTGCAAATCCACCCCCTCGGCGTCCAGCACCGCCGCCACCAGCCCGGCACTCATGCTCTTGGTGCCGCCGGTGTAGTCAGCGACAATCCGCCCGGCCCGTGAATCGCGTGCCGCCAGCCATCGGCTCGTCTTCCGGTACACGTCGTCGAGGTCGTCCGGCGACACCTCCAGCACCTCGAACCGTCCCGCTTCCAGACCCGCCTGGGTCGGAATGTTGGGCAGTGTGGGCGCCTCATCCCGGGGACTGGCCTTGATCACGTTCCCCTTCCCGGTGATCTGGAGATAAGAGCCCTTGTTCCCGGTGGCCGGGTCGTCCGCGGAGCAGACGAAGCAGACATGGTCCGGACGGAGCTGTTCGATGGCTCTCAGGATCGGCTGGTGCGAACCGCCGACGGTGCAGATGAGGGTGGTCTTTTCCTCCTTCATTCCCCACTCCCCTCGTAGATTTCCCGAGCCTTCCTGGCGGCTTTCCCCGGAGGATGCCGCCACCAGCCCTTCTCTTCCCACCGTGTCCGAATGTCGCACAGCGCATTCTCTTTCAGAGAGGCGTCATCCAGTGCCCGCCAGCACTCGGCGAGCTGTTTGCCACGCAGAATCTGCTCCTCGCCGGTGTGGTTCTCCCGTGCCAGCCGTTGCAAGGTGCCGTCCACCCATTCGCAACGCAACGACCGAGCCCTCTCCGCCCGCTCTCCGGCCTCGATCTCTTCCGGAGAGAGCATATGCATCGCTCCATACCCCACCGCCGTCTTGGCGCCGAATCCGAGCCAGTCGAAGGCGTGCTGGAATGCCGCCTCGAGCCGCACCTGCCAGCAGGGCCGGCCATCCTCTTCCGCCAGCAGTTCGGGCGCCAGCCGCCCCAGCCGGACGGTGTCACATACCACGTGGAAGCGGAACCGGGAACCGGGCGGGACGGTGAGGAAGGTGATGGGTACCGGCTGACCCGAATCGTGGGGCGGCTCTCCGTTCTGATAGTAGTGCTTCTGGTGCGGAGTCATGACATCGACGGCCAGATCGCCGCTGATCTCCGGGATGACGTCCCAGAAGGTGAGCAGACCACGGAAGTGCTCCTTTTCGCCATCGCCGCTTTCCAGACCAAAGAGCAGGTCGAGATCGGACAGCCGGATGACGGTTCTGCCGGATTTCACCGAATGGTGCTTGTCGCAGCTCCATCTGTGGGTATCGCCCCACTCGCCTTTTGCAAGCTCGCGTGCGGCCCGGCGCACCACCCCCTTGACTCCGCTGCCGGGGAGGTAGGGCAATCCGTAGGGCCAGAGAAAGGCGAAGCCGTTTTCCAGCGGGTGCTCGTTGCCGAGGCCGGTGGTGAAGGGGGCGGTGGCCCGGGCGGACAGACACAGGGCGGACTCGCCGGAAATCCCGGCGAGGGCGTTCTGTCGGCTGTTGAGATTTCTCAGCAAATCCTGGTCGGAGGGATTCAGCCTGCAGATCGAACGCCAGTCGGGATCCCTTGTCCTGGACCACTCTTCTCGTCGCCAGATGGGCAGATACATGCCAAACCGCATCCCCGGCGAGGCATCGGCAAGGTTCTGGTCGGCGATGTACTTGGGTACTGCTGCAATGGGCATGGTGCTATACTCCTGTATGACAATGTATTGCATCTGGAATCATGAGGTGTCCCATGGCGATCTTGACCATACGACTGGATGATGAGCTGGACCGGACCCTGACCGAGCTGGCCAAGGCGCAGCACCGCACGAAGAGCGACGTGGTGCGCGAGATGCTGCGGCGGCAATTGGCGTTGGTTGCCTTCCAGGAGGCCCGCCGCCAGTTGCTCCCGCTGGGTGAACGTGCCGGATACCTCACGGACGAAGATGTCTTCCGCGACATCTCATGAGGGTATTCTTCGATACCAATGTCTGGATCGCATCCTTCATCACCCGCGGACTCTGTGCAGATCTCGTTGGCGCAGCAATGGCCGCCCACGACGCAGGCGGTATCGAGGTGTTGACATGCCCCGCCATTATCTTGGAAACGCAGCGCCTGCTGCGCGACAAATTCTGCGCCACCGATGCCCAGTGGCATGCTGCCGATGCGGTTTTTGGTCGGGTTACCTTGGTCGCGGACGGGGTCACAGAGATCCCCTCCTTCTTCCCCGACCATGACGACTGGCCCATCGTCGCCGCTGCGGTCGAAGCGGCCGCCGACCTTTTCGTCACAGGCGACCAGGCGTTGCTGGAGCTGGGACAGGTCGAAGATTTGCCCATCGTCACGCCGCGCGCGGCGTTTCTGAAATTGCGGGGACTCGAATAGCCGCATCACCCGTTCCCTCCATTGCGTGCCGCCGCCATCTGCCGCAGCCAGCGCAGCCAGGCGAACGCCTCGCTGGTGACCTGCTGGTAGCGGCGGCTGTCGGCCTCCATCATCATCTCCTGCATGAACTCCTGGAAACCGGAGGGGGTTCCGAGCTGCCGGTGCAGCCAGTCGAGCAGGTGGTTCATCAACATCTCGTGTCGGCCACCTTTCTGTTTGAGAAACGCCATCACCTGCATCAGCCCGGAGTTCATGATCAATGCGGGCAGGCCCTTGGCGTCGTTGACATAGTCACTGCCGTGAGCGTCGATACCTTCCGCGGCCTTTTCCCAGGCATGTTGCGCCCGTTTCTGCTCCAGCGTCGCCATCACACACCTCCCACCATCTTCGCCACGACCAGACCGCGCCCGGTGGTGGCGTCGCCGCCGAGCTGCAGCAGTTTGCCGTCGATGACGTTCCTGATCTTGGCCATGACGCCGGCGGCATCGTCGTTCTCTCCCTTGGTACGGGTCTGGCTAGCCATGACCGGCGCAATCAGCAGGGACTCCGGCGGCAGGTTTTCGGTATAGAACAGGCCGCCGTCATCGGCCGTGCCGGTTTCCGAATTGATCCGAACATGCGGCTCGACCAGGGTGGCGTTTTCCACGAAATAGCCGAAATCGGTGTCGGAGAGGATGACCAGATCCCGCTTCAGCTTGTCGCGGAAGAAGTCGTGGCTGCCGTCGGCGGGGAGTGCCTTCTCGGCCAGTGTTTCGGCGATCGGTGGCAGGATTTCACCGGCCTCCCTGAACTGCTCCACCTTGTATTCGAAGGCCTCCAGGAAGAGCTTGTCGTCCTGCATGAGGCCGGGGTTGGCCAGGAAGCACTCTCCCTCGCCTGGGTCACGGATGTCCCATTGCACCGGCTCACCCGCCATCTCCAGCAACCGCTGCGCCCGCGCCAGCGCCGTGGGACAGGTGGCATAGACGTAGCCGCCCCTGAGGCTGCGCACCGGGAAGGCGACGAGCTGCGCATCGCCGAAGCTGACGGCGCCGGCGTGAAGGTTGTCGCTGCCCGATTCCGGGCCGAACAAGCCATCGATCAGCTCGGGGTCGCCGCCGATGGCCTCGAAGCCGTGCCGTATCGCCCCCTTGACGCCCGAACCGGCAAAGCTCGGGTGGTTGGTGTGCCGCTCCCGCTGAATGGGGTTGTCGATGATCCCCGTGGCGGTTCCCGCCCCCATGTGGACGGGGCTGACGGTATAGAGAAACAGGATTGCTTTCTTCTCGAACATGGTCTAGTATCCCTTTAGTTGGTCAAGTCAGAGGTGGTATCCATGAAGATCGTGAATGTGCACGAGGCCAAGGCGCACCTCTCCGAATACCTCGCCGCCGCGGAGCGGGGCGAGGAGATCGTCATCGCCCGGCGCAACAAGCCTGTGGCGCGGCTGGTGGCGGTGGAGCCGGAGCGGCCGAAGAAGCGACGCCCCTTTGGATTGGCAAAGGGCAAAGTCTGGATCTCGGAAGATTTCAACGCGCCGCTCGACGATGAACTGCTGGGGCTGTTCACCGGCGAGAAGATGCTGCCAGGCGATCCGCTCAACCCGGACTGGGAGCCGGAAAAGAAATGAGCCTGCTGCTCGACACCTGCGCGTTCATCTTCCTCATTTCGAATTACGAGCGCATCCCGTCGCCTGTGCTGACGCAGATCGAAAGCACGGAGGTCGCCGTGAGTACCCTTTGCCTGTGGGAGATGCTGATCAAACAGGGCAAGGGGCGGCTGCGCGTGGACACAGATGGCGCGACGCTCGCCGAATTCTGGCATGAGCAGTGCAATGCCCTGGAACTGACCGTCTTGCCCATCGACACGGCCGATGTGGCCCATCTGGAGCAGTTGCCGGGGTTCCACAAAGACCCCTTCGACCGCCTGCTCATCTGTCAGGCCATCGAGCACGGACTGGGCATCGTCACGCCGGACGACCGCATCCACCGCTATCCGGTCAAGACCGTCTGGGACTGATCGGTGCATCACCACATCCCCCATTCGAAACGGTTGAATCCCTCCGCACGCCGCCGGGCATCGTAACCCTCGGCGGGCCACAGTCCATGGTCGGCAAGCTTGCCGAGCCGTTCCGGCGTGGCCCGCAGCTCCTCGATCCAGTACACGCTGCCGGCGGGGACGGCGCGTTGCGCCGTCTTGGGCCGCCAGCGGGCCAGATCCCAGCCGGAGACCACCTCGGCGCGGGAGACGGCGGCAGCCACGATCCGGCCGCGAACACCCCTCAGCTCGAAGCGGCCGTCTTCGGCCATGCCGGGCAGACGCCAGCCATCCGGAAACAGGCCCGGCGTGGTGAGCACGATGCGGGCCCGGCCTGCTTCTGCAATGGCTTCCGGGGAAACGGCGGGCGGCTCGTATTCGGCGGCAAGCAGGCGCGCCCCACGGCCATCGCCACCGAAGCGCAGCAGCTCGCCGTCCGGAAGCTCCGCGCCATCCACTGCGACGGCAAAGCCGATCTCCTCGCGGAAATCCACCCCCTGGATGCTGAAGAGCTTGCCGTCGTCGGCACGGCGCAGATTGGGATCCAGCCCCACGCCCACGCGCTCGTCCGCCTGCCAGAGCGCTCCGGTCTCAATCAGATCCTCCCGTGTCGGCGTCTCCCCGGCCAGATAACGCCCCCAACCGCCATCACTCAACCAGTAGCCGCCAGCCGGCTTGGCCCGTTCCGCTTGTGTCAGCACCGGCAGGCAATCCAGTGGAAACGATGACTCGATGCCTTCCGCCACGCTTTGCGGGGCAACGCGCGTGATGGTTGGCTCCTCTCCCGACGCAATCAGATCGCTGGGCAGTGGCCGGATGCGCTCCATCCGCCCATCCACACGCCGCGCCAGGCCGAAGTCCGTGACCCGGAACGGGCCGGGTTGCGCCGGTGTGCCGATGGCGGGATGCTTTTCCTCGCCACGCGCAAAGCGCTGCAAGTCGATGCCGTCGCGGGCCAGCAATCCGGCGCGAATGGCTCCGGCGGCCACCGACGGCCAGGGCGGGATCTGCGATTCGCCATAGCTGCCCGGATCGCCGAACAGCTTGTTGCCGCGCAGAAAGAGAACGTCCACGGGTTCGATGAAATGCCAGCTCATGCCGCTGCTCCTTCGGTCGTGCCATTTCGGGAGGGGGCCTCCGCCGGGGTGGCGCGGGTCTCACGGGCCAGGAATTCGGCCACGGAGAGCAGGTTCTCCAGCCAGTCGAGGCCATCCTCCTTTTTCTGCTGTCGCTCGCCGGCCAACGCCGCGAGTTGCCTGGCCATTTCCGCCACCTCGTGTTCAGCCACCGTCAATTTGGAATCGCTTTGCCGCGCAAGCTGGTAGGCCAGCAGCTCGGCCAGCATCACGCCGTCGCCTTCCGGCGGGGGCAGATCCCTGAGCCAGCGCTGGGTGTTGTACACCGCGCGGCGCGAGACCGCCGGGTCGCGCAGAAAGGCCACCAGCCGTTGCAGCAGGTCGGCCTGCTCCCACCCAAGGGTGAGCCGCAAGGCGCCGCCGGACCGCTTGAGAATGCGCATGTGGAAGGCGTTGCGCCCACCCTCCTTGGCGGCCTTCTCCGCCGCGCGCACCTCCCGCAGCACGCGGGCCAGCGGGGTCTGGTGATGGGCCACCACCAGCCCGGCGCTGGCGGTGGCCTTTTCGCCCATCATCCGGAACAGGTGATCTCCCCGCCGCTCCTTCAGCCAGGCGTAACCCTTTTCGAGCTTGAGCCTTTTACGCTGACTGCCGTGCTCCTCCTTCGCCGCATGGCGGGATACGCCGGACCAGGCATCGCGCAGCCGCGCGGCGGCGGCCAGCAGGTCGGCCACCGGTAGCATGGCCAGCACGTCGTCCCCTCCGGCGTAGATGAGGCGTCCCAGGTACTCGCGCTGAACGACGTGCGGCACCACGTGCAGCGCGAAGTCGTTGAGCGCTCCGGAGACGGCCATGTGCCGCCCCGGCGAGACGGCCCGTTTCTGCCGGCCGTAGCGGGCGAGCAGTTCGTGCCTTCGGGCCTTTTCGTCGAAGCCTTGCCGCACCTTGGGGTGGAAACTGTCGCGGTAGGTGATGGCGTGCTCGTCGTCGCCGGAGAGGATGGCCCCCATGCGGTCGCCGTCCATCATCAGCAGGCCGTAATAGGTCTCCAGCCGGAAGCCGCCGTCACCGCCACGATTCAGCGTGTCGCGCACGATGCGTCGCACATCCTCGGCCTCCTCGGCGTCGTCCAGCTCGCCGGCGCGTTCCATCAGGGCAACCAGCCGGCCGGCATCCTTGACGGCCTCTCGCTGTTCCTTGTGGCGTTCCAGCAGGCGTTGCGGCAAGGCGACGCGCTCCTGGCCATACCGTTCGACCGCCTCGCCGAATCGGTCGGCCACCAGTCCACCCCGCTCCAGCCAGCGATCGAGCTGGTGGGCCAGCGCCATGGTGTGGGTGGAGACGACGAAACGGCCGATTTTCCTGTTCAGTGCTTGTCCCACTTCTTCGGCGAACAGCGTCGGCCAGAGCCGCTTGATGGCCGGCAACGCGCCCAGGTGCTCGCCCTTTTTCGCCCAGGAAGGCTTTTCCTTGGCGATTTTGGCCCAGAGGGTGTCGGTCTGCCGGCGATAGGATTTGTCCAGTTGCGCCGGATCGGTGGTCAGCCACTCCGTCTCACCGGTGAGCGAACAGCGCCAGCCCTTTTCCTCCGTCTGCCCGAAAGTGCGCACCGATTTGGACGCGGCCAGCACCCGCTCGACCAGATCATAGACTGCCGGGTAGAGCACACCAGGGTTGGGCTGGAAGAAGGCCGTACCGTCGCCCCATTCGATCTCCCGGCTCAGCACCTGCCAGGCCTCGGAGGCGAGAAAGCCACCCGGCGACTCGCCAAAGAACGGTTCCATGGCGGTGGACAGCTCAGGCTGCGCTTCCGTGGCCTTTTCGCCATCGCGCCGGATCAGCGCAAAAGGCACGCCGGCCCAGTGCATCTCAGGAAAACCGCGCAGCTGGCGGCGCATCTGTTCGTAACAATAGAGATCGTCGCGCCTTTCTTCACCGGCCGTATCCAGCAGGCGATCCACCACGGATTTGCCCAGATCTCGCAGCCATTCCCGCGCCGACCGCTCACAAGCTTCGGCCAGTTCCCGCACCCGCGAAGCCGGCACCAGCGCCACGAAGCGGTTGGGCAGCGCGGCGGCGAACAGCGGGTTGGCGTCGGTGCCGCCCTGTTTCCAGGCCGCATTGTCGAACAAATCATCCGGCAGGCCGCACTCATCCCGTAGCCACAGATCCACCTGCGGCACACCGCGCAGGCGCGGAAACAGGATGGCGTCCGGCCCCAGCATCTCGGCCACCGGTTTCATCGCCTCCCAGGCGAGCCGGGAGAGCAAATGGGAACCGGCCCACAGGTCCGACGTGGAGCGGGCGCTGGCGATGAAGGGCTGCACCGGGCCGATGGAGAGCGCCAGCAGCGCCACTTCGCCTTCCGGGTCGGCGGCAAAGGCCCCGGCGAAAGCGGAGGTGAGTTCCAGATGCTCCCAGATGGAGTGATCCGGCACCCGCGAGTCGGCGGGCAGCTGTTCCCATAGCTTGCCCAGCGTGCCATTGTCGTCGTCCTCGTTCAGTTCCGGGCCGAAGCGCCAGAAAGCGAGCAGGCTCCTGCGCAGATCCCTGCCCACCTTTTCCGCCAGCGTCGAAAAATGATCGAAGCTGCGCGCCTTGATGGCCTCGACATCGGTGTCCATCAAACCGGCCAGATCGATCTGCTCGCCGCTGACCGGGTGGATCAATACCGGCGACTTGCTCCAGATCACCTGCGCCCACTGATCCTTCGGCCACTGGGGACGATCCGCCGCCGAAGCCCACCAGTCGGCCCGCTCGACCGCCTTTTCGTCCGCCTCTTCCAGCGTGAATCCAGCCCTGAGATATTTCACCGTCCCGCCCTCGTGGCCGGCCCGGTCGCGGAACAGCACCAGCGCCTTCTCGCCCGGATCGTGCAGGCGGGCTGCGAGTTTGGTTTGCCAAAGTTTGTCGTTGTTCATTGCAGATACTCTCCAGATCGAGTGGTACAATACACGTCAGGAGGTGTATTACGATGAGAACCAACATCGTGCTCGACGACGAGCTGGTGGCCGAGGCCATGAAACTGACCGGCGCCAAGACCAAACGCGAGGTGGTGGACCGGGCGCTGCAGGAGCTGCTCTACCGCGAGCGGCAACGCAGACTGAAGCGCCTCAAAGGCAGCAAACCGCTCGACCCCGACTACGATCTCGCCAAAGCCCGACGCTGGATGGGCAGGGATGCTGGTTGATACCAGCGTCTGGATCCACTGGCTGCAGGGCGTCGAAACGCCGGCCACCATCGAACTCGACGGCCTGCTGGACGAGGCGGAGGCCCGGGTGGCGCCGGTGATCGTGCAGGAACTGTTGCAAGGTGCCCGTAACGAAACCGAACTGCACCGCCTGCGAGCGGAATTCATGGGACAACCCATGTATGTGCCCACTGCGGAGACCCATGCGACGGCAGGCGCCTTGTACGCCCGCTGCCGCTGGCGCGGTATCACCATCCGCAGCCCCCACGACTGTCTCGTCGCCGCGCTTGCCGTCGAGCACGACACCCTGCTGCTCCAGGAGGATCGGGATTTCGAACGGCTGGCCACGGTGGAACCGGCCTTGAGGCTGTGGCGGCCGGATCGATGAGAAAAGCGACCGGGCGTCACGGATCCAACCTCCGCAGGTCTGAGCGTTCCGTCAGCAATCGGTGAACCCGCAGCCAGACCTGTTGCAGCACGCGCCCATCCGGTGAAAATCGGCGTGGTGGCTTGCAGGGCATGTGGAAGATCACACCATAGAGCCGGCCGTTTTCTGCACGGCGAACCTTGAAGCGCAGGGTGTTGGGCAGGCGCGCATCCCGGCCCCATGGCCTCACCGAATGGTGGGTGACGGGATAGCTCAGCCAGTGGCGCGACTCGGGGCGAGGCGCATTGTTGCCGCTTTGAAACCTGAATGAAGTCCGCAGCCCGATCTTGATCTCCGCCAGCGCTTTCATCAGCTCAGACCAGTCGGAGAAGTCTCTCGTCCGCCAGACCAGCGGTCCGTTTTCGTCCCGCCCGATGGCGTGCGCCCACTCCAGCGCCAGACACTCCCGCCAGTCCCGTAGCGGCGGTTCTCCCAGCTCCGGCAACCCATCGCCTTGCAGCTCGAGTGACCCCCACCCATTGCGAGCCCGCCCGCCGATGCCGCCGAAGGCCGAGGCCAGCGCCAGTGCCCTGTCCAGTAGCGCCTGTTCTGTGCTCGGATAGGCCAGCTTCAGTTCATTTTCTTCACCGGCCTGAATGGCGGCTTTGGGCTTGAAATTTCCATTGATCTTTTTGCCCAAACAGGTGCCACGATTGAAATTCAGTGGCCCGTAGCCCAGATACAAGTGCGAACCTACGTTTCTTCCACCTCTGACTTCCTTGTGGAAAACCGCAGGATCTTGTTGAACCCATTCATTCATTTTGCCTTGATCCCATCGCCCTAACCGAATCCTTATCTGGCTCTGGCGAGTGTCGCCCTCATCGGCCGCCACGCCGAACAGATGGCCCTCCGCACGCCGCATCTCACCGAGGTCGATATCGAAACCATGCGCCTCCGCCCAGGCCACCCGCCACCACTCCCGCAGCAGATGCTTGAACGGCGGCGTGCGCCACTGGCCGCTCTGCTCGGCATTGCCGAGAAAGGCGGGGGTGTTGAAGCGGACGGTGAAGACCCGTTGCTGCATCCTCTCTCCTGCTCTCTGTGTCTGTGTCATGATTCGTTCCTCGTATCCAGTCTAATCCGGTAGGGACGATGGCCGCGGGGCTCGCAAGCCTGCGTCTTCCCGTTCACCGGCGAAATGGATGGCCGATGGCGCCAGCGAGAGGGCATACCGCCGCGGCCGCACGCCCCCGTCGCCGATGAGGTAGGCGCCCGCCGCCACGCCCAGCGCCTTTTTCAGACGGCGGTGAAGGGTGCTCTTGAGAGACGAGAAATATTCTCCGTCCATGTCCAGGAAGCGCTCCGCCCACGCCGGATCGAAAGCCCCCTTGGGGGGCGCCGGCAACGGCGGTCCTCCTGCCCTGGCCCGGCGCGCGAACAGTGCGTAGAGAGCGAATTGGGCCGGCGCGAGGACGATCTCGATCCCGCCGGCGATCACGCGCCGTCTCGCCGGATCGAGCGTCAGACGGGGCGGCTCCACCGCCCGGGCCGCCGCTCTCACCGCATCGGAGAAACGGGCGCGCCCCTCCAGCAGCGTCTCGGGAAGACCGTGGCGCAGGGTGACGAACGGAATACTGGCGAGCATGACCCTGGCCTCCCGGGTATCGGCCAGGGACTTGTCACGGGTCTCGATCACCTGGCTGCAGGGAGTGGGGTAAAAGAAGTTCCAGCAGGATTCGAACGGTTCGGAGACCAGCACATGTGAGAGACGATCCTGCGGCCGGCCGAACAGGGAGAGTGCGTAGCCGAGATAGTAGCCCATGGTCTTACGCCCCCCGGCGATGGAGACGTGGAGGGCACAATGGGGATCGGCAGTCAACTCGCGCACCTTCTCGGTGATGAAATCCGCAGCCGCCTCGTTCTCTTCCGGGGTACGGATGTCGTCCAGCGGCCTTCCCCCGGCATCCCGGAGCACCTGTATGGAGTCACTGTCGAACCGGATGTGCGGCAATCCATAGTCCTGCAACAGGCGGTGAAACCACCCCGGCTCCTCCGACAACAGGGCCAGTTCGGCGCGCCTGCTTCCCTCCATCGTCGTGACGAGCTGCACCTCCGTAGGGATCCATGCAGGTTCATCTCCCACGGCAAGGGCATACACCGTTTCGGTAACCACCTGCGGCGAAAGGCCGGTCACGGCGAGCAATACTCTGCGGCGAAATGACTCTGGGTTTCGAAGACACATGACGTTACGATTCGGAAACCATCACTTCATTACAATGCCCGTCGCCCTTCGGCCGGGGCTTCCCCCCTTCGGATGCAGTGGTGCGCTGCCCCGCCCGGTATCTCCCCATCCCCATGCTGGTGCCCTTGCCCAGGTGCAGCCACTGGCCGTACCAGATGAGCGGCCACCAGGCGGCGAGCCGGTCGCCGGAGAGGCGGAAGGAACCGACGATGCCGCCCATGTTCATGTACCCTTTCTGGCGCGACGAGAAACGCCGCCAGTCGTGCCATGCCAGTCGCCCGTCGGACAGCACCACGCCTGCGGGTTCCTGCGGCGGGGTGAACGACCCCGCCGTTCCATAGAACCGCCCCACGTCCCCGGCGCGCCGCGACAAGGCGCGCAGGAAGTGGCCGGCGGTGAACTCCTCCGGTCGCACCAGACGGCCCCGCTCCTTGATGCGCAGCGGTGTGGAGAGCTCGATGGTGAGTGATCCCGGGGGCAGGAGTGGTGGGAGGGGAACCGGCTCCCCCGCCGCTTCCAGTTTTCCGCCGTCACGGTGCCAGAGAGGCCGCCGGACCGGTTTCGCTCCGCCATGGAGCGCATCCACCGAACGAAGGGTGAAGCGCCCCCTGCCACGGCCGAACCCTTCCCTGCCGCCCCGCTCGAAGGCGTGGATCAGGTAGGGGAGCGCTTCCCTGGCGGAGGCGAACAGGGTGATGCCCAGCTCGAACGCCTCCCCCGCCGCAATCTCCCGCCAGCGACCGCCCATCTCCACCTCGAGAACGAACGGATGGGGCCGCTTGCGGTAGCGGGCCTCGCCCTCGAAATCCGACTCGAATATGCGGTTGTGGATGCAACTCTCCCGCAGCAGACACCCTTCACAGGTGGGAGTGCGGGTCACGCAGGCCGCCTTGCGCAGGCCGTGCCCCAGTAGTCCGCGCCATGCGGAACCCGGCATGGGGGGCATCCGGATCCCCTGCTCGGCCTCGAAGCGGAAACGGTAGCGATACAGAGCGGGCAACCCCTGGATGGACGGTTCCATCGACATTCTCCTCCCTTCGTGAACGACGGTGATCATGAAAACAAATCCGGCGACCGGAGTCCGGGCCGGCAAGCTTGCGAACCGAGGGGGGGTAGCGGAAAACACCCATCCGCCGGCATCTCTCGGCCGTCGGACATCTCTTCACATCGCCCGGCGCCCACCGTTTTGGTGGTGACCGGGTCGAAATCCATTATCGTTCTTGATGGCAATATTTTTATTTTCTGATTCGATTTTCCGGCAAAACGCTTCTGAATTCAAGGGTAGAACCCCTCCCGGCCTCGCTTTCCGGAGGCAGCGCACCTCACCCAAGGGCCCGGGCCTTTTATTCCCGCCACACCGCACCCATATAAGGGGTACCAGACAACCAAACCCGTACGAAAGGAGTAACGGCATGAACACGAAGAGTCTCGAAAAATCCGCCTGGGAAGAGTATTTCAATCGATTCAGCAAGGCACTCGGAACGTGCCTGGCCGAGGTAGAGGTGGCGGGACTGGACGTCGGCGATCAGATCGAGGCGGAGTGGATCGTTCTGTCGGGAATCAGCTACGACCCGAAGGACGACATCGTCACCGTGGATCTGGTGAGCAAGGACGACGAGAACTTCGAACATATCATCCACCGACCGGTGGAGCTGGTGATTCAGGAGGAGGTGGACGGGGTGAAGAGCCTGACCATCGTGGACGCCGACGATCATCGACAGATCATCCATCTGAGAAAACCGCTGGCACTGCCCCCCGCCTGACCTCCTGTCCTTGCCGGCGGGGAGGGGATGGCGCCGGTTGCGGTGCCATCCCCTCTTCCATTGCGCCGATGGTGAGGCTACTCGCGAATCAGCTCGATGACCCCGCGGACGTCGATTCGCACCTCCTGCTCCCCCGCCTCGATGACGGGGGCGGTCGCCATTTTCGCCTCCATCGCACCGAACGTCCGCATCATCGGCACCGGTCGCCGTCCCGGAAGGGAGGAGATATTCAGTGACACCAGACGGTAGTCGGCCGCCCCGAACTGCTCCGCAACCAGCCCGGCCTTCTGTTTGAAGCGGGCGATCGCCGTGGTGATCAGCCCGCGCTCCAGCTCCTGCAGCCTCTCGCTGGAGAGCCGGAAACCGATCTGCTGGATGGCCAGCTTTTCCTGCAACTCCCCCAACAGCGAACTCACCTCACGGAAATCCCGGCCTTCCAGACGGATGGCCTGCCGAACCTCCCAGATCCCGGTCGCCTTGCCATCCCGATAGACAGGGGTCGTGTGATAGCCAGCCGTTTGCACCTTGATCGCCGGATGCCGTTTCACCTTGTCCACTCCCCAGGCGATGGCTTCGTTGACCCGCTCCGCTACCCGCTCGGGAACCTTTCCCCGGCTCTGGTAAAAGAGAGTCACCACCGTGGTGTCGTTGTCCGCTCTCTCGCTGGCAACGGCATCCAGGGTGATGCGATCGTAGGTATTCTCCCCTTCCACCGCCAGCACCGGTGGCACCCAACCGAAAACCAACAACAGAAACCCTATCCGCTTGATCATTTCTCCACCCCTCTCCTTTCATCCAATCATGAGCCGGATTGCCCCCGGCGGGCACGCCGTCAAAAAGATGACACGCCGCCCAAGACTTGCCAACCGGCAGCGATTTCGCCAGAATGAAATTCAATAATCAATAATACATCAATTCACGAACCCGCCCGCGGAGAGCCGTAACCTCAACAGAACGACAACGGTACGAAAAAGATGTCCATTCCGGCCCGGGGGCTGCCCGCGCGATTGTCACGCTTTCGACAGAGGGGAAAACCATCTCCCGCGAGCCGCGTCTCGATGCGCGCCCGGTTTCTCTCTCCGAGAGCGATCTGTCTGGTTGCAGGGTTGATACTGACAACCCTCCCTTTCCCGGCGCCGGCCCGGAACGATACACCGCATACGCTGGTCATTGCCATCCCCGACGACATGCCACTGGTCAGTGCCCGCGACGCCGGCGGTGAACCCACCGGTATGGTGGTGGATTTCTGGCGGCTCTGGGCGAACAAGACCGACCACAATATCTCCTTTCTTCCGGGCACCATGGCACAATCGATCGATGCCGTCGAGCAGGGGCGGGCGGACATCCAGGGGATCCTGTTCTATTCGGAAGAACGTGCCCGGAAACTGGACTTCAGCTCATCATTCATTTCCGTACCAGTCAAACTCTTCTACCGCCCGAACGGCGGCCCGGAACCCCACCTAGACAGCTTTCGGAGCGCCCGTATCGGCACCTATCCGCCGCTGGCAGAACGTGTCCGGCAAAAGCTCCCCCATGCCAGCATCAGCACCTTCGGCACCACGGAGAAGATGGCCATCGCCCTGGCGAGAAACCAGGTGGATGCCTTCATCGCCGATGCTCCTTCCGGCGAGCTGGCCCTTTTGAAGGCCGGTATCCGGGGAAAGGTAAAGGTGCTCTCCTCTCCATTGTTCGAGGTGGGCGTGCGCGCGGCCGTTCGCAAGGGACGGAAATCCCTGCTGGCAGAGATCGAACGTGGCCTCGAAACGGTTTCGGTGTCCGAGCGCCGCCAGCTGGTCAATCGCTGGCTGCCGGAGTACACCACGCCGTTGAACACCCTTCCGCCAACGAAAGAGGATTCACGCCACGGCCTCTCCCTTTCGGCCGAAGAAAGGGAGTGGCTGGCGAAACACCCCCGGATAAGAGTGGGAGTGGACTCGGCCTGGGCCCCTATCGAGTTCGTCGAGGGGAAAAAAGAGGAGTTCCGCGGCATCAGTTCCGACTATGTGCGGATATTTGCCGAAAAACTGGGAATCGATATGGAACCGCAATTCGGCATCTCTCCGGACCGCATCATCGAGGCACTGGAAAAAGGCCGGATCGACGCAGTACCCGCCGCAGTGAAAACTCCGGAGCTGGAGAAGCACCTCGCCTTCACCATCCCCTATCTGAGCTTCCCCGCCGTGGTATTGACCCGCAAGGAGCATGCACTGATCACCGGCCTGGAAGATCTGGCGGGGAAACGCATCCTGGTGAAAAGGGATGATCCCGTGGTGGAATTTCTCACCCTCACCTATCCGGACCTTACCCTGGTTCGCAAGGAGACCACCAGCCAGGCACTGAAAGCGCTCTCCAACGGGGCCGCGGATGCCTATATCGGCAACCTGGCGGTGGCCGCCTACGAGATGGACAAGCGGGGGCTCACCCATCTCAAGGTCGCCTCCCCCACCCTGTTCACCTACAACCTCTCGTTCGCCGTACGCAAGGAGTGGGCAAAACTGGCCGACATCCTCGACAAGGTCATCGAATCCCTCACACCGAAGCAGAAACAGGCCATCAAGAACAAATGGTTCTCCGTCCGTTTCGAGTACCTGGACCGGAGCAGGCTCTGGAAGGCGCTGGCGATAACGGGCGGCACGGCCGGTTTTCTGCTGCTGATCGCCTTCCTGTGGAACCGCTCTCTGGAGAAACAGATCCGGGAACGCAAACGGCTGGAGATGCAGCTGGTCGAGGCCAAGGAGATGGCCGAGGCGGCCAGCGAGGCCAAAAGCCACTTCCTGGCCAACATGAGCCACGAGATTCGCACCCCGATGAACGCCATCATCGGTATGTGCCACCTCGCCCTGCAGTCGGAGCTGACAGCCCAGCAACGAGACTATCTCAACAAGATCAAGGTCTCCTCCCACTCTCTCCTTGGCATCATCAACGACATCCTGGATTTCTCGAAGATCGAGGCCGGCAAGCTGGAGATCGAAAAGACCCCTTTCTACCTGGACGACATCCTGCAGAATCTTTCCGATCTGGTCAGCATCAAGGCAGGGGAAAAAGGGATCGAAATCCTCTTCTCGGTGGAGCGGGACGTGCCGCGCATGCTGATCGGCGATCCGCTGCGGGTCGGGCAGGTACTGCTGAACCTCACGCAGAACGCCATCAAGTTCACTGAGGAGGGGGAGGTCGTTATCCGCATCCGCCGGGTGGGAAGTCCGGAGCATCCTTGCAAGCTGGAATTTTCAATCACCGATACCGGTATCGGTATCGAGCCGGAAAAAATGCCTTCCCTGTTCGAATCGTTCTCCCAGGCGGACAGCAGTACCACGCGCAAATATGGCGGCACGGGACTGGGGCTGGCCATCAGCAAACTGCTGGTGGAGCTGATGGGGGGTACCATCGACGCAACCAGCACGCCGGGAAAGGGCAGCACCTTCCGATTCACCTGCCCCTTCGAATGCAGCCGGGAGAATCGCCGGCGCACCCGTTATCAGGGAGTCGACTTCGACGGCATGCGGGCACTGGTGGTGGACGACAACGCCACCGTACGCCGGGTGTTCAAGGACATGCTGGAGTCGTTCGGCTTCGATGTCCAGACCGCGGGCTCGGGGCAGGCCGCCCTCGACGAACTGGAGCGGAGCGCCACGCACTCACCCTGTGACCTGATCCTGATCGACTGGAAGATGCCCGGCCTGGATGGCATCGAAACCACGCGCCTGATCCGCCGCAACCCGCGGCTGAAAAAGATGCCGACCATCGTCATGATCACCGCCTACGGGAGAGAGGAGATCATGCACCGTGCGAGGCAGGAGAAGATGGACGCCTTCCTCATCAAGCCGGTGAGCCCCTCGGTGCTCTTCGAAACCATTGCCCACATCCTGGTGGGTCCCTCCACACCTGCCGGGGAGGGAAGACCGAACCAGCCCGAAGGGGAACGGAAACGGCTGCAAGGCAAGGTTCTCCTGGTGGAAGACAACGAGATCAACCAGCAGGTGGCCGTCACCATGCTGGAGGGTTTCGGTCTGCGAGTGGAGATCGCCGGAGACGGCCGGCAGGCGGTCGAGGCGGTACGCCGGAACCGATACGACCTGGTGTTGATGGACATCCAGCTGCCGGAAATGGACGGATTCGAGGCGACCGGCCACATCCGCGCCGACGAACGTTTCCGCAATCTGCCCATCATCGCCATGACCGCCCACGCCATGTCCGGTGATCGCGACAAATCGCTCCAGGCGGGAATGAATGATCACCTGCCCAAACCCATCGAGCCCGACCAGCTCTTCGAGATGCTTTGCAGATGGCTCGAGCCCTCCGCGGAAACCGTCTCCGGCGCGGGGGAACCGGTCAACGGAAACGGTATCGGCTTTCCGGAGCTGCCGGGTGTCGATCTGGAGCGGGCGCTGCCCCGCGTGGGCAACAACAAGCGTCTGCTGCGCAAGCTGCTGTTCGAGTTTCACGCCGACCATCACGACGCCGCGGCCCGGATGAGGGAGGCGCTGGAGCAAAACGAGCTCTCCCGAGTCCGGCGCATGGCCCACACCCTGTCCGGCGTGGCGGGAAACCTGGGCGCAGAGCCACTTCGGGAGGCGGCCCTGGCCGTCGAGCAGGCTCTCTCCCAAGACCAGGTGAATCACGCCGAGGTGGAACCGCTCCTGGATCGGCTGCAAGGTCATCTCGGGCCACTGATGGAACGGCTGGAACAGTTCAGACAGCTTCACCCCGTTGCCGGCGAGCAGGCATTCGGTGCGCAGAACGTGGATCTTCCCACTCTGGGGCAAAGACTCCAACAGCTGGCGGAGCTGCTGCACAGCGGGGACTCCGCCGCCGTTGCGCTGACCGGAGAGATCACCACCCAGCTCTTCGCACTCGGGCTGGAAGAGCCGGCGGAAGAGCTCTCCACCCACGTAAATGATTTCGAGTTCGACGACGCCATCCAGACCGTAACCGAGATATCCCGGACCCTCCGGATATGAGGGCCGATCCGGTGCAGCCGAAGCACACAGGAACGAAACGATGAACGGCAAGAGCAAGAACACCATCCTGATCGTGGACGACGAGCGGTTCAACCTGAACACGCTGATCGAGGTACTGCAAGGAGAGTACCGCATCCTGATCGCCAAGAGCGGCGAACAGGCCCTGGAGCGGCTGGCGGTTCCCCCCTATCCCCAGCTGATCCTGCTGGACATCCTGATGCCGGGAATCGATGGCTACGAGACCTGCCGGCGAATCAAGGGTAACCCACAGACCAGCAACATCCCCATCATCTTCATTACCACCAAGACCACGGTGGAGGACGAACGACACGGCCTGGAGCTAGGGGCGGCGGACTACATCACCAAGCCGTTCAGCCCAGCCATCATCAAGGCGCGGGTCAAGACCCAGATCAACCTGAAGCGGGCACATGATGCCCTGGAGGACCAGAACCGCCTGCTGGAACAGAAGGTGGCGCAACGCACCCTCGAGATCGCCCTGACCCGCGACATTGCCATTCACGGCCTGGCGGCCCTGGCGGCCACACGGGACTACGAGACCGGGAACCATATCCGGCGCACACAGCACTACATCGATTCCCTTGCCCGGCACCTGCGCGAACATCCGCGCTTCCGGGATGCCCTCTCCGAACGGACCATCGAACTGCTTTTCAAATCGGCACCACTGCACGACATCGGCAAGGTGGGTATCCCCGATCACATCCTGCTCAAACCCGGCAGGCTGGACGAGGCGGAGTTCGAGGTCATGAAGACCCATTCCGTGCTCGGGCGTGACGCTCTGCCGTGCGAGGAAAACGGTTCGGGCACCTTGCCGTTTCTCGCCACGGCGCGGGACATCGCCTATACCCATCATGAACGATGGGACGGCACCGGCTATCCGCAGGGTCTCAAGGAGGAGGCCATCCCTCTGGCCGGCCGGCTGATGGCCATCGCCGATGTCTACGACGCACTGATCAGCAAGCGCATCTACAAACCGGCCTATCCCCACCACGTGGCGGTGGAGATGATCGAGGCGGAACGGGGAAAGCAGTTCGATCCCGACATCGCGGATGCCTTCCTCGATCTGCGCGACCAGTTCCGCAAGATCGCGGGGCAGTTTACCGATACACCGGACTCGGCGCCCTATGCAGGCAGGCTACCTGCATAGACAGGCGAACCAAAACCGCTCACCGCGAGCGCTTCAGCTCCTCTGCACATTCAGCGGGTCCGGTGGACATGAACTCCCCGGCGGTGGAAAGCTCTGCCGACTCCAGCTTGCCCCGCAGTTTCAGGCTCTCTTCCTTGTCCTTGCGCAACGTGGCGGTCAGAAACTGGAATCCCATGGGAGAGAGCGCTTCGGCGGCCTTCTTCGCCGTGCACTCGCACACCGGGCGGGTCAGCTTGCTGCTGGACGCAAGACAGGCCGTGACGAAACCTTCCAGGTCATAGAGACGAACCCCCGCGTGAAGCGAAACGGATGGAACAGCGATGGCAAAGGCTGCCAACCACATAAAGCATCGTTTTCTCATAACGCCCCCCGGTTCGATTTTGCTATTTTGATATCGACACAGATTTAGCAAATGGCATACCACTTGAAATCCCCCGAATCGTCATTATTACACGTTTACCAACTTATACAATACAACCAGGAGGATAGATCATGGCGACCTTTCAACAACTGCGGCAAGGGGTGGCAAACGCATGGGACACCATCAGCGAAGGGTGGCGGCATCTCTACCGGCGGGCTGCCGGCGCCATCACCCGTTTCATCCCCCACAAGGGAGAAACCGGGGAGAACCGGGAGATCGCAGTCCGCAGTTCCGGATGGGGTGTCCTGGCGGCCGAAGTCTTCGACGATGACGATCAGGTGATCGTGCGTCTCGAGGCGCCGGGCCTGGAACGGGAGGATTTCGACATCGAGGTGTTCGAGGACACGCTCATCATCCGTGGCGAAAAGCGGCTCACGCGGGAGCGCAACGAGGGGCGTTATCATGTCCTGGAGTGCGCTTATGGCCGCTTCGAAAGGGCCATCCCTCTCCCCGCCGAGGTGGAAGCCGACAGGGCCAGCGCCCGTTACCGCAACGGCGTGTTGCGCATCGAACTGCCCAAGACCGCCAGCCAGCGCCGGCACCGCATCGAGGTCAACGTCAAATAGGGGCAGCCCGTGTCTCCCCTGGGGATTGCGCGTACAATGGGGCCCATCCCGTGGCATGAACAGGGGCTCATCTCCAAGAGGACCGTTTGATGGAGTTCAAAGACTATTACAAGATCATGGGCGTCGATCGCAATGCGACGCAGGATGAGATCAAGCGAGCCTATCGCAAGCTGGCCCGCAAGTACCATCCGGACGTCAGCAAGGAGCCGGATGCCGAGGCCCGCTTCAAGGAGGTGGGAGAGGCTTATGAAGTGCTCAAGGACCCGGAAAAACGGGCCGCCTACGACCAGCTGGGGGCCAACTGGAAGGCGGGCCAGGAGTTCCATCCACCACCGGGCTGGGATGCCGGATTCGAGTTCAGCGGTGGTGGTTTCACCGGAGGGGACACGTCGGCGTTCAGCGACTTTTTCGAGGCGCTGTTCGGTCGGGGCTTTGGCAGCGCCTCTCACCGTCGTTCCACCTTCCGTGCCAAGGGTGAAGACCACCACGCCAAAATCCTGGTGGATCTGGAGGACGCCTTTCACGGGGCCAACCGCACCATCACCCTGCAGATTCCGGAGGTGGATGCCCACGGGCACGTCCGCACCCGCCAGCGAAGCCTGAAGGTGCACATCCCCAAGGGGATTCGGCAGGGTCAGCGCATCCGTCTCGCCGGGCAGGGAGCCCCGGGTATCGGCGGCGCCCCCGCGGGGGATCTCTATCTCGAGGTGGAATTCAGACCCCATCCGTTCTATCGTGTGGAAGGCAGGGACCTCTATCTGGACCTCCCCATTGCGCCGTGGGAAGCAGCGCTGGGGGCCAAGGTGAAGGTGCCGACACCCGGTGGAGTCGTGGATCTGAAGATCCCGCCAAACTCGAAGTCGGGGCGCAAGCTGCGCCTGAAAGGACGTGGTATCCCCGGAAAGCCGCCGGGGGATCTCTACGTCGTGCTGCAGATCGTCACGCCCCCGGCGGAGAGCGAAAAGGCGAAGGCGCTCTATCGCCGAATGGCGGAGGAACTGGCTTTCAACCCGAGAGCGAGACTGGGGGTATAAGCGATGACGAACGAGATGCTGCCTGTATTGACCGGAATGGTGCTCGACGAGGAGAACACGCTGACCCTCGGTGAACTCTGTCACGCCTGCGCCGTACATGCCGAATGGATCATCGAACTGGTGGACGAGGGGATCCTGGAACCGGAGGGAAGCGGGATCGATCAATGGCGTTTCCCGGCCGTCTCCCTGCAACGCGTCCTCGTCGTCCAGCGGCTGCAAGGAGATCTGGGAGTCAACCTGGCCGGCGCGGCGCTGGTGATGGAGCTGATGGACGAGATCCGCTCCCTGCGCAGCCGGCTGCGGGCGCTCGAATGATGGACAGGGAGCGCTGGCAGAGGCATGCGCTGAACAACCGTCTCCACTCGCTGCTGCTGCTCGGTGTCATGGGCGGTTTCCTGGCCTTGCTGGGATGGCTGCTGTGGGGACCGAGCGGGATCTTCTGGTTGTTGATGCCGGTGGTGGTGCTGGTTCTGTTCAATCCATTCGCCTCTCCGGAGCTTCTCATGCGCCTCTACCGCGCCCGGCCTCTCAGCCGCGCAGAGGCCCCGGCCCTCTATGAGGCACTGGCCGAACTGAGCCGGCGGGCAGGATTGACCCACGTCCCCAGGCTGTACTATCTCCCCAGCCGGATGGTGAATGCGTTCGCTACCGGCACCCAGGGCCGGGCGGCCATCGCCATCACCGACGGCCTCCTGCGGACGCTGGACACCCGGGAGACCATCGCCGTTCTCGCCCATGAGCTGAGCCACATACAGAACAACGACATGTGGGTGATGGGACTCGCCGATCTGTTCAGCCGGCTCACCAGCACCCTCTCCCTGTTTGGCCAGTTCCTGTTGCTGCTCAACCTGCCACTGCTGATGTTCTCCAACATCGGTATCAATTGGTTCGCCATCCTGATCCTGATATTCGCCCCCAGCATCAGTGCCCTGGCCCAACTGGGGCTCTCCCGCACCCGGGAGTATCACGCCGACCTCAACGCGGTACGTTTGACCGGCGATCCGGATGGGCTGGTTCGCGCCCTGGCCAAGATAGAACGCGTGCAAGGCTCTTTCCTCGAGCGGATCATTTTCCCGGGACGAGGGATCCCGGAACCCTCACTGTTGCGGACCCACCCCCCTACCGCCGAGCGGATCAGACGCATCCGGGAACTGCAGCTTCCATCCGGCGCGGAGCCCCCGTTGCCTGGAGAGCATCCCTCGTTCACACCTCCATCCTATCTCAATCACCCGGTAGACCGGCCGCCACGCTGGCACATCACCGGGCTGTGGCACTGAAGAGCGGCCGGAGACAACCCCGCCCATGAATCTCGTGCTGTGGCCCGCCGCGCTCGGAATCGGCATCGTCCTGGGACTCTTTGGCGCCGGCGGTGGTCTGATCACCGTGCCCGTTCTCATCTACCTGGCCCACATTCCGGTCAAGGAGGCCATCGGGATCAGCCTGTGGGTGGTGGCCATCGCCTCGCTGGCCGCGGTACTCCATCAGCGCGCGTGGCGACGGCTGCACACCAAACTGCTGCTGACCTTCGGCGCCACCGGGGTGGCGGGGAGCCTGGCCGGTTCGCTGTTGGCCCCCCTTTTGACAGAACGGATCCAGCTCGGGCTGTTCACCCTGCTGATCTTCGCGGTGAGCTGGTGGATGTCCAGAGTCACGCTTTCCGAACAGGTTCGGGTATTCCGTTTCATCCCCGCGGCAATCACCGGTTTCACCATCGGCTTGATCACCGGATTGCTGGGGGTGGGTGGCGGTTTCCTGCTGGTCCCTGCACTGATCTACCTGGGAGTGAACGAATTTCCCATCGCGGTGGCTCATTCGCTGGTCCTGATCACCCTCAACGCCTTCGTCGGGGCGGTGACCTATCTGCACACCTTCCAGCTTCCCCTGGCGATGGTCATCACCTTCAGCCTGCTCGCCACCCTGGGCGCATCCATCGGCAGCCACCTTCTGCACCGTCTCCCGCACCACCATCTGCACCGCACCTTCACCGGCATCCTGCTGGCCACCGGCCTGGTCATGTTGTGGCGGACGGTGAGCTGAACCACCGGCAGATCACTCGACCGATACGGCTGTGCTAGAATTGTCCCCGTTGGAAACAGCAAGGAACCCGTCCATGAGCCACGATGAACTGATCTGGGAAGAGGAAGCGCTGGAAAAGCTGCAGAAGATCCCGTTCTTCGCCCGCAAACTGGCCAGAAAGAAGATTGAACAGGGAGCCGTCGAGCTGGGTGAGACACGGATCACCCCCGAACTGATGGAGCGCATTCGCGAGCAAGTGATGAAAAAGCGCTCCTGAGCACCGCCCCTCCCTGCCCTCGAGAGCACGAGCCCTGCCGATGAATCGAATTATGCCCACCGCTGCATCACGCTGCCTTCCTTTCCTCGCCTTGGTGATGGCCATCCTGATCAGCTCACCCGGGGCCCATGCGGCATCCGCCGACGACCGACAGTGGCTGAACGCCTGGCGCGAGACCACCCCGATGCGGGACGTCCGCTCCAGCGCCGCCTATTACGCCGCCAACGGTGTCATCTACATGATCGGCGGTATCGGTGGAGAGGTGACGCGGGGCAAGGTGGGCGAAGACGTTGCAGACTCCACCACCCGCATGTTCATGCGCTCCACCGAGTTCGCCCGGGTCAGGCCCGACGGCAGCCTCTCGGAGTGGCAGCCGGGTCCGGAGCTGAACGTGAAAAGAGGCTACTTCTCCGCCGCCGGTCATGGAAAATACATCTACGTGGTGGGAGGCGCCCACGGCGCCTTTGGCAGCAAACTGCTCGACACGGTGGAGCGGGCGGAGATCAGGCCGGACGGTACCCTGGGGCCGTGGCAACTCGAAAAACACCGCCTCAACATCCCGCGCCGCTGCGTCAAGCTGGCGGTGGTGGGCAACCATCTGTACGCCTTCGGCGGTTTCGGCGGCATCCTGCTGAATACACTGGAGCGCGCCGAGATCCGACCCGATGGCTCGCTCGGCGAGTGGCTGGTGGAGGACAACGAGTTCACCATCCCCCGCTACATCCATGGAGTGGCCAAGGTGGGCAACGGTATCTACCAGATCGGCGGACACAACAAGGAGACCGGTGGGGGTTTCAGGGAGGTGGAGTGGAGCAAACCGGACGACGAGGGCTTCTTCGGAGCCTGGACCCCGGTCTCACCGCTGCAGAAGGGGCGCTTCGGCCCCGCCATCGCCCTCCATGGCGGATTCATCTACGCCATCGGCGGCCTGGCCGGTCCCCTCTACCTGGACAGCGTCGAGCGGGCCCGTATCGAGGGGGAGGGGAAACTCTCTCCCTGGCGGTATGTCACCCCTCTCCCCGAACCGCGTGAGGGGGCTGCTGCCGTGGTGATGAACGATACCATCTACGTCATCGGCGGAGCCAACCGGGAGGGATTCCACGACCAGGTCTTCTACGCCTCCTTCAACGAAGCCGGGGAGATCGGCTATCTCGCCACTGCCGAAGAGGTCGCTCGCTACCGGAAGACCCAGGCGGAGAAGAAAAAGCGCCCGCCCCTGCCGCACCAGGGTACCGTGGTGGAGCACATCAAAAGGCCCCAGTACAGCTACCTGAAGGTGCGAATGGATGACGGCGTCCAGGTCTGGCTGGCAGCCCCGGCCCAGGAGCTCGAGCCGGGGGCCCGTATCGGTTTCCCCAACGGCACAATCATGAGGGATTTCCACAGCAACAGTCTCAACCGGACCTTCCCCTTCATCATCTTCATCAGCGAGGTACGGCTGCTCAAGAAGGCCCCATGAGAAACGGCGGCCGCTGCCACTCGATACGCAGACCCGGCTCTCCATCCCGGGCATGGAACGGTACGCAGACGAAGAGATCGGCGACCGCGGCCAGCTCTTCTCCGAGATAGAGGAGTGGAATCCTCTCCCGCAGCCAGGGAGGGATCCCCCGCTCCTGCAACAGCTTCTTCAGCTTTCGGGTGTGGGGAACCCCCGCAGGCCGGCAACGCTCACCCCCCCGTCGAAAGCGCACCGTCACGCAATCGGCTGAACGAAGATCCCGCGCCATCCCCCCACCCGGCACAGGAACCGCCCGCAGGATGCCGCCATCGGGCAGCTGCAGGGGCCCTTCCATCCTCCACTCGAATACCTGGCCGGCATCGTGTGCCGGCAGTGGAGGCATGAGGTACAGCCTGCTCCGGTAGCGGCGCAGCTCGGCGCCGGTCCAGGCCACTCGCGGGAGTGCATCCTGCGCAGCGGGGATCACCTCGTCGAGAACCCGTTGCAGGTGAACAGCATCTGGCATGGGCAGTCCCGATCGATGGATCCAGTAGCGCAGCAGATTCCGCTGCCGCGCGGCATCCAGGGCAGCCAGGTGGCCGATTTCCAGTCCGCCATCCTCCGCCACGACGAGATCCTGCGCGGCCAGCTGATCGAGCAGATGGGCCGCCTCGGCAGCATGGCTGGCAACGCGGGAGAGCGTGGTCGCCATCGCCGGCCAGCGGCGACGCAAGCGGGGAACGACCTCGTGCCTCAGATAGTTGCGGGCGATGCCGGTATCGAAGTTGCTTTCGTCCTCTACCCAGCACAGCCCCTCGGCCCGGGCATGGGCGCGAAGTTCATCCCGCCGGAAGCCCAGCAGCGGACGCCCCTGCCACCCCTCACCGAAAGGGTTCCAGAGCGGCATCGCCGCCAGCCCGCGGGGGCCGCTGCCACGCAGCGCCTGGAGGAGCACGGTTTCCGCCTGATCATCCTGGTGGTGGGCGGTGAGCAACCCGTCGCCTTCTCCCAGCAGGGGCTCGATGGCACGGTAGCGGGCGTTGCGGGCTGCTGCCTCGGGACTCTCTCCCCGCCGGGGACGGGCGTCCACCCGCAACAGGGTCAGGGGGACCTTCAACCCCTCGCACACTTCGGCACAATGTCGGGCCCAGGCGGCAGCGGCGGGACTCAGACCATGGTCCACGTGGACCGCGGCCAGCTCCGCCACGGGGAGTCGTTCACGCAATGCGGCAAGGGAATGGAGAAGAACATGGGAGTCGAGTCCTCCGCTGTAGGCGATCCAGTAACGGCGGGCGGAAGGTAGCTCGGCAACGGCCCTCAGCAGCTTTTGTGGAGAAAATGGCACGACGGTCATGCCATCGGGGGAAAGGACCTACTTCTCCCCTGCCTGGTCATAGTTGCCGAATGCCATGAGGCGCTGGTGGCGACGTTCGAGAAGCTGGTCCACCGTCATCCCGCGCAACGACTCCAGCCCCTCCAGCAGGGCGCGCTTCACGTTTTCCGCCGCTCCATCCATGTCCCGATGGGCACCACCCAACGGCTCCTCGATGACCCGATCGATGAGCTCCAGCTCCAGCAGACGGGGGGCAGTGATCCCCATCGCTTCGGCCGCCTCGCTGGCCTTCTCGGCGCTCTTCCACAGAATGGAGGCGCACCCTTCGGGAGAAATCACCGAATAGGTGCTGAACTGCAGCATCTGCACGATATCCCCCATACCGATGGCCAGCGCGCCACCGGATCCCCCTTCACCGATGACCGTGGAAATGATCGGGGTCCTGAGCCCGGCCATCACGAACAGGTTGCGGGCGATGGCCTCACTCTGGCCCCGCTCCTCGGCGCCGATACCGGGATAGGCGCCGGGGGTATCGATGAAGGTGAGCACCGGCAGGCGGAAGCGCTCCGCCATCTCCATCAGCCGTTTGGCCTTGCGATATCCCTCGGGGCGCGCCATGCCGTAGTTGCGGCGCACCCGCTCCTTGGTCTCCCGCGCCTTCTGCTGGCCGATGATCATCACCGGCTCCCCCTCCAGCCGCGCCACTCCGCCCACCATGGCGGGATCGTCGGCGTAGGCACGATCGCCGTGCAGCTCCTCGAAATCGGTGAAGATACGCTCCACGTAGTCGAGCAGATAGGGACGTTGCGGATGGCGCGCCAGCTGGGCGATCTGGGCTGCGGTGAGTTTGGAAAAGATGGACTCGGTCAACGCCCGGCTCTTCTCCCGCAGCCGGGCGATCTCTTCACTGATGTTCAGCCCGGAATCGTCGCCCACATAGCGCAGGGCCTCGATCTTCGCCTCCAGATCGGCGATGGGCTGTTCAAAATCCAGAAAATTCAGGTTCATGGGTCGAAATCCGCATCGTGCAAGACTTCACCTATTTTACGTGCGGATGACGACCCTGTATATGCCCGGCAGCGAGCCGGCTCGTCACACCCTGAAGCGGGTCACCTTGGCATGCAGCTCACCAGCCTGAGTTACCAGATTGTCGCTGGAAGAAACGCATCGGGAAAGGCTCTCGGCGTTGACCGCTGCGATGTGACCGATGGACTGGATGCTGGAGTTGATACTCTCAATGATCCCTTTTTGCTGTTCGGCAGCCACGGCGATATGGCTGTTGAGCTCGTTGATCCCTTCGACCGCCTCGGTGATCCGCCCCAACGCCTCATCCGCGTGTCCCGCCTGCTCGACGCACTGCTCCGCACGCTCCTTGCCCCGGATCATGGTCTCCATTGCCTGCCGCGTACCCGCCTGGACCGACTCAATCATCCCCTCGATCTCGCTGGTGGACTCCTGCACCCGTTGTGCCAAGGTGCGCACCTCGTCGGCCACCACGGCAAAACCCCGCCCGTGCTCGCCGGCGCGTGCGGCCTCGATGGCGGCGTTCAGCGCCAGCAGATTGGTCTGCTCCGCAATGCTCTTGATGACGTCGAGCACATTGCCTATCCGATCACTGTCCTCATCCAGCCGCTTGATGACACCGGCGGCGTTCTCCACCTCCACCGCCAGCGAGTTTATGATACGGATGGTGGACTCCACCTCCCTCTTGCCCTGATCGGACTGCTGGGTGGTGTGTTGCGCCTTCTCCGCCGCCTCTTTCATGCGCCGGGTGACCTCCACGAAGGAGGTCGCCATTTCATTGGCAGAACCCGTCAATCGATCGGTATCCTTCGTCTGCTTTTCGATCCGCTCGTTGGCCCCCCGCATGGAGTCGGACATCTCCCGCGCCGATTTGGCCACATGGACCGTGGCGGTGGTGACATCGCTCAGTATCTGACGGAAATTGGCCAACATCCGGTTCAGCGAACGGGCGATCTGTCCCAGTTCATCCTTGTAGCTGTCGTCGAGGTGGGCGGTCAGATCGGAGTTGCGCTCAATGGCATCGATGGCCCGTGCCGTCTGCAACAACGGCGTGGTGATGGTTCGTGCCAGCATCCAGGCGAGAACCACGGAAACGAAAAGGGCAATGACGTTGATCGGCAGCAGCTCCTTCAGGATCTCCCCCTTCAGCCCACCGATATCGGAGGCATCCATCACCATCCAGACCTCGCCCCCTCCTTCGTTACCAACGGGGAGCAGCAGGTGAAGCCGCCAGTTCCTCTTGTCCAGGTAATAGCCATCCTCTATCCGCTGTGGAGCGGGACGACTGAACCGCTCCTTCATCTCCGCCAGCAACGCCTGCCCCTTCCGGTAACTCTCCAGCTCCTTCTGCTTCGCCTGCAGCATCTTTTCGATCTTCGGTCGCTTGCGGTGGTCCGCCGGCAGTCTCTCCAGCGTCTGCCGGATCTTCGCCAGTCTCGCCTCCAGCCCGCTGCGATAGTCGGCCGGATAGAAACTGCGCACCGCCTCGCCCCGTTCACGAAGATAGGCGATGCCGTAGGGCTCTCCGCTGCCGTCGGTCTTCCCCTCCACGGAGAAGAACAGCAGCTCTCCGTTGGCCTCATAGAGTTCCAGCGCAGCCTCGTCCAGAACGTTGGCGTAGTTGCCGCCGCCGACGCTCTTCTTCATCAACCCAAGGATCGGCTGGGCACCCGTCTTGGCCAGCTCCAGTGCATGATTCAGCGCCCTCTCATACTCCGAGTTGTAGCGGGATATGCCGAGCACGAGACTGAGGATGACCAGCAGGATGATGGGACCGCCCGTCACCAGCTGCTTGATGGTAAACCACCTTCTGAGATTGTCCATTCCGATTCTCCCCGCCAACCCCGGAGCTCTTTCGCCCGAGGCGATATTTCACCTTTCGCAAAGGGAAGAGCGCACCCCAGTCCGCATCGCCTCTCCCCATCGGAACGTTTGCTCCCCGGCAGTCCCCGCGGAGCGATCACCCAGCTCCTTCATTTCACGTTGTGGGAACAGATACCCGAGACACAGGCCTCACCATAGCCGGTATGGCAGGTCATGCAGGTCTTGGGGGTCAGAGAGGGGTGCGCGTCGGCGATGTCCTTGCCGTCGTAGCTGTAGGCACCATACTGCGGCTCACCCAGCAGGTGCTCGGTCACCAGCAGCGCCTTGATGTCGGTCAGCTCCAGTACAGCCGTCGGACCATCCGGATACTCCTTGGCCCGGGCCTTGTAGGCATCCATGTGAGCGGGGTTGATCCGTATGTTGTATTTCGAGCCCTTGCCATCCTGAATCCAGTTGTAGGTCTTGACAGTCTCCTTCACGATCGCCGGCAGATCGTCCGGAATCGGGGTCTGGTTGTCGGGAATGACGCCACTGCTCAGCACAGGCCACTTTTCCCATCCCTTCGGGAATTCGGCATCCGAGCCCGCCTGCGCCCCCACCGTCGCCACGCAGGCCAGCAACCCGACCAATCCCGCAATGACTCTCTTGACTGACATATCCATCTTTTCCTCCGCGATGTGTTGCAATTTGCTGGTATGTTTCTTACTAGCCGGGATGACAACCGGACTCTTTCCTCCAACGCAACCGCCGGGCCGCTGACGTCCCCGCCTTCGTCATCGTTGGTTCAGTATGCTGTCTCTATCGGAATGGATTTACATTTCTTTAACAAGCCACGCATAACCCATACCTTTTCATGGGATTGCGCCCCTTTTGAAAACTGGACCAATTCTGCTTTCCGTTGTGTCGGAAAACTTCTCGACTCGCAAAACCCCGCCTCCCCCGTGGATTGGCCGAAAAACCTCTATTGCGGTAAAGTCCCGCTGTCACCGTCATGTCACCGGAGCACGTCATGAAGTACACCGCCCTGCGCCAGCGGCTGATCGATACCGCACTGGCGATGAACCGGAGTGGCATCAATCAGGGAAGTGCGGGAAACCTCAGTGTACGGGTCGAAGAGGGATTCCTCATCACGCCGTCGGCACTACCCTATGAGGAATGCCGTCCCGAAGACATCGTGCTGATGGATCCAAATGGTGACTGGCAGGGAAGCCGCAAGCCCTCCAGCGAATGGCGCTTCCACCGGGACATCTACCGGCAACGGAAAGAGGCGGGCGCCATCCTGCATGCCCATCCCCCCTGGTGCACCACTCTGGCCTGTCTGGGCAAGGGGATCCCGCCCTTTCATTACATGGTGGCCGTCGCCGGCGGCAGCGACATCCGCTGTGCCCCCTATGCGACTTTCGGCACGCAAGAGCTTTCCAACGGAGTGCTGCAGGCGCTGGAGAACCGGAACGCCTGCCTGCTGTCCAACCACGGCATGCTCTGCCTGGAGAAAGGGCTCACGCGGACGTTGTCGCTCGCCGTCGAAGTGGAAAACCTGGCGCGGGTCTACTGTCAGGCGCTGGCCATCGGGGAGCCGCTATTGCTCGACGAGAAAGAGATGGAGCATGTACTGGAAAAATTCCGGGAATACCGACAGCAGGAATCGACATGAAACGGCTCCGGATCGGCAAGGGATTGACCGGACTGCTGAAGCGCAGAGAGATGGAAGCCACGCTGGTAGAGAATACGGAGAGGAAATACCGGGCGGAGGAGCTCGTTTCCCTGTAGCCGTTTTTTCAAATACCGAAATCATCCGCCATCTCTGAAAGGAGGAAAACGGCGCGAATTCGAGTCACAAAAACCTCCCAACCGGTGGAGAAGAACAGGTGTTATAATCACTCGTCTCAATCGGCCCTTTTTACGTCTCATGCACACGCAAGGCAGATGATTTCATTCCATCGAATCACCCGGCTCGCTCTCCCCTTCATCCTCCTCTTTACCGGCGGAGACCTCCCGGCGGAAACCATCGACCGCCACATGAGGAACGTCACCCAGCTCACCTTCGAGGGGGACAACGGGGAAGCCTACTTCAGCCGGGACGGCAAGCGGCTTATCTACCAGTCGAACCGGGGCGGCAAGCGGTGTGACCGGATCTGGACGATGAACATCGACGGCAGCGGCAAGCGCCGTATCAGCCCGGATCACGGCGCCCACACCTGCGCCTTCTTCTTTCCCGACGGGAAGCGGGTGGTGTTCGCCTCCACCAGCCACCTGCCGGGGGACTGCCCGCCCCGGCCGCAGACGCCGCCGGACGCCCGCTACAGCTGGCCGCTCTATCCCTACGACATCTATACCGCCAATGCGGACGGCTCCGGCCTGCGCCGGATCACCGACAATCCGCAGTATGACGCCGAACCCATCGTTTCCCCCGACGGCAAACAGATTGTGTTCGGCTCCCAGCGGGAGGGGGATTTCGACATCTACATCATGAACGCCGACGGCTCCAACGTGCGGCGTCTCACCGACCGGGTGGGCTACGACGGCGCTCCCTGGTTCTCCCCGGACGGAAGCAGGATCGTCTGGCGCGCCTGGTATCCGGAGACGCCGGAGGAGCACGCCCAATGGAAGGCGGCCATGGCCGGCAACTACATCCTCGCCTGGCCGCTGGATCTCTGGGTGATGGACGCCGACGGCTCCAACAAACGGCGCCTGACCAACAACGGCGCCACCAACTGGGCCCCCTCCTGGCACCCGGACGGCAAGCGAATCATCTTCTCCAGCAACATGGACGACTGGCGGGAGGATATCCGGCGTTTCGGACACAACTTCGAGCTATACCTGATCAACATCGACGGCAGCGGGCTGGAGCGCATCACCTACAACCAGGTGTTCGACAGCTTCCCCATGTTCTCACCCGACGGGAAGAAGCTGGTGTTCGGTGCCAACCGCAATCCGAAGAAACCGCGCGCCACGGACATCTACATTGCGGACTGGGTGGAGTAGTCAGTGAAAAAGAGACTGTTTTTGTTCATCGTTACCACTGTTTTTTTCGCTGGTTCACTATTTGCGGCAACCACCGACCCCGTACATCACGAATTGAAGATTACCCTGCAACCCGAACAGCACCGGATCGATGTCGACGACAAAATCACCTTCCCCGAACCGCCTCGCGCACCGGTGCGATTCCTGCTGCACAAGGGGCTGAACCCCACATCCGCCCAGCCTGGCGTGGTGATCGAAAAACAAGAAACGGGAAACGGGGATCTTCTCTACAGCAGCTACAAAGTCACCCTGCCGCCCGGCCAGCGCAAGCTTTCACTGCGATACGGTGGCGAGATCTTCCACCCGCTGCCATCCACGGAAAAAGAGCAGGCGCGGGGCATGCGCAGCACGCCCGGCATCATCTCCGGCGAAGGGGTCTATCTCTCCGGCGCCTCGTACTGGTATCCGGTGCTGGAAGGGGACAGCTTGATTACCTTCGATCTGAGCGTCGAGCTTCCCGATGGGTGGAGTGCGGTCAGCCAGGGTGGACGCAAAGTGGCGGAGGATGGATCGGCGGCCGGGTGGCACTCACCCGAGCCCCAGGAGGAGATCTACCTCATCGCCGCGCGCTTTACCCGCTATGGGCGCCCTGCCGGACGGATCGATACCGAAGTCTGGCTGCGCACCCCGGACGAGGCGCTGGCCAACCGGTACCTGGATGTGACCGGCAGCTATCTCACCATGTACGAAAAACTGATCGGGCGCTACCCCTATCCCAAGTTCGCCCTGGTGGAGAATTTCTGGGAGACCGGCTTCGGCATGCCCTCCTTCACTCTGCTCGGGCCGAAGGTGATCCGGCTGCCGTTCATCCGGTACAGCTCCTATCCCCACGAAATTCTGCACAACTGGTGGGGCAACGGCGTCTATCCCGACCACCACAGCGGCAACTGGTCCGAAGGGCTGACCGCCTATCTCGCCGACCATCTGCTCAAGGAGCAGCGCGGCAAGGGGGCGGAGTACCGGCGGGACACGTTGCAGAAGTTTACCCACTACGTGCGCGAGCGGAAGGACTTTCCGCTCACCCGATTCCGCTCCCGCCACAGCCCCTCCTCCGAGGCGGTGGGCTACGGCAAGGCGCTGATGCTGTTTCACATGCTGCGCCTGAGGCTGGGTGACGAACTTTTCACCGAAGGGCTGCGGAAATTCTACCGCGACCATCTGTTCAAAACGGCCTCGTTCGACGACATCCGGCGCAGTTTCGAAACGGTTTCCGGCGAGGATCTGAAAGATTTTTTCCGGCAGTGGACCACCCGCACCGGCGCACCGCAGCTCGTGCTGCACGACGGCCGGGTGACCGCCACGCCGGAAGGAGGATATCGACTACAGATGGTAATCGAGCAGCAGCAACCGGAGCCCCCCTACCGGCTCCGGGTTCCGCTGGTGGTAACCCTGGAAGGGGAAAAGCAGGCCTGGCAGACCACTCTCGCCATGGACAGCAGGCGGCTGGAGGCCAATCTCACCCTGCCGGCGCGCCCGCTGCGGCTGGATCTGGACCCCCGTTTCGACCTGTTCCGCCGCCTGGACGAGAAGGAGATCCCGCCGGCCATTTCACAGATTCTGGGGGCGGAGAGAATGCTCGTGGTGTTGCCTTCGGCGGCCGATGAGGCGATGCTCCGCGGCTACCGGGAGCTGGCCGAAGCACTGCGCCGCTCCGGCCCGGAGGATACCCGCATCGCCCTGGACAGCGACATCGAACGGCTGCCGGAAGACCGCGCCGTCACCCTGCTCGGCTGGAACAACCGCTTTCTCGGCCGCGTGAACCAGGCCCTCGCCGACTACGGCCTGAACCTCGATGGCAAACAGATTCCACTGGACGGCAAGCCGCTGGGCAGGGAGAACCACAGCTTCGTCATCACCAGCGACCAGACCGGGCCGCTGATGTGGATCGCCGCCGCCCGGCCGGACTCCCTGCCGGGGCTGGTGCGGAAGCTGCCCCACTACCACAAGTACAGCTATCTCGCCTTCGAGGGCGATGAGCCCCGCAACGTGGCCAAGGGGCGCTGGCCGCTGCTCGACTCCCCCCTCACCCGCTTCCTGCCGGACGGCAACGGCGTTGTCCACAAGGTTCCCATGGGCGCCACCGAACCACGCAAGCCGCTGGCCACCCTCCCCACCCCCTTCTCCGCACAACGGATGATGGAAACCATCCGCTTCCTCTCCAGCGAAGCGCTGGAGGGGCGCGGCTTCGGCAGCGCCGGGCTGGACCGGGCCGCCGACCATATCGCCGAACAGTTTCGCCAGAGCGGCCTGCAGCCCGGCGGCGACGACGGCTATTTCCAGATCTGGCCGGAACGGGGTGGCGCGTCCGGCGAGACGGCCCGGCTGAAAAACGTCATCGGCATCCTGCCCGGCACGCGCCCGGAGTATGACGGCCAGAGCGTGGTCATCGCCGCCCACTACGATCACCTGGGGCGGGGCTGGCCGGAACCGCGCGAGGAGAAATACCGCGGCCAGATCCACCCCGGCGCCGACGACAACGCCAGCGGTGTGGCGGTACTGCTGGAGCTGGCGCGCACCCTGGGCAGATCACTGAAGCCGGAACGCAGCATCCTCTTCATCGCCTTCTCGGGAGAGGAGGCAGGGCGCAAGGGGTCACTACACTACCTGGCCAACAGCGGCCGCTACCCCAACGACAAATGCATCGCCATGATCAACCTCGACACCGTGGGGCGGCTGGGCAACAAAAAATTGCTGGTGCTGGGTGCCGAATCCGCCAGCGAGTGGGTGCACATCATTCGCGGCACCGGCTTCGTCACCGGCGTGGAGATGGAGCTGGTCAAACAACCCCTGGATGCCAGCGACCACGTGAGCTTCCACGAGGCGGGAATTCCCGCCATCCAGCTCTTCTCCGGCCCGAATATGGACTACCACCGGCCCGGCGACACCGCGGACAAGATCGACCCGCAGGGGCTGGTGAAGGTGGCCACCGTCAGCCGGGAGATGCTGGCGTACCTTGCGGCGCGGGAACGGCCGTTGACGGCGGCTCAGCCGGGAGGGGCGGCCCCCTCCACGGCCAAATCCACCCGCAAGGTGCGCCTGGGCACCGTTCCCGACTTCACCCACCAGGGACGCGGAGTGCGGCTGGAGGGCGTGGTTCCCGGCTCACCCGCGGCCGCCGCCGGACTGCGGGAGGGGGATATCATCCTGCGCATAGACGATGAGGAGATCCCCGACCTGAAAGGGCTGTCCGACCGACTCAAGACACTGGAACCCGGCGACCGTATCGAAATCACCTATCTGCGCGACGGAGAGCAACGAAAAGTGGAAGTGGAACTCGCGGGGAGATAACCGCCGGTCCTCCGGCGACCCCCGGGTCTTCGATACCGGCGCTGCATAAATCGAGGAGAATCATTGATTGTTCCTGAGCTCCCGGTATCTCGCGGATTTTCGGTCCCCTCCCCGCGGCAGGGGAGATGCCCGGCGCCCGCTTCGTCTCTCTATCCGCTTCCCGAATCCCTCTCTACACTACACCCAAGCCTTGTCGACCGCATCCCGAATCTCCTAGCCTGCGCTCGGCAATCGCCTCGTCGAACAGGGTCCGAAAGGCATTCCGCCTTTTCCCACCTCCGTCTTTCCCAGTGACAAATAGCAGGCATGGAGCGTTGTCAGCTCGATGGGTTTCCCCAGGGCGTTTCTCCGGTGGCTCGACCAGTGTGGATATACTGGAGGAGTGGCCGGGGACAGCGACGTAATCAGGCGAAGCTGTCGCTGAACAGGTTTTTGGCCCAGCCGAACATTTCATAATAGTGTTTGGTGGTTGGCGGGCCGGAAGCAGCACTGGTGGTGATCTTCACCCAATTGTTTTTGGCCGAATCATAAGCGTATCCGGCAGTCAGCCAAGTTGCTTCCGTAGCCGATACGGGGCTGTAACATGCCGAGTTGATCTTCGGTGCGGCATAGACCGGTTGATTGTGGAGCAGGTTCAACACGGCTTCAGCACACACCTTGGCCTCGGAGTTGGCAATATGACCCGCCTTCGGCACGCTGGTTCCCTGCGAGTCACCAATGACGTGAATACCCGTCACTTGCAGGGACTCAAAGGTCTTGGCATCGACCGGTGCCCAATCTCCGTTGAGGAGACCGGCACTCATCAGCAAACCGTGGGCACCTGCCTGCTGCGCTGGAATAACGTTGAGCACATCGGCGCTGAAGGTCTGCGTTTCTCCCCCGATGGAAACGGTAACCGAACCGGTACCCGGCGCGGTGGGAGCGACGGAGCGAATCCGGACATTGGCCCGGTATTCCACACCATACTGGGAAAAACGTGCACCGAAACTATCCTTTTCCACCACGATATCCGGATTGGCATCCAGCACGATCACCTTGCTGTCGGGCCTGTTACGCCTTAACCAGTCAGCCACCACACAGGCTCGTTCATAGGGTCCCGGCGGACAGCGGTAAGGGCTCGGAGGAATCGTCATGACAAAGGTGTCGCCATTGCGCATGCCGACCAAAGCGGCCCGCAGATCATTCACCTGCTGTCCACCCTTCCAGGCGTGCAGGATACCCGACGTCTGATCATTGGGATCGATTTCATTGCCATTTGGATCCTGCAATGGCTTGAATGACATACCGGGAGCCACGATGAGGCGATCATAATTCAGCCTGGTACCATCTTGCAGTTCGACGGTCTTGCCAGCGCCGTCGATGACGGTGACCGCCTGCTTCCTGTGAGCAACCCGGTAGCGGCTGGTTAGATAGCTGTACGGGATCTCCAGCTGGGACGGCTGCAGATTGCCGTTGAGCACCAGGTTGCTCAGAATGGGTGAATGGTAGCTGCTCCTGGGCTCAATCAGCGTTACGTCGACACTGCCGCCGCCCCATAATTTGAGATATTTCGCTGCTGTGGCCCCGGCGAAGCCCCCGCCAACCACGATTACCCTATGAGGCGCCGCCTTGACAATACCGGTATAGGGCGCCGCAAGGGTTGCCCCGACGCCAATCCCGGCCCACTTGAGAAACTGCCTGCGATTGACTCTCACTGCTTGTTTTCCCATAATCTGTTCCTCTCCAGTTCACTCTTTCCGCTCAGTCATCGTCGTCGTCATAATCGTCATCGTCGTATTCGTCGTCTTTCGCGCCATATTGACCCGCCATGTCCAGGAAAAAACGCTGCATCAATCTGGCTTCGTCCAAGGTATAGGCTTTCGCCTGTGCAGCCATGATGCCGAAATTCGGTTTGAAGTGGTATTCCGCCATCTCCTCAAGCACTTCATCCGCTTCTCCCGCCAAGCCATCGAAACTCGATACCGAATAACCGTTGGTACCGTGGCACTGCGCACATTGGGAGGACAAGAGTCGTGCCCCCGTCGCATCAGGCACGTAGCTTTGAGGGAGCGTGAATGAAATCGATGACGAGAACGGCGAAATGGTGTTTCCCGTCCGGGAATCGGGATCGTTGTCATCGTCTATTCCATCATTGTCATCGTCGTGATCTTGCTCATCTTCTACCCCATCCCCATCGCTGTCACGTTCTTCGACGTCGGGAATGCCATCGTTGTCATCGTCATCGTCTTCCCAGTCTTTCTTCCCGTCGTTGTCGTCATCGTCATCATAGTAGTTGGGCAGGCCATCATGATCCGGGTCGATCTTCAAGGGTACCGTCGCCAGAACAACATCCACTTCCGTATCGGACAGGCCAATCTCTATTTTCGACGTCAAACGCTCATAGGTGTCAATCACTCCGTTGCCGTTCCGGTCCGCCAGTTCTATCTCACCCTTTTTTGCATCAAGCAGGGGAATGTACCCCAAATCCACTATTGATGAGCTCCCACCCTTCAATGCAATCGCCCGCCCCCGAGAGGTGACATAAGCAACAGGCGTAATCGATGTGTGGTCGGGATCATCTTCATTCATGGTCATGACCAGCTGACACGCCACGCCGTTGGGCAAAGACAAAGAAAAAGGATGCGCCATGGCACCGTTGTTCAAGGAAGTCGTTCTGTAATAGCGGCCGTCTTCACAGAACCCCTCGATCAGTGTTCCAGGTACGGTGCCGGTGACCTGATAGGTTCCCGTCGATGGGGTTTCCCCGCCATCCCCATTTCCACAACCCTGCAATGTAAGCAGAGCCATCATCAGCGGTGTGAGCGAATAACACCGGTATCCATGTCCAGACATGCTTTTTTCCCTCTCTGTTGATTCAAAATGAAATGATGTTGAGAGAACGTCAAGCCATTATCCAATCCGTAACTTAAAACAACCTTAACGGACTGTTGGAAAACGCTCGTCTTTTCCCTGAATCCACGATCCTTTTTCTCCCCCCCCGCAACCAAAACCCCGGCACCGGGTATTTTTTCCTCACCCCATCACCCGAACTGCCGTCGAGACCGCCAAACCCCAATAGCAAACACCACGCAGCCCAGCAGGGCCAGTTGCAGCATCTGCTTCCACAGGATCTCCATCCCGGCTCCTTGAGCAGGATGGCACAGCTCATCTCGGTGAGATAGAAGAGCGGTGAGAGGTGTGTTAGCGGAAAAGTAAAATTGACCCACCCCGGAAACTGAAAAATGACCCACCTTTCCGTAGGGTTGCCAACCGAGACGATAGCAGGAGGTTGGCATGATCACAGAGGAGAGGTGTATGGAGATTCAGATACTGTACAGGCAAGGCAAGAGCATTCGTGAGATCTGTCGTCTGACGGGGTTGTCCCGCAACACGGTGCGCAAATACCTGCGGGAGCCGGTCCGGCGGCCGGTCTACCGGTCGCGGCCGGGCCGGCCGGGGAAGCTGGAGCCCTACAAGGAGTACCTGCAACGGCGGGTTGTTTCGGCGCAGCCGCACCGCATTCCGGCGACGGTGCTATACCGGGAGATTCGGGCACTGGGGTTTGACGGCTGCGAGCGGCTGGTACGCAACTACATCCGGACACTGTATCCCCGGCCGGTGTCCGAGCCGGACAACCGCTTCGAGACGGCGCCCGGCGTGCAGATGCAGGTGGACTGGTGCGTGTTCCGGCGGGGACGGGACCCGCTGTCGGCGTTTGTGGCCACCCTGGGGTTCAGCCGGGCGAGCTTCGTGGCCTTCGTGACCTCGGACCCTGATCAATCCCCACGAAATAAGCAGTGAAATCAGCGATCTAATGGAAAAAAAGAGGGAACTTTCACGGCGTTTGATGATCGGATCCATCAGCAAACAAAACCAACCAGGAAACGCCATGAAAGCAAGGACCATTCTGAACGAACTGTTGGCTGATGTCACCCGCCGGATGCACAAGGTTCGCAGGGCAAGCCTCGGCGCAGTCGTCACCAGCCTGATTTCGGGTGCGAGCCTGTCGGTCACCAGCCTGGGGCGAAATATCGAGAGCAAGACAACAGAGAAACCCCAAATCAAGCGAAGTACCCGGTTGTTGAGCAACCCTCATCTGCATCGGGAGCTGAGCGGAATCTACTCGAAGCTGTGCCACCGCCTGGTAGGCAGCCGGAAGCAACCGGTCATTCTGGTGGACTGGTCCGACCTGGACCCACGCAAGCAGCACTTTCTGCTCCGGGCATCGGTTGCGGTGGAAGGCCGCTCCCTGACCCTCCTCGAGGAGATTCATCC
>Ga0256832_1000133_pt1 | contig 44548 bp, 46 predicted proteins | sample 134614metaG_FD_190534 | JGI IMG/M metagenome (GOLD analysis project Ga0256832, IMG submission 190534) | Hydrothermal vent microbial communities from Lau Basin, Pacific Ocean - 134-614 | ecosystem: Environmental > Aquatic > Marine > Hydrothermal vents | place: Pacific Ocean: Lau Basin | collected...
TGGGCGCTGTGGAAGTTCATCCAGGAAAAACGCCGCCATCTCACCCAGCGCAAGTTCCGCCGCCTGTGCCGGGAATATTTTCTGTCCTATACCCGCATCCTGGAGTGGCAGGACATTCACAAGCAGCTGCGCACCCAGCTGCATGAAATGGGCTACCGGGACAATCAGGAAGACCCCGGCTACGAAACCATCCACAAGGCCCTGCTGTCGGGCCTGCTCAGTCATGTGGGCTTTCGCCAGACGGGCAAGGGGGAGGGTTATCTGGGAGCGCGCAACAGCCGGTTTCACATTTTTCCCGGCTCCAGCCAGTTCAGCGCCCGGCCAAAATGGATTATGGCCGCCGAGCTGGTGGAAACCACCAAACTCTATGCCCGGGGATGCGCCCGTATTCAGCCCGAATGGGTGGAATCCCTGGCCGGGCATCTGCTCAAGCACAGCTATTCCGAGCCCCACTGGCAGGGACGGCGCGGGCAGGTGGGGGCTTATGAGAAAGTCACCCTGTTCGGGCTGGTGCTGGTGCCCAGGCGGCGGGTGAACTTCGGGCCCATCGATCCCGTCCAGTCCCGGGAGATCTTCATCCGCTTCGGCCTGGTGGAAGGGGATATGAAAACCCGCGCCCCCTTCTGGCGGCACAACCGGGAGCTGGTGGACTACGTGCGGGACATGGAGGCCCGCACCCGGCGTCCCGACCTGCTGGTGGATGAGGAGCGCATGTACGCCTTCTATGACCAACGAATTCCCGAGGGCATCTGCAACGTTCCCCAGCTGGAAAAATGGCTGCGCAAGGTCAGCCGCAAACAGCCGCGTATTCTGCACATGGAACTGGAGGACGTGCTGGCCCGGCAGACCGATGCCGCCGCCGAGGCCCAGTTCCCGAAAGCCCTGGAACTGCACGGCATGAGCCTGCCCCTGGAATACCGCTTCGAGCCCGGTCACGCGGCGGATGGCGTGACCCTGGTGGCTCCCGCCGGCGTGCTGCGCCAGATCAGCCCGGGCCGCCTGGACTGGCTGGTGCCCGGCCTGCTGGAAGAAAAGATCATCGCGCTCATCAAGGGGCTGCCCAAGTTCCTGCGCAAGGCTTTCGTGCCCGTGCCGGATTTTGCCGCCCGCGCCCTGCAAAAGCTGCAACCCTCGGACACGCCCCTGGTGCAGGCCCTGGGCGCGGAACTCAAGAGCCTGTCCGGCGGGGTGCATGTTCCCGAGGATGCCTGGGACGTGGAGGGCCTGCCGGACTACCTGTGCATGCGTGTGCGGGTTATCGACGGCCAGGGCAAGACCCTGGGGGCGGGCCGGGATCTGCTGGCCCTGCAAAAACAATATGGCGACCTGGAAACCGCCATGCCGGAACCCGACCAGGCTCATCCCCTGGAGCGCCGGGGCATGAGCCGCTGGGATTTCGGCTCATTGCCGGAACAGGTGGAAAGCGACAGCCGCGGCATCCGCCTGACCCTGTGGCCCGCCCTGAAGGACGAGGGTGACAGCGTGGCCGTGGAACTGTACGGCTCCGAAGCCGAGGCCCGCCAGTCTCACCGGGAAGGGCTGCGCCGCCTGTTCATGCTGGCCATGCCCAGGGAAATCCGTGAGCTGAAGAAAAAACTGCCGGGCCTGCAGCAGATGCGATTGCAGTATGCCAAGGCCCCCGGCGCCCCCGGCCATCTTCGGGGCAGGGGAAAGCAGGATCTGGAGTGGGAACTGCTGGCCCTGATTCTCGACCGGACCTTTCTTGCCGACGGCCAGGACATCCGGGACGAGCAGGCCTTTGCCCGGCGCCTGGCCGGCCATCGCGGAGAAATGGCCCAGCGCATGAAAGAAGTCTGCCAGCTGGCGGCCGGGATTCTTGGCCAGTATCAGAAACTGCGCAAGACCCTGGCCGGCATCACCCAGATCAACTGGCTGGCCTCCACCCAGGACATGCAGTGGCAACTGGACCGGCTGGTGTTCCAGGGTTTTCTGCTGCATACCCCCTGGGAGCAGCTCAAGCAGTATCCCCGCTATCTCCGCGCCCTGGAAAAGCGCCTGGAAAAACTGCGCAGTGCCGCCCTGCGCGACCAGCAGCTGCTCAACGAATTACAGGCCGTGCAGGAGGACTGGCTGGCGCGCTGGCAGGCCGCCAGCGACAAGGGCGTGACGGATGAGCGGCTGGAAGAGATTCGCTGGATGCTGGAAGAGCTGCGCATCTCCCTGTTCGCCCAGGAGCTGAAGACCGCCTATCCCGTATCCGTAAAACGCATCCGCAAGCGCTGGCGGGAGCTGGGGCTTTGACGGACCTGTAATGGAAAGGCGCTGCTGACGGTCTTCTGTGACAGAGAGCAACCGCATTCAGGAGCAAGGCCATGAAGATTCGCAGCAGCATACTGGCGGCGACCATGATGATTCTGCCCTGGTCCGCCCAGGCCCTGGAGCCCTGGGATGCCTCCCGCGCCACCCGCTGGCCGGGGGTGGAGGTCATCAAGCCAGAGGATGCCCAGATCGGCAAGCAGATCGGCAATCTGCCGTTTCATGACTTGTGGGGAAGGGCTGTTTCCCTGCACGACTTGGCGGGAGAAAGAGGTACGGTTGTTGTCGTGCGCGATCCAAAGTGTCCGGTTTCCCGGCGTTACGGCCCCCGTATTTCCCAACTGGGGCAAGGATTCGTGGAAAAAGGCTTTTCTTTCGTATTTATCTATCTCAACGAATCCCTGAACCTGGAGGCACTGGAAGACGATGCCCGGGGCTTGCGCCTGCCCCAGGCCACCATGGTGGGCAAGGGAAGTTTCGTGCTGGCGGCGGCGCTGGGCGTGAGAAGCACCGGCGACGTTTTCGTTCTTGATGATGAGTACCGGCTGATATACCGGGGCGCCATCGACGACCAGTACGGTTTTGGCTATACCCAGGAAGCGCCCACCCATCACTATCTGCGTAACGCCCTGGAAGCGGAACTGCGGGGGTGGCCCGTGCCGGTACCCGCCACCCTGGCGCCCGGCTGCCAGATCGATGCCGATCCCGCAAAGGATGAGCTGTTGCCCATTCCGCCGGGTGCCGCCCTATCCTGATACGGGGTCCAGGCTTTATAATCGGTTCCTTTGTAAGAAAGCATCAAGGAACTCAGCCCCATGTCCAACTGTCCCTGTGGCTCTGAACGCGAATATTCCGCCTGTTGCGAGCCCATACTCACCGGCGCCGCGAAGGCGAAAACCGCCGAAGCCCTGATGCGCGCCCGCTATACCGCCTACCAGAAGGATGCCATAGGCTTTCTCGGCGACAGCCTGCATCCCAACAGCCGCCATGACTGGGATGAAGCGGCCACGCGCAAGTGGGCCGAGCAATCCGTGTGGCTGGGGCTGGAGGTTCGCGCCACCGAGCGGGGCGGTGAAGAAGATGATACAGGCACCGTGGAATTCATCGCCACCTACAATGAAGATGGTGTATTGCGCCGGCATCATGAAAACAGCCTGTTTAAGAGAGAGAACGGCCGCTGGTATTATGTGGACGGCAAGATGCCCGCGCCGGAAACCGTCAAGCGGGAGACGCCCAAGGTGGGCAGGAATGACCCCTGTCCCTGCGGTAGCGGCAAGAAATACAAAAAGTGTTGTGGAGCCTGAGTGACGAGAGCGGCCGTATTCTTCTGTTTCACCCTGGCGGCGGGGCTGGCTGCCGCGGATACCTATGTCTGCACCAACGAGGAAGGTGACACCACTCTGACCAATATCCCCTGTTCCCGGGGCAGCATCACCCGGAAGCACAATCGCAGCAGCAAGACCCGGCCGCAGAACAGCCGCAAGATCATCGGCTACAGCTACCGCTTCGAAGATCAGGAAGGGCGCACCCTGTACACCAATCTGGCCGGGGCGGGGAAGGGAATGAAGCTGGTGGCCAAGCGCCCCATCTATTACTACGGCAAACCCGAGAGCGGCGGGCCGGCCCCGGTACTCAAGGTGCTGCGGAAACGGGTGAAGGAATACCGCCCCCTGATCCTGCAGGCTGCCCGCGAAACCGGCCTGGACGCCAACCTGATTCATGCTGTGATACTGGCCGAATCGGCCTATGATCCCCAGGCGCGTTCCCCCAAGGGGGCCATGGGGCTGATGCAGCTCATGCCGGCCACGGCCAGGCGCTATGGCGTGGCCAACCCCTATGATCCCGCCCAAAACATCCGTGGCGGCACCCGTTATCTCAGTTACCTGATGAAGCGGTTCGGCAACGATATCGAACTGGCCGTGGCCGCTTACAATGCCGGGGAAGGGGCCGTGGAAAAATATAACCGCAGCATCCCGCCCTACAAGGAAACCCAGGCTTACGTGGAGAAGGTGAAGGGATACATGGCCCAGGGGATGCTGGCCTTCAACTGAGCCTTTACCTCCTTCTCGGGAGGGTGTCGCAAAAGGCGACAGCCGCCGCGATGCAGGGACGCATCGCCATTTTCGATGGCGGTAAGCCATTGAAAATGGAGAAATCGGAAAATCGCACTTTTCCGATTCCGAGTCATGAAAGCCCAGGGAAGGGTTTTTACGATAGATGGCCAGGGTGAGGGGGCACAAGTCATCCTTACCTTCTCCCGCGCCATGGGATGCCTTTCCACACTATCCCACAGCCAGATAATCCCGCCCATTGATATAGCCCAGGGCATCCAGTTCCCCGGCAATATCTTCCCTGGCCCCGTGATTGGCCACGTATATGAGCACGAAGGGCCGCCCGTTGCGGGCCAGCCAGGCGCTGTTTACCACGGGCGTGCCGCGAATCTCGTTGCCTATCTTTTTCGGATCGATATCCACCCAGGCCCGGGGCTGGAACCCCAGGTCCAGCAGATGCCGGCAGCGCTTGCGGGTCTTGCGGCCGGCGCCCCAGATGACGAAATCATCCCGGCGCGCCAGCAGGCGGGGATCCCTGGCCAGGTAACGGGCGCGCAGCCTGTCGAAAGCTTCCCGGGAGCAGCGCGGATCGGTGCGGGACACCCGGTCCGGGCTTTCCCGCCAGTCCAGCAACACCTCGGGCAGTTTTTCCATGGGCTGTCCTGAATGAAACAGGCGCAGCCACAGGTCATAGTCTTCAGGAAACGGGCCATGGTGATATCCGCCCAACGCCTGCACCCTGCTGTTCCTGAACATGACACTGGGATGGGCGAAGGGCGATTCCACGTAGATTTGCCGATCGATATCCGCCGGAGAGCAGCACTGGTTCTGCCAGCGGATGTATTCCCGAAACCCCTTTTCTATGAGCGCATCCGGGAACAGGCGAACCCGGGTGGCGGAGAGCGCCAGGTTCGGTACACGTCGAAAATGTTCCAGCTGGGCGGCCAGCCGTTGCGGATCCATGATATCGTCCGCGTCCATGCGCGCCACCAGTTCATGGCGGCAGGCCGCGAGGCCGTGGTTGAGGGCGTTCACCAGTCCCTTGCGGGGATTGTCCAGCACCCGGATGCGCTCATCCCGCCGGGCAAGCCGCCGCAGCCAGGTGTCGGCGCCGTCGGTGCTCTGGTCGTTTACCGCCACCAGCTCCCAGTGGCGGTGTTCCTGGCGGAAAAGGCTTTCCAGGCATTCCGGCAGGGTTTCCCGGGCGTCGTGGAAGGGCAGCAGGACACTGATGAATTCAGGCATTTGCAATGAAGACGAAAAACAAGGCAGACAAGAATAAAGCAAGCCGTCCCCGTTGGCGACGCTGGGCCATGGATGTTTTCCTGGTTTTTGTGGTGGTGTTCGCCGTGCAGGCCTGGCAGACGCGAAACATGCCCGTGGGAGAGGCGCCGCCACTGGAAGGGGTGCTGCTGGACGGAACGCCCGTGTCCCTGGCGGACTACCAGGGCGCCCCGGTGCTGGTACATTTCTGGGCCACCTGGTGCCCGGTATGCCGCGCGGAAGAAGGCAGTTTGAACAGTATCGCCAGGGATCATCCCGTGTTGACCGTCGCCACCACATCGGGAACGGCGGCGGAAGTGGGCAAATACCTGGCCGAGAACAGCCTGGACTTTCCCGTGATCACGGATGAATCCGGCCTGATGGGAGTGGCCTGGGGAATTCGTGGGGTGCCGGCAAGTTTCATCATCGATGCGGATGGAAACATCCGGCATCTGTCCGTGGGCTATACCACGGAACTGGGGTTGCGGTTTCGGCTCTGGCTGGCGGGTTTCTGAGGGGAAACGAGGGGTCGGAGTCAAATCACCCCAGGCCATTGATTTTCTGCGATATCGCTTTGATTTGACTCCGACCCCTCACCCCGCCACCGGGATCAGATATCGCCGATGACCCGCTCTTCCCGGGGAATGCTCAACAGCTTTTCGGCTTCCACCTGGTTCTTGGCGAACACCAGGCGGAATTCCTGCTGGTCCCGGTCGGGATGGTTTTTGCGTTCCTGCTTCACCCGCAACTTGGCCTCCCGGTATTTGGGGTAGGTTTCGATGTAGGTCAGCAGCTTGGCACCGGATTCCGGGTGGGGCACAACTTCATAGACGAAATATGGCATTTATGTTCTCCTTTGTTATCAATAGATTATTGAATATTCTTAATCCATTGAAACAAGTTCGGCAATGGGGCCGGGATTCTTGGCCTCCACCTGGTGGTAGAGGGAGGTGAGGGCGGCTTGCAGGGCCTCTTCCATGACCGGGTGGTAGAAGGGCATCTGGATGAGCTCACCCACGGTCATTTCCTTCTGGATGCACCACGCCAGCAAATGCCCCAGGTTTTCGCCCCGGGGGGTGACCATTTCGGCCCCCAGAAGTTTGCCGCTCGTTTTGTCGGCATAGACGCGGATGGTGCCCCGGTTCTTGCCCATGATGAGGGCGCGGCCCACGGGGGCCACTTTCATTTCGCCCACTTTGAAGCTGTCCGGCTCCAGGTCGGCGAAGCGCGCGCCCACGCTGACGATGTTGGGATCGGAAAACACGATGGCCAGGGGCGTCTTGCGGCGGAAGGCGCGGATCTCGTCGTGGGCGGCGTTGTAGCCTGCGATCTTTCCTTCGTCGCCTGCCTCGTGGAGGATGGGGCGGTCGGCGTTGATGTCACCCGCCAGGAACAGGGGATGATCGCCAATCTGCATGGTGTTGGGGTTGTAGGCAGGGATGCCCCGTTCATCCAGTTCGATGCCCAGGTTTTCCAACCCCAGGCGGTCCAGGTTGGGGCGGCGGCCCAGGCTGGCGAAGACCTTGTCCACCACCACACTGTTCTCACCGGCGGTGACCCGCAGGCGGCCATCCTGCTCCTCGGTGATTTCCGCGCCATGCCCCAGCCACAGGGGAAACTCCTTGCCGATGACCTCGATGGCGGCCTTGTTCACTTCCGGATCACTGATGCCGCCGATGTTTTCGGCCAGGTCGATGCCGGTGACTTCCACGCCCAGGCGGGCGATGGTCTGGCCCAGCTCCAGACCGATGACGCCCAGGCCGATGACGGCCATGGAGGCGGGCAGGTCTTCCAGCTCGAAGAATTCGTCCGTGGTGACGATGCGGTCGCCAAAGGCCTTCCAGGCTTCCGGCACGATGGGGGTGGAGCCGGTGGCGATGACGAACTTGTCGGCGCGGATGCGCTGGCCGTCTTCCAGCTCCACCACGCCGGGCTCGACGAAGCGGGCATACTGCTGGATGAACACGTCTTCGCTCAGGTGGTCCGTGCTGTTGGACAGTACCCGGTCCACGAAGGTGTCACGCAGGTCACGGGTGTGTTCCATGGCCTCGGGAATGTCCACCTTCAGGTGTTCGCCCCCTTCGATGCCCTCGCGCTCGAACAGGCTGCGGCGGTGAAAGTCCTCCGCCACCTGGATGATGGCCTTGGAAGGCATGCAGCCCACCCGGGCGCAGGTGGTGCCGGGCTCGCCGCCGTTGATGAGTACGAAATCCTTTCCGGCGCGCTTCACGCGGCCCATGGCGTTCAGGCCGGCGGTGCCGGACCCGATGATGGCGACATCGACTTTTCTTTCTTCCACGATGATTCCTCTGGCTTGTTTTTCGTGATAGCCGGCTATTCTAACGAGTTTGGCTGGACATCACATACCGGGTTGCGGTGTGGGAATCGCCGGCGGGGGTTCTGCCGGGGCGGCGGGTTCGGAGGTGTAGGGAGGCGGGTAGAACGCCGGAGGAGGGCTGTGGCGCAAGTACCAGGAAGGATGGGGTACCGCTGGAAAAGCACCGGGAACCGCCGGATGGCGGGGTGGCCCGGAATGAGCGCCGCCGTGGCTGCCCATGGCAAAACGGAAGCAGAAAAAGGCCCGGGCCTGATCCAGGGGCAGGAGCGTCAGGCAGGTGAGCAGGAGCAGATAAGGTGTTTTTCTCATGCCGGCCATCAGGACAATTCGCAGCGCTTGGTATCGAGTATGGCATATTTTTCCGGCTGCTCTTGAAAAATGCCTCGCCGGCCCCAAGATAAAGCCAGATTCAGTATTCCCATTTCATTTTCAGGAGTTTTCCGCACATGACCGTAGAAGCACACAAGGAAACCATGGAATTCCAGGCGGAGGTCAGCCAGGTATTGAACCTGGTGATCCGCTCCCTTTACAGCAACAAGGAGATTTTTCTGCGCGAGCTGATCTCCAACGCGTCCGATGCGGCGGAGAAGCTGCGCTTCGAGGCCTTGTCTGACGATGCCCTGTACGAGGATGATCCCAACCTGCGCATCCGCGTATGGACAGACAAGGACGCCGGCACCCTCACCGTGTCTGATAACGGCATCGGCATGACCCGCCAGGAAGTCATGGATACCATCGGCACCATCGCCAGTTCCGGCACCAAAAAATTCCTCGAGAACCTCAGCGGTGATGCGGCTCAGGACAGCCAGCTCATCGGCCAGTTCGGCGTGGGCTTCTATTCCGCCTTCATCGTCGCCGACAAGGTGACCCTCACCACCCGCCGCGCGGGCATGGAGCCGGAACACGGGGTACGCTGGGAATCCACGGGAGAGGGCAGTTACAGTATCGAAACCGTGGAGAAGCAAGACCGGGGCACGGAAATCACCCTGCACCTGCGGGAAGACGACAAGGAATTCCTCGATGGCTGGCGCCTGCGCCAGATCATCAACAAGTTCTCTGATCACCTGGCCATTCCCATCGAGATGCCCAAGGAAGCCGTGGGCGAGGATGAAGAAGACAAGGACAAGGAAACCGAGTGGGAGCAGGTGAACAAGGGCGTGGCCCTGTGGATGCGCAGCAAGTCCGAGATCAGCGACGAGGAATACAAGGATTTCTACAAGTCCATCTCCCATGATTTCGAGGACCCTCTGGCCTGGGTGCACAACAAGGTGGAGGGCAGCAATGAATACACCTCCCTGCTGTACATCCCTTCCAAGGCGCCCTTCGACCTGTGGGATCGGGAGCAGAAACACGGGGTGAAGCTGTACGTGCGCCGGGTATTCATCATGGACGAGGCGGACAAGCTCATGCCTCATTACCTGCGTTTCGTGAAGGGCGTGGTGGATTCGGATGACCTGCCTCTCAACGTCTCCCGGGAGCTGCTGCAGCACAACCGCAAGATCGACACCATCCGCAGCGCCAACGTCAAGCGTATCCTGGGCCTGCTGGAGAAAATGGCGAAGAACGAGACGGAGAAATACCAGAAGTTCTGGAACGAGTTCGGCAAGGTGCTCAAGGAAGGCCCGGCGGAGGATTTTGCCAACAAGGAGCGCGTGGCCGGCCTGTTCCGCTTCGCCACCACCAAGTCTGAAGGCGACGAACGGACCGTCTCCCTGGACGAGTACATCGAACGCATGGCGGAGAAGCAGGAGAAGATCTACTACATCACCGCTGAATCCCTGGCCGCGGCCCGCAACAGCCCCCACCTGGAGATCTTCAAGAAGAAGGATATCGAGGTGCTGCTCATGACCGACCGGGTGGACGAGTGGCTCATGTCCCATCTGTATGAATACAAGGGCAAGAGCTTCCAGTCCGTGGCCAAGGGCCAGCTGGACCTGGGTGAACTGGAGGACAAGGAAGAAAAGGAACAGCTGGAAAAAGTGGCCGAGGAACACAAGCCCCTGCTGGAGCGCCTCAAGGAAACCCTGGGCGAGAAAGTCAAGGAAGTACGCGTATCCAGCCGCCTGGTGGATTCTCCCGCCTGCCTGGTGGTGGACGAGTATGACATGAGCCAGAATCTGGCGCGGGTCCTCAAACAGCTGGGGCAGGATGCGCCCATGCCCACGCCCATCATGGAGCTGAACCTGGAGCATCCCCTGGTGCAAAGGCTGGAGCAGGAATCCGGAGACGAGCGCTTTGCGGAACTGGCCCGCCTGCTCTATGATCAAAGCCTGCTGGCGGAAGGTGGCCAGCTGGAGGATCCGGCCGGGTTCGTGCACCGATTGAACCGTTTGATGCTGGATATGTCTCAAGAAAAAGCCTGACCCTTTGCCGGGAAATGCAGGAAGCAGTACACAAAATGGGACACTGCTTCCTGCTATCCTCAGGTCCAGGTGAACAACCTGGGCCTGGGTTTCAGGCGGAAGGTCCGGCAGGGAGCCGGACGGAATCAACAGCAAAGGCGAGTTCAGTATCATGCGCAAACCTACCAGAATACTGTGGCCGTTTCTGGCCCTTATCCTTCTGCCGGGGCTGCTCCTGGCTTCTTCCGTAAAGCAGGTGGACATGGCGGAGATCACCGGGGATGCCCAGCTGATCTTCGAGGGGCGGGTGGTCGGCACCCGCGTCGAGCAGGCGCCGGGATCGCGGGCCATTCACACCTGGGTTCGTTTCGAGGTTCTGGATGTCATCAAGGGAAGCTACAGCGAACCCGTCATCGAGCTGTCTTTCCTGGGCGGCACCCGTGGCGACTTGACGGTGAAGGTTTCCGACATGCAGATTCCCGCCATGGGTGAACATGGCATCTATTTCGTCGAGGACACGGGGCGCCGCCTGGTCAATCCCTTGGTGGGCTGGGCCCAGGGCCACTTCCTGGTGAAGTACGACAGAACCCTGAAGCGCCAGATGATCACCACACTGGATGGCCAGCCGGTGAAAGACATCGATTTGTCAGCCCGCAAATCCCGTTTCGCGGAAATCAGCCGGGGCGTGGCACATGGCGTGATTACCACCGACAAGTTGAGCAGGGATCTGATCGATCCCGCGGATTTCAAGTCGCTGATCAGGGAGATGGCAGAATGAATACCAGGAATATCATTGCCGCGCTGGTTCTGGGGCTGGGCGGCAGTTTCAACGCCGGGGCCTATGTGCTGGACGGTTCCAGCTGGCCGGAAGGCAAGACCACTTTCCACATCGATATCAATCTCAAGGGCGCGGCAACCAGCCCCAGCGGCATTTCATGGAATGACGCCTTTCGCGAGTCCGCGGAAAAATGGAATGCCCAGTCGAATTTCGTCTTTACCGTGGATACCACGGACCCTTCCCATCCCTGTGCCGGCGTAGGCAGCTATCCCCAGGACGGTTTCCGTAACGGCGCCAACTTTCATCCCAAGGTATGCAACCAGGTGGACGGCACGGAAGACGATTACGGCAGCAAGACCCTGGCGGTGACCGTGAGTTATGTCTACACCAGCAAGCCCGAGGAAAAGGTGGAAGCCGACATCTTTTTCAATGACGCGGAATCCTGGGATATCTATGGCGGGGCGGCACGTAGCCAATTCGATTTCAAGCGCGTGGCTTTGCATGAACTGGGCCATGTTCTGGGCCTGGGGCACGAGGAGAGCAACCCTGCCATCATGCAGCCAACCGTGGGAGATACTTATACCCTGCAGGCCGATGATATTGCCGGCGCGCAATCCCTGTATGGCGGAAGCGGAGGGCCAACGGATCCCCCCATACGCATGTCCATCGAGGAGCCCTTCAATGGCGATGTGAAGGCGGGCATCAGCAACTTCCGGGGCTGGGTGGTTTCAATGAATCCCCTGGTGTCGCTTACCCTGTACCGTGATGGGATATTGTTCGACACCCTGGATCACAATGGTAAACGGGTGGATGTGGGCAACAAATACCCCGATTACCCGGGATCCGAGAACTCCGGGTTTTCCTTCACCACCAACTTCGGCATCCTCTCCGCGGGACAGCATGAGTACCGGTTGGTCGCCCGAGACAATCAGGGGAATACCCTGGAGAAGACCGTCACCTTCGATGTCCAGCGTTTCGATGATGCCTGGGTGGGGGACGACAGTCTCATTTCTCTGGACAACGCTGCCGTGAGCATTGCCGGAAGCCGCGAAATACGCATTGATGGCATGAGCCACAACGGCAAAGAATATCGCGTAATACTCAACTGGAAGAAAGCAACGCAAGGCTTTGATGTTAAAGAAATAACAAAAACGCAATAGCTGCGTAAGCCCCGCGTTTTGCCATAAGCCGGGTAAATCCCGCTATTTGCAGGCTCGAATACTCAGGGTCACTGCACTGTGGCACACTCGGGGCACCAACATCAATCAAGGGGGCTGAATCTCAATGCGAATCATACTGCTGGGCGGGCCTGGTGCAGGCAAGGGCACACAGGCCAACTACATCAAGGAAAAATACAATATTCCCCAGATCTCCACGGGAGATATGCTGCGGGCCCACGTCAAGGCGGGCACCGAGCTGGGCAAGGCGGCGAAGAAAATCATGGACGAGGGCGGCCTGGTCTCCGATGACATCATTATGGGCATGGTCAAGGAGCGCATCAAGGAAGACGACTGCAAGAACGGCTACCTGTTCGACGGTTTTCCGCGCACCATTCCCCAGGCAGAGGCCATGAAGGAAGCCGGCATCGAAATCGACGCCGTGGTGGAAATCGACGTGCCCGACGAGGAAATCATCAAGCGCATGTCCGGTCGCCGCGTGCACCTGCCCTCAGGCCGCACCTACCATGTCATCTTCAATCCCCCCAAGGTGGAAGGCAAGGATGACGTGACTGGCGAGGATCTCATCCAGCGTGACGACGACAAGGAAGAAACCGTGAAAGAGCGCTTGCGCGTCTATCATGACCAGACCGAGCCTCTCATCGATTTTTATTCGAAAGAGGCGGAAGCAGGCACCCTCAAGTATGTGAAAGTCAATGGCGTGGGCACGGTGGAAGAGATCCGTGACGCCATTTTCAGCGGACTGGATGGCTGATTTTTCCATCGCATTTTCAATGGAACCGGGGCATGGCCCCGGTTTTTGCTATACTGCGGCGCCTGAACCTGATGAATCAGGCCTGTAAACATCGAAACAAGAACGGAGGCCTTGCGTGGCTGTAGTCGAACTGAACAAAGAAAATTTTGAAGATACCATCAACAACAATGCGTTTGTGATCATTGATTTCTGGGCGCCCTGGTGCGGTCCCTGCAAGAGCTTCGCGCCTACTTATGAAAAGGTCTCCGAGGATTTCGATGACGTTGTCTTCGCCAAGATCAACACAGAGGACGAGCAGGAAATCGCCGCGCATTTCCAGATTCGCTCCATTCCCACGCTGATGATCTTCCGTGACCAGATCATCATCTACAGCGAAGCCGGCGCGTTGCCCGAGACTTCCTTCCGCCAACTGGTGGAGCAGGCGGCAAGCCTGGACATGGACGACGTGCGCAGGCAGATTGCAGAAGCCCAGGAAGGCAACGCCGACGCCTGATCGGCCTGTCACCTCGTCTATCGCAAAGCCGGAGGCACCCGCTTCCGGCTTTTTTATGTACAGGATGTACGGTATGCCGCGGGCGCAGGGATGCGCAGGAGCGGCGATGTACAGGATGTACGGTATGCCGCGGGCGCAGGGCACTGGAACCGTTCCTGACGGTTCCAGCATTTCCTCCATCCATGGAGGTCATGCGCAGGAGCGGCGATGTACAGGATGTACGGGCAGATAACTGCTCCCTGCGTGATCTGCACTTCCGCCATCCATGGCGGTCGTATGCCGCGGGCGAATTGCCCGGGGTCGGAGTCAAATGGGAAGAAGCCGGGAAAATGGGATAGCCTGGAACAGGCAGATTCCGTACCCTTTAGCGGGCAAGGTGGAATTTGACTCCGACCCCTTCGGTTATGCGACCCCTTCGGTTATATGTATGCAATATCCCTGGATCTCACAAGTCGAAAAGCTGCTGGACCGCTCACCCACGGTGGGTGGCCTGCTTGACTTGTGCGAGGAGAACTACGCCATCCTCCTCCAGCTGGCTCCCGATCTGAGGATGTTGGAAGGGCAGTTTGCTTCCCGCCGTCCGGGACACATGGATCTCTACCTTGAAGTTCTGGAGCAGACGCCATACACCACCATGGTGCATATCACCTATTTTTTCTCACACAGGGAAGGGCAACAGGCAGACCCGGATGCTGTCCTTCGCGTTTACCATGACGCCCGCCAGATAGAAGTGGTCAGACTCAAGCAACATGTGCTGCCGGTCGAATCCAGCTATCAACATCCCAGTCTCTTCAACAAGTGGAAGGTCAATGTGTTTCTTTCCAAATGGCTGGCCTTCTGCGTCGGCCAGGGGCACTGTTTCGAATCTGTCGAAGAATTCTTGACTAAAAAGCATGGTTAATGCTATTCTCAATTCCCTAGTAATTTACTAAGTTATAATCACCTACAAAAAGAGGTGCTGATTCGGCCCCTGAGGGGCCAATCCGAAACCTTGTTGGTAACAAACATTCTGAAGAGGAATTGAGAACATGAGACTTTCAACCAAAGGCCGCTACGCGGTCACCGCCATGCTGGATCTGGCCTTGAACGGTCAGGATGGCCCTGTCACCCTTGCCGACATCTCCGAGAATCAGGGTATTTCCCTGTCTTACCTCGAGCAGCTGTTCGCCGCGCTTCGTGCCAAGAAACTGGTTCGCGGCGTGCGTGGTCCCGGTGGTGGGTATTTCCTCGGTCGCGAGGCGGACGAGATATCCATTGCCAACATCATCTGCGCTGTTGACGAGTGGGTTGAGTTCACTCGTTGCCAAGGCAAACAGGACTGCCGGGGCGGCCAACGCTGCCTGACTCACAGCCTGTGGGATGACTTGAGTAGGCAAATATATGATTTTCTTGAGGAAATCACCCTTGCCGACTTGGTGGAGCGGGGCCGTAATTCTGATGCCGGCTGCCACAAGCACAAAGATGAAGATCTGCTGGACGAGATGACCGGAAAGGCCGCGTAAGTAACAGGCAGGTTAAGGGAAAATCCTTTGACCTGACAGGTACTTTTCAATATCATACGCCGCTTATGTCGCAGCGTATTCCTGATCGCGTCGATCCGTGGCGTCTTGCCGAGCAGGGGGAAACCCTTTCTGGTCGGATGCCGCTGCATGCATTGCCGCGTCTTGCCGTCTTGTTGCAGGATGCCGATGATGAAGCCGCGTTTACCATGCGTTTTGGCAAGGATCGGGATCGCCGTTCCACAGTGAACCTGACGGTGCAGGCCAGGCTGGTGCTCGAATGCCAGCGCTGTCTGGACAACATGACGCTGGAAGTGGATGCGGAAACGCCCATGGCGCTGGTGAGCGGCCCCATGGAAGCGGAGCAGCTGCCCAGTGAGCTTGATCCGCTCATGCTGGGGCCGGAGGAGTACCTGGATATTGCTGCGCTAGTTGAAGACGAGTTGCTGCTGGCGATTCCCGCTTCACCCAGGCATGCCCATAATGACTGCGCGCATCATGGGAAGCAGGGCAGCGTGAAGCCGGCAGACAACCAGGAAGACAACCCTTTCGCCATCCTTGCCAAGCTCAAGGAAGGCGGAAACCACAATTGAGAAATTGCAGGAGATAGCCCCATGGCCGTACAGAAAAGCCGTAAAACCCCGTCCAGGCGAGGCATGCGCCGTTCACACGACGCCCTCAAGCCCGAGACCCTGTCCATCGATCCCACTTCCGGTGAGACCCATCTGCGTCACCATGTAAGCCCGGATGGTTTCTATCGCGGTCGCAAGGTAGTCAACGACTGAAGATGCACCCAGTCGGTAGGAAACAGACTCCGGTCGTTTGCTGAGAACTTCCGGAGTTTCTTTTGTGACGAAGAAAATCACCATAGCCCTGGATGCCATGGGCGGCGATCACGGCGTATCCGTCGTGGTGCCGGCTGCCCTGAACTATGTCAGGGAACATCCAGATCAGGCATTGATCCTGGTTGGTCGGGAAGAGGCTATTCGCGAGCAGTTGCCTGATGGCTTGCCCGAGGGCCTGAGCATACATCCTGCTTCCCAGGAAGTTGGCATGGATGAACTGCCTTCCCAGGCCCTGCGCAAGAAGAAGGATTCCTCCATGCGCGTGGCCCTGGATCTGGTCAAATCCGGCGAGGCCGACGCCTGCGTGAGTGCGGGCAATACCGGCGCGCTCATGGCCACCGCCCGTTTCGTGCTGAAGATGCTGCCCAACGTGGATAGGCCCGCCATCATTACCGCTTTGCCCGCGGTGAACGGCCGCACCTGGATGCTGGATCTGGGGGCCAACGTGGATTGCACGGCCGAGCACCTGTTCCAGTTCGCCGTCATGGGTTCGGAATTGGTAAGCGTGGTGGATGACATCACCAGCCCCCAGGTGGGCCTGCTGAACATCGGCCAGGAAGAGATCAAGGGCAACGAGCAGGTGAAGGGCGCCCATGAACTGCTGCGCCATGCTTCGCTGAACTACATCGGTTATGTGGAAGGCGACGATATCTATCTCAACCAGGACGTGGATATCGTGGTCACGGACGGCTTCATTGGCAATGTCGCCCTGAAGACCAGCGAAGGCGTGGCCAAGATGATTCGCGGCAATCTCAAGGAAGGGTTCAGCAGAAACATCCTTACCAGGCTCTCCGCCCTGTTTGCCCTGCCTGTGCTCAGGGGCCTGAGCCGGCGCATCGACCCGCGCCGCTATAACGGCGCCAGCCTGCTTGGCCTGCGTGGCGTGGTGGTCAAGAGCCATGGCGGCACTGATGCCCTGGGTTATGCCCACGCCATAGACATCGCCGCCAAGACGGTACGGGCGGATATTGCCGCGCGTATCGAAGAAGGCGTCACCCGCCACCTGGAAACCCTGAGGAAGCCGGCATGAGCATCTATTCGAGAATCGCAGGCACGGGCAGCTATCTGCCGGAGAAAGTGCTCAGCAACCAGGATCTGGAAAAGATGGTGGAGACCTCCGACCAGTGGATTCAGGAACGCACGGGCATCAGAAAGCGCCATATTGCCGCAGATGACCAGACGACCTGTGATCTGGCGGAGCAGGCGGCGCGCCAAGCCCTGGAAGCGGCTGGCCGAACCCCGGAAGACCTGGATCTCATCGTCGTGGCCACCACCACGCCGGACAAGATCTTTCCCAGCACCGCCTGCCTGCTGCAGCAGCGCTTGGGCAATCACGGCTGCGCGGCTTTCGACATACAGGCCGTGTGCACGGGGTTCGTCTATGCCATGGGCGTGGCGGACAAGTTCATCAAGACTGGCGCGGCCCGTACCGTGCTGGTCGTCGGCGCGGAGACCCTGTCGCGCATCGTGGACTGGACGGACCGGGGCACCTGTATTCTCTTCGGTGATGGCGCTGGCGCCATGGTGCTGGAGGCTTCCGAGGAACCGGGCATTCTGTCCACCCACCTGCACGCGGATGGCGCCTATGAGGAACTGTTGCATGTGCCGGGTGGTATCTCTGGTGGTTTCGATATGGACATTCCCTCATCCGGAGATCCTCATTTTATCCAGATGAAGGGCAACGAAGTATTCAAGATGGCCGTCAACACCCTGGGGCGCATCGTGGACGAGACCCTGGCGGCCAACGATATGAAAAAGGCTGATATCGACTGGCTTGTGCCTCATCAGGCCAATATCCGAATCATCAAGGCCACGGCGCGCAAGTTGTCCATGGACATGGACAACGTGGTGGTCACCGTGGACGAACATGGCAACACCTCTGCCGCTTCCGTCCCCCTGGCCCTGGACACCGCCGTGCGCGACGGCCGTATCAAGCGGGATGAAACCCTGCTGCTGGAAGCTTTTGGCGGCGGGTTCACCTGGGGCTCCATTCTTCTCAAGTACTGATTTTCCGTATCTCAATGAGCAAACACACAGGCATCATCTTTCCCGGTCAGGGCTCTCAGAGCGTGGGCATGCTGGGTTCCTTGGCCGAGCAGTATCCCCTTGTCCGCGAAACCTTCGAAGAAGGCGCCGACGCCCTGGGCAGGGATTTGTGGAGTCTGGCCAGCGAAGGCCCGGCCGAGGCGCTGAACCAGACAGAAAACACCCAGCCCGCCATGCTTGCCGCCGGCATTGCCGTGTACCGCCTGTGGCGGAACCAGGGCGGCCCGGCTGGTGATATCATGGCCGGTCACAGCCTGGGGGAATACAGCGCTCTGGCCGCGGCTGGCGCCCTGGGCTTTGCTGATGCCCTCAAGCTGGTGGCGGCCCGCGGACAGTTCATGCAGCAGGCCGTGCCGGCAGGGAAGGGGGCCATGGCCGCCATCCTGGGACTGGATGACGACGCCGTTAGGGAACTGTGCGCCCGGGCAGCCCAGGGAGAAGTGGCGGAAGCGGTGAACTTCAACTCTCCCGGCCAGGTGGTCATCGCCGGTGACAAGACAGCCATTGAAAGAGCCATCGGCCTGGCCAAGGATGCCGGCGCCAAGCGGGCGCTGCTGCTGCCGGTGAGCGTGCCTTCCCATTGCGCCCTGATGAAGCCTGCCGCCGACGAGCTGGCGGCCATGCTCGCGGACATCGAGGTGCGCCTCCCCGAAATCCCCGTATTGCACAACGTGGACGTGGCCGAGGCCGCGGATGCCAATGCCATTCGGGACAAGCTGGTGAAGCAGCTCTATCAACCCGTGCGCTGGGTGGAGACCATCCAGACCATGAAGGCGCGGGGCGCCGGGCTGTTTCTGGAGCCTGGTCCCGGCAAGGTGCTCACGGGCCTGGGCAAGCGCATCGACAAGACCCTGACATTCCTGCCGGTACTGGATCCGGCATCCCTGGACAAAGCACTGGAGGCCTGTAATGCCTGACAAGACCATCGCCCTGGTAACCGGCGCCAGCCGTGGTATCGGCCGCGCCATTGCCACCCGCCTGGGAGCGGATGGCATGACCGTCATCGGCACCGCCACTTCCGAGGGTGGTGCGGAAGCCATCAGCGCGTATTTCAAGGAAGCAGGCATCGAAGGCGAGGGCATGAAGCTGGATGTATCTGATGCCGAATCCGTAAACGAGGTAGTCAGCGCCATTACCGACAAATACGGTGCCGCCACCGTGCTGGTGAACAATGCCGGCATCACCCGGGACAACCTGCTCATGCGCATGAAGCCCGAGGAATGGGATGCGGTCATCAACACCAATCTCAGTTCGCTCTATCGTGTATGCAAGGCCTGTATCCGCGGCATGATGAAGGCCAAGAGCGGACGCATCATCAATATCGCCTCGGTGGTGGGCAGCAGTGGCAACGCTGGCCAGACCAATTACTCTGCCGCCAAGGCGGGCATGCTGGGCTTCACCAAATCCCTGGCTCAGGAAGTCGGTTCCCGGGGTATTACGGTGAACGCCGTGGCGCCCGGCTTCATCGATACGGATATGACCCGTGAACTGCCCGAGGCCCAGCGGGAGGCGCTGCTGGGTGCCATTCCCCTGGGACGCCTGGGCTCCGCCGAGGAGGTGGCTGCCGCCGTGGCCTTCCTGGCTTCGGATGATGCCGCCTATGTGACCGGCACCACCCTGCATGTGAACGGTGGCATGTACATGGCCTGATGCTGGGCTTCGGGATTCCCGGGTTTTAGCGGGGATACTGCCTGCTCGGAAAAACGCCGTAAATACATCCTTGTAGGCTCCACGTCGGCATCCATGCCTCCAAGGTTTTCTGAGCAGACAGTATCCCGGCCTTGTTCAAGACCTGGAAATTTAATGACAACCCTTTGATTAACTTGTAGAATTCCTTGCGATTCTGCTTCCGGGAATTGATCGGAAATTGACTGAATGGCGGATTTGGCTGGCAGACGAATTCCGCATACAATACGACGTTAATGCGCGGCGCCTGGATCGCGCTCTACTGGAGGAAAAATACGAAAATGAGCAGCATTGAAGAACGTGTCAAAAAGATTGTCGCTGAACAGCTTGGTGTGAGCGAGGATGAAGTGACTCCCAACGCTTCCTTCATCGACGACCTGGGCGCTGACTCCCTTGACGCAGTTGAACTGGTGATGGCTCTGGAAGAAGAGTTCGAGTGTGAAATTCCTGATGAGGAAGCAGAAAACATCACTACTCTGCAGCAGGCAGTGGATTACATCAACAAAGCCAACGGCTGATTCATCGCTGGCTGATCAAGCCGCGGATTTCCGCTCAGACGCCGTGTGCGAAAGCGCATGGCGTTCCGGGAATCGCGGCTTTTGATTAATGTACACACAGAGGTTTCCTTGATGTCCAAAAGAAGGGTAGTAGTCACAGGGCTGGGCATGGTCTCGCCCGTCGGTCTCGATGTCGTCAGCAGCTGGGAGAACATCCTCGCCGGCAAGAGCGGTATCAAGCCCATTACGCATCTGGATATAGAGCCGTTCAGCGTTCGTTTCGGCGGACCTATCTATGACTTCGACATCGAGCAATACATTCCGAAAAAGGAAGCCCGCAAGATGGACAAGTTCATCCACTACGGCATCGCCGCGGCGGATCAGGCCATCAAGGACGCGGGCATCGAGGTGACCGAGGAAAACGCCAACCGTATCGGCGTGGTGGTGGGTTCCGGTATCGGCGGCATCACCGGCATCGAGCAGGGCTATGCAGCCTACCTGAAAGGTGGTCCAAGAAAGATCTCGCCCTTTTTCGTGCCGGCGAATATCGTCAACATGGTGGCAGGACATATCTCCATCATCAACGGTTTCAAAGGACCCAATATTTCCATTGTGTCCGCCTGCAGCACCGGCGCGCACTGCATTGCCGACGGTATGCGCATGATTCAGTATGGCACCAGCGACGTCATCATTGCCGGTGGCGCGGAAATGGCCACATCTCCCACGGGACTGGGCGGTTTCGCCGCGGCTCGGGCCCTGTCCACGCGCAACGATGATCCCCAGGCGGCCAGCCGTCCCTGGGACAAGGATAGGGACGGCTTCGTCCTTTCCGATGGCGCCGGCGTGGTGGTCATCGAGGAACTGGAACACGCTCGCGCCCGGGGCGCCAACATCTATTGTGAGCTGGTGGGTGCTGGCATGAACTCCGACGCCTACCACATGACGTCGCCCTCTCCCGGTGGTGAAGGGGCTGCCGAATGCATGCGCCTGGCCATGGAAGACGGCGGCATCAACCCCGAGGAAGTGGACTATGTGAATGCCCATGGCACGTCCACGCCCGCCGGTGACGTGGCGGAAACCATGGCCATGAAAAAAGCCTTTGGCGACCATGCCTACAAGCTCTGCGTGAGTTCCACCAAGTCCATGACCGGTCATATGCTCGGCGCTGCCGGTGGCGCGGAAGCCGTGTTCACCATCCTCGCCCTGCGTGACCAGGTGGCGCCCCCCACCATCAACCTGGACAATCCGGATCCCGAGTGTGACCTGGATTATGTGCCCCATACCGCCCGGGAAATGCCCATGGAAGTGGCCCTGTCCAATTCCTTCGGCTTCGGCGGCACCAACGGCACCCTGGCTTTCCGACTGCTCAAGGATTGATTGCTTCTCTCGTCAACGGCATCCCCGGGAACCAGGCCTCCATCCTGGACCGGGGATTGCAGTTTGGTGACGGCCTTTTCGAAACCCTGGCGATCGTCGAAGGGCAGCCCTGTCTCTGGGACAGCCATGTTGCCCGCCTGGCCGCCAGTTGCGCCCGCCTGGGCATTCCCATGCCGGATACGGGCGTACTGAAGAATGAAGCCCGGGAACTCATTGGCGGCCAGCAGCAGGCCGTGCTCAAGATCATTCTGACACGCGGCTGCAGCGAGCGCGGCTATGCGTCTGCCGATGCGGGCGCCACGCGTATTCTGTCCCTGTTTTCCTGGGATGGTCCTGCCCATACCCCGCTGCGGGTTGCTGTCCTGTCCCGGCGCCTGGGGCTGAATCCCTCCCTTGCCGGCCTCAAGCATCTCAACCGCCTGGAGCAGGTCATGGCCCGGCGGGAGCTGCCCGCGGACGCCGGGGAAGGTGTCATGCTGGACATAGAAGGCCGGCTGGCGGAAGGAATCGCCGCCAACATCTTCCTGCAGCAGGCTGACCGCCTGTTGACACCCCGGCTGGATGAATGCGGCGTGGCGGGGGTGGTGCGGCAGCTCATCATGGATACCGGGCAAGACATGGATATGCCCGTGGAGGAGACAAGGCTGTATCTGCAGGACCTGTTGAATGCCGATGCGCTCTATTTCAGCAGTTCCCTGCTGGGCATACGCCGGGTTTACGCCATCATTGGCCAGGATTGGCAACCTGGTCTGGAGACCCACCCCGTGATGGAGGCCGCGCGGAGGCGCGTTTTGGCGCCATGATCCGGATAACCCTGAAACTGCTGCTCAAGGCCACCCTGGCCGTGGTGCTGCTGGGCGGTATCCTGGGGACATTGGTCTGGTACCAGTACAGGGATTTTCTCGCCCAACCCCTGGAGATTCCCGACCAGGGCATGACTCTGACCATACCCCAGGGCATGTCCCTGAGGGGGCTGGCGGCACGGCTGGAAAAGGATGGCATACTGGATGATGCCCGCTTGTTACGCTTGTACGGGCGGCTGCATCATGAGGCCACCCGGATCAAGGCGGGAGAATATCATCTGCCTTCCGGCCTTACGCCAGTGGCCTTGCTGGATCTGCTGGTGGCCGGCAAGACCATCAGCCATTCCATCACCTTGGTGGAAGGCTGGACCTTCGAGCAGATGATGCGGGCCATCCATGCTCATAAGCAACTGGAGCACCAGCTGAAGGGACTGTCCAATGAAGAAATCATGGCCCGTCTGGGGCATGCCGGAGAACACCCCGAGGGGCGCTTCTTCCCCGATACCTATCACTTTCCCCGGGGTTTTTCCGACCTGGAACTGCTGCGCCGGGCCTATGATGCCATGGAAGCACAGCTGGCCGCGGCCTGGAAGGAAAGAGAGGAGAATCTACCCTTGGAAACTCCGTATGAAATGCTCATCCTCGCTTCCATCGTGGAGAAGGAGACCGGCCAGGCAGGGGAGCGCGACCGCATCGCCGGGGTGTTCATCCGCCGTTTGCAGAAGGGCATGAAACTGCAGACGGATCCCACGGTCATCTACGGCATGGGCGCCAGCTACAAAGGCAACATCCGCCGCAAGGACCTGCGCAAGGCCACGCCCTACAACACCTATGTAATTCCCGGGCTGCCGCCCACGCCCATCTGCATGCCGGGACGGGACGCGCTTCTGGCCGTGGCCCACCCCGCAAAGGAGAAAGCTCTGTACTTCGTGGCCAGAGGTGACGGCAGCCACCAGTTTTCTGCTACCCTGAAACAGCACAATGCCGCAGTGCGCAAATATCAGCTCGGAAAATAAGACCATCATGCGAGGATCATTCATTACCCTGGAAGGCGTCGAAGGCGCGGGCAAGAGTACCTGCATGGCGGAAGTGCTGAAAGTGCTCAAGGAAAACGGCCTCGAGGTACTGGAAACCCGCGAGCCCGGCGGTACCCCCCTGGGGGAGGATCTGCGCCAGTTGCTCCTGGGGCACAAGCACACGGGTATGCACGAGGACACGGAACTGCTGCTCATGTTCGCTGCCCGGGCCGAGCATCTGCGGCAGAAGATCCTGCCCGCCCTGCGGGAGGGGCAGTGGGTGCTGTGCGACCGTTTCACCGATGCCAGTTACGCCTACCAGGGCGGTGGCAGGGGGATGGACATGGAACGTATCGCCACGCTGGAAGCCTGGGTACAGGGTGATATCCGCCCCCATCTCACCCTGCTCATGGATCTGCCCGTGGAACTGGGGTTGGAGCGCGCCGGCAAACGTTCATCCCCTGACCGTTTCGAAAGCGAAGCTCTGGCATTTTTCGAACGTGTGCGCCAAGCCTACCTCGACATTGCCCGGCGAGACCCTGAGCGGGTAAAGATCATCGATGCTTCCCGCTCCCTGGCGGAGGTTCAGGCCCAGGTTCGCGCCGCAATCGAAAACTTCCTGAAACAATGGCAACATGACTAAGATACTGCCCTGGCACCAGGAACCCTGGGAGCGGCTGCAGCGCAGCCGCCGGCAGAAGCGTCTTCCTCACGCCCTGCTGCTGGCAGGCGCGGAAGGGCTGGGCAAGCTGGCCTTCGCCCGGCGGCTGGGCCGAAGCGTGCTTTGTGAACAAACTGACGAGAAGGGCGATGCCTGCGGGCACTGCCGCCAATGCCTGCTGCTGCAGGCGGGCAGTCACCCTGATTTGCGCATGGTGACGCCGGACGAAGACAGCAGCGTGATTCGCATCGATGCCATTCGTGACCTGGTGAGCGGCAATACCCTGAGCGTAGGCGAGGGCAGCCACCGGGTATTTATTATCGAACCCGCGCATGCCATGGGGCAGGGTGCCGCCAACGCCCTGCTCAAAACCCTGGAAGAGCCCATACCCGGCACCCTGATGTTGCTGGTTACCTCGTCTCCGGATAGGCTGCCGGTCACCATACGCAGCCGCTGTCAGCTGCTGCGCTTTACGCCTCCGGAAGAGAACATGGCCTGGGCTTGGCTACAGGAATCCGGACTGTCCCCCGGGGATGCCCGTGAAGCCTTGAAGCTGGCCGCCGGCGCCCCCCTGCTTGCCCGGAAGCTGGCCGCTGACGGCGCGCTGCAGCAGCGCCAGGCCCTGAGGGAAGATTTTCTGTCCCTGGCCAGGGGTCAGGCCAGCCCCGTTTCTGTCGCGGAGGCCTGGTTGAAGCAGGAGGAGCTGGATGCGCTTCTGCTATTCCTCTCGTCCTGGATCATGGAAGCAATTCGGGGCAAGCTGGTTCAGAGAGAGGGGAAAGGCGCCTCGCTCTTGCAAAGCCGGCATGAATGGGTAGACTTGAAAGAACTGTACCGATTGCTCGACAGCCTTAACGACACCAGGCGTGCGAGCGCGAACAATCTGAATGCACAACTGGCTCTGGAAAGCATCTTGCTGGAATGGAGCCGTATCACCAGGGGGTGAACCGACCATGGCCATGCCGGGATTTCAGCAGGGAATCATCAACCTGTCCATCAAGGACAAGGACACGCTCTATCGCGCCTACATGCCTTTCGTGGAGAACGGCGGCCTGTTCATTCCCACCATCAAGAAATACGAACTGGGCGACGATGTGTTCATCCTGCTCAACCTCATGGATGATTCGGAGCGCGTTCCCGTGGCGGGCAAGATCATCTGGATCACTCCCGTGGGCGCCATGGGCAACCGTACCGCTGGCATCGGCGTGCAGTTCGGCCCTCATGATGAAGGCGTGACACGCAACAAGATCGAGATTCATCTGGCTGGCATGCTGGAGCTGGATACGCCCACGGACACCATGTAGAGAAGCCTCATCGTGCTGGTCGATTCCCACTGCCACCTGGATCGGGTGGACCTGTCGCCCCATGGCGGCGATTTCTCCGCTTTCGTGCAGGCCACCCGGAACGCCGGCGTGGGACATATGCTGTGCGTGAGTATCGACCTGGAAAGCTATCCGGACATGCTCGCCCTGGTGGAACCCTACCCGGAGATTTCCGTTTCCGTGGGCGTCCACCCCAACGACCGCGACCGCCACGAACCCACGGTGGAGGAACTGCTGGAACTGGCCGCGCACCCGAAGAACGTGGCCATCGGGGAAACAGGCCTGGATTTCTTTCGCAGTGAAGGGGACTTGACCTGGCAGAAAGACAGGTTTCGTACCCATATCCGCGCTGCCATTGCCTCGGGCAAGCCCCTGATCATCCACACCCGTGACGCCCGGGAAGAGACCCTGAAGATCATGGCCGAGGAAAACGCCCGGGACGCTGGCGGCGTGCTGCACTGTTTCACCGAGAACTGGGAAATGGCCAGGGCCGCCCTGGACATGGGGTTTTTCATTTCCTTCTCAGGCATCGTCACCTTCAACAATGCCGCCGAGCTGCGGGAGGTGGCCGCCCGGGTTCCCCTGGACCGCCTGCTCATCGAAACCGATTCCCCCTACCTGGCGCCGGTACCGCATCGCGGCAAGCCCAACGAGCCTCGCCATGTGCGTCATGTGGCGGAGAAAGTGGCTGAAGTGCGCAACATGGATGTGGAAGAACTCATCGGACAGACAGGGGAGAACTTTTTTGGGCTGTTTTCTGCCGCGCGACAGCATATTGCATGATGTGGTTTGGTGCCAAGCTTGAGCCCGACAACGGTGCCCCAACGAGGCAATGATGTCGGACTGAAATACCGGGGTCGGAGTCAAATTCCACCCGAGCTGTTATAGGGAGCGGTATCAGATGATTCCACGTCGTCGGATCTGCTAAATATTGTGCCTATTTGACTCCGACCCCTGATGTGCTTAAGTAGGTCGGACTGAAGTCCGACCTGCAAATCTACTTGTCCCTGGGAACGTAACTGTCCGGAATCAGTATGGTGGGCCGGCGCTGGCTGTCGTCCCGCCAGGGAAAATCCTTGTTGAAATGCAGGCCGCGGCTTTCCCGGCGCAGTTGCGCCGAAAGAATGATGAGTTCGGCCACGTCCGCAAGGTTGCGCAGCTCCAGCAGGTCATTGGTGACCCGGAAGTTGCTGTAATACTCACGAATCTCGTGCTGCAGCAGGTTGATGCGCCGCCGGGCCCGGGCCAGGCGCTTGTTGCGGCGCACGATGCCTACATAGTCCCACATGAAGCGGCGCAGTTCGTCCCAGTTGTGGGCCACCACTACTTCCTCGTCGGAATCCGTGACCCGGCTCTCGTCCCAGGGAGGCAGGGGGGGCAGCGGCTCGTCCTGCTGTTGAAGCTGACCAGCAATGTCCTTTGCCGCCAGCTCGCTGAAAACCAGGCATTCCAGCAGTGAGTTGCTGGCCATACGGTTGGCGCCGTGCAGGCCCGTGTAGGCCGTCTCACCCACGGCATAGAGCCCCAGGATATCCGTGCGCGCCTTGCTGTCCGTCCAGATTCCACCGCAGGTGTAGTGGGCGGCGGGTACCACGGGAATGGGGTCCCGGGTGATATCCATGCCCAGTTCGAGACAGCGGCTGTAAATTGTGGGGAAATGGCTGCGGATGAAATCTGCGTCCCGGTGGCTGATATCCAGGAACACGTTGTCCAGGCCGTGCTTCTTCATCTCGTTGTCGATGGCCCGGGCCACGATGTCCCGTGGCGCCAGTTCACCCCGCTCATCATAGTCGTCCATGAAGCGCCTGCCGTCGGGCAGCACCAGTTTGCCGCCTTCGCCCCGCACCGCCTCGGAAATCAGGAAGGACTTGGCGTCTGGATGGTAGAGACAGGTGGGGTGAAACTGGATGAATTCCATGTTGGCCACCCGGCAGCCGGCCCGCCAGCCCATGGCGATGCCGTCTCCCGTGGCCACATCTGGATTGCTGGTGTACAGGTACACCTTGTTGGAGCCACCAGTGGCAAGAACCACGCAGCGGGCGCCTATGGTCTTCACCCTGTCTTCCTTCAGGTCCAGGAGATAGGCACCATGGCAGCGCCGGGCCCGGCTGCCGTCATCCCTGGGCGTGCATACCAGGTCGATGGCGATGTGGTATTCCAGAAGGTCGATATTGGCGTGCTGGCGGGCTCGATCCTCCAGGCTGAGTTCCACCACGCGGCCCGTGGCGTCCGCGGCATGCACCACCCGGCGATGGCTGTGCCCGCCTTCCCGGGTGAGGTGATAGCCGGAAGACCCGGTAGGCGGCTGCTGGGTGAACTCCACGCCCTGGTTCAGCAGCCAGCGAATGTTTTGCGGCCCGCGTTCCACCACCAGCTTGACGATTTCCTCGTCGCACAGGTCGGCACCAGCTTCCAGGGTGTCCTGGATATGGGATTCCACGGAATCCGCCTCATCCAGTACCGCGGAAATGCCTCCCTGGGCATACAGAGTGTTGCCTTCCTTCAGTTCCCGCTTGGAAACCACCGCAATCCGGGTGCTTTCCGGCAGGCGCAGCGCCAGGCTGAGGCCGGCAGCCCCGCTGCCGATAATCAGGACATCGTAATCGTGTTTTTTTGACATAATAGGGCCTGACTTTCAAAGCACTCCCGAGCTCCCGGGGAAGCCGCAATAAAGTATTCATGAAACAGAACTTTATGACAATAAGCATGTCACATTGGCATAAGAGAAGAAAGCCATGGGGACGTGGCCCTGGGAGTATGCCATGACCTCGAGCGCCGAAGCCGACCTGAGGTTGGTGGAAAAAGTAAAAAAAGGCGACAAAAAGGCTTTTGATTTGCTGGTTCTTAAGTATCAGCAGAAGGTGGCAAATATCATCTCGCGCTATATTCACGACAGCAGCGAGGTGTTCGACGTCAGCCAGGAGGCTTTTATCAAAGCCTACCGGGCGTTGCCCAAGTTTCGCGGTGACAGCGCCTTTTATACTTGGCTGTACCGAATTGCCATCAATACCGCCAAGAACCACCTGGCTGCCAAGGGGCGCAGGCCCCCGGCGGACGACGTGGAAGCGGGAACCGCGGAACAGCTGGATTCCGGCGCCAGGCTCAAGGAGTTCGATACGCCGGAACACCTGTTGCTGCAGGACGAAATAGCCCGTACGATTCGGGATGCCCTGAACGAGCTGCCCGATGATTTGCGTACAGCTATCAGTCTGCGGGAACTGGAAGGACTGAGTTATGAGGAGATTGCCCAGGCAATGGACTGTCCAATCGGCACCGTACGTTCACGTATCTTTCGTGCACGAGATGCCATCGACAAGAAGTTGAGACCCCTGTTGAGTTAGAACGAGAGCGCACATCATGTCTGAAAACGGAAATGAATTGGATAAAGATCTGTTGTCTGCGGTCATCGACAATGAAGTCGATGAGCCGGAGATGCTCAGAACGAGTCACCAGATCAGCAGGAATCCCGAGCTGCGGGATACCCTGGTGCGCTATCAATTGATTAGCGACAGCCTGCGGGGAGAGGAGATTCGCCTTTCCTCCATGGAACTGGTGAGCCGTGTCAGTGCCCGGCTGGAATCCGAGCCCACGGTGCTGGCGCCCTCCCGAACCTCCAGGCGGCTACCGCGCTGGGTACAACCCGTTGCGGGAACCGCCCTGGCGGCTTCTGTGGCGGCGGTCGGCATCTTGCTGGGGCCCCAGCTCATCAATGGAAGCAGCCAGCCCCGGGTGCCGGTGGACATGGGGCGGCGCATCGTGGCCCAGCCCGTGGGAGAAGTGAAGCCCGAACCAGTGGTTGTTGCCAAGCAGGAAAACCACTGGAAAACCATCAATGACAAGACTACCCGCAGCCGCCTGGACCGTTACCTGGAGCAGCACAGCCAGTACGCGGCAGCTCCTGGCGGCGTACAGGGCGTCATGCCTTACACCTCTTTCGTAAGTTATGACCAGCCCCCGAAATAGGCTGATGAGGGTCGTGCTGCTTGTATTGACAAGCCTTTTCGGCACCGCTTTCGCCATAGAACAGACCAGTCGCGACGAAGCCGTGCAGTGGCTGGAGCGCATGAACCAGGCGGTTCTGAGCGTGAACTACGAAGGCCACTTCGTTTATCAATGTGGCAAGTCCCTGGAAGCCATGTACATTCGCCATGAAAATGGCGTGCAAGGCCCACGGGAATCCCTTTCTTCGCTTACCGGCCTGCCCAGAGAGGTCATCCGGGATGCGCATTCCATCACTGTCATCACCAACCAGAATGGTAAGTTGCAGGTTTCCCAGCAGCCGGCTGTAGGCAAGCTGACTCCCTTGAAGTCCCTGCAGCTGGGAGAGCTCGAGCAGAACTACGACCTGCACATGGGTGGCACCACCAGAGTGGCGGGAAGGACTGGCGTCGCCATTCTGCTGTTGCCGAAGGATGATCTGCGTTATGGCTATCGCCTGGTCCTGGACAAGATGAGTGCCTTGCCCCTGGAGCTGACGGTCATCGACAGCCAGAATGTCATGCAGTCGCGCATCATGTTTACGGACCTGCGTATCACGGACGTCGATCTGGTTTCTCTTCAGGGAGAAGACGGCTCCCGCGAACCGGAGAATGGAGAGCCCGGGATCAGACTGGCCGGCCTGGAAGAAAGCGCCAAGCCTGTCGATATCACACACAAGCAGCCGTTGAAGGAAGTTCAACAGACAGATGCATCCTGGCAGTTCGAGGCCATACCGAAGGGATTTCGCCTGATCAGCCACCAGCGCTCGTCCACCACCGACCTGCATCATTTCGTGTTCTCGGACGGGCTGGCCACGGTTTCTCTCTACCTTGAGCCCATGAAAGAGGGTGATAAAGCTTTTGAAGGCTTTACCACCCTGGGCTCCATGAAGGTCCTGGGCCGCCAGTTCAAGCAGTACCAGCTCACGGTCGTGGGGGAGGTCCCTTCACGCACCCTCGAGCTTCTCGCCAACAGTATCCGTCCCAGTAGCTCCTGAGGACTGTTGTCATGCTGGAAGAGGAAGGCGTTGTTCTCGCCGTCGATGGCGATATTGCAGAGGTCATGACCCAAAAGAAATCCGCATGCGGCAGTTGTGCCGCCAAGAGTGGTTGTGGCACATCCCTGGTGGAACGCCTGTTTCCCAGCCGTACCCGTTCCTTTCGCGCGCGCAATGACATCCGGGCGCAAAAAGGGGACAAGGTAGTCATTGGCCTTGATGAATCGGCACTGCAGATCGCCTCTCTCCTCATTTACCTGGTACCCCTATTGGGCCTCATCGGCGGCGCCATTTTTGGCAGCTGGCTGGGATCGGCGCCAGATGGCGGGCACGCCGAGCTGTTCAGTGCCCTGGGAGGGATTGGTGGCTTTTTCGTTTTCCTTGCAGCTGTCAGGCATTACAGTGATATGCTGTCCAGGAAGCCAGTTTTTCAGGCGCGCGTCTTGCGGGTGCTCTCCCCGCAGGGCATGGTGGTGCCACTCATGGATTTGAAAGGAACAACAAAAGAATGAACGCAAGAACCAGGTATATGATTCTCTGCCTTCAGGGGCTGCTGATGCTGCTGGCGACGGCTGTTCAGGCCCACGGCCTGCCGGATTTCACAAAGCTTGTGGAGGAAAATGCGCCGGCTGTGGTGAATATCAGTACCGTGTCTCACAGCAGCCGCAATCCCCATCCCTATCATTCCCCGGAAAACATGCCCTTGCCGGAAAACAGTCCTTTCAATGAGCTGTTTCGGCATTTCTTCGAAGACGGGCAAGGCAGTTTGCCGCCGGAAGACACAGAGTCGCTGGGATCAGGCTTCATCATATCCGCGGATGGCTATCTGCTTACCAATCACCATGTGGTAGACGGCGCGGACGAAGTTATCGTCCGCCTGAACAACCGCAAGGCCTACGAGGCAAAGATCATCGGCTCGGACGAGGCCAGCGATATCGCCCTGCTGAAGATCGATGCCACTGACCTGCCCGTGGTGAAGATTGGCAACAGCAAGAATCTGAAGATCGGGGAATGGGTGCTGGCCATAGGCTCTCCCTTTGGTTTCGAGGCCACGGTCACCGCGGGGATCGTTAGCGCCAAGGGCCGCAGCCTGCCCAGCGAGAACTATGTTCCATACATCCAGACGGACGTGGCCATCAATCCGGGTAACTCCGGGGGGCCGCTTTTCAATCTGGATGGAGAGGTCGTGGGCATCAACTCACAGATATTCAGCCGTTCTGGAGGTTTCATGGGCCTGTCCTTCGCAGTTCCCATCGAGCTGGCCATGAACGTGGCCGAACAGCTTCGCAGGGACGGTCATGTCACCCGTGGCTATCTGGGCGTTCTCATCCAGGACGTGGACAGGAACCTGGCCGAGTCCTTCGGCATGAATTATCCCCGGGGTGCGCTGGTTTCCAAGGTCATCGAGGATTCCCCGGCGTCCCGCGGTGGCTTGCAAACGGGAGATGTGATTCTCGAATTCAACGGCCAGCCCCTGAGAGATTCTTCCCAACTACCTCCCCTGGTAGGCGCCACACCGGTGAATACCGAGGTGGAACTGAAGGTGTTGCGCGCCGGCAAGGAGATTCCCCTCAAGATCCGTATCGCCGAACTGCCTGCCGAGGAAGAGGCAGAGGCGATCGGGGCGAAAGGGGAGGAACAGGAAAAACCACTGGAGAGCAACCGCCTTGGGCTGGTTTTTTCCGAGCTGAGTGCCGAAGACCGGAAGGAGCTGAACATTCCTCCTGGACAGGGAGTGCTTGTTCGCCAAGTGACGGAAGGCGTCGCCGCGGCGGCGGGAATTGCTGCCGGGGACGTAATCCTGATGATGGATGGCCAGAAGATTACATCGGTCGCGCAGCTCCAGCAGCTCATCGAGGCCGCGCCCGCGGGAAAAAGCGTGGCCCTGCTGTTGCAGAAGCCGGGTGGGCCGGTTTTTCTTGCTCTGCGCATGCCACGCGGCTGACGGCAGGACACCGTCATCCGTATCTGGGCCGGGGTGGTGAGACGGCACCCTGGCCTCATCGATGGCTTGGCTGATCCTGTAGTTGACAGAAATCCACCGGGAAAACTTTCCCGATCCGGAGTATCATTCGCGGTTGCTGTTTTTCCGGAGATTCCCCGGCGGGGGACTTGTTGCCTGAGGTCTGATGTCCAAACTCGATCATATCCGAAACTTCTCCATCATCGCCCATATCGATCACGGTAAATCCACCATTGCGGATCGGTTCATCCAGATCTGCGGCGGCCTGACGGAAAGGGAGATGGAAGCCCAGGTACTCGATTCCATGGACCTGGAAAGGGAGCGGGGCATCACCATCAAGGCCCAGAGCGTCACCCTGGATTTCAAGGCCAGGGACGGCGAGACTTACAAGCTGAACTTCATCGACACCCCTGGCCACGTGGATTTCTCCTACGAGGTCTCCCGCTCCCTTGCTGCCTGTGAAGGCGCGCTGCTGGTGGTGGATGCCGCCCAGGGAGTGGAAGCCCAGAGCGTGGCCAACTGCTATACCGCCATAGAACAGGGCCTGGAAGTGGTGCCCGTGCTCAACAAGATCGATCTGCCCTCCGCCGAGCCTGAGCGGGTCATCACCGAGATCGAGGAAATCATTGGTATCGAGGCCGAGGATGCTCTGCGTGTCAGCGCCAAAACGGGGCAGGGCATCGAGGATCTGCTGGAAAGCCTGGTGGAACGCATCCCTCCGCCCTCCGGTGATCCCGAGGGCCCATTGCAGGCCCTGATTATCGACTCCTGGTTCGATCCCTACGTGGGGGTCATCTCTCTGATTCGGGTCATGAACGGCAGCATCAAGCGCCGGGATAAATTCGTGATAATGTCAACCGGCCGCACGTATCAGGCGGAAAAGGTTGGCGTGTTCACCCCCAAGCGCAAGGACATGCCTGAACTGGCCACCGGGGAAGTCGGCTATATCATCGCCGGCATCAAGGAGATCGACGCCGCCCCCGTGGGCGATACCATCACCCTGGCGGACAACCCGGCTGCCGAGCCCCTGCCGGGTTTCAAGGAAATGCAGCCCCGGGTATTCGCCGGCCTGTATCCCATCAGCTCGGACGACTATGAGAACTTCCGCGAGGCCCTGCAGAAGCTACGTCTCAATGACGCCGCCCTGCATTTCGAGCCGGAAACCTCCCAGGCCCTGGGTTTCGGTTTCCGCTGCGGCTTTCTGGGCATGCTGCACATGGAGATTATCCAGGAGCGTCTGGAGCGCGAATACGACCTGGATCTCATCACCACGGCGCCAACGGTCATCTACGAAGTGGAAAAAACCGATGGCAGCATCGTCATGGTGGACAACCCGGCGGACCTGCCCGACCCCGGTCAGATCGCAGAGATTCGCGAGCCCATCATCGAGGCCCATATCCTGGTGCCCCAGGACTACCTGGGCAACGTCATTAGCCTGTGCATCGAGAAGCGTGGCGTGCAGAAGAACCTGCAATATCTGGGCGGCCAGGTGCAGCTGGTCTATGACCTGCCCATGAACGAAGTGGTCCTGGACTTCTTCGACCGCCTCAAGTCCGTGAGCCGGGGCTATGCCTCTTTCGAGTATGAGCTGGACCGTTTCCAGGCCGCCAACCTGGTAAAGCTGGATATTCTCATCAATGGTGAGCGGGTGGATGCCCTGTCCCTCATCGTGCATCGCGACTACGCGGAAAGCCGTGGCAGGGAATTGACGGAGAAGATGAAGGAAATCATTCCCCGGCAGATGTTCGAGGTGGCCATACAGGCTGCCTTGGGCAGCAAGATCATTGCCCGTTCCACGGTCAAGGCCCTGCGCAAGAATGTGACGGCCAAGTGCTACGGGGGTGACATTACCCGCAAGCGCAAGCTGCTGGAGAAACAGAAGGCAGGCAAGAAACGCATGAAGCAAGTGGGGCGGGTGGAGATTCCCCAGGAAGCCTTCCTCGCGGTGCTGAACGTAGGCAAGGACAAATAAGTTATGAATACAGAGCCGGAGCAATTTCATCCATGAGCCAGGAACAAAGCAAGACATCCATCACCGACCTTCTCGTTCTCTCCGTCACGGTTGCTGGCTTCATCTGGCTACTGTACAGCTACGATATAGAATCAGCCCTGGCTTTTGCCACCTTCGCTTCCGGCATCATCTGGGGCGGCTACAGGCTGTTGTTCCACAAGGGGGGCAGTGAAAAGGAACCCAGCGACACAGCCGGGAAAGAAGCGAAGACGGAACCCCTGATGGTGGATTACGCACGCTCCTTTTTCCCCATATTCCTGTTCGTACTCCTGCTGCGCGCCTTTGTGGTGGAACCCTTCAGAATTCCTTCGGGCTCCATGATGCCCACTTTGCTCGTGGGTGATTTCATCCTGGTCAACAAGTTCGCCTATGGGCTGCGCATGCCAGTGACCAAAACCAAGCTGGTGGAAATCGACGAACCCAAACGTGGTGACGTGGTGGTGTTTCGTTATCCGAAGAACCCAAAGCTCGATTACATCAAGCGCCTGATCGGGGTGCCGGGTGACCGGATTGCCTATCGCAACAAGACGCTTTATGTGAATGGCAAGGCCATGCCTCAGAAACGCATCGGCACCTATGAGGCCGTGGGCTCCGGAAAGCGCATGCAGGGCGCCTGGGAGCTGAAGGAAAATCTCGATGGCGTGGAACATTCCATTCTTGTCAATCCACGGGTACCCGATTTCAGCCCTGGCTGCCAAGTGCTTGCACGTGGAGAGGTAACAGTGCCGGAAGGACATTATTTTGTGATGGGTGACAACAGGGACAACAGCAACGACAGCCGCTGCTGGGGCTTCGTTCCGGAACAGAATTTGGTCGGAAAGGCCTTTATGATATGGTTAAGCTTTGATCCGAACCGTTCGAACATGTTCGACTGGTCACGTATTGGGCAGGGCATTCACTGATAGACCGCTCAGGGGAGAAGACAAGCATGCAGTATCTGGAAAAACGTCAGCAAGGTGTGAGCATCACGGGCTGGATGTTGCTCATCGCCATCGTACTCTTTTTCGTGCTGCTGGGTGTCAGGATGGTGCCCAGTTACATGGAGTTCCATTCCATGAGCAAAATACTGGAGAGCATCAAGGACGATCCCCAATATCGCCAGGCTGCCCCCAAGGAATTGCGCAAGATTTTCAACCGGCGCATCGACATCAACAGCATCTACGATTTCGACCAGAAGTACCTCAAGATCGACCGCAGCAAGGGTAAGACCAGTATGATCCTGGACTACGAAATCACCAAGCCTGTCGCCGGCAATGTCTCGGTCGTCATGAAGTTTCACAAGGAGGTAGACTGGAAGTAGTTCCAGGAAAACGGCGTGGCTGATCTGAAACGCCTGCAGCGGCGACTGGAATATGATTTTCGGGACGAATCCCTGCTTGTCCAGGCACTGACACATCGCAGTGCCGGCTCCAAAAACAATGAACGCATGGAGTTTCTTGGTGATGCCATCCTCGGATTCGAGATTGCCGAGAATCTTTTTCAGCGTCATCCCAATGCCAGTGAAGGAGAACTCAGCCGCGCTCGCGCCCAGCTGGTGAAACGGGAAACCTTGGCTTCAGTGGCGAGAAGCCTGGATCTCGGGGACTATCTCATCCTGGGCACGGGCGAACTGCGCAGTGGTGGACAGACCCGTGACTCCATTCTGTCTGACGCCGTGGAAGCACTTATCGCCGCCGTGTACATGGATTCCGGAATCGAACCCGCGAGAGCCCTGGTCAGGCGCGTACTCAAGAAGCAGATTGCCAACTGTTCTCCCCAGGAACAACCCAAGGATGCCAAGACGCGGCTGCAGGAACTACTGCAGGCCCGGGGCAAGGCCCTACCGGCCTACAAAGTCCTGTCGGTGGAAGGCAGCGCCCATGAACAGCGTTTCATTGTGCAATGCGCCGTGGACAGCCTGGATATCACTGAAATGGGAGAAGGAACCAGCCGCCGCAAGGCCGAACAGGAAGCAGCCAGGAAAGTATTGATGAATATCGGGAACTCTCTTTCATGACACACCGGGCAGGGCATGTCGCCCTGGTAGGGCGTCCCAACGTAGGCAAATCCACGCTGCTGAACCGTTTGCTGGGGCAGAAGCTGGCCATCACCTCGCACAAGCCCCAGACCACCCGTCACAGCATACTCGGCATCAGTACCCTGGAAGATGGCCAGATCGTCTATATCGATACGCCGGGCATACACCAGCGCGGTGACAAGGCCATGAATCGCTATCTCAACCGAACCGCCACCAGCGTACTCGCTGGCGTGGACCTGGTGGTCATGCTGGTCGATGCCGGTCACTGGACGGACGAGGACGAAATGGTGCTGCAGCGGGTTCGTGACAGCAAGCTTCCCGCCATGCTGGTCATAAACAAAATTGACACACTAAAGCAGCGTGAAGAGCTGCTTCCTCTCCTGGCCACCCTGACGGAAAAGACAAGTATCGAAACCGTGGTGCCCGTATCAGCCCGCACTGGCGACAACTGCGATCACCTGGAGGAGACCATTCTGCAGGCGCTGCCGGAGGGCGAGAATTTCTACCCGGAAGACCAGATTACCGACCGTCCCGAGCGTTTCTTTGCCGCAGAGTTGATCCGTGAACAGATCACCCGTCGCTACCACAAGGAACTGCCGTATTCCACGACGGTGGAAATCGAGGAATTCGACGCCCAGCCCCATATTTACCGTATCGGCGCCATCATCTGGGTCGAACGCCAGAACCAGAAAGCCATCCTGGTGGGCAAGGGCGGACAGGCTTTGAAAGAAACCGCCACCGAGGCGCGCAAGCAACTGGAGGACTTCTTCCAGACAAAGGTTTACCTACGCCTGTGGGTGAAGGTGAAAAAGAGCTGGTCTGCCGACCAGGCCAGCCTGACGCGCCTGGGATATTCTGACTGAGACTGCCTTGGGGCCCACAGAGCTCAGTCCGGCCTTTGTTCTCCATGCGCGCAAGTATGGGGAATCCCATCTGCTGCTCGACCTGCTGACCCTGTCCGCAGGCAGGCTGCCGGTAATGGCGCGAGGCGCCGGTTCTCCCAAAAGCACGCGACGGGCCATGTTGCAGCCTTTCATTCCCCTGCTGGTGGCCTGGTCCGGCAAAGGCCGCATTGCCAACCTGAGGCAGGCGGAGCCGCAAGGCCAATACCGGCTTCCACAAGGTCCGGCCCTGTTCAGCGGATTCTATGTCAATGAACTCATCCTTCGGCTGGTTGATGTGCAGGAGCCATTGCCAGAATTGTTTGCCGACTACGAAACCTGCATGAAACGCCTGGCTTCCAGCACGGACATGGAAGCCGCCCTGCGCCAGTTTGAACTTGCTCTGCTGCGGGCGCTGGGTTATGGGCTGGACCTGGCGCATGAAGCGCACAGCGGCGTGGACATACGCCCCGAGACCTTCTATGTCTATGAAACCGAGCAGGGTATCCGCCGGGCGGGGGAACATGACAGGAACCTGATTCAGGGTGACACCCTGCTGGCCCTGGCCGCCGATCTGCCCCTGGATGACAGACAGCGCAAGGAAGCCCGGCACCTCATGCGCCGTGTTATCGGGTATTATCTCGGGGACCGCCCCCTGCGCAGCAGGGAACTGTTTCGTTGACTAAACTGAACATTTCACCCGGTCGCTGAAATAATATTTTGGCTTATTGTATTTCATGGAGAATTTTGGAATATTAGCAAAGTACAAATTGTTACCGGGCATCGTTGAACGCGCCCTCGCACCGGTCTCGCCGTCCATCTGCGGTATTTACTCAGTCATCAATAGCTTGGGCTATTGATTCATTCGTAAATCCGCACCTGAACGCCGATTCCGGCACGATCATCGCGTTCCCGGGTGAAATGTTCGGGTTAAGGAGATTTACTGATGTCCCAGGCAATGTTGCTTGGCGTGAATATCGACCATGTTGCCACCCTGCGCCAGGCCAGGGGAACCCGCTATCCCGATCCCATACAGGCAGCGCTGGTGTCCGAGCAGGCAGGGGCGGATGCCATAACCCTGCACCTGCGTGAAGACCGGCGCCATATCCAGGACCGGGACGTCTTCATGCTCAAGGACATTCTGCAGACGCGCATGAACCTGGAAATGGCGGCAACGTCGGAAATGCTGGAGATCGCTACCCGTGTACGTCCCCAGGACTGCTGCCTGGTACCGGAAAGACGCGAAGAACTTACCACGGAGGGCGGGCTGGACGTTGCCGGCAACCTGCCTTATCTCAAGGACTACTGCGCCGCCCTTGCGGATGCCGGTGTGCGCGTATCCCTGTTTATCGATGCCGATCCACGCCAGTTGAATGCCGCTGCCGAAACCGGTGCCCCGGTAATCGAGATACACACGGGGCATTACGCCGATGCACAAAACAGCGCCGAAGCCGGTCGTGAACTGTCACGCATCATCGACGCCACGGCCCAGGGGCTCTCCCTTGGGCTGCAGGTAAACGCCGGGCACGGGCTGGACTATCACAATGTCACCGCCATTGCGGCAATCCCGGGGCTGAGTGAACTCAATATCGGCCATGCCATCATCTCACGGGCGGTCTTCACCGGGCTGGATGAGGCAGTAAGAGAAATGAAGCGACTGATCCGGGAAGCCACCTGACACCGCAACAGCCACACGTCAGGCTTCCAGCAGGGCCTCCACGCACAGGGTGGCTTCAGCCAGTTCCATGAAGGTGGCAGGGGAGTTCTCATTTTCCACGGCTATCTGTAACCGTCCAAGAGCAGCCGAAAGCGCGGGAACCGCGCAAAGGGCTGTCATGCCCTGCAGCTTGTGAACCGTCTGCCACAGTTCCTGCCAGTTCTGCTGCTTGGCAAGTTCCTTGATCTCCTCCATGGACTCTGGAAGCACTTCGAGAAGCTGTTTCAGCAGATTGTTGGCCATGGTTCTTGAGCCCCCGGTGATGCGCAGCGCCTTCTCCGCGTCGTAGGCGGGCAGGGAACGTGGATGTTGCGCCAGGATATTGCCGGTTCTGCCAGTGATTTGCCGGGCATTGGCTTTCCGCTGTTCGGGAAGATCGGTGATGAGCTGCAACAGGCCCTGTATATCAATGGGTTTGGTGACGCCAGCATCGAATGCGCTGTGGCTGATCTCCGCCCGGTTCTTGTTCATGACATCGGCGGTCATTGCAATCACGGGAATGGACTGGCCGCCGGGAAGCTTCCGTATGTTATCGACCGCTTCAAAACCGTTCATTTTCGGCATGTGAATGTCGATGAGCGCCAAGTCCACCTGGTTCGGGTTATTGGCAATGAAATCCACGGCCTCCTGACCGTTCTCCACGCAGACGACCTGGGCGCCCTCTTTTTCCAACAGGGTGCGTACGAGCTTCCTGTTGACGTTGTTGTCGTCGGCCACGAGCACGACTTTGTTTTCCAGCAGGGAGGGGGCTGATTCGTCCTGCGCCTCGGCGACAGGTCCGGTAAACAGCTCATCGGCGGCATAGAGAATCTCGCTCATGGCCTGGGCGAGCACCGCAGGCTTGATGGGCTTGCTCAGACAACGGCTTGCCCCCAGGTCGACGACGGCATTGAGATCCTCCTGCCGGGAGCTTCCCAGCAGCACCAGCACCGGTGCAGTGGAAAACCGGGCGATGGTTGACAACAGATTCCTCTGTCCGGGGTCCTCATGACTGACCGCTGTCATGGCGACGATGAGCAGTTCCGGCTGATCGTTTTTCTGCAGGGCGCTCACCACGGAGGTGTAGTCGGAAAACTCGCGGCAGACGACACCCAGATCCGAGAGCACGTTGCGCAACGCTACCAGGCTGGTCTGCACGGGTTCCACCAGCCAGATATTGCTTCCGGAAAACAGGCTGCTGGTCTCCATGGAGGAGACGGCTTCATCATCCTTTTCCAGCTGAATGCTGAACTCGAAACGGCTTCCTTTCCCAGGCGTGCTCTGCATTGAAATGGCGCCGTTCATTTCCGCCACCAGTCGCTTGCATATGCTCAACCCCAGACCCGTGCCGGTAGCGGTCCTGTCACTGAAGATCCTGCCCTGGGAAAAGGCCGAGAAGATTTCCGATTGTTCATCCTCCGGGATGCCTATCCCCGTATCGGTAACCGAGATGCTGAGAGTAACCTGTTCGTTGTCTTCCTCTTCCACCATGGCCCTCAACACCACCTCACCTTCTTCCGTGAACTTGATGGCATTGTTCACCAGGTTGGTGATGATCTGCGCCACCCGGGTCGAATCGCCCAATAACCGGTCTGGTACATCGTTGTACACCAGGGAGACCAGCTCCAGTTTCTTCTCATGGGCCATGGGCGCCAGCAGGGCGATAGCCGTATGAATGCATTGACGCAGGGAGAAGGACGCCTTTTCCAGAACCAGTTTTCCCGCCTCCAGCTTGGACAGGTCGAGAATGTCGTTGATGATGGTGAGCAGATTGTGGGAAGAGCTTTCGATGGTATCCAGGTACTCCGACTGGGTTTGGTTCAGAGGCGTACTGCGCAGCAGATCGGTAAAGCCGAGAATGCCGTTCATGGGCGTACGGATCTCATGGCTCATATTGGCCAGGAACTCGGATTTTACCCGGCTGGCCTCCAGCGCCTTCTTGCGGGCGAGATCCAGTTCCACGTTCTTCATCTCCAGAATTTCCATGCTCTCCTGCAGCTCGCTGGTAGCCTGATCCACCTGGGCATGCAGATGCTCGCTGGCAATGGCAATCTCGTTGGCCATCTCATTGAACGCGGACTGCAGTTCTCCAATTTCTCCACTGTCATTAACCTGCACCCTCACATCCATCTGGCCACCGCGCAGGCTGCGTGCGGCTTCGGTCAGCTGTTCCAGGGGCCTGGCCAGACGGCGGCTGAGAAACAGGGCCAGCAAGGCGGTCATCAGCAGGCCCAGCAGGGTCAGCAGCAGGGTGGTGGTGACGATGCGTTTCTTTTCCTGGTACATGGGTTCTGGATCCAGCCAGAGCTTGATCTTCCCCAGCCTGAGCTTGCCGTCTTTCGGCTGGGGCACCGGCTGGTCTGGATAATAGCGGTAGATGGCCTGGATATCGTTGGCGGTTGATATATCCGCTTCAAACACATTGTCAGAGGAGGAAAGAGACGGCTGGCTTTCATTTTCGGACTGCAGGAGTACAAGTCCATGAGAGTCCAGTATCTTCAGCCCCAGGATATCGGGGTTGGAATTACGGGTTTCCTCCGCCAGCAGCATCAGCGAATCGTGCTTGTTGGAGAGGATGCCGTTAAGAGAAGCCGTTGCCAGCTGGCTGGCCAGAGCCTGGCCACGGGAATGAAACTGGGTCTCCAGATCCTGAAGCCGGGTGTACAACAGGTAGATGGCAACCACGGCCACCAGAACCATGGCGGGCAGCAGGGAAATGAACAGAATCTGTTGACGTATGTTGCGCATCGACCAATCCCTGTGGCTCCTGTTGCGAGAGGGATACTGCCTTGCCTGTAAACTATATCAACTCATGGGGTATTTCGACAGAAAGATATTTGCCCAGGCCGCATGCAGGGTAAAATAACGGTTTTGTTTCATGGGCCGGGAATGACAATGAATTACCCCACCATTTCCTCCACCGTGGGCAATACGCCCCTGGTGCGCCTTCAACGTCTGCCGAAAAACAACGGCAACACCCTGCTGGTCAAGCTGGAGGGCAACAATCCCGCGGGCTCGGTAAAAGACAGGCCGGCCCTGTGCATGATCGAGCAGGCGGAACAGCGGGGAGAGATTCGTCCCGGCGACACCCTCATCGAAGCCACCAGCGGCAACACGGGCATCGCCCTGGCCATGGCGGCAGCTATCAAGGGCTACCGGCTCAAGCTCATCATGCCGGACAACATGAGCATGGAGCGCAAGGCGGCCATGGCGGCTTATGGCGCCGAGTTGGTGCTGGTCAGCGAGGAAGAGGGCATGGAAGGTGCTCGGGATCTGGGGCTGGCCATGGCCGGGCGGGGCGAGGGCCGGCTGCTCAACCAGTTCGACAACCCGGACAACCCCCTGGCCCACTACCGGGGCACGGGGCCGGAGATCTGGCGGGACACGGGTGGAGAAATCACTCACTTCATCAGCGCCATGGGCACCACGGGCACCATCATGGGCGTGGCCCGCTACCTCAAGAAACAGAGCGAGGCCGTGCAAATCATCGGCGTGCAGCCCGAGGAGGGCGCCCAGATTCCCGGCATCCGCCGCTGGCCCAGGGAATACCTGCCGGGCATCTTCGACGCATCCCTGGTTGACCGGGAGATGGATGTCTCCCAGCAGGAGGCCGAGGAAACCACCCGCCGCCTGGCCGCCGAGGAGGGCATCTTCTGCGGCATTTCCTCCGGCGGTGCCGTGGCCGCCATGCTGCGCCTGTCCCGGGAAGTGGAAAATGCCGTGCTGGTTGCCATCATCTGCGACCGGGGCGACCGTTACCTGTCCACCGGCATCTTCGATCCGGAGCCGCGCTGATGGGCCGCCGCAGAAGACGCCGTCAACGCCTGCCACAGGAGCCAAAAGAAGCCCGGGTGGACGCTCTCAGCCACGATGGCCGTGGAGTGGCCCGGGTGGAAGGCAAGGCCACCTTCATCCACGGCGCCCTGCCGGGGGAAAAGGTGCTGTTCCGCTACACGGGCCGGCGCAAGACCCATGACGAGGGCGAGGTGGTGGATGTGCTGGAGGCCAGCACATCCCGCGTAAGCCCACGCTGCCCCCATTTCAGCCTGTGCGGCGGTTGCAGCCTGCAGCACCTGGACGCCGGAGAGCAGATTCACTACAAGCAGCAGACCCTGGCGGACGCCTTCACCCATATCGGCAAGGTGGAGCCGGAAAGCTGGCTTCCGCCCCTGGTGGGGGAAAGCCCCTGGGGCTACCGGCGCAAAGCCCGTCTGGGCGTGAAGAATGTGGCCAGGAAAGGGCGGGTGCTGGTGGGTTTTCGTGAACGCAGCTCCAGCTTCGTGGCGGACATGAACAGCTGCGAAGTGCTGCATCCCAAGGTCGGTCATGCCCTGGAGGCGCTTTCCGCCCTCATTGCCGGCTTGTCCATCGCCAACCGCGTACCCCAGATCGAGGTGGCCATGGACGATGCCCGCTGCGTGCTCATCTTCCGCATTCTGGAACCCCTGAGCGAAGAAGACCGGGAACGCCTGCGCCGCTTTGGCCGGGAGCGGGATTTCATCATCTACACCCAGGATGGCGGCCCGGAAACCGTGGCGCCCCTGGATAAGGAGGCCGATCTGCACTACGCCCTGCCGGAATTTGGCCTGAGCCTGCATTTCCAGCCCACGGATTTCACCCAAGTGAACAGTGACATCAACCGGCGCATGCTTCACCGGGCCGTCGAGCTGCTGGAGCCCGACAAGGAAGACAGGGTGCTGGACCTGTTTTGTGGCATCGGCAACTTCACCCTGCCCCTGGCCACCCGGGCAGGGGAGGTGACCGGCGTGGAAGGCGCCGCCGAACTGGTGGCCCGGGCACGAGAGAACGCCCGCCTCAATGATTTGCGGAATGTCCGTTTCTTCACCGCCAACCTCTATGAATCCCTGGAGGCCGAGCCCTGGATGAAGGAAAGCTTCGACAAGGCCCTGCTGGATCCGCCACGCAGCGGCGCCTTCGAAATCCTTGAACATCTGCCCGCCATGGGTGTGTCGCGCATCGTCTATGTTTCCTGTTACCCCGGCACCCTGGGACGGGATGCCGGTGAGCTGGTGCACAAGCTCGGCTACCGCCTGGTGTCCGCCGGAGTCATGGACATGTTTCCCCACACCGCTCACGTGGAATCCATCGCCCTATTCGAGAAACGCTGAAAATGGCCGTAGAAATAGAAAGAAAATTTCTTTTGATTTCCGATGATTGGCGAAATAACGTAGAAACAACATTGGAAATGAGCCAAGGCTATCTCAGCCGCGATGCCCAGTCCTCCGTGCGGGTGCGCATCTGCGGCGAGCGCGCGGACATCAACATCAAGAGCACCAGGGACGGCATCTACCGCCTGGAATACGAATATCCCATTCCCATGGAGGATGCCCGGGACCTGATGAAACACGTGGCCCACCGCCCCCTTGTCAGAAAAAAGCGCCACATCGTGCATTTTGGCGGCAAATGCTGGGAGATCGATGAATTCGAGGAAGAAAATGCCGGACTCATCGTGGCCGAGGTGGAGCTGGAATCCCTGGATGAGGATTTTCCACGCCCCCCGTGGTTGGGCAGGGAAGTCTCCACGGACGCCCGCTACTACAACAGCAACCTCAGCAAGCTGCCTTATTCGGTATGGAAGGACGAGGCATGAAGCGCCTGCGCGTCCATCTCGCCCGCCAGGAACTGGAACTGTGGCAGCATGATGGTCTCGTGGCCCGCTATCCCGTATCTACCGCCGCCCCCGGAGAGCAATGCGGCAGCGGCTGCACTCCCCGGGGCAGACACCGCATACGCCTGAAAATTGGTGCGGGCTGCCCCC